>Ga0172371_10005388_pt1 | contig 18966 bp, 13 predicted proteins | sample Lak12m_FD_114543 | JGI IMG/M metagenome (GOLD analysis project Ga0172371, IMG submission 114543) | Freshwater microbial communities from Kabuno Bay, South-Kivu, Congo - kab_022012_12m | ecosystem: Environmental > Aquatic > Freshwater > Lake | place: Democratic Republic of the Congo: South-Kivu...
CCGAAGCCACTCGAACAGGTCAAGCCACCTGTTCTGGTCCTCGATTCCGTCGTGTCGCCGCAACTCTACTAGGGCCGTCTGAGATCCGACGGGATTGCGCCAGATGGGCTGTGTGTCGAACGCCTCGTCAACAGCCGTGCCCTGTCCAGCCAAGTAGTAGAAGATGGGACGCGCCGTCACGCTCTCGAGGGCGAACTGCGCCCCCAAGACGTGGATTCGCGTCCGACAAATGGAGAAGAGAGAGCCGAAGTTGAGGTCTCCACCATGAGTCATCCATGTGTCCATCGATGGTCGACAGCACCTCACGCCGCTCGACCGCGCCATGTACTCCGCGAAGGCGCGCCAGAAGACCAGTCTGTGGCGCGGTCCAATTGTCTTCTCGTCGGATTGCCTCATGCCATCAATCGACCGTGGACTCAGTTCTTCTGCTTGACGCAAAGATAGCACAGTGATTCCTCCCGCCAACAAGGCAGTCAGTCGCGCGTGTGGGCCCGGCATTCAACATGCTTGCCGGCCACCGCTCGAACCCGGTGGGGCCCCCGGCGCTCCTCACCGGGGTCCTTTCCCGGCGGTGGTGCAAGCTCTCCCCCGACTTCGACCTCCTCCGGGGCATCCCGCTCCCATCCGCGGCCTCATGTCAATGCTCGCGCCGAGGACGCGGCACTCCCACCGCCGGCCGAGGGGCTGCCGTCAGGTGCGCACTCACGATCCCGGGGAGAGACGATCCTCTGCCCGATGCACGATCGCCCGCAGGCCGCCGAGCGTTGTGTCATCAAGTCGTGGGGCTCCACCATCGGCAGCCAGCACGTCGTCCACCCAGCGAGCAGCGCGGGCGGTGGCGTCGGCTCCTCCCCGTATCAGCCAGTCTGCGTAGTTCCTGCGGTCGAAGAGTTGCGCCGAAAGGCGATCCCGCGCGTGGAGGCGTGTGTGCTTGTGTGAGAGGAACAACCCCCCAGGACCGACCTTCTCGATTACCTCGAGCGCAAGCGCGTCATCGTCCAGTACCACAGGCTTCTGCAGTTGCTTGATCCAGGCGACGATCTCGTCGCACAGCACTACCTGGGTGAGCGAGCCGCAGAATGCCGACTCCAGGTAGCCGATGTCGTGCACCATGTGGCCGCCAGCCAGTGCATCGACGATGAGTGTTAGGGCAGCCTCTGCGGCGGCCTGTTGGTCCGGCAACTTCGACTCGCTCACTCCCCCAAGTGTCCACATCGGCAGGCCGTACCAGTGGAGGAGGCTCGTGTACACAGCTCGGTGGTCGGGCCAAGCATAGACGTCGACCATCGTCTGCATGTCCAAGGCTTCGCCGGCCCAGCCGATGGCGATGAACGGCGCCCCTTCGCGTTTGAGCTGCGACATCACCAAGCCCGCCAGCACACCAGCGTTCACAACCACTGTGGCTCCCGCCACAGTCATTGGCGCCACAGTGCCCGCAGTCGATACCGGGCTGTAGATGCACGGAAGGCCGCGCTCCGCAAGATCGAGCAGAGTGCGGACTGCTTCTCGATTGTGGACAAGCGGGAAGAGCGTCGCCTTGTAGCATGCGAGGATGGGGCGCTGCTCGAGCGCGTCGCGTCCGCCAACGACGATCTCAGCCATCTCAGTGGCGTCTAGATGAGCGGTCTCGTCGTTCAGCGTCACGTACACAATGGGTTTCGTCGAGTATGCGAGCATGGCCTCCATCTGGTAGCGGTCCATCACCTCTGGCGTCACGTCACTGGGAGAGAATAGGGACATGACGAAGTCGAGGTTCGGGCACGCATGGGCGACGCGAACGGCATCCACGACGTCAGCAAGCACGGCCCGACGTCTCTGGCCAGTGCGATGGTCCCAGCAGTACATGCAGTCTGAACCAGGGCCAAAATAGGTCCTGTATCCCTCGCAGCGGATGCGCTCATGACCATTGCGGTCGTAGAGCGAGACGCTGCGCGGCGCGGTCTCGAAGGCGGCCTCTACCAAGTGCTCGGGGATTCTGACGAGGTTCCCGTCGACGTTTGCGCCGGCTGCCCGCAGGAGCCCAAGCGCCTCTGGCTCGTCGACAATCAAGCCGGTGCGCTCCAGCACCCGTAGTGTGGCATCGTGAATGCGCTCGCACTGCTGTGAGTTGAGACGCGCGAAGTGCGTCGAACCCTGTTCGTCGGACGCTCGTGGTGAGAGCGTCATGGCTCTCTCCTTCCTCTCGAATCCCCCTCCGTCCGGACCCCAGGGCCGAGCCTCAGCGCAGGATCCCTGCCGCAACGTTCTCGAAGCTGCCCACTGCACTATGCACAAGCGCACGGAGGACGCAAGAGCCCACCAGACCACTCCCGTGCACTCCCGCCCACCGCAAGGGCGGTCTGTCTCGAGGAAGGTCGCCCGCTCTCTGGGCCGATCACAGGGACCCATCCAGTGAAGGACGCCCAGGCGGTACCGACAGGGACAAACCACAGAGCGGTCTTGTCGAACTTGCGTCCTTCCCGCACCAGTGCATAGTGGGGAGGCTTTGGCATTGGTGGTCGAAGGGGGAGGATCCGATGGCGGAGGATCTCCACGGTGAAGGCGGAACTTGGGGGCGCTCCCACGACCCGCGCCGGGACCCATGAGACTGGCGCCGCTACTCGGAGGACGCGACCATTGGCTCCGGCCGCTGCCAAGACGGTCCTCGGCATCTGTGGAGACCTGCCGTTCCGCAAGCGGGATGGCTGAGATGAACAACTAGCCAATGGGCCTCATACTCCTCAACGGCAATGTGATCACGATGGCGCCAACCCTTCCGCGCGCACAGGCACTCGGTATCGAAGACGGCCGCATCGCGAGTGTTGGCGATTCACAATGCGTACTTGAGTCCCGGACCGCCCGAACCCACGTAGTTGACTTAGAGGGTCGCACCGTCCTGCCGGGCTTCGTTGACGCTCACGTGCACGCGTTCCTGACCGGCCTCTGCCAACGATGGGTCGACCTCACAGATGCTGGAAGCGTGGCGGCCGTGTGCCGCAAGGTGGCACGGCGGGCGGCCGACGTTCAGGACGGGGACTGGGTGTTTGCATTCCAATGTGCGCCATGGTCCATGAAGGAGAAGAGATACCCGAGTGCCGGCGAACTCGACGTGGCGGCGCCACGCAATCCTGTCTACGTGTGTTCGGCCACGTTCCACTCGGGGGCCGCAAACAGCCGCGGGGAGGCCATCATCCGAGAGGCTTGCGAGCGCCGGGGATGGCAGACCCCGCCAAGCGGCACCGCGAATTCCAGCCATTTCCTGAAAGACGAGCACCACTTCGCCGCCACTCGCATCGCGCTCGGTTCTCTCTCCAATCGGGAGATCGAGGCGATCTACCGGGAGGTGTCGTGCGCGGCTTCACGGAAGGGCGTCACGATGCTGCATTGCCTTGAGGGACAGTTCGTGGAAGAGGATCGGGATGTGGACGTACTCCTGGGAATCCGCGACGACCTATCAGTCGAGGCAATCCTGTTCTACCAGACATTCGATGTGCAGCGAGTGCAGTCGCTGGGGCTCCCGCGAATCGGTGGCTGCCTGGCTGTCGACGGTGCGTGCTCCGAACACACCGCCTGTTTCTATGAACCGTACTTCGATGATCCGACCACGCGCGGCTTCCTCAACTACAGCGAGGCGACAATCGAGAGCTTCGTCCTCGAGGCGCATGCTGCGGGCCTCCAGATTGCCATGCACGCGATTGGTGATAGGGCCATCGATGTCCTGGTGGCCGCGTATCGCACAGCGAACTGCGTGGCGCCCACGATGTCACGGCGGCATAGGATTGAGCATTGCACGGCGCCGACCGACGGGGCAAAAGACCAGATTCGGAGCCTCGGCCTCTGCCTGAGCCTGCAGCCTTACTACTGTTTCGGGTGGGACCAACCCGGCTCAAGCATGTACGAGCGATGCTTCGGTCCCTCACGCGCACGCAGGATGGAGCCCGTCAGATGGGCCACGGATTCGGGGGTCCCAGCGGCCGGCGGTTCCGACAGCCCAGTCACGGAGATTGACCCGCTTCTAGGGATACACAGCGCAGTGAACGACCCAAGGGTCGACCGGCGCCTCTCCGTGGCAGAGGCCCTGCGACTGTTCACTGTCGGAGGTGCCGAAGCGGTCTTCGCGGAGGCTGAGACTGGGACGCTTGAGGCAGGCAAGTCAGCAGATGTTGTCGTTGTTGACCGTGATCCTTTTCGGGAACCTCGAGCGATTCGGGATTTCGCGGTTGACGTCACGCTCCGCGCAGGGCAGCCAACTTACGATCGGTGCGGTCTCCTGTAGATCGGCTTGTCGTTTCTCGGAGGCCCGACGTATCAACGGCCCTGCTAGCCTCGACGGGGCGCCCACACACAGCTTGTCGTGAGACGGCCCTGTGCGTCGCCGATTCTCATGGAGAAGACGACGCGTTTCGGGCGCCTTTGCCGCAGCTTGGCCGCGGGAGTGTGCACATGGCCGGCGAGTAGCGGCTTCAAGCGTACCGTATCCGCGGATTGAGGCAGGCGTACAGGATATCTGCGAGCAGATTGGCAACGCAGAACACGACGATGATGATCATGCACGAGGCTTGGATAAGTGCCACATCGCGTCGTTGGATGCCGAAAAGCAGCAGACGCCCCAGCCCGGGATAGCTGAACACGGCCTCAGTGACGATCAGCCCGCCGATCAGCCACCCGATGCCGATCGCGATGATGGTGATCGTAGGTAGCAGAGCATTCGGCAAGACGTGAATCCAGAGCACCTTCGATCGCGGTAGGCCGTTCAGGACCGCGGTGCGCACGTAGTCGGTTCTCAGCACATCCGCTGTACTCGAGCGCGTCATTCGAATGACGTATGCGAGCTCGCCAAGGGCAATCGTGATGCCAGGGAGGATGAGCTGAGGGAGCACTGACACGAAGCTCTCCCCCGGATCGATGGCGGACTGCGATGGCAGCCAGCCCAGCTTGAGGGAGAATACGGCGATGAGGATGACGCCTGTGACGAACTCGGGCAGTCCGATGAAGGCAAGGCTGCCAACGGAAATCGTGTGGTCCAGCCACGAGTTCCTACGCAAGGCGGCGACAAGGCCCAGTGTGATGCCGAGGGGCACGTACATGAGAAGCCCCATCAATGCCAGCATGCCGGAATTCCGAAGTCGAGTCAGCGTGAGCTCCCTCACCGCGGCGTTGGTTGAGGCCGACGTACCCCAGTCTCCGTGGAGGAAGTCGGTCACCCAGCTCCCATACTGAACGGCCACAGGTTGGTCGAGGCCAAGCTCAGCTCGCAGCTCCGCTTTCGCCTCCGCCGTTGAGAAGCGGCCGAGCACCATGGTCGCGACGTCTCCAGGCAAGACCTGCGTCGCAACGAATATCAGCATGGACGACAGCAGCAGTGTCAACAGGACGAACCCGAGGCGGCGAATCAGAAAGCGAGCCACTTAGACGCCGGCCTCCGCCTTGACCATCGAAGCATCCTTCTGCAGACGCCGTAGCTCGGCCGCGTCGATATGACAGGAGATGACATGTCCGGAGGTGACAGCGCGGGCAGGCGGTTCCTCCGTTTCGCAGACCCTTCCCAGGCAGCGCGGACAACGCGGGTGAAAACGGCACCCCGGAGGCACATGCAGTGCACTGGGCACGGTGCCGGTCAATCGGACGGCCTTCTGTTTGACATCAGGGTCGGGCACCGGGACTGCGGAGAGCAACGCCTCAGTGTAGGGGTGGAATGGCGGTGAGAGCACTCGGGACGCATCGCCCGCCTCGACGACCCTGCCGAGGTAGACCACCGCGATGGTACTCGAGAGATGCTGAACCGCTGAGAGGTCATGGGAGATGAATAGGTAAGCGGTGTCGCTCTCCTGCTGAAGCTCCATGAGCAGGTTCATCAGAGCGCCCTGGACCGAAACGTCAAGGGAAGAGATGGGCTCGTCACATAGGATGAGTCCTGGCTGTGCCGCGAACGCGCGAGCAATCGCTACCCGCTGCTTCTCACCACCGGAGATCTCGGCTGGGAGGCGATCGAAATGGCCAGGCGGCAGATGGACCGCCTGCAGAAGGGCTTCGGCTCGCTGACGAGCCTCCTTGTGCCCGCAGCCGCCCAGAAGGACGAGAGGCCTTGCCACCTGATCGCCAACGGAGCGGCGAGGGTTGAGACTGGCTTCGGGGTTCTGAAACACCATCTGGATATCTCTCAGTTCCTCCCGCGTGCGTCCCCGGGTGCTCCCCGCGAGCGTCTCGCCCCGAAGAGCGATTGACCCAGACGATGCAGGTGTGAGGCCGGCGACCGCACGCGCGACCGTCGTCTTTCCGCTCCCGCTCTCACCGACAACCCCTAGGGTCCGGCCCTCCTCAATGATCAGGTCAACCCCATCAACAGCCTTCACGGTTGCCGAGCGCTTGCCGCTCCGGAAGAGGCCGGGCTGCTTGAAGACGACGCGAAGGTCGGTGACCGCCGCGACAGCACTCACCGACGACTCCGACTCGACCGGGGTTGCTAGTGTACGAGAGGTACGGCGCAGGTAGTCGGCAGGCGCGGGCACGACGGCCCAGCGCCTGCAGGCAGAGTGGTGTGCCAAATCGCCGCTCCCGCATTCGACCAAGGGCGGACATGCCTCACGACACTCGGGCTCGACGAGATCGCACCTCGGTGCGAAGACGCACCCCGGAGGTAGCTCGTCCAGCCGTGGTATGGAACCGGGGATCGTCGGCAGGTATCGTCGGCTGGCGGTCCCGTCGAACTTCGGGATGCAGCCGATGAGCGCAAGCGTGTAGGGGTGCTTGGGGTGCTTGAACAGGCTTCGCAGGGGCGCCTCTTCGACGATCTCTCCCGCGTACATCACGGCAACTCGGTCGCAAATCCGGGTAATGACGCCCAGGTCGTGGGTGATGTAGAGAATGGCCGAATCGAACTGGTTCTTCAGCTCCTCAACCAGGTCCAGAACGACCGCCTGAGTCGTCACATCAAGCGCCGTTGTGGGCTCGTCCAGAATCAAGAGCTTGGGATTGGTGATGAGGGCCATCGCTATGACGCACCGCTGCAACATCCCTCCCGAGAGCTGGTGCGGGTAAGAGCGCATGACGCTGACGGGATCTCTCATGGCGACCCTGATCAGCATGTCGCGTGCGCGGTCGGAGGCTTCACGCCTGCTCAGCTTGAGATTCGTTTGGGCCACCCCTGCGAGCTGCGTCCCGATTCGAAGACAAGGATTCAGCGCGCTCAGGGGGCTCTGGTAGACGATCCCTATCTCGTTGCCCCAGACCCGTCTCAGGTCCGCGTAGGTCAACTCCAGCAGGTCAACGCCATTGAGGAGGACATCGCCCCCGGCGATACTGCCGTTGCTGGCCAGATAGCGGATTGCGCTCATGGCTAGGGTTGACTTGCCCGAGCCCGACTCACCAACCAAGCCAAGACTCTCATGTCGGCGGATGCGGAATGAGACGTTCCTCACGGCCTGGAGTGGTCCATGTTCGGTTCGGTATTCCACACACATACCGTCCACCTGTAGCACTGCGTCGTCCAAGTCCTACTCCGTATCCACGCCGGCCTGCATCACCTGACGTATGCCGTCGGTCATGAGATTCGTAGCTACGATCAGGAGGGCGATTGCCCCCGCGGGAAACAGAAGGGACCATGGGGCGATCTCCAGGTAGCTTCTCGCCTCATTGATCTGCAGCCCCCAGTCGGGCGACGGAGGCTGCACTCCGAGCCCAAGGAATCCCAGAGAAGCCACCAGGAAGATCGCGTACGAGAACCGCATGGCCGCTTCGACCAGCAGAGGAGGCAGGCAGCTCGGCAGAATCTCTCGAAAAAGGATGTAGCCTGTGGTTTCGCCACGTACTCGCGCGGCCTCGGCGAACTCTTTGTTCTTGAGGTCGAGCACCATGCTGCGAACGACCCTGGCGACGATCGGGATATACAGGACCACGACGACGAAGACCAGGTTCAGGTACGAAGGGCCGAGGGTGCTGAGCAACACCAGTGCGAGGAGGAGCGAGGGGAACGAGAGCAGCACGTCGAGCAGGCGCATGACCGTCTCGTCCACCCACCCGCCGGCAAACCCGGAGAAGAGGCCAATCGACGTGCCGAGGATGGCCGCGATAACGGTGCCGACCCCGCCCAGCAAGAATACCGTTCGGGTCCCCACTATGACTCGACTGAAGACGTCTCGACCGTACTGGTCCGTTCCGAACGGGTGCGAGGGAGAAGGCGCTTGTAGCCGCTCGACGACGTGCTGCTGCGAGTAGGGATAAGGTGCCACGATAGGCCCAATGACCGCCAAGAGCAGGAACACCAAGAACACGACGGTGCCCGCGAGGGCCAACGGCCGGCGCTTCAAACGTCGCCAGTACACGCCCCCTGTCTTCCGACGGGGACCAGCAGAGCCCATCATCTGAGACAGAGCATTCTTCTCGGCCACGTCACCGAATTGGTCGATGGCCACGCAACCCCTTCCGGTATCGACGGCGCCCCCGAGTGGGCCGCTTTGTCGGGCTAGGTGAGCTGAAGGCTCCCGAGAGTGCTACCGGGACAGGTACACACTGCGATACGACGTCGCCACCTCGGGCACGGCGGGCTCAAACCCCTGAAGCGCCGACGACATGCCCATCAGCGGCTTCTCGATATAGAAGACGATCACTGGTCCACGTTCGATCAGAATGCTCTGCGCCTGCTTGTACATCTCGCTGCGCTTCGCGCTGTCCATCTCCCGGTTGATCTCTGCGGTGAGCTGGTCGAACTCCTTGTCCGACCAGTGAGACTCATTCCACGCCGCGCCTGTGATCAGTGACTGAGTGAAGTAGGTAACGGGTCTTGCTTTTGTGGTCCAGTCAGTGATGCCCCAATCGACATTCAGCCAGCTCTGCTCTCCTTCGCCGTAGTAGATGTCCGCCGGCACGACCTCGATGTTCACTGTCACACCGATCTTCTGCATCTGCTCCTTCCAGACGGTCGCAATAGTCGGAATCGGACCGTAGCGCATCGCCGGAAGGTCGATGGTGAGGCCATCGGCATAGCCCGCCTCTGCGAGGAGTGCCTTGGCGGCCGCCGGGTCGTAGGCCGGCGCCTGGTCTAGATAGTCTGCCGCATAGAGGGGTCCCACCGGTGTGCTATTGCCAACGCTGCCGTACCCCTCCGCTGCCACGTGCAGGATCTGCTCGTGATCCGTCCCGAGATTCAAGGCCTGGCGCACCCTCGGGTCCGAGCCTGGACGGTCTCCATCTGAGCGCACGTGCAGGAGGTAGTGGTAGTTGGACTGTCCCTGCTGCAACTTCAAGTCCGGGTTGTCTGCGAAAAGCACCGCCTTCTCGGGCGGCACAGCGAACATCAAGTCGGCAGTCCCTCCCCGAACCGCCTCGACCTGCGCCTGGGTGTCGGCAGTGAACAGCACTTCAAGGCCATCCAGGTAGGGGAGCTGCAGCCCGGCTGCATCCTTCATCCAGTAGCTCGGATTGCGCTTGAGAACGACTCTGTCCTCGGGAAGATACGACGTCACGCTGAATGGTCCCGTGCCAACGAACTCAGTACCCGGATTCTCCACATCGGCGCTCACGATGACCGAGTGATAGTCGCCGACGTCAAGAGGAAACTCCGGGTTGGGCTCTTCGAGGCTGAAGACGACCGTGTACGGATCTGGGGCCTCCACGGACTTGACGTTCGAGTAGATGTCCACGGTGGAGCCACCGATCTTGGGATCACGAAGCCGATCGAACGTATGGAGGACATCCTCGGCGTCAAAGGCGGATCCATCCTGGAATGTCACACCCTTGCGCAGCTCGAACGTCCACGTCTTGCCGTCCGAGGTGCTCTCCCAGGCCGTCGCCAGCATCGGGACAGCCTTGAATTCCGAGTCGATCTCGACGAGGGGATCATAGACTTGGTGAATCGTGATCATTCCTGGATTGTCGAGAACCAGGACCGGGTCAAGCTGCGAGGTCGCCTCAGTCACAATCCGGGCTACCCCTCCGGTTACAGGCCCGGAAGCGGGCGACTCCTCTGCACTGCCATTCGTCGAGTCACCGCATGCCGCCATCGCGAGGACGAGAAGCAGACCTATCCCCATACACTGCAGCCGTCCCACCGCACGCCGGAGCCTTTGATGAACGCACATCATGCCTCCCTAGCTCGAGCTTGCTTGTCCCTTGGCCGTGTTCCTACGCATCCAGACGGTTGCCCCCAATTTGCACGCTTTCGCTACGTAGGCGACTAGAGCCGCCTGCCGCGTTCGCCGTTCTCATCCCGGGAGCGGGGAACGTATCCGGCCTTCGGCAGGCCCTGGGCCCCTCGACGAGTCACTATGCACAAACATGCCAAGGACGCAATGCTGGTCCTTTCAGATCAGGCGAGCGTGCAGTAGAAACGGCGCCGACCGCACGGCGCAAGACCGTGGCCTGCTCGCCCCAGGCAGACCACGGCCACTCTTGTAGAGAGGTCGCGTTCCTTCGCCCGCCGGGTGCCGGCCCTGGCTGACGCCCACAGGAGAGCGACGGATTCCCAAGCGAGACTCGGTCGGTCGAGTGATGCCGCGGACCGCACGCAGTCGCTGCCCGGTTCTCATGACCGATGTCTGCACCTGCGCCCACGACGGCCGAACGCCGCGGGGTTGTTCTCGCCTGGGTCTGCCTGCCAAAGCGTGTACGGATCCGGTCCGCCTTGCTCGTGATCGTGCGAATGGACACTGTCATGGCAAGCCCCCCGGTGCGGCACCACCGACGGCTGAGAACGAAGACGTAGCGCTCCTGTGGGGCAGTGCCCGCCACCGCGGTCGCGCTTGGCAGCCGACCGCTCAAGAACGACGGCTGCCACGTTTTCGGCCCGAACGGCTGGATGGACGGTGGCAGGAGTCGTCGACACTTGCGTCCCCTCCGGTTTCATGCAATGTCGCGCTAGCACCGGAACCCCCGAGTCAAGGAGGCGCCATGCCCATCAGCCATGCCATCAGCGGACCCTTCCTCGGTCGCCTCACCGATCAGCAGTGTCAGGAGCTGCACTCAGCCACCCTGCGCGTTCTTGATCGCACCGGACTACTGGTCCAAGAACCGGAGGCAGTGGACTTGCTTCGCGCTGCCGGTGCCCGCGTCGAGGGCGACCGAGTGCGCATCCCCGAGCGCCTCATTGAGCAAGCTCTCTCCACGGCTCCTCGATGCGTCTCGCTCTACAATCGCGCTGGCGCTCAGGTCATCCGCTGCGAAGGCTGGAACAGGTACTACGGCCCTGGCTCAGACTGCATGTGGTGTCACGACCATCGCACGGGCGAGCGTCGTCGGGCCCTGCTTCAAGACGTTCGCGACGCCGCACGCGTAACCGATGCCTGCGATCACCTCGACTTCGCCATGAGCCTGTTCAGTCCCAGTGACGTGACCCCTGAGCTGATGGACCGATACCAGATGGAGGCCATGCTCACGTACACCACCAAGCCCATCGTGTACGTAACCCTGAATGATGAGCGGGCTCACCTGGACGTGACGAAGATGGCAGAGGTTGTCGCTGGCGGCGCCGAATCACTCGAGCGACGACCTCTTGTAGCCTGCTACAAGAACACGCTGTTCCCGCTGGTCCACAACCGGGAGGCAGTGCGAACGCTACTGGATCTCTCAGGACGTGCGCTGCCGATCATGTACAGCCCAGTCAGCACAGCAGGCACCGTTGCCCCGATGACTGTGCTTGGCTCGCTGGTCGTCGTGAACGCGGGTGTGCTCGCCGGCCTGGTCATGAGCCAACTCAAGCGCGAGGGGGCGCCATTCATCGCCATCGGCTGGGCCGGCGAAGCCTTGGACATGCAGACGATGGTCGACGTGTTCGCCTGGCCCGACCACCGTGCTGTGTACTCGAGCCTCCTGCACTGGTACGGCTTGCCGATGTGGACACTGGGGGGGGTCACCGAAAGCAAACTCCCCGACCAGCAGGCAGCCGCCGAGGCCGCGTTGACCATCATGGCGGACGCAGTGAGCGGTGGCCACATGATCCATGATCTCGGATTCATGGAATCGGCGTACACGGGCTCCCTGACCCAGCTCCTGCTCTGCGACGACATCGTCAACTGGGTGGAGCACTTCCTTGCGCCGATCGAGATCACCGACGAGGCGCTCGGTCTGGATGTGATCGAGGAGGTCGGGCCAGGCGGTCTCTTCCTGAAGCACAAGCACACTCGGAGGCACGCGCGCGAACGCTTCAGCGGCCGGGTGTTCGATCGGCGACTCCACCAGGACTGGGCTGCCGACGGGCCCGCCTCTGGCGGCGCGGACGCAACCCAAGTCGCTGCCGCGCGAGTGGACGAGATCCTGGCCAGTCACCGGCCCGAGTCGCTGCCGGTCGAGACAGCCGCCGCCATCCAAGCGGTCATCGACGACGCCGAGCGGCGGCACAAGGCGCGGTAGTCAGGCGACCTGACCCTGCATGGGTGCGGGGCGCTCGGTCACCGACCGGCCACTGACGTGACTACGCTCGCGCGAGCGACGGCGCGGGAGCTGCATGGTGGACCGGTCACGCATGCGCGGTTAACCACTTCCAGCGAGAAGGCTCGCTGCTTGACCTGGCCGGCACCATGCCGGAACGGACTCTGGCGAGTGGGCGCCAGAAGCGCTAGCGGTGAGGCCTCTGCAGCTGAGGCAACTCGCAAGGACGGCCTGACCATCGCCGATATCGAGCGCTCGAAGGAGCAGTGCTTCGCCGCCGGCGAGAACGCGCTGCGCGCTCAGACTCGAGGAGAAGCCAAGGACGAGCAGATCGAGCGCCTCAAGCGCAAGGTCGGTGAACTCGTGCTCGGCATCAACGTCCTGGAACGAGGCGAACAGGGGCCGCCCTTTCGGCCCGGGACGTGCGACGGTTGTGGCAGGCGATCCCCAGGGCGTCCCAGCGCCGCGTCTGCCGGTTGCTGGGCGTCCCGCGCTCGAGTCTGCGCAGCATCGTGGCCGAGCAGCCACTGCGCCGGCCGCTGGCCGCCGTCCTGGTCGAGCGCATCGGCAAGCTGATCAAGGACCATCCCACCGCAAGCTCTGGACGCTCTGGCTCAGACGTGGCGAGCACTGCGCGTGAACCTCAGGGCTCCACTCACGCCGCGTGTGCAAGTTCGCGGCTCTCATGGAAGAATCGCACTGAACGTCCCCAAAAGAGAGGGGCTCAATGGATGCGGATGCGGCTCCCGTGCAGAATCCCATGGTCGTCCTCCGCGAGGAGTTCGACGACTGGGCGGTGCTCTACAACCCCGACACCGCCCAGGCCGTGGGCCTGAGCCCCACGGCCGTCGCCGTCTGGAAGCTCATCGACGGCCGCCGCGACGTCGAGACGATCGTCACGGAGGTCAAGGCCGGCTACTCCGACGTGCCGGATACGGCCGGCGACGAGGTGCGCGAGCTGCTCGTCGGCTTCCTGCGAGACGGCTTCACCGGCGTCCCTGATGCCGAATGACGTGAGCGAAGCGCCCACGCCGGTGATGCGCACCCCGCGCAGCGTGGACATTGACATCACCGCGCGCTGCAACGCCCGCTGCCTCTACTGCTACCACTTCGACGCTCCCGGCGGCGACGTCAAGGACCTGCCGACGGCCGAGTGGCTCACGTTCTTCGACGAACTCGGCCGCCTCGGCGTCATGGATGTCACGCTGGCCGGCGGTGAGCCCTTCATCCGCGAGGACCTCCTCGAGCTCATCGGCGGCATCGTCGCCAACCGCATGCGCTTCGCGATCCTCAGCAACGGCGCGCTGCTCACCGACGAGACGGCAGCGGCGCTGGCGGCGACCGGCCGCTGCAACTACGTCCAGATCAGCGTGGACGGCTCCTGCGCCGAGGTGCACGATGCGGCGCGGGGCGCCGGCTCGTTCGAGGGCGCGATGCGCGCCCTCGACATCCTCCGGCGCCACGACATCCAGCCCGCGGTCCGCGTCACCGTCCACCACTTCAATGTCGACGATCTGGAGCCGACGGCCGAGCTGCTCCTCGACGACCTCGGCCTCCGCTCTTTCGGCACCAACTCGGCCGGCTACCTCGGCAGCTGCCGGCTGAACGCGGACGACCTCATGCTCACCACCGCCGAGCGCCACCGAGCCATGGAGTCGCTCGTCGCCCTGGAGCAGCGCTATCCCGGCCGCATCCAGGCCTCTGCGGGGCCGCTCGCGGACGCGCACATGTGGGCACGCATGGAGGCTGCACGCGTCGCGCACGAAGAACCCTTCGATGATGGGGGACGCCTCACGGCTTGCGGCTGCCCCGCGTCCAAGATCGCGGTACGAGCCGACGGCGGCATCCTCATCTGTCCGATGCTGTCACACGCCATCCTCGGGCAGATCAACGTCGATGCGTTGGATGAGATCTGGCTGCATCACCCGAGCCTGACTGCCCATCGGGCGCGAAGCACGATCTCGCTCTCCACCTTCGAAGAATGCCGGGATTGCGACTACCGACCGTACTGCACAGGGAACTGCCCAGGACTCGCGTATGCCTTGACGGGAAGGTCGGACCGTCCCAGCCCAGATGCCTGCCTTCGGGACTACTTGGCCGAAGGTGGAGGTCTGGTCACCGTGCCAGACGGTGAAGCGCATGCCTGATGCGACGCCCGACGAAAGCGCTGGTGCCAACGGCACTCCCGCCCTGTCTCAGCTCTACTTCTACCTGACCGAAGGATGCAACCTCGCCTGTAGGCACTGCTGGCTTGCGCCGCGCTACGACCCTGAACTGACCGCCACGCAGGTATTGGACCCTGAGCTCTTCGAGACGGCGATCGTCGAGGCTCAGCCCCTTGGCCTCCAGAGCATCAAGCTCACGGGCGGCGAACCGCTCCTTCACCCCGCCTTCCGGTCGCTCCTCGACATCGCTTCTCGTAGAGGCGTGTCCGTGAGCCTGGAGACCAACGGGACTCTGCTGACGCCCGACGTCGCGGCTGCCCTGTCGTCGTTTGGTGGCGTCACCGTGGGGGTCAGCATAGACGGATCAGACGCAACGACACATGATGCCATCCGAGGCGTCGCTGGGTCCTTCGCTGCAGCAACCGCTGCCATACGGCTGCTCGTCGACAACGGCATACACCCGCAGGTGGTCTTCTCAGTGATGTCCAGCAACCGCGAACAGGTTGCCGGCGTCGCAGACATGGCTGAGGAACTCGGGGCAAACGGCGTCAAGTACAACGTGATCCAGCCCACAGGCCGCGGAGAGACTGCGCGCGCCGACGACCCTCCGCTCTCGATCGCCGACTACCTCACGATTTCAGAGTTCGTCGACAGAGAGCTTCGCCCACAGGCGTCGATTCGCTTGCACGTCGATGTGCCTCTCGCATTCCAACCATTGAGCTACCTGGACTCATATGGCGGCGGCGCCTGTGGCATCCTGACCATCCTCGGAGTCCTCCCGAACGGCCGCTACGCGCTCTGCGGCATCGGCAAGCACGAGCCAAAGATGGTCTTCGGACGAGTCGGACATGACGCTCTGGGCTCTGTCTGGGCGCGGAACCCCGTGCTCCAGCTTCTGCGAGACAACCTGCCCTCGGGACTGAAGGGCATTTGCGCCGACTGCCTGGTAAGCGACACATGTTCAGGTGCATGTATCGCGCAGAACTACCACCGGACACGCGACGTGCTGGCGCCGTTCTGGTTCTGCGAGTCTGCCGACGAGCAGGGTCTCTTCCCTCAGAGCAGGAGGCATGCGCAAGGGCTCGAAGATGGATAGACACGTCACACAAGGTGTGTGGTACGCTCTTGCGAGATGCAGTCTTCAAGGGGCAAAGCGATGAAGAGCACGTCGGAATCCAAGGCCAGACCGGAATGGATGCGGCCGCACATGATGCCGCTGTCCACGCCGGGGACCGCTCGCGGTGCTTCGTGTCATGTGGGCACCGAGCACAGCAACTGTGCTGAGGGCATTCGTGCCGGCTTGTATTGCCAACCTGGGACCCTTGGAGCAGTCGCGCCGCAGTGTGCTGCGGGAACATCCGGCTTCTAGAAGTCAAGGGCGCGTTCTCTCCGGCCGTGGCGCCTGTGCCATGGGCGCTTGCCGGTAGGCTCTAGGTCATCGGAGGCGTCATTCGTGGCCTCTCCCGCAGCGGACCCTCCGTCGCTCTCTCGCTGTGCGGCCTATCAGGGTACCAGCATGTGGCCCGTCATCCGCGCCGGCGACCTCGTCGACATCGCTCCGTGCTCCTATGACGATCTTCGCGTCGGCGACGTCGCACTCTTCACGGTACCTGAGCACAGAGAGCCCGTCCTTCATCGTGTGTGGCATCTGCATCGTCGCGAGTTCAGGACGCGCGGGGACAACAGTTGCGGCCTGGACCCGTGGATCGTCCCTGCCGAGGCACTCATCGGCACCCTGACGGCCATCCATGGCCCTGACGGGCGCCGCAAACCCCGGGTCGGCCGGCTCTCTCTCCTGTGCGTCCTCGTGAGACGCGACCTTCTCCACCTGCGGCGTCCCTTGGTGACCTTGCTCGAGCCGCTCTGGAGCTCACCCATCACGAGTCGCCTTGTGCGTCGTCTCACTCCAACGGCTCTTCGGCCGCGCGTCGTCACCTTTCGTGAGGGCGACATGAGCACCACCCGAGTGATGATCGGTCGACGCACCGTCGGCGTATTCGACACGAGCGACCGACTGTGCGTGCTCCGCGACCGCTGGAAGCCCTTCATCGACCCGGGCCTGCTTGAGCAGTCGCTTCCGACAAGAGCCCGGTCGCGCCATGACTGACGAACTCGCTCGCCGGCGAGATGGCATCAGCCCATCCGGCGCCGGCGTTGCGGTCGCCTTCGCGGACGGCAGTCGTTGGTCACTCTGGCCAACTGGGCGATTCGCGTCACGAATCCTCGCCTCGCTCGCTCAAGCCATGCACCTTCACCGTTGCGAAGACCCGACGTCCGTGCAAGGGCAGGCGGTGGCCGTCGATGATGAGGGCTTCCCCGTGGCTCTCCTGACGGGGAATGGCTGGGCTGCGGTCAAGCTCCCGCGGCATCCGCTGAGCGGCTTCTCTCTCGCTGGAGGCGGCGAGACCGAGAACGACCTTCTCGCCCTGGGGATGACGAACACAGCAGATGGACTCGTGCGTCTCATGGAACGGCGAGGTGGACTGCTGGTTCACGGCGCCCTGGCGGTCTGGAGGGGCAAGGGGGTGATACTCGCGGCGCCGGGAAGCGGCGGCAAGTCGACGGCGAGTCGTCGCCTGCCGGACCCTTGGCACTCGCTCTGCGACGATGCGACGTTGGTCGCCAGGAGCAGCACGGGCGCCTGTATGGCCCACCCATGGCCCACGTGGAGCACCTTCTACTGCAATGGGCCCGGCGGGACGTGGCGCACGACGGAACACGTGCCGCTTGCCGCAGTCGTCTTCCTCCGCAAGTCGCAGCAGACAACTCTCACCGCGCTTGGAGCTGGAGCCGCAGCGGCAGCCCTCGCGGAGAGCGCCGAGCAGGTGACTGGGCCGAGACCTCCGGGCCAACCAGAAGAACTCCAGCGCGGCGCGAGGCTGATGCGGTTCGGCGCAGCATGCGAAATCGCCTCGGTGGTGCCGTCCTACGCTCTCGAGTTCACCCGCGGGAGCGCCTTCTGGGGGCCTCTCGAGCACATGCTCCGGTAGGCGTTGAGGTAGTGTCCCTTGCATGGTCGGCGTTGACGACACGTACGCTCCTTCGCCACAGGTCTTCGTCACCGATTTGGCAGGACACACGGTCCTTGTGCCGTTCCAGCACCCCAACGACGCGCTGGACTCTAAGCTCGTCCAACTCAATCCGTCGGCACGCGTGGTTTGGGACATGCTGGACGGCCGACGATCTCTGCGAATGATCATCGACGCAATAGCCGGCCATCACGGTTTGGCAGCCGTCGAGATTCGGAGGGACGTGTGCACGCTCGTCGAGGGCTTTCTGACACAGGGCTTCGTCATCACGGTCGATCGAGAGGGTGAAACCGCTTGATCGATGATACAGCCGGCTCTGCCTCGTGGCAGCAACAGCTCACTCCATCGGCACTGGCCGTTCTCCTCGCCTGCGCTCGCTTCCCTTGGGATGACGCCGCAGCGGACCGGCTACGCGTGGCGTTGTCCCATACGACGGATTGGGAGGCGCTCTGGGCCCTCGCCGGCTGGCACAGAATGCGCGGCCTTGTCTGGGCAAGGGTCGGTGCCGCCCACTCTCCTCGAGTCCCGTCCGCCGTGCTGGACGTTTGGCGACAGGACGCCGCCGCCGATGCGCTGCTCGCTCTGAGCATGGCGCGGCAGGCAGTCATTCTGCAACAACGGCTGGAGTCGGCCGGTGTCCGCACCATCTTCTACAAGGGGCCTATCGTCTCGCAGCAGGCCTACGGCGATCCGACGCTCAGATCCTCCAGCGACCTCGATGCCGTCGTGGCGCCGTCCCAACTGGCGCCGGCTCGTGACCTGCTGCGCACCTGGGGCTTCGTGGAGCGGCCTCGACATCCGGCCGTGAGCCAGAGCGCGTGGATGAGGGCCGAGCAGGAGAGCAAGTTCCACCACGGTGGAGCGGGCCTGCTTCTCGAGCTGCACTGGCGGGTAGGACCGCGCTTCGACGCGGACTCGTTGCTTGCAGGCGACATGCTCGCTCACGCGGAGAGGCTGCCGATGCTGGGACGAAGCATCCGCAGCCTCGGACGATCCGATACGATTCTGGCGCATGTCCTCCATGCCGCCGTCCATGAGTGGCATACCATCGAGATGATCGCCGCCATGGCAGGGCTTCTCGGCCGCCTGAGCGACTTCGAAGCTGCCGATCTCCTCGACGTCGCCCACACCAGCGGCTGCGCGCGACGCCTCGCAGTCGGAGTGCGGCTTGCCGGCGACCTCGTCGGTGCACGGATCCCCAAACCGCTGACGAGCGCTGCGGCAGCGGACAGCCGATCGTTGGCACTCGCCAGGGCGGTCTTCCGTCGGGGGACATGCGCTACCCACCTGCCGGAGCTCGCCGACAAGATGCGGAGTCTGACCTGGCAGGCCCGGGTTCTCGACAGCCCACAGGCATCGGTGACGCACTTCTGGCGAAGGGCCACGACACCGGGCGCGCGTGATTGGGGACTCGACGGCGAGGACGCCGCGCA
>Ga0172371_10005389_pt1 | contig 18966 bp, 16 predicted proteins | sample Lak12m_FD_114543 | JGI IMG/M metagenome (GOLD analysis project Ga0172371, IMG submission 114543) | Freshwater microbial communities from Kabuno Bay, South-Kivu, Congo - kab_022012_12m | ecosystem: Environmental > Aquatic > Freshwater > Lake | place: Democratic Republic of the Congo: South-Kivu...
CCCGGAGGAGGAGAAGAAGGCCGGCGCCAAGAAGAAGGCCGCTGCCGACGACGGCAATCCGTTCGGCGACGAGCCGACCCAACCGAAGAAGGGGACCTCCAAGAAGGCATCCTCGAAAAAGACGAACAGCAAGGCCAAAGGAAAGGCGGCGGCCGCCGAAAGCGATCCTTTCGCGTCCGACGGCGACAAGAAGTAGGCCGGCAGGAACCGAACCTGGTGTGGCAACCCTCTGCCGCTAGTCGGTGATGTCCCGTGGCTGAATCGCTCAAGTCGCGGATCGGTGTCGAGAACGACCTGTCGCAAGTGGCTTGGTCCCTGCGCGAGGCGGCCCAGGCGATCCGGGCGGGCGTCGTGGGCGGGTATCAAGTGACCTGTTCCGACGAGGCGGAGTGGGAGTGTGCCCGCGCGTTCCAGCGCCTGTTCGTCGAGGCGCTCCTGCCCGGGCTGAAGCCGGATAGCCGGGCCCCTTTCCGTTCCATCAACTTGGGGAGCCGCTACGAACAAGGGGCCATTTGGATCGCAGAAGAGCACTTTGCCGTTTCCGAGGCTCCCCAGGCAGCCAAGCTCTTGGTGGTCAAGATCAACGCCCACGTCGGGGTGCGCCCGGCCGGCGAGGGGTTCGAGTACGGCTGGATGGAGCGCTACGACCGACCCTCGGCCTGCTGCGGGGCTTTGGCGGGGCTGTTGGAAGGGAAACGCCTGCCGGCACTCGACGAGATCCGGGAGACGTTCCGATCGGGCGGCCAAGACCGCCTGGCCATCCTCGGCGACGCCACGCGCGTCGCGCCGCCTCACCGCGCCCTGCTGGCGGCCGTGGTCAACGCCCGCTTGCAGGCCCAGCGGGCCGTCGACGATATCCAGAGCCACCGCCCGGAATCACCCGCAACCTTCCTGGTCGTCCCGTGCGTGACGATCAACCGTCCCGGGCCCGACACGGAGTTGGTCGTGGGCGAGTACGGCATCGACTGGACCGGCTCGGCGGCTTCCGTCATGTACCAAGGCCTGGGCGACGATCCGGCCGCCTACCGGGTTCGCCACGTGTTCGACCGGCTCCACGTCGAAGACGACCGCTGGCCCGGGAACTAGCCTCCTCGCACGAACGTCCGGCGCCGCAGCGTCGGTGCTTCGCGTTAAGCGCCACTGCCGGCTTGCCCAACACCGTTACTTCTTCTCCACGATCCAAGTATTCCTGTAGAACACCGGCAGCCCGTGGTGCTGGAAGTAGATAGCCCCGGGCGCCGGGCTCTCGGGAATCCCGGCCGGCGTGGACCGCTGGATCTCGACGTCGTCGAGGATCACCACCCCGTTGAACTTGACCGTGCAGCGGGCGCACCTCGTCTTCTTGCCCTCGGCGTAGCGGGCAGCCGTGAAATCGATGTCGTAGGTCTGCCACGCCAGGGGCGGGTAGCACATGTTGATCGCCGGCGTGACCTGCGCATACAGCACGCCGCAGTCGTGCTGGCGCTCGATCACCCCGAACGAATCCAGGATTTGGATCTCGTAGCGCTGCTGTAGGTAGACGCCGCTGTTGGGCCGCTCGCCGATGTTCTGCGTGTGGGGGACGTAGGAGATCATGAACTCCGTGTGGAAGGTGAAGTCCTGGAACTTCCGCTTGGTCGTGGCGCCGGGGCCGAGGAATCCGCGGGGAGTGAGCGTGGCGCCTTTTTCCCATTGGTCCGTGTTCGTCCCGTCGAACAACACGATGGCCCCGGCCGGCGCCTTCGCTCCGAGCGCCGGGCTGCGGCGGTCGACCCTCCTGAGATCGAATTTCACTCCCTTGTCGGTCCGGCCGGTCAGCGTCCGGCCGTCGACGACCGCCTTGTAGACCTGCTCGACCAGCACCTTATCGCCGTCACGCTTGGCATCCGTGGGTATCATTGCGTCGGTGCTGGGCGCCTTCTGAAGGATCGTCTTGCCGTCCCAGCCATCGCCGGGCAGACCGCCCGGGAAGAACATGGTCCGGAAGGCGCCGTCGCCCAGCGCGCGGACCTGAGCTCCCAGCCGGGCCTTGGCGCCGTCCGGCCGTGGGACCTCGCCGACGTACTCTCCCTGGAACTTGAAGTCGGCGTCTGCGTGTTCCGGGTCGGTGTAGACTTTCAACGGGGCCTTCTTGGCCGCAGGCGCCGCGGCCCACGCCGTAGATCCGTGTCCGACAGCGAACGCGCATAGGACCACGATTCCCACCACACGACCCGAAATTCTCACGCTTGCCTTGCTCATAAGTCTCTCCTTCTTCCAACCGGTGATATGCCCCAACTCTAATGCGGTGGCGCAGATATTCCCTGCGAAGGGACCTTGCCGAGTCTTGGGAGCCTCTTCTCCAACGAGCGGCCCTGATATACTACCACGGCAGGCCGGCCCGGTGCCAGCCAGGGCGTTGACTACTGAGGTTCAGGAAAGGAGTGCAACATTCTCTCTCAGAGCCGGGGCGTGTCGCCCCGGTCTTTCCGGGCCGACACGGTCCGGTTCGGATTTGTCGTTGTTGCATTACTTCTCTGAGGAACACGCGCACAGGAGAGCCCAATATGCGACTGCCGAAGCTCGGTCGAGAAGCCGCTGAAACCATCGCGCCTTGGATGTCGCCAGAGGCGAGCTCCAGGCGAGCCATGTCAACGGTTCTACGCATCTTCGCGGTATTGGGGCTGCTGACGACGGCGCGTGTGGGCGTCGCCGGCGAGGACCCGCGGGCCGTGGAACTGCGCAACGAAGTGGCTCAGCGCGGCTGGATCGTCTTCGCCTCCTATCCTTCGGAGGCGTCCGGTCAGCCGATCGCCAAGAAGGAAGGCCACGGGCAGACGGGACTCTATCTGATGCGCCCCGACGGCTCGCAGTTCCGCAACATCACCAACACGCCCGAATTCAGCGAATTCGGCGGCCGTTTCTCGCCCGACGGCAAGCGGCTCCTCTATCGCCGCCTGCCCAAGAACAAGCCGTTCAACCACGACACCTGGGGCGCTTTCGGCGCATTGGTGATTGCCAATGCCGACGGCTCGCATCCCGTCGTGCAGGGCAAGGAGGGGGAGTACCCCTGGGCCTGCTGGAGTCCCGACGGCCGGCGGATCAGTTGCCTCTACAAGCAGGAGAGCAAGATCCGCATTTACGACCTGGAGACGAAGAACGTGCTCTACGAGGCGCCAAGCCAAGGCATCCACCAGCAGATGTACTGGTCGGGCGACGGGAAGCGGGTCTGCGGCACGGCGAACCTCGCAGGGCGGTCGTGGAACATCGTCGCCATCGACCTGGAAAGCCGAAGACTGGCGCTCCTCTCCCGCGGCGGCGTGGGAAGTTGCACCCCCGACTGGTTCCAGGGCGATCCGAGTCGCGTCATTTATTCGCATCGGATCGCCGGCATTACTCCCCGCCTGGGCGAAACCGTGAACGGCTACGGGTTCACCATGCTCATGCAGGCGACGGCCGACGGGAAGAAACGTGCGCTCGTCTATGGCAGGCTCTTGCGCCACGTCTACTTCGGCTGCACCTCGCCGGACGACAAGTATGTGATCTTCGTCGACCATCCCTCCGACGGCCCGGTGGTCGCCGACATGCACATCATTCGGCTGGCCGACACGCCCATGGTGGCAGCCGATCCACCCTTTCCCGAGTTGAAGGAACTTCACCCCGACGCCAAGGACGGGCCGGTGTTGGACCTCAAGCTGCCCAATGGACAGGCCCTTTGTGGTTTCGAGCCGCACTGGACCTACGCGGAAGTCGGGGACGCGAAGCCATGAACGATTCAGAGCCTGTTCTCCGATCTCCCCTCTCCCATTCGATGGGAGAGGGGCAGGGGGTGAGGGGAGCTGGAACTCAGGGGCAACTCAACGTCCCCTCACCCCCCGCCCCTCTCCCGAAAGCGGGCGAGGGGAGTGATCGCACAGGGCCGGGTCCGTTGCGGGCCACCTGCGTCATCGCCGCGCTGGTCCTGGCGATCGGCTGGCTGGGCAAGCGGGGCACCAACGGCGAGGACGCAATGGTCACGCGACTCGGGCGGATCGAAGTCACGGCATGCCTGCTGGCGCGGCCCGACGAGTTCCCCAATCTCGGCGCCTACCGCTACACCTACGTGCTCCAGTACGAGGTGCTCACGGTCCACCGCCAGGACCCGCAAGGCAAGTATCCGCTGAAGCCGGGCGACCGCATTTTTGTCGGCCACTACAAGCCCTGGATGCCCCGGGACCAGGTCCGCGACGCCGATTGGGGCGACTCGCCCCTGGGCGGCCGACTGGCCCAATTCGTCGCCGGCCAGCCGCATCGCATGGCGTTGGACTATGAACTTCAGCAACTTGCCCCAAGCGGGGCCTTGGACTATTGTTTCCCCCCCGGCGTGAACCGATTCTTCGCACTTTGGACGAATCCTTCCGACCATTAGAATAGGTGGGGCACGACTGCACCGTGCCTGGCACGTTGAAAACGTGCCCCACAGGCCCGCCATGGTCTTTTCCTCGCACGTCTTCATCTACTACTTCCTGCCGCTGCTGCTGCTGGTCTATTACAACCTTCCCTACCGCGGCCGCAACCTGTTCGTGGTCCTCATGAGCTACGCGTTCTACGGGTGGTGCAACCCGTGGTTCATGGTGCTCTTGGCTTCCTCGACCGTGCTCAACTATGTGTGCGGGCGGATCCTCGGGGCGCCGAACGCCGGCCGGTCGGCCCGCGGGGCGACGCTGGCCGTCGCCATCGCGCTGGACCTTACGCTGTTGGGGTTCTTCAAGTACTTCATGTTCTTCACCGGGGGGCTGAACTCGTTGGTGGAGGCGTTCGGCGGCCGGGCCCTGCCCGTGCTCCGAGTCGTGCTGCCGATCGGCATCTCGTTCTATACCTTCCAGGCGATCAGCTACGTGGTGGACATCTACCGGGGCGACGCGAAGCCGGCCCGCTCGCTCGTCGACTACGCTTGCTTCATCGCCATGTTCCCGCACTCCATCGCCGGTCCGATCGTCCGCTACCACACGATCGCCGAGCAGCTCGTCGGCCGGGAACACACGCTCCAGCGGTTCTCTTCCGGCGCGGCGATCTTCATCTTGGGGCTGGCCAAGAAGATCCTCCTGGCCGACGCGATGGGCGAGATCGCCGACGCGGCGTTCGGCGCCGCCTCGCCGGCCGCGGTGGATGCCTGGTTCGGCGCGGCCGCCTACGCCTTCCAGATCTACTTCGACTTCGCCGGCTACTCCGACATGGCCGTGGGACTGGCGCGGCTCTTGGGCTTTGAGTTGATGAAGAACTTCGACGCCCCCTACCGCGCCGACAGCATCACGGAGTTCTGGCGGCGATGGCATGTTTCGCTCTCCACCTTCCTCCGCGACTACCTCTACATTCCGCTGGGCGGGAATCGCAAGGGCCCTTTGCGCACCTACGTGAATCTTGCGGTGGTCATGCTCTTGGGCGGGCTGTGGCACGGCGCCAAATGGAACTTCGTCGCCTGGGGAGGCTATCACGGACTGCTGTTGGGCTACGAGCGGTGGCGTGGCAAGACCAGCCTCTATAGCCGCTTTCCCCGGATGGCGCGGATCGCCATCACCTTCGTGCTGACGCTCTTCTCCTGGGTGTTCTTCCGCGCCGAGAGCCTCACCGCGGCCGGGCAATACCTCGCCGCGATGTTCGGCCTGCGGCCCGCAGGCAGCGCCAGCCTGCTCCTGGCCGCAGAAATCTACACGCCAAAAAACCTCGTCTTCGCGGCGATTTGCGGAATCCTCGTGTTGCAGCCGGTGCAGGCCTTCGACTGGGTGCGGAGGCCGCTCGGCTGGCTCAGCGCGGCGGCGATTCTATCGCTGTTCGCCCTGGCCCTCGCCATGATGTCCACGCAAGCCTTCACCCCGTTCTTGTACTTCCAGTTTTGAGGCAGCCGATGGTGCAACAGGGCCGACAAGCGAGCAGCGTGTTGTTGATTTTGGGCTTCCTGGCGATGATTGCCGGCGTCCCGCTGGGGCAAATTGCCTTGGAGCTGCGGCGCAACGAGCGGGTGCAGTTCACCGAGTTGTTCCGCTCTGCGCCGTCGAAAGCCAACTTGCGGCGGTACGAGAAGACGCTCGAAGAGAAATCCTGGGTTCGCCGGCAGGTGCGGCCCGCCATGCAGTGGCTCTTATTCGCCGCGTTTCGCGATACGGGCTCGCAGGGGTTGTTGGGGCACGAGCAATGGCTGTTCTATCGGCCCGGCGTTCGCTACCTGGTGGAAGGCGACCGTCCGGAGCCCCCGGCGGATCGTTCGATCTGGGTCGAGCCGTCCGGCGGACAGACCCGCCGCGATAGCGTGCTTCAAGCGATTGTCCGCTACCGAGACCAACTCAAGCGGCGGGGGATTGAGTTGGTCGTGGTGCCGGCGCCGGAGAAAAGTAGTGTTTATCCCGAGATGCTCACCCGCCGCGCCGAAGCCCGGGTGGACCGTTTCCGCTCGCCCACGGAAGATCTGTTGCCGGCCCTCCGCCGCCGCGGCGTCGAGACGATCGACCTCTTCACGCTGTTTCGCGAAGCACGCCGGGCGGAGTCCGTTTCACCTCTCGAGCCACTCTATCTGGCTCAGGATACCCATTGGACTCCGGCGGGCGCGAAACTGGCGGCCGGCGCAGTGGCTGCCAGGCTCCGCCAACTCGGATATGCGCGCGAGGGTTCACGCAAGTACCTCCTCCGCGAGGTTTCGGTGCGGCGGTACGGCGACGTGCTCCAGATGATCCGGACGCCAGGCATTGCCGACTACTTCTCCGGCCAGACCGTCCGGTGCCGGCAGATCACGGACACCATCGTCGGGCTCTTGGTCGCGCGGCCCGGCAGCCGCGAAGGAGGCTTCATGAACGCTCATTTGAAGGACACGCCGTGGGAGCCGTCGGTCCTGCTGCTGGGCGACAGCTTCAGCCGCATCTACCAGACTGCGGAGCCGCCGTCCTTGGGCCGTGCCCTGGAGCCCGCCGCCGAAGCGGCGGGCCCCAAGCGCCTGTTGCCCGGATCCGCCGGCTTCCCCTCCCTGCTCGCGGAGGCGCTAGGGGCTCCGGTCGACTACCTTCTTGCCGACGGCGGCGCGGCAACCGACGTGCGCCGCAAGCTGAGCGTCTATGGTGAGATCTTGGAGAACAAGAAAGTCGTCATCTGGGAGTTCACGGAACGCGACATGGGCCTGGGCCAACGCGGCTGGGAAGAGGTGCCCCTTCCCCCCGAACTGTAAAGATCCGAACATGACCGCTGTACTCTGCCGGGCGTCGGCACTTGCCAAAGCGTGCAAGGGCGCGCGGCAGCACGATCGGCGAGCGGGTTCTTCGCTCCCTCGAGGAGATGACCGCGGAGGATGCTCACGACGCCGTCGCCCCGGAACTTCATCGTTGCCATGAGGCTGGCGGTGGGGGATCAGCCGGGCACGATCACACGTAGGGTCGTGCTGCCGCCGCTGGGCTACGCCGCTTCAAACGAGGCGATGATCTCGGCAAGGTTCGCGCGGATGCCCTCCGGCAAGGCCGACGCGGGCCGCTCGCCGTACTGTCGGGCCTTCTCGCGGGCCAATTGATAGGTGTCCTTGGCCCCTTGCGCTTCCCAGACCGCGCGCGGCCCGCGCACCGCAAGCCGCGCCCGGACGTACTCCTCCGAACGCAAGCGGCTTAATGTATGTTCCGTCGTAAGGTAGGTCTCGCCGCGAGGGCCAATCTGCTTGATCAGATCCGCGGCAATCGTGTCCTTGGCAACCTCGATGCCTGCGGCAATCCGCCGCGAGATGGCCGAGATCTCCTCGTCGATCAGAAGCTGCTCGTGGCTGCACGTCATGCCCGTGGCGAACATGCCGCAGTTGACGATCAGGTCGTTGCCGGCGGCCACGGCGCAGAACTGGCTGAGGGTTTTCTCCCAGGCGTTCTGCTCGTCGTGGGCGTGGTTGTCGGAGTTGGGGGCCGTGGTGTGGCAGGGGACGTTGTAGAAGTGGGCCAGTTGGGCCCCGGCGATGCGGCAAATCGTCGTCTCCGCGGAGCCGACCAGTGCCGCCGCCGTGCGCATGTCGAGCGTCGTCCAGGAATTGGCGTAGAGGAGCTTCGCCCGGGGCCGCAGCAACTGGATCATGGCGATGCCCGACAGGCACTCGGCGTTGTTCATCGTCAAGAGTCCGGCCAGCGTGTACGGGGCGGTGAACCCGGCGATCGGCTCGGGCAGGATCGCCAAAGGCACTCCGGTGGGCACCGTGTCGATGATCGCTTCCAGCACGCCGTGCTCCCAGAACAGAGGGCTGGTGGAAGAGAGCTGGCTGATCCCATAGACCTGAGAATCGAGATCGCCCTGGAATGCGGCCCGGGTCAACTCGATACAGGCCCGATTCGTCCGGCAATTGTCGGTCGAAAAGAAGATCGGCTTCGTGCTGTTCTCGATCACCGCCCGGACGCCGTACAAGAGGGTCGCTTTCGGCACGGGCACGTCCTGGGGCATCACGGGAATGCCGATCATGTCGATGCACTCGAGCTCCTGGCAGATGCGGGCAAAGAGCTCGACGTCGGCCACGGTCGACGGCCGCGTCCGGCCGGTGTCGCTATCGACCCAAAACACGGCATTGTGCCCGGCCGCGATCTTCGGCTTCCGGTCGCCGAGGACGTACGCCGGCCGGCCGTTGCGATCGAACACCTCGAACTGCGGCGGGACGCTCCCCAGGGCGTCTTCCAGGCAACTTCGCGAAAACCGCACAATGCTCTGCTCAGGATCCACGCAGAGTCCTTTTTCCTTGAGGAACTCGATCATCGGGCGATAGAGCATTTTCACCCCGCAATGGGTCAGGATATCGACCGTCGCCTCGTGAATTTCCCGGATGTCGCCATCGGAAAGGACCTTGAATCGGGCAAGCTCCATGCTCGTGACTCCTTCGATGCGAGTGCGTTACCAGAAGTAGTAGTAGAGGCCGCCCAAGCTGATCGCGAAGAGAAACCACCAGAGCCAAAGGTTGGCGTAAATCGTTCCCCGGGGCTCGGTGCGCAGCATGGACCGGTCCCACATACCGCGGATCACCGTGGATCGCCTCACGGCGGGCGCGATGGTGGCGACCGCCATCACGGCGCAGACGAGGATCGCAATCGCCACAGGGCTGGCAACGGCGGTCGCGAGGGTCAGGGCGCACAGAGGCATGGCCAGCCCCCAGCCGAGTAGGCGAGGCCGCGCGTCGCGAAGCGTCAGCATCAAGATCCAGGAGGCCAGACTCACTGCCCCGGCCAGCACCAAGGGGTTCTCGAGGTTTGCGGGCAGGAAGTGGACGCCGGCATCGGCCAGGATCGATTTCAGCAGCGTGAAGGGGACCGTGAGAATTGCCATCCACAGGCAGACCATCGCACCTCTGCGGCCGGCGCTTTTCCAGAAGGCGCCGCAGAGAAAGACAACGACCACCGGGGCGGCCATGGGAGCCCAGATGTCCTGGGCATAGCGGAAGAGGCTCTCCCACTTCATGACCACGGGGGCAAACAGGGCCCCGACCAGCAAGGCAATCCCGCCTGACCATCGCCCCACCGCAACCAATCGCTCTTCCGACCAGCCGCGGCCAACCCCTTGTCGGACGATATCCAGAGTGACGATCGTGGAGGTCGAATTGACCAGGCCCGAGATCGTCGACATGATCGCCCCCACAATGGCCGCGGCAACCAGGCCCTTCAGTCCCGTGGGCACAAAGGCGGCGACGAGGACCGGGTACGCTGCGTTGGAATCTTCCAGATTTGGGTTGATGGCATAGTAGACCATCGCCGGAAAACAAGTGGCCAGCGGCATGAGGACTTGAAGTCCGCCCGCCAACAGGACGCCCATCTTGGCGTGCCACTCGTTCTTCGCGGCCAGACACCGCTGATTGATGTACTGGTTCGTGGCGTAGTACCAGACGTTCGTCGAGAGGGCAAGGATGACAAAGGCGGTCCAGGGGATCTCAGGGTGATCGGCCGGGGTCACGAGGCTGGCCCGTTGGCCGGTCCCCATGACCGCCTGGAAATCCCAGCCGGCCGCCGCCATCCCGGCGAAGAACACGTAGATTCCTCCGCCCATCAGCAGGATGCACTGGAGCGAACTTGTCCAGGCCACCGCCGACAGCCCCCCGTAGACCGTGTACAGGCCGGTGAATCCGGCCAGCAGCCACACGGCCCAGAGCTTGTCGATGCCCCACATTGTTTCCAGGGCGAAAGCGCCCGTGTAGAAAACCAGGGCGAAGTTCACGAACACATAACTGGCCACGGTCAGGTAGGCGTAAAGCGTTCGCGTCTGGGAGCCGAAACGTTCTTCCAGGTACTCCGGCATGGTGGTGATGTGGTTACGGACGTACAAGGGAACGAAGACCCAGAGCAGGATCGAGAGCGCTGGAAAGACGAGCCACTCCCAATTGACGACCGGCATGCCCAGCTTGTAGGCATAGCCCATCTCGCCGACGAATTGCTCGGAGCTGATCCCCGCGGCGATGATCGAGAAGCCGATGGCGTACCAGGGCAGGCGGTTGCCGCCGCGGAAATATCCGCTCACCGAACTCTCTTGATGCCGGCCGCTCCAGAAGCCAATGACAATCACCGCCACCAGAGAACCCAGGAAGAACAGCAGATCAAAGGCGCTATACATGGAGGTTTCTCTCTTCCCATCCCCAATCCATTCGTTTGGCGTATTCTTCCGCGATCTCTCGCAGTCGGCGGTGGACCTCCGCCGGATCGTTCTGGACTGACACGGACACATGAGGCACGACGATCACGTCGGGGGCCATGAGTTCCATGATTTCGCGAAAGGCCGCAATGGCCTCGTCCGGTCGGGCAGGAAAGTCCCCCACGTACACCAATGCCCGTTTCTTGAGCGCCTTCTTGATCCGCGGGAAGTCCTTCTTGCTGTAGGGATAGCTCAGATCGAGCGCGCGCGGTGGCGGGCGATGGCTGAGATAGCCCTCCAGGCAGGGATTCGGCCCGCAGTTGTGCAGCCCGCCGCCCCCATAGCGTTGGAACACGAGGTCATGCATGGGCCGGCTGAACCGCTGGTAAGCGGCCGGAGAGATGTTGGCGCTGATGTCGTCGGAGACGTGGCCCTTGCATCCCTCGGGAAACCAGTATTCGGGAAAATCGGTGGTCGTGATGCGGTCCTGGCCGCCAGCGGCCTCGATTTGCAGATCGATCGCCGCCAAAAACAATTCCTGGATCTTTCCCAAGAGACACTCGAGCGCCGCGGGATTCTCGTACATCGAGGCGTACAGCGCGTCGCCGCCCAAGAGATCCATGGCCACATTCAAGCCGCCGGCCATGTCCAACAGCGAGACGCTCACCAGTCCTGCGCCGGCGTCGGCGAACTGCCTGACGCGCCGGGTCCCCCCGGCCAACGGTCCGGCGTCCGGCGACGGCACCGCCAGCTCGTAGGCCTGCTCGACGTTCTTCAAAGGCGGCTCTTTCACGCCGCAGGTTTGACTCGCGTCGTTGCCCCAATATAGGTCCGCGCCGAATGCGGTGGCCAGGCAGGAGCAGCCCACGTCGGGCCGGACCGCCGGGACCATGTCGCCATGGGGCACGTGCCGCCAGCTCAGCCCGGCCACGGTGAGGGCCTCGTCCCACTGCTTGTCGGCATCGAGGAACTGCTCCCGGATCGTATATCGCCGACCGGGGTTTTCCACGGTGACGTACACCGGGACATGGTCCAGGGGCTTGCCGGCCCAAAGGTCGCGCGTGAGCTGCTTGCGACGCTCGATCTCGTCCTTGTCGAAGTCGTAGACCGATACCGAAGCGGACATTGCGCGGTCCGTGTCGAGAGACAGCCAGGCGGCACCCTCGTGTGTGTAACATACTCGGGTTCCCGCTCAAATCAAACTGACCAACGAAAGAACTCTCTGAAGTTGTGCCCGGCTAGATGAAATTGAAGATGGCCGTTCCCGAGGTCCGAGCGGTGTGCTTCGGACCGGAAAATGTCCGTGGCGATTCTCTTCCGGGCCGAGAGCCCCTGCGGCGATTCGGGGCGGGTGTCGGGAGCGGGCAAGCGGTGGCACACGACGGATCGCACTCGCGGAGCAGGGGCACCTGGTACCCTACCTATTGTGTGAGGGAGAGACACGATCCACAGCATGTGGTAGCCACTCCCTGTTTTCCGACAGTCTCCTAGTCTCCCTTGCGGCCACGGCCTGGGCGTCGATACAATGCCGGCCCGTCGGCCGAAGGACGTTTTCTTTCAACCAGCGTAACACGGAAGGTGTTTAGCAATGAGCGGGCGACGAAATCGCGCATTGTATGCAGGAGCGGCCGCGGGCGTGGCATGGATCACCTTGGCCGCCTGGTGGATCCAGGGTTCGCCAACGGCCGCCCAGGAGTTATCTGCCCCCCTACCGGCATCCGCCCCGCCAACCTTGGTCGAAGCCGCGCCGGCAGCGGCCGCCGCCGATGCCAACGTGGAGGTGCTGACCCGGGGACCGATCCACGAAGCCTATGCGTCGCCGGTGAGCAACGTCGCCGGCCCAGGGCTTGTGGTCCCCAAACGCCCGCCGCAGCCGATCGAAGAACAGCCCCCCGAAGTGAAGCCGGAAGGAGACAACGCGACCTGGATCCCGGGCTATTGGAGTTGGGACGACGATCGGAAGGACTTCATTTGGATCAGCGGCGTCTGGCGCGTGGCCCCGAACGGCGTTCGTTGGACGCCGGGCTATTGGCAGGAGGGCCAAGGCGGATGGCAGTGGGTGTCGGGCTACTGGATGCCGATCGCCAAGACAGAAATCGCCTACCTCCCGCAGCCGCCCGCGACCTTGGATCAGGGACCGACCAGCCTTTCGCCGGGCGACACTCACTTGTGGGTCCCGGGGCATTGGCAGTGGAGCATGGACCGCTACGTCTGGGTTCCGGGCTATTGGGCCGTGTCGCGGCCGAACCAGGTTTGGGTGTATCCCACCTACTATTGGTGCCCGCGCGGCTGGGTCTACTGCGACGGCTACTGGGATTACCCGTTGGAACGGCGGGGATTGCTGTTTGCGCCCGTCTACTTCGCCGCGCCGGTGCCCTACTATCGGCCGGCGGTGTGCGTCGACGTGGGACTGGTGAGCGCCTCGTTGTTCTGCCGGCCGGCGTACCACCATTACTACTACGGTGACTATTACGCCGACAGCTATGTGGCGATCGGGATCCAGCCATGGTTCATCTACAGCGGTCCCCGTCACGGCTACGATCCGTTGTTCTGCTATTACCGAGCGTATTACCATAGCGACCCGCACTGGGAAGCGAACCTCCGCGGCTGGCACGATTACTATCGAGGGCATCCTGAGATGCGTCCGCCGCACACCCTCGCCGAGCAACAGCGCCTGCTGGCCGACCCCAAGGCGCAGCATCGGCCCGACGCCCGCAATCTTGCCGTCGGCCATCCGGTGGCGCAGATCCGAGACGACCCGCACAGCTCGATCAAAGTGCAGCCGGTTGGTGCGAGCCAGAGAGTCGCGATCCAGCAGTCGGCCAAGCAGATGTCCAACCTCACGAACGAACGGGCCCAAATGGAGACGAAAGGGGGCCCGGGCGGCGTCGGGCGAGCCCCCGGAGCTGCCGGCGTGGCCGGTCCCGACCGAGCCAATGTCGCCCGAGGGCCCGGTTCCCAGGCCGCGGGCACGAAGACGGCCGGACCGTCGGGCCAGGGACAGCGTGGGGCGGCGCGTTCGAAGAACATGCCGTGGGGGCAAGGCCGGCAAGGCGCAAGACCTTCTTCGGGGCACGACTCGCGATCCGACCAGCCGCGTCCGGAGCGATAGCCGCCCGGGCCTTGGGAATGAATGAGAAGGGGGACCTTCTACTTTTCACATACGGCGCGGCTTCCGCGCCGCCCCGGCTGCAACCGCCTCTTCATGGGCGGCTGAAGGACGGTTCAGTTACGTTCATCGCGTGCGGGCCGGCGATTCTCGTTGGGCGGCGGCCGACGGGGTCGGCGATCGTGGTCTTCCATCCCCGGTCCGTCCGGTGGGCTGAAAGGCGGGCGAGCTTCCTCCAAAATCTTCTTCTGCTCGGGCGTCAGGATCCTATCGATCTGTCCGCCCGGTGTTCTTGTCGTAGACACACAGTCCGTCGCGGCTGAGCGTGTAGCTGAACGGGTGCACTTGACGCTGCGCATCCTGGCCGAAGAAAGGCTCGTCCGGCTTGGGCGCCTAAAAGAGTTGCCCCCGATCGCCGAAAACGTGCTTCTGTCCGGTATCGACCACGCAATAGGCCGGAGGTTCCGGCGATCTCTCGGGCGGCGTTTGGGCACAGCACGCCAGCGGCACGCTCAAGACCACCAACGCCGTTACAACGCCTTGTTTGCAGATCATCAGGTTCTCCTCGCATCGTGCTTTCACTACCATAAACGTCTTGCTCCGCTCATGGTCTTCCCCTTCGCAGTCCGGAATTCCGTTCACCGGGCCGGTCTAAGGCCTGGTGCAGGCGACGAGCCCGCTACGGTCTCCCCGCCGGCACTACAAGCCGGATGGCAACTCAATCGTTCGTGGACGACGCACTACTCCGAGGCAGGGCGTTTAGGGCGTGACGATTGGCCGCCGTCCGGGCCATCGCCAGGATCGTCTGGACCCCCGGGACCCCCGGGACCGCCGGGACCGCCGGGACCACCGGGACCATTACCAAAACCGCCGCCAGGGCCGCGACGACCACGACCCTGCCCGGGCCGTCCGCCACCTGGCCCACCGGGGCCGCCTTGGCCGGGACGCGGAGGACGAGCCTCGGCCAGGATCTTCTGCTGCTCGGGCGACAAGATCCTTTCGAGCTTGGCCCTAATCTCCCTTTCAAGTTGGGCGATTTGTCTCAGTTGATCTGGGCTGAGGTTCAGCCTCTCCATCAAAAAGGGCGGCAGGAGGTGGAAACCACCGCCGGGGCCGCCACCCGGTCCTCCTGGCCCGCCAGGGCCACCTCGACCCTGTCGAGGGGGTTTGCCTGGACCGTCCTGCGCCATCGCGCGCATGGCAACGGCGGCGAAGGAAAGGATACTGCACGCCACAAGAAGCATCGAAACTCGTCGCATGGGAGACTCCTGTACGAGAGAACGTTTGGATACGAAACGGCTACACCTCCAACCGAGCCTTCTGCTCGGCATTCTTCTTTTTTCGTGGGGCCCCCAAGGGAGGCGGCGTACGATTATCGTCATCACCCCGCGACCATCGGCAGGGGACCGGCTTTCGTCGTCTGGTGGAGACGGGCGGTCATCGTCACCACCGCGGCGATCGTCAGGACGCCTGGCCTCAGGTCCACGCCGGCCGGGATCTGATCCGGGCCAGGCGCCGTCCGGGCCGCCTTTCCTGCCGGGGCCGAGCTTGCCGCCATCGCGCCCCGGTCGTTCGTCGGGAGAAGCGTCAGTCCTCTTCTCATCGAAGTGTTCCCTTTCGGCTGGTTTACTTCGCCGCGCTGAGCACGAGGCGGGCATAGCTGTTAATCCGCTCGCCGCACGCCGAACAGGAAGTTCGTGTTCTCGATCTTCGGCATGTTGATCGGTGAAGAGTACAGGAACGGGCCCTTTCGGCGAACCGCCGGATGTCGTTCTCCTGCTCTTTGCCCAAGGCCAGGAGCTGCGCCTTCTGGTCCTTGTTCAGGACGGCCAGCATGTTATGGGCGATCCGCGTTAGGAACGAAGTGTTGTGCCCCCCCTCCTTGGCGTCGATGTCCCGCATGTACTGGAAGCCGAAGTAGTCGGAGACCTTCCCGGGCGGCAGGAAGGTGTCGCTGCCGAAGTCGCCCGTCAGGAAGGCCAGGCCGTCGAAAGCGATCGTGTGGAGCTGCGCCTGGTCCGACACGGCCTGTTCAATGGAGTACTGCCTTTTGGGGTCCTGCTTTGGCGGGCGATGTCTCCTCGGGTCCGGCCTGGCACGCGGGCCAGGGCCGCCTTCTTCAGGGCGACGGGGACGTTCTCCGCCGTCGGTTTGATCTTCTTGACCACCTTGGCGGCGCCCTCCTGCGTCATCTTGCCGAGTCTGGGGCGGTGGTCGGTCGACATGGGCAACCTTGCCGGAGGCCTCATTCTTGATCGTTGCGGCGTGGATTTCGGTTTCCCCCGGATGCGTCCATCCTTCGATCGTGGCCCGGTCTTTCAGAGAAACAACGCCTGTCAGCTTTTCGCTCGCGCTCGCCGGAAATCGCACTTCCGTTCCATCGTCCAGCCGGAGGCCATCAGTATGTCCGTTCGGATTCTTGTGAAGCTCCGCAACAACACCACTCTTGGTGGACGTCTGATCGACGGCCCGCTCTGCTCGGCGACCGCCTCGGCCGGGCCGCTCGCGGGGAGAATCTGGGTCTTGATCCTCTGGCCCCCGGCGGTCAGGCCCGCGGGCCTCGGCTGGGGCAGAGGGTGCCGGTGGATCCCGTGGTTCTCCACCCCCCTCATTCGGCCGTTGGGCGGTAACGACGTAAGTCGTCAATGCCAGTGCAGCCGCACCGGCCAATCCGATGGTCCAGCGTCTCATCGAACTACACCCTTTAGCATTTATTATTCACTTCACGATTCTTAGCCACGCACGCGCTATCGGTTCAGTTCCTTCAGTGCCGCCGAGAAAGCCCTGGCGGCTTCGGGCCCGAAGAGCACGAAGCGGACCAATTCCGGCCTGGCGTGCTTTTTGAGGAAGTCGATCGCGGTGGCAAGCGCCACCCGGGCGGCCTGATCGATGGGGTAGCCATAAGCCCCGGTGCTCAGGGACGGAAACGCGATGCTCTTGCACTGGTGCTCGACCGCCAGTTCCAGGCAGCGGCGGTAGGCCCCGGCGAGCAGTTCCGCCTCGCGGTGGTGGCCGCCGCGCCACACCGGCCCGACCGCGTGGATCACGTACTTCGCCGGGAGGTTCCCCGCGCCGGAGATCACGGCGGAGCCGGTGGGGCAGCCATCGGGATATTTTTGATCGGTTTCGGCCTTGATGCTCGGACCGCCGCGGCGGTGAATGGCCCCGTCGACGCCGCCCCCGCCCGCCAAACCGCTGTTGGCCGCGTTGACAATCGCATCGACCTGCTGGAGCGTTACGTCGCCTTCGAGCAACTCCAGTACGCATCCGCCGGTTTCGATTCGCATGGCCAGCCTCCTTGATTGGACTCTAGCTTTCGCCTTCTGGTATCTAACAGGGCTTGGCAAGCGGTGTCAACGATGGTCCCGCCTAGCCCGTTGACCGGTGCCCGGGGGGAGCGTAGAGTAGAGGTTTGTTAACCGCCCCAGGGGTGTTTCTCAAGGGGGGTTGCCAGGGCCGGCCGGTTCGGCGGAAATCCATGCTCGCTAAACGCGTCATCCCCTGCCTCGACGTGAATCGAGGGCGGGTGGTGAAGGGGACGAATTTCGTCAACCTCCGGGATGCCGGGGATCCCGTGGAAGTGGCGGCTCGCTACGAGCAGGAAGGGGCCGATGAGCTGGTTTTTCTTGACATCACGGCCAGTCACGAAGGCCGGGACATCATTTTGGACGTGGTGAGACGAACCGCTGAAGTGCTATTTATGCCCCTAACTGTCGGGGGAGGCATCCGCACTATTGAGGACATCCGGTCCCTCCTGAACGCGGGGGCCGATAAGGTGTCGATCAATTCGGCAGCGTGTCGCGACCCGGATTTCGTCCGTCAGGCCGCCCGCCGGTTCGGAAGCCAGTGTATTGTGGTGAACATCGACCCCAAGCGGGTTCGTAGGAATGGCCGGGAGATTTGGGAGGTCCACATCAACGGCGGACGGATCGGTACGGGCTTCGAGGCGGTGCCTTGGGCCAAGGAGGTCGAGCAACTGGGGGCGGGCGAGATCGTGCTGACCTCGATGGACGCGGACGGGACGCAAGACGGCTATGATATTGAGATCACTGCGGCCGTGAGCCGGGAGGTGTCGATTCCGGTGGTGGCTAGCGGGGGGGCCGGCTGTCCCCAACACCTCGCCGACGCGATCCTCCTCGGCGGGGCCGATGCGGCGCTGGCAGCGAGCATTTTTCACTACGGGCAGTACACGATCCGGGAAACGAAGCGGATCATGCAGCAGCAGGGAATCCCGGTGCGGTTGTGAGGACTCCTTATGACGAGTGACGTGGAAACCGAATTCGCCGGAGGCGCGGCCAAGCAGCGCGAGCTTGAGGTCGACAAACTCTTTCGCGCCCTCGTCAAGGTGCAAGGGAGCGACCTGCACTTGAAAGTGGGCCTGCCGCCGCACGTCCGCGTGGCCGGGACCTTGCGCCCCCTGAACCGTGGGCCGATCGACGACGAAGAGATGACCCGGATCCTTTACGAGCTGATCGACTGCGATCCGCGATTGAAGGCCCGTCGCCGGGAGATCTTCGATCGCGACGGCGGGGTCGACTTCTCCCACAAGATGGACGTCGATGGCACGGTGTGGCGGTTTCGCGTGAACGTTCTCCAGCAGATGGGCAGCATGGGCCTGGTGGCCCGGCGCGTGAACAACAAGATCCCCGACTTCGCCGGCCTCCACCTGCCGCCGATCCTGGGAGACTTGTGCAAGTTCGACCAGGGGATGATCCTGCTGGCGGGCGTGACGGGGTCGGGCAAGAGCACCACGATCGCCTCGATGCTCGACTGGATCAATCGCAACGAGGCGGAGCACATCCTCACCCTGGAGGACCCGGTCGAGTACGTCTTCGCCGACAAGAAGAGCCTCATCAATCAGAGAGAAATCGGTCAGGACGTGCGCGACTTCATGATCGGCATGAAGCACGCCGTGCGCGAAGACCCGGACGTGATGCTCGTGGGCGAGATGCGCGACCGGGAGACGTTCGAGACGGCGATCCAGGCGGCGGAGACCGGGCACCTGGTGTTCGGCACGATCCACGCCTCGACCGCCCCCAGCACCATCGGCCGTATTCTCGACTTGTTTCCCTCCGAAATGCATCCGGCGATGCGCAGCGCGCTGGTATTCAACATGAAGGCGATCATCGCCCAGAAGCTGCTGCCTTCGATCAAGGAGGGGGTGCCGCGGGTGCCGACGGTGGAGATCATGACGTTCAATCCGACGGTGCGAAAGCTGGTCCAGGAAGGCAAGGACGACAAGCTGAGCGATGCGATCCGCATCTCCGCCACGGAAGGGATGCAGGACTTCACCATGAGCCTCAAGG
>Ga0172371_10005391_pt1 | contig 18960 bp, 17 predicted proteins | sample Lak12m_FD_114543 | JGI IMG/M metagenome (GOLD analysis project Ga0172371, IMG submission 114543) | Freshwater microbial communities from Kabuno Bay, South-Kivu, Congo - kab_022012_12m | ecosystem: Environmental > Aquatic > Freshwater > Lake | place: Democratic Republic of the Congo: South-Kivu...
ATGGCAACGGCCGCTGGGCAAAACAAAGAGGCTTAAACCGTACTGCCGGCCATCGCGAGGGGGTTAAGCGGGTAAAAGAAATTATCCGCGGCTCAGGGCAATTAGGTATTGAAGTGGTTACCTTTTTCGCTTTTTCCACGGAAAATTGGTCCCGGCCGAAAAATGAAGTTACTATTTTGATGCGCTACCTGGATAACTTTCTGGGCAAAGAAATTAACGAACTGCATAAGAATAATATGCGTTTTATGGTTATCGGCCGTGGCGATCCGGTTCCGAAATACCTCCAGGCAAAGATTAAAAAGGCCCAGGAAAAGACAATTGGCAATACCGGCCTGAAAGTTGTGCTGGCAATAAATTACGGAGGCAGGCAGGAAATTATGGATGCCGCCAGGCAATTCGCCAAAGATGTATCAGCCGGCAAAGTTGGTATTGACGATCTGGAAGAAAAGCTCTTCAGCAGTTATTTTTACACTGCGGGCATCCCGGATCCGGATCTTCTGATCCGTACAAGCGAAGAAATGCGCATCAGTAATTTTTTACTCTGGCAGCTTTCATATTCTGAGTTTTATTTTCCTAAGAAATACTGGCCGGATTTCGGGATAAATGATTTAAAAGAGGCAATTAAAGAGTATCAGAAAAGGGAGCGCCGGTTCGGAGGATTAAATGCTAGTTAAACGGATAATCAGCTCTATCGTGCTCATTAGTATTATTTCAGTGGTTATTTTTATTGACTGGCTCTGCGCGTTGACAGCCATTGTTTTTATTATCGCCGGGTTATATGAGTATTTTGTGATGCTTGAGAAGAAGGGGATTAATATATATAAATACTTCGGGATTGGCATGGGAGCGGTTATCCCGTTGTCAATTATGCTCAGGTTTGAGCCGACCAAGAGCTGGGAGCTGCTTTTTATCGTGTTGGCTTTATTCTTTATTCTTTTAATGCAATTTAAGCGCAGGGATTCCTCCGGGGTAATTGTGGATATATCCACCACGTTTTTCGGGATACTTTATGTTTCCTGGTTCTTCAGCTTTATTATAAAGATCCGTTATCTTGACGGGGGGCTTGGTTTTCTCGTGGCCCTTTTATTAATGATTAAGTTAGGCGATATCGGCGCGTATTTAGTGGGAAGCCGCTGGGGAAAGAGGCCGTTAATGCCGCATATAAGTCCAAAGAAGACCGTTGAAGGCTCGCTTGGAGGCCTGTTATTCAGCGTCTTAGGCGCCTTAGCCTGCAAGTCATTTTTACCTTTTGGTTACGGGCAGTTGATATTAAGTGCGCTTGGTTTAGGAGTTCTTGGCCAATTGGGGGATCTTTCCGAGTCGTTGCTTAAACGGGACTGTCAGATAAAAGATTCAGGAAGCATTTTTCCGGGGATGGGGGGAGTGCTGGATCAGATCGACAGTTTATTATTTACCGCCCCGGTATTTTATTTCTATCTCAGCGTAATTATAAAATAATGAAGAGAATTGCGGTATTAGGTTCCAGCGGTTCAATAGGCCAGAGTACGCTTTCGGTAATCAGAAGCCTGCCGGATAAGTTTAAGGTTGAGGCCCTAAGTGTTAATTCCGATATTTACAGTTTAAGAAAACAGATAGAAGAATTTAAGCCGCGGTTTGTATGCGTAAGAGATAAGAATGCGTATTCTAAGCTTGGCCTTGGCTTGAGTTATCCGCTAAAGGTTTTTTGCGGGGAAGAAGGCTTAAGCGAGATGGTTAAAGAGAGCCGGATTGATTTGGTAATGTTCGCGATTACCGGTTCGGCCGCGCTTAATCCGTTGCTTAGCGCGATTAAAAGCGGCAAAGATATTGCCCTGGCTAATAAAGAAGCCCTGGTGATGGCCGGGCCTTTGCTGATGCGCCTGGCAAAAAGATATAAAGCTGATATCCTGCCGGTAGACAGCGAACAATCGGCTATCTGGCAAAGCATAGGAAGTTTTCGTCAAACTGATATCAGGCGGGTATACCTTACTGCTTCCGGCGGTTCTTTAAGAAACCTTCCGGCCAGCCAGTTTAAAAGGGTAAGCCTGGAGAAAGTTTTACGCCACCCCCGCTGGAAGATGGGAAAAAAGATAACAGTTGATTCAGCGACCTTGATGAACAAGGGTTTAGAGCTGCTTGAGGCAATGTTTTTATTTGATTTAGGCTCGGAAAAGATCAAGGTTCTAATTCACCCTGAGGCGCTTATCCACTCAATGGTTGAATTTAACGACGGGGTGATTATGGCCCAGCTTTCAGCAGCGGATATGCGCATACCTATCCAGTATGCCTTGTCATATCCGGATAGGCTGTTTAATAAACTGCCGGGTATAGATTTTTATCGCTTGCATAAAATGCATTTTGAAAAGCCGGACCTGAAAAAATTTCCCTGTTTAGCTTTAGCTTACCAGGCAGCCAGGGGCTTAGGTACGCTGCCGGCGGTTTTAAACGCGGCAAACGAGGTAAGCGTGAATAACTTTCTGAATAAACGAATAAGTTTTCTGGCAATACCGAGAATAGTGGAGAGGGTTATGCGGCGCCATACAAATATAGCCAGCCCGAATTTATCGGATATAATGGCGGCTGATTCCTGGGCGAGGGTAGAGGCTGGTTGTATGCGCAGTTAATTTGGAGTTAATATGATTGCTACAATTATTTTTATTTTAATTTTGAGCCTGCTGATTATTGTCCATGAGTTCGGCCATTTTATCGCCGCGCGCCTAAACGGCGTGCGTGTTGAGAATTTTTCTTTGGGGTTTGGGCCCCAGATTCTTAAAAAGAAGAAAAACGGCACGGAATACAGCATAAGCCTGATTCCTTTGGGCGGTTATGTAAAAATGGCGGGAGACAGCCAGTCGGAATATAAAGGCAAAACCGATGAATATTTTTCCAAGAGCATCGGCAGGCGTTTTCAGATTATTTTCGCCGGCCCGCTCTTAAATTACCTGCTTGGTTTCTTATTCTTTTGGTACATCCTCTTCGCGGGTTACCCTACTTTAACCACTAAAGTCGGCGAGTTGATTGATGGCTATGGCGCTAAGGAAGCGGGGTTAGCCGCAGGGGATAAGGTCATTGCCGTTGACGGCAAGAAAGTTGATTTATGGGAAGACTTGCACCGGCAGATCCAAAAAAGAAAAATAAGCGAGAGTGTGGAGCTTGATGTATTGCGGGATAACCAGGAATTGAAGTTCAAGGTATTGATTAAAGATAAAATACTGGATGATGAACTAGGTAAGAAGCGATCTTTGGGAATTGCCGGGATCGCGCCTTTCGGAGAAGTCATTGTGGTCAGGCATGGGTTTTTAAAATCAGCTTACCTGGGTTTTAGAAAAACCATTGATTTAACCATTTTAACTTATAAAGGGTTATGGAGGTTAGTCAGCGGCAGGATGTCTATGCGCGATTCAATGACCGGTCCGCTTGGGATATTCTTCATTACTTCCAAAACTGCGGAGTTAGGCTTAACCGCGATTATGCATTTGATTGCCGTGCTAAGCATAAGCCTGGCAATATTCAACCTTTTGCCTTTGCCTATTCTTGACGGTGGGCACATTTTCCTCTTAGGCCTGGAAAAACTTAGAAAAAAAGCGCTGAGTGTTAAAGCGGAGCAGGTAATCAATAATATCGGTTTTACCCTGATGATTACAATCGCGCTTTTGGTTACTTATAATGATATATTGAGGCTTTACGGCGATAAGCTGAGCAAAGCCGCGGGCGGCTAATATGGAAATCGTAAGAAGAAAAAGCAAGGCGGTTAAAATCGGGAATGTCTTGATCGGGGGGAGCAATCCCGTAGCTATCCAGTCAATGACCAAGACCAGGACTTCCGATATAGAAAATACTGTCAGGCAGATTAACCAGTTAGGGGATGCAGGCTGCCAGATTGTCCGGCTGGCAATCAATGATTTTGATGATGCTGTTTCCCTGAAAAAGATTAAACCCCGGGTAAAACTGCCCTTAGTGGCGGATATCCATTTTAACTTTCGCCTGGCAATTGCCGCTATTGAAAATGGGGCGGATAAAATCAGGCTGAACCCCGGTAATATTGATAAAAAGCAGGAAATTGAAGCAGTCATCTCAGCGTTAAAAGCAGCCGGGATACCTTTGCGTATCGGGCTTAATTCCGGATCGGTGAAGGGCGGCGCGGGGGTGAAGAAATCTACAATGAGCAACAGGTTGGTCTCCAGTTGTATGAGCTACATTAAGATGGTTGAGAGGTTAAAATTTAATAATATCGTAATTTCCCTTAAAGCCAACAATGTCCTGGATACGCTTGAGGCATACCGTAAAATTTCCAGGCTTTGCGAATACCCTTTGCATCTTGGCTTGACTGCTACCGGTTCTGTCTATAACGGGATTATTAAATCCAGCGTAGCTTTAGGGGCTTTACTTTTAGAGGGTATTGGTGATACAATAAGGGTATCTTTGACTGAAAAACCCATAGAAGAAGTAAGGGCGGCCAAATGCATATTGGAATCTCTGGGCCTGCGCAGTTTCGGCCCCCAGGTAATCAGTTGCCCTACTTGCGGCCGTTGTAAGGTAAATTTAGTAGGTATAGTAAAGGAATTGGAGAGTAAGCTGGCGGATCGTAATTATGTTCAGCTCAGCCGTCCGCTAAAGCTGGCTATAATGGGTTGTGTGGTTAACGGCCCCGGCGAAGCTAAAGAAGCGGATATCGGGGTTGCTTTTGGAAAAGGGCAAGGGGTTTTATTTGAGCATGGCAAGATAGTCAGGAAAATCGCGCCGAAAGATTGCGTGAGGATTGTTTTGCGGGAACTTAAAACCAAGGAGAAAAAGTGGCCAATAAAACGCTAAAAGATAGAGTACGCGAGCATTTCATAACTCGATTCAGCAATGTTTTGTCCAGGAGCTCCGGGGATAAAACGCAAGTAGCGTCAACGATCAGGCAGATCCTGGAAGGAATCCTGAGCCAGCCGCGCGGGGTGCTTAAAGAACAGGACAGGGAAAATATTATTAATGAGCTGGTGGATGAGTTTACCGGTCTCGGCCCGATTGAAAAGCTGATGATGGATCATGAGATCACGGAAATCATGATTAACGGGACGCAAAATGTATATGTTGAGAAAAACGGCAAGAAGGTAATGACCGATATAAAATTTGACAGCGACCAGCAGCTTATGTATGTTATCCAGAAGATCCTGGCGCCTACCAGAAGAAGGGTGGATGAGACTCAGCCGTATACTGATGTTTGCCTGCCGGACGGCTCGCGCGTGAATATTATTATTCCTCCGTTAGCATTGGACGGGCCGACAATAACTATCCGTAAATTTCTCAGGGTAATCCAGAGAGCGGAAGACCTTGTCAGCTTAGGGACAATGGATAAACGGATGGCGGATTTCCTGGTCGCCTGTATAAAAAGTAAAGTAAATATGATATTCGCCGGCGCAACAGGAAGCGGTAAAACTACGACTGTCGGCGTGCTTTCCAGTTATATCGACAATGACGAGCGGACTATTGTTATTGAAGATACAGCCGAATTACAGCTGGCCCAGGACCATATAGTCAGGCTTGAGGCAAAAGCCCCCAATATTGAAGGAAAAGGGGAGATTACCATCAGGGATCTTTTTAAGAATTCTTTACGTATGCGGCCCCAGAGGATTATCCTGGGAGAGATCAGGAGCGCTGAGGCGCTGGATATGCTTCAGGCTATGTGTTCCGGCCACAGCGGGGCCCTTTCAGTTATCCACGCAAACACCCCGCAGGAAGTTATGCACCGCATAGAGACGATGATCTTAATGTCGGGTATCCCGATATCTTTAGAGGCGATTCACCGTCAGATTTCCGCATCCCTGCATTTAATTATTCAACAGGATCAGCTTGCTGACGGTTCGCGTAAGATTACCCGGATTACCCAGATAAACGGCCTGAAGGATGGCTGGGCTAACCTGGAAGACCTTTTTTATTATGAGATTGACGATGTTGTTGAACATGGCAAGGTGAGCGGGCGTTTCAGGGCTACGGGAATCCAGCCGTCATTTTACTCGCTTTTTTCTAAGAGAGGGATAGTTTTACCAAAAGAAATTTTTAACAAGGACTGATATGTTTTGGAGTAAAAGTTTTATTCCTACTTTAAAAGAAACGCCCCAGGAGGCCGAATCCGTAAGCCATAAACTTCTGCTGCGCGCAGGGATGGTCCGTATGCTTATGGCCGGAGTGTATTCTTATCTTCCTTTAGGGGTAAAAGTCCTGGAGAATATCCAGGAGGTTATCCGCCAGGAAATGAATGCCTGCGGGGCGAATGAGTTGTTGCTTCCGGCTTTACAGCCGCTTGAGCTTTGGCAGAAGACCGGCAGGGATAAAGATTTAGGCCAGGTGATGTTCGGGTTTAAGGACCGCCGCGGCAGGAGTGTTTGTTTGGGCCCGACTCATGAAGAAGCGATTACGGATTTAGTCAGGAGCCAGGTTTCAAGTTACAGGCAACTTCCTCTGGTTTTATACCAAATCCAGACTAAATTCCGCGATGAGATCCGGCCGCGTTTCGGATTAATCCGCTGCTGTGAATTCATTATGAAAGACGCCTATAGTTTTGACCAGGATGAAGCCGGCCTGGATAAGAATTATCAGGCGATGTTCGGGGCGTATAAAAATATATTCTCGCGCCTGGGCTTAAAGATCCTGATTACCGAAGCAGATTCCGGGGTTATGGGCGGCAAGGTATCGCATGAATTTATGGTCCCTAGTAAGGATGGGGAGGATGTAGTTTTGTCCTGCCCGAAATGTTGTGCCGCCAGGGCCTTTAAGGAAGATGAGAGCCAGGAGTGCCTGAAATGCAAAACTGGAATGGATAAGCTTAATTGCATTGAGGTCGGGCATATTTTTAAATTAGGGACAAAATATAGCCAGGCAATTCAGGCTAATTTTTCCGATGCTAAGGGGCAGCTAAAACCGGTAATTATGGGTTGTTATGGTATTGGAGTATCGCGGCTGGTCTCTGCGGTTATTGAACAGAATAATGATGATGACGGGATTATCTGGCCGCCTGAGGTAGCGCCTTTTGACGTAGTTATCCTTCCTCTGGATGTAACGGATACTGCGATTATGGGCTTAGCCGGGGATATTTATCAGCAGGTTGCCGGCTTGGGTAAAGAAGCGCTTTTAGATGACCGCGATGAGCGGGCGGGAATTAAATTTAAAGATGCCGACCTGCTGGGGATCCCTGTCCAGGTGACTATAGGCCGTTCGTGTATTAAAGATAATACTGTTGAAATAAAATTACGCCGAAGCAAAGAAAAAATAATCTGCCCTAAGGGCCAGGCGCTGGATGAAATCAAGCGTTTGATTAATATCGGATGAATCTTCAGGCATTAAAAGAAGAGATAGGTTTATTGGCCGGAGAAATATTTGTTTCAAAGGGTTTTGTTTTGGTGGATATTATTTCCAGGCAGGATGGTTCCGGATTATTATTCAGCCTGCTTGCGGACAGGCCGCAGGGAGGCATTAATCTGGATGAGTGCGCTTTATTAAACCGCCTGCTCCGCCAGGCCCTGGATGAAAAGGATATATTATCCGGGCAGTTTAGCCTGGAGGTTTCTTCTCCCGGGCTTGATAGGCCGTTAAAAACAAAAGCTGATTTCATCCGCTATATGAATAAGCAGGCAGTATTTTTCCTGAATGGTTTAATAAACGGAAAATGCGAATGGCAAGGCGAAATCAGCGGGGTCAATGAGGCATCTGTATTTATCACTAGAGATGGGGAAGTCATGGAGATCCCCTTAATTAAAATAAACAAGGCAAAACTGGTTTTCTAAAATAACGGAGAATTGAAATGAGTCATGAACTTTTAGCGATTATCGAACAAATTGAACGTGAGAAGGGAATTAAGAAAGAGGTTATGCTTGAGGCAGTGGAGAGCGCTATGCTCAGCGCTGCCAAGAGGGTGATTGATTTAAAGCCTGATGAAGAGTTTAAGGTTGAGATTGACCGCTCCTCAGGCGAGATCCGCGCCTTTCGCAATAATGAAAAGGTAACTAATATTGATTTTGGCAGGATTGCCGCTTCTACCGCCCGGCAGGTAATTATCCAGAAGATGCGCGAGGCGGAAAAGGATGTAGTTTTCGGCGAGTTCCAGAGCAGGGTAGGGGAGATTGTCAGCGGGACAGTTTACCGTTTTGAAAAAGGCAATGTGGTAGTTGACCTGCTTGGCAAGGCCGAAGGGATTTTGCTTAAACGCGAACAGTCCCCTAAGGAGGAATTTAAACAGGGCCAGCGTATCCGGGCTTATGTTGTTGAAGTAAAGAAAGATGTTAAGGGCCCGCAGATTATTTTATCGCGCGCGCATCCCAACCTGGTTAAGGAATTATTTGAGTTAGAGGTACCTGAGATTTACGAAGGCATCGTTGAGATAAAAGCAATCTCCCGTCAGGCCGGCGAGCGCACCAAGATATCGGTCTGCTCAAAGAATGACAAGGTTGATTCGGTAGGCGCCTGCGTAGGAATGCGCGGTAACCGGGTAAGGAATATTGTTAATGAACTGCAGGGGGAGAAGATTGATATCGTGCGTTTTAATGACGATGTGCGTGAATATATCAAAGCCGCTCTTTCTCCTGCCAAGGTTTCTGAAATAAAATTAGACAGGGAGAAGATGAAGGCAGAGGTTATTGTGGATGACGATCAGCTTTCTTTGAGTATCGGCAAACACGGCCAGAATGTGCGCCTTGCCTCCAGGCTTGTAGGCTGGGAGCTGGATATCCGCACTAAGAGTATGATTGCTGCTGAGGCTTTAGGCGGTAAGCCAGAAGATAAAACTGCCCAGGCAGATGAGAAAGCCGCCCAGGAAGAGCCTAAGGCAAAGAAGGCTAAAAAAGAAACAAAGAAAGAAACTAAGAAGGAAGCTAAGAAAGAAGCCAAAAAAGAAACCAAGAAGACGGCCAAAAAAGAAGGGGCTGACCTGGAAGACCTTTCCGGCGTAGGCGATAAGATTATAGAAAGCCTGAAAGAGGCGGGCGTTAAAAGTATTGAAGATATAATAAAGATTAAAGAAGAGGGCTTGGTAAAGATTAAGGGTATCGGAGAGAAGAAGGCCCAAAAGATATTCGCGGAGGCGAAAAAATTAGCCTAGTTTTTAATATAAAATCCTGCCTGTTGCAGGCAGTTTAGGGAGAGAGATTATGCCCACCAAGGTAAAAAAAGAAAAAACAGCAGTAAAAAAGACAGCTAAACCTAAAGCAGAAGCTAAGGCTAAGAAAGCTGTTTCCAAGCCTCATATTTCAAAGCCTAAGGTTGCAGCTAAGCCCAAGGTTGTTGTTAAAAAGAAGAAAGAAGAAATACATTCGGTAATTAAGCCTGTGCTAAAGCATGAACCAAAGATTGAAGTTAAAGCAGAGGTTAAGACGACGGCGCACAAGCATGCGCCGATTCATCCGGCGGATACTACTGTTGTACATAAACGCGCACCAGCCCATGCTCCGGAGATTGTAATTCAGCCAAAGGCAGAGCCGGCCCATGAGCCAAAGGCAGAGCCTGTTGTTGAAGCCAAGGTCGCGCCTGCCCCAAGCAAGACAATTGAGATTGAGCTTCCGATTACGCTTAAAGATTTAGCGATTAAGTTACAGGAGAAATCAAGCGTGCTCATAAAGCATTTTATGAGTATGGGCATAATGGCCGGGATTAACCAGGCCCTGGATGAAGCAGCCGTAAGCAAATTGTGTTTAAAATATAACTGCGCGATTAAAAAAGCGCTTAATGCCGAAGAGGTAGCTTTGCAGGAGCATAATGAAAAAGATAAGCCCGCAGAGCTTAAGAAACGTTCGCCAATAGTTACATTTATGGGGCATGTTGACCACGGTAAGACTTCTCTCTTGGATGCTATACGTAAAACCAAGGTGGCCGAAGGCGAGCATGGAGGAATCACTCAGCATATCGGAGCTTACCGGGTCAGTCTTCCCGGAGGAGAGATTACCTTTTTAGATACGCCCGGCCATGAAGCATTTACTGCTATGCGTGCCAGAGGGGCGAAGATTACCGATATTGTTGTCCTGGTGGTTGCTGCTGATGATGGGATTATGCCGCAGACCCAGGAGGCGATTGACCATGCGCTTGCCTCCGGAGTAGCTATTATCGTTGCCATAAATAAAATAGATAAACCGCAGGCAGATATTGATATGGTTAAGAAGCAATTATCAAAAGTCGGTTTGAACGCGGAAGATTGGGGAGGAAAGACTATTACTGTGCCTGTTTCTGCCAAGACCGGAGAAGGCATAGATAATTTGCTTGAAATGATCCTGCTGCAGGCTGAGATTATGGAACTAAAGGCTAATCCTAACCGCCCGGCAAATGGAGTGGTTGTTGAGGCAAGGATGGCTAAGGGCAGGGGCCCGGTAGCCACGCTACTCGTGCAAAACGGCACATTACACCTTAACCAGAATATAATCGTGGGTAATTTATACGGTAAAATCCGGGCAATGCTTAATGACCGGGCCCAGTCTGTGACTGCGGTCGGGCCTGCTTCTCCGGTAGAGATATTGGGGATAAGCGGGATTCCTCAGGTAGGTGAACAGTTCTTTGTGATTGAAGATGAAAGGCAGGCAAAGGATTTAGTCCAGGCCCGCCTGGAAAAAGAAAGGCAGCAGCAGATAAAGATCGTCAAAAGAGTAAGCCTGGAAGATTTGCATGCCCAAATTGCCGAAGGCAATATCAAAGAGTTGAAATTAATTATTAAATCCGATGTCCAGGGATCGCTTGAGGCAATTAGGGATACTTTGGATAAGCTGAATGTCTCCGAAATAAAAATTGAAATAATCCATGCCGGAGTAGGAAATATCAATAACTCGGATGTAATCCTGGCAGTGGCCTCCGACGCCTTAATTGTCGGCTTTAATGTTAACGCAGATGATTTGGCTAAGGAGATGATCTCTAAAGAAGGCATCGAGGTTAAGATATACAATATAATTTATGAATTGGCCAATGATATAAAAGCCGCTGTAGAGGGTATGCTTGATCCAAAGCTTAAGAGGGTGTTTTTAGGGAAAGCCGAGGTTAAGAAAATGTTTAAGCTTTCGCGTTCAGGCCTGATCGCCGGATGTATTGTGACTAAGGGAAAGATTAACCGCAACAGCATGGTTACGGTGGTGCGTAACGGCCAGGTTGCTTTTGAGGGCAAGCTCTCAAGCCTGAAGCGTTTTAAGGATGATGTGCGTGATGTCGCCGAAGGTTTTGAATGCGGGATAGCTGTCGGAGGTTTTGACCAGCTTATGGAAGGCGATGTCATTGAGGCTTATGATATAGAGAAGATCGCCAGAAAACTGTAATAAAAAATATGAATAAAAAGCGTATATTAAGCGGGATGCGCCCCACGGGTAAATTGCACCTCGGCCATTTGGTCGGCGCCTTAGACAACTGGACAAAACTGCAGAGCGAGTACAGTTGTTTTTTTATGGTCGCGGATTGGCATGCGCTTATGTCGGAATATGAAAACCCGGAGAAGCTCAGCGAAAATATACTGGATAATGTCGCAGATTGGCTCTCCTGCGGGATAGATCCTCAGAAATCAACAATTTTTGTGCAGTCGCAGGTAGCTGAACATCTGGAACTTTTCTTTATCCTCTCTTTGATTACTCCGCTCGGCCTGCTTGAGCGCTGCCCGACTTATAAGGAGCAGCTGCGTGAAATAACTAATCGTGATTTAAGCACCTATGCTTTTTTGGGTTACCCGGTGCTGCAGGCAGCGGATATACTGCTTTATAAAGCGAATGCTGTCCCTGTGGGAGAGGATCAGCTGCCGCATTTGGAGTTGACCCGCCAGATTGTGCGTAAGTTCAATCATATCTATAAGTCAGCCTGTTTTGCCGAACCAAAAGCCCTGCTTACCGAAACCACCCGGCTTTTAGGTTTAGACGGCCGCAAGATGAGTAAAAGCTATAATAATTATATCGCTTTATCCGAGGAGCCGGAGGTAATCCGCAAAAAAGTACAAAATATGATTACTGATCCGTTACGCATACGCTTAAGCGACCCCGGCCATCCGCATAAATGCAATGTTTTCAGTTATTATTCTGTATTTTTTCCTGAATGCGGGCAGGAGGCGGAGCAGCGTTGCGTTAAATCTTTAATTGGCTGCACTACCTGTAAAAAGGAACTGGCGGATAAGATACTTAATTTACTCGCTCCTATCCAGGAAAAAAGGCGCCAGCTGCTCAAAGATAAGAAACATATCCAGGATATTCTTTCGGAAGGCAGGATTAAAGCGTCAAATTTCGCCAAGAAAACAGTTGCTGAAGTAAGGAGTTTGCTTAAATTATAATATGAACTATAAAATACGCTTAGATATGTTTGAGGGCCCTCTGGACCTCTTGTTATACCTGGTAAAAAAAGACCACCTGAATATTTACGATATCCCAATAGCTAAAGTTACCGAGCAATATTTAGAGTATATTAATTTTATGCAGCTTTTGGACTTAAACGTTGTGGGGGAATTCTTGGTTATGGCGGCGACCCTTATGCAGATAAAATCAAAAATGCTTCTTCCGGCAAGCGAGACTCCGGTAGAGGAAGAGCAGGAGGACCCGCGGGCTGAATTGGTGAAGAGGCTCCTGGAGTATGAGAAATTCAAGCAAATCGCCGAGAGTTTAAGGGAAAAAGAACTCGTCCAGCAGGATGTTTTTAAGCGCCCGAAAACAGAGCAGGCCCAGGAGGCGCAGGATAAATTAAAACAAGAGGATAGTAAATATTTTGAGGCAAGCATATTTGATTTAATCAATGCTTTTTCCCAGGCTTTAAAAGATATTCCCAAAGAGGTTTTTTACGAAGTAATTAAAGACCAGTTTACGGTTGAACAGAAGGTGCACGATATTTTGCATCTTTTATTGGTGGAGACTGATGTCAAGCTTTCGGGGCTGTTCAATAAGGCTAAGGATAAGCTGGAAATAATTGTGATATTCCTGGCGATTCTGGAATTAGCAAAGATGAAGGAGATTGTTGCCCATCAGGATTCGGCATTTGAAGATATAATTATATCAAGGAACAAGGAAAACATTATACCCTATGAGCGAAGAGACCAGGAAGACCCTGCTTAAAGCTAATCCGATTATCGCTGATATTAAGGAATCCGAGGAGGATGTGGTTTTAAACATATCCTTGAGGCCGAAGAAGTTTGCTGAGTTTGTCGGGCACAAAGATATTGTGGATAACTTGAAAATAGCGATACAGGCAGCTAAGCAGCGAAAGGAGCCGTTAGAGCACGTTCTTTTAAGCGGCCCTCCGGGCTTAGGCAAGACTTCCTTATCCCATATTATTTCGCATGAAATGGGCGCAAAGATTACCGCTACCAGCGGCCCGGCCATTGAACGCGCCGGTGACCTGATCGGTATACTCACAAACCTGGAAGCCGGAGACATACTTTTTATTGATGAAATACACCGGATGTCCAAGGTGGTTGAAGAATTCCTCTATCCGGCTATGGAAAATTTCCAGATTGATTTTGTAATTGATAAAGGGCCGTATGCTAAAACTATAAAATTTAACCTTAAGCCTTTTACTTTAATCGGAGCGACTACCCGCACAGGGCTTTTGGCCGCCCCCTTGAGGGGAAGGTTCGGCATATTTTACAGCCTTGATTTTTACAAAATAGAAGAATTAGCCAAGATTATAAAGAACTCAAGTTCGCTATTGGCGGTGCAGGTTGATGAAGGCGCCTGCCTTGAGATTGCCCGCCGCGCAAGAGGTACTCCGCGTATCGCTAACCGCCTTTTACGCAGGGTGCGCGATTATGCTCAGGTTTTGAAAATCAAACAGGTGGATCAGCTTGAGGCTTCCAAGATTCTTGATGAGTTGGGCATAGACCAGGCGGGGTTTGATGATTTAGACCGTAAAGTTTTAAAGCTTATCCTGGAATCTTTCGGCGGAGGCCCTGTGGGCATAGAGTCCCTGGCAGCCAGCCTGAATGAAGAAGTTGATACTGTTGCCGATACGGTTGAGCCGTATCTTTTAAAAGCAGGTTATTTGAAACGTACCTCCAGGGGGAGGCTGGCTACAAAGAAGGCGTTTGAACATTTTGGAGTCAAGTTTAATAAAGAGCAACAGGAAGAAATATTTTAGTTTCTTGAAATGAAAATCCTACTGCATATCTGCTGCGGCCCGTGCCTGATTTATCCTTTGAAAAGGCTGAATGCCCAGGGCCTTAAGGCAAAAGGATTTTTTTATAATCCGAATATCCATCCTCTTAGTGAATACAACAGGCGTAAAGAGGCGGTTGCACTCTTAGGGGATAGCCTGCAATTTGAGGTAGAATATCCTGAATACGAGCCTTCAGAATTTTCCCAGGCGATCGGGAGTGATTTGAGCGCACCGCAGCGCTGTATGCATTGCTGGAAATTACGTTTAGATAGAACAGCTGTTTACGCTAAAGAAAACGGCTTTGATGCTTTTACTTCAACTCTATTAGTCAGCCCGTATCAAAGCCAGGAGTCGCTTAAACAATTGGGGTCTGAGGCGGCTAAGCAGGCAGGCGTGGATTTTTATTACGAAGATTTCCGCCCCGGGTTTAGGCAGGCGCACGAAGAAGCTAAAAAACAGGGGATCTATTGTCAGAGATATTGCGGGTGCAGTTATTCTGAAATTGAGCGTAACGCTAAGGTAAGAAAATGAAAAATAAAATATTAGTTTTAGTTTCAGCGTTTTGTTTGCTTAGCTTAAGCTTGGTTTTTGCCCAGAATTTCGCTGCAAATAAAGAAGTGGCAGGCAAAGAAATTCCGGCCAAAGAAATTCCGGATAAGCAAGCTTCGCCCAGGGGTATATGGGTTTCGGTATTTTCAAGTAAGGATGTTCTTTATGCCAAGGACGGGGTAAATAACCTGATCGCCCGGTGTAAAAAAGCAAAGATCAATGAAATTTATCTGCAGTTCTTCCAGTCGGGAAATGCCTATTATGACTCCAAGGTTTGCGACAGGGCTAAATATGATGAGATGGTCAAGGCAACCGGGGTAGATAGCTTAGACCTATTACTCAGAGAGGCGCAAGAAAATAATATAAAAGTTTTTGCATGGGTAAATGTTTTAAGCCTGGGCAAAAATGAAAAAGCGGATATCCTAAGGAAGTATGGCAATTCTGTCCTGACTCTGGATCAGTATCAGAGGGGCTCAAAGATTGACTCTAAGACAGAGCTGGATAAGTATTACCTGAGGGAAGACCAGATTTTTCTGGAACCCGGAGACCCCCGCATAGAAGAGTATATCCTGACGGTGATTAATGAAATTATCAACCGTTATCCATTAATCAGCGGGGTACACTTGGATTATATCCGTTACCCGTCGCCGGTGCCGTTTATCCCGGGCTCAAGGTTTAAGAAATTCGGCTTAGCTTACGGCTATGGTCAGAAGAATGTAGAGCGTTTTAAAAATAAGACTGGGATTGACCCTCTGGATACGCTGAATAATGAGGAGGAGTATCTGGCTTGGGACAATTGGAAACGCCATCAGGTAACCGGGCTGGTGCGTAAGATCGCAAGTTTGGTTAAAGTTAAATCCGCGGATTTGGCGGTTTCCTGTGCGGTTATCCCTTTGACCGAGCGCGCATATGCTAATGCCTTCCAGGATTGGTCAGCCTGGCTTGAGGAGGGGATTGTTGATTATGTTGTTTTAATGTCTTATACCAAAGATAACCAGTTTATAAAAGAAGTGGTTAAATCCGGCCTGGGCAACCGAGGCAAGGGCAAAGTATATGCAGGTATAGGCTTATTTTTAATGAAAAATAACCTGGATTTATTTTATAATCAATACCGGATTGTCGCTGATTTAGTCCCTGATGGAATAGTATTTTTTTCAATTGATGATTTGACGGATCAGGTAATCAACTTTCTTAATTCAAAACCGTACCCTAAACCTTAGCCTTTATTCAATCCCTTCTAAAAAATATGCTTAAGCTTTCTGAGTTTGATTACCCTCTTCCTAAAGAGTTAATTGCCCAGCACCCTTTGGAAAACAGAGAGGATGCTAGGCTGCTGGTTGTTGACCGTAAGAACTCTAAGATTACCCACGATGTGTTTAAAAATATCAGGGGTTTCTTTAGGGAAAAAGATTTATTAGTGCTTAATGACACAAAAGTTTTGCATTGCCGCCTGATGGGTAACAAAACAACCGGAGGCAGGGTTGAGATTTTGCTTACCCGCCGCCTTAACGGCTCAACATTCTCTTGCCTGGTTCAGCCAAGCAGGACGAAAATAGGCGAGAAGATCCTTTTTGCCAATGGCAAGATTTCCGGGCACCTAAGCAGCCGCGGGCAAATCAGTTTTAAACAGGAGGATGCGGATGCAATTTATAATTACGGGGTTGTACCTCTTCCTCCTTATATAAAACGCGAGCCTGTTGATTCGGATAAGGTTTATTACCAGACGGTATACGCGAAGAATGAGGGGGCGCTTGCTTCTCCGACTGCAGGTTTGCATTTTACTGAAAAACTGCTTGAGGAGATTAATGCCCAGGGGGTAAGGGTAGCTTATGTAACTTTGCATGTTGGTTTAGGGACATTCCGGCCGGTAAGATGCGAGAATATTCTTGAGCATAAGATGGAGCCGGAGCATTTTCTTGTGCCTGATGAAACTGTTGCTAAGCTCAATCAAACTAAGGCTGACAAAGGCAGGGTTATTGCTGTCGGCACGACTGCATTAAGAACTCTTGAGACTTATGCTGAGGGCCGCAAAGAAGGGAATACGGATTTATTTATTTATCCGGGTTATAAGTTTAAGTTAGTGGATTGTCTGTTGACTAATTTCCATCTTCCGATGACTACGCTGTTTATGCTGGTTTGCGCTTTTGGCGGAGAAAAGCTGATGAAGCAGGCGTATCAGGAAGCAGTGGAGCAGAAATACAGGTTTTACAGTTACGGCGACGCAATGTTAATTCTTTGATATTTTGCTCTCGGGATATTGTTCCGCGCGCTGAAAACTTTCGCCGAGTGCTTCGGTTTACGACTCACTCTCGGATGACGTATGCTTTTAAGAGGTCCTCCGTTCGTCGTAATTCCTCGCACTCATCTGCCGAAAGTTTTCTAATGCGCGCTCCCCAATATCCCTCGGCAAAATATCTATAAATAGAATTGCAGTAGTATTGGAAGTTAGAAAACTGAATAGTTTATGCGGATGGAGAGTTATTATGATTGATTCTAATACGAAAATTGAAGAAGCCGAAGGAATACAGAAGGGATATTCATCTTTGGTTCAAAATATAATAAGAGACATTGGAATGTTCCCAAATAAACATAACCCAAATATTGGCGTTAGTGCCATTTCAAAAACTTTTATATACTCAGGAATTAAACTAGCAGAACAAATTATTTTATCTTTGCGTAATGGTAACTTAGAGATTGCAATTGTTGGTCTAAGAACTTTATTTGAGATTTCTATTAATTCGGTGTATATTTTTAATCATCCTAAATTAAAAGTTGGGAAAAAGAAGTATCATGCGCGTAATTTTTGTAAAGAGATTATACGCTTAGCAAACAAGAAAAAAGGAGTTAGGCATACTTGTTTAAAAGATACTACGTTTAAACAAAGACTTAATGATATAGGAATGGGAAGTTTATATAATCGAGATTACAAAATATTGAGCGAGTGGGCTCATCTAATGATTAGATCTTCGCACTATTCAAATATCAATGATGATAAGCGTAAACAACTTAGTAAAGAGGTTGCAGGGGGTTGTTTGGTGTATCTGCACAATATTTTTGATTCAATTTGCGCATATCACGAGATAGCATTGAATCCAGACTTAGGGAAGTTGGTAGCTCATTATTAATTAAGATTTTCCTAACTTTGAAACAAAAGAAATTAAGTAGTCGGAAAAACCCGATGTAGAGTTATTTTTAGCGTATGGCTTGGATTGTTTCCCGGCAGGGCGTTTGCAGGTCGAGCGGGCAAGGTTACCCGGCTATATGCGAAGTAGGTAGAGCGAGGCGAAACCCGAGCGAAGTTTGCCTCGCAGGGGCAAACGAGCGTCCCTGCGGGAAACAAGACAAGGCAGACGCTAGACTGGTGACTTCTGTCGCCCAAACCTGAAATCACAATTTATGATTTCAAATATCTTGTTAGATTTTGTTCTTTCCTGCGTCTATTTGAGCAGGAAGGGAGGAAATGCTCTCTTGACAATACAACTAAATAGTTGTATATTCTTAGTAGGGAGTATTAATACGGCTGGCGCTTTATGAAAGTTTTTATTATGAATCCGAATTCGGCAGGTACCCGGTTAAAGAGTTTATAGATTCTCTGGACCCAAGGGGCCAGAGGAAGTTTTTCTTTGTCCGCGGCCTGCTTGAAGAATTTGGCCATAAGCTTCCTTTACCTCATGCCCGGTATATCGGAGATAGCCTATTTGAGTTAAGATTCGGCGCGGGGGAAGGCAGCGTGAGGGTTTTATATTTTTTCTTTGAGCGTAATAAGATTATCCTTACCAACGGTTTTTTCAAGAAAACCGACAAGACGCCGGTTAAGCTAAAACAGCTTGCTCTTGAAAGAAAAAGGCTGTTTTTAGCTAACATAAAAGGGGTTGATTAGTTATGAAAGCGCAAAGGACAGAAGAACATTTAAAGGCAAAACTTAAGGATCCCTACTTTAGGGAGCTTTATGAATTGGAAGAACAGAAATTGGCGCTTGTAAAACGTATAATAGAATATCGTATCCGCCATAAAATCAGCCAGGGGGATTTGGCTAAGCTTGCCAATGTTACCCAGCAGCACATCTCTAAAATAGAGAATGGCGATTTCAGTAATATCTCTACCCTTGAGAAGGTCCTTTTGTGTATTGGTTTCACGGTTAAGTTAAGCGCAGTTCCTTTGCGTATTCCACAGCATGCCTAAAAATGTTTGAATTAATTCATCAGGATAAAAATAGTAAGGCACGGTTGGGGAAGCTGGTTACTCCTCACGGCGAAATAGAGACGCCGGCGTTTATGCCCGTAGGCACGCATGCTACGATTAAAGGGCTGATGTATAAGGATGTGGAGGAGGCGGGCGCCCAGATAATCCTTTCAAATGCTTATC
>Ga0172371_10005394_pt1 | contig 18954 bp, 8 predicted proteins | sample Lak12m_FD_114543 | JGI IMG/M metagenome (GOLD analysis project Ga0172371, IMG submission 114543) | Freshwater microbial communities from Kabuno Bay, South-Kivu, Congo - kab_022012_12m | ecosystem: Environmental > Aquatic > Freshwater > Lake | place: Democratic Republic of the Congo: South-Kivu...
ACCTACCTGGCCGGGCTTTTTTCGTTGAGCAGGCCCCGAACCTCAACTCATTGTGAGGCCAGCCTGGCACGCGGCAACCCAAACGACCCACGTCACAATGCAGTTGCGCGTTAGCATCAATCACAGTATAATGCGCCGCAGTTAACTAATGAAGCCGACCAGTCGCGAGCTGGTCGGCTTCGGACCCGACTCCTGTCGATCCCCAGGAAACGGGCATTGCAGCCTTCAAGACGAAGTGCTGTGCGAGTTCAGTATAGCACGGCGGTTCGGAACGTCAAATGAGGCCGCGGCCCTCTTTCAGGGGTCGTGGCTTTTTGCTTTCTTCAGTAGCAGTTGACTCCCACCCCAAAACATGGACGAGTTGCTGCCTATTCAGGGGAGGTTATGTGAAGACCATATTCGAGACTTGCGAGCCACGCGCCGAGGTATTGCTCGGCGAGCTCAAGGAAGACATCTTCGCCGCCAGGCTTCGCGATGTCATGGATCACAAGGCTGATCCGGTTTATGGCGACCCACAGACCTTCTTCGATAACACCTATCCCACGGCCGGCCTGAAGACCCTCCTAAGAGATGCCCTCGGCCGCCTGACCGGCGACGCGGGCGGCAAGAACGCCGTCATCCGCCTGGAGACGGCCTTCGGCGGCGGCAAAACGCACAACCTGATCGCGCTGTATCATGTGACAGGCGGCAACGCCCCTGTCGGCGCGATCGCGGGCCTGCTGGGCAGCGGCGTCCGGTTACCTCATCCGGGCGAGATCAAAATCGCCGGCGTGGTCGGCTCCGATCTCGATCCGACCGTGGGCATCCACCATGTCGCCGACGGTACGAAGACGCTCACGTTGTGGGGCGAACTGGCCTATCAGCTCGGCGGGCCGGCCGCGTATGCGCAAGTGGCCGAAAGCGAAAAGCTCAAGGCTGCGGTCGGGACTGACCTGTTCGAGCGGTTGATCGGCGACCGTCCCGCGCTGATCATGATTGATGAGATCGCCCGTCACCTGCGCGCAGCGATGGCTGTGCCGACGGCGACGGGCAAATCCAACCTGGCCGACCAGACCGTGGCGTTCCTGATGTCGCTCCTGGAGTTCGCGTCCAGCAAGCAGCGCTGCCTGGTGGTGCTGACGCTGGCGGGCGAGTCGGACGCGTTCGCGGCAGAGACCGAGCTACTACGCAAGAAGCTGGCTGAGACGCTCCAGGTGTCGGCGCGGCAGGAACGGGTGTTGACCCCCACGGCCGAGGGGGAGATCTACGCCATTGTCACGCACCGTCTGTTCAAGGAGGTGGACTGCGAGGCGGCGAAGGCGACATACGGCGCCTACATGGCCTATTACGCCGCACTGGACAAGAAAGGCGCTGACCTGCCGCGGCGCTGCCTGCGGGCCGAGTATGCCGCGGAGATGGCCGCCGCCTATCCCTTCCACCCGGAACTTGTGACGGCGCTCAACCGCAAGACGGCCACCATCCCCAATTTCAACCAGACGCGCGGCGCGCTGCGCCTGCTGGCCTGGGCCGTGCGCCGGCTCTGGGACGATCAGCCCGCTGACGCCTGGCTGATCCACCCGCACCACCTGGACCTGGCCCAGCCGCAGATCGCCGAAGACCTGACGTCGCGGCTGGATCGTCCGAAGTTTCGCCAGGTGATCGAGGCGGATATCGCCAGCCCGCTCATCGGCACCTCGTCGCACGCGCAGGAAGTGGACGAGCCGCTGGTTAAGAATCAAAAGCCGGCCTACGCAGGGCGCCTGGCGACGACGATCTTCCTGCACAGCCTGACCCAGGGCATCGCCTCAGGGGTAGACCCGGCCGATCTGCTCCTGGCGACGGTACAGCCCGACGGCGAAGGGGGCGGCGACGAGCCGGCCGTGGTGAACAAATCGCTCGAACGGCTGGCCGACAAGGCCTGGTTCCTGGAGTACGACGGCCACCGCTACCGCTTCAAGACCGAGCCTTCGATCAACAAAATCATCGCTGATGAGACGGTGCAGGTGGGGCCGAGCAAGGGCAAGGCCGAGATCGAGGGACGCATCCGGTTGATCTGGAAGAAGGGCTATTTCCAACCCGTCTACTTCCCGGTGGAAGCGGCCGACGTGGACGACGACGCCGGCCTGCCTAAGCTGGCCATCATGCACTTCGACGCGGTGAAGGTCAAGGCGGACGATCCGGCGCCGCCCGACCTGGTGCGCAAGATCTACGAGTACACCGGCACATTGGAGTCGTTCCGGGCTTTCCAAAACAACGTGATCTTCCTCGCCGCGGACGCCGACCAGGTGGAGAACATGGTGGACGTGGCCCGCCGCTACCTGGCGATCGGCCGGATCGTCGGTGACGCGGGGCGGATGACTGAGTTCAACAAGGAGCAGCAGGACAAGCTGCGCAAAGCGAAGGACGCCGCTGAGCTGGATGTGCGGATCGCCATCACCAAGGCGTATCGCTACCTGTACTACCCCACCCCGGACGCGCCGAAGGCGCACGCGTTCCTCCGCCGCGAGACGTTGCCCGCGCAAGATCAGGGCGAGGTCGAAAAGGACCAGGCCAACGTCGTGCTGCGTGTGCTGCGCGCATTGAAGAAGATGCTGACCGCGGACGATGATATGCTCTCCGCCATGTATGTCAAGGCCAAGGCATGGGATCACAACCAGGCCAGCATGGCCACTGAGGAGCTGCGGCGGGCCTTCGCCCGCAAGATCGCGCTGCGCCTATTGCTCGACGTCGGCCAGTTGAAAAAGACCATCAAGAACGGCGTGGAGATGAAGGTCTGGGTCTACTACGACTCGACGGAGGAGTTCGGCTACGACCACGAGTCGCCGCCGCCCGCCTGGCAGATCAGCGAGGAGGCGCTCCTGTATACGCCGGAGCAAGCGGCGCACCTCAACGTCCGGATCAAGGGCAAATGGAAGCCACAGGACGAAGGACCAAAGACGAAAGACGAAGGGGCGACGATCTGCCCGGTGTGCGGCAAGCCGGAAGACCAGTGCACCTGCGGCGTCGCGGTCGGAGGCGGCCCGGCGCAGCAGAAACCGGCCAGGCTCCAGGGCCAGGGCGCGGTGGCACAGGCGTTCGGCCAGATCGCTGACCTGTGCGCCGAGCACAAGATCACGCACCTCCGCCGGCTGAGCATCAAGGCGGACGGCCTGGGCAAACAGGCGGCCGCGGACGTGCGCGGGTTGGGGCTGGCGATCCCGCAGTTCGGCAAGGGCCGCTATGCCGTGGACCAAAACATCATTGCCACATTCGGCCAGGGCGCGACCGCCGAATCGTTCACGCTGAACTTCCGGGGCGGCTGGGACCGCTACAAGCGGCTCAGGTCGCTGGCTGAAGCCTTCTGTAGCGAAGCGGATGAGCTGAAAGCGACCATGCGCGTGACCGGTGAGTTCGAGGAGGGCCTGGAAGTGGCCGGCGCGCAGTTCGCTACGATCCGGGACGTGCTGGCGACGCTGGAGTTAGGCAAGATCAGCGTGGAAGCGACGCCTGTGACATGAAAACCCTCTCAATTCGCCAACCCTGGGCCGATCTGATTATCCAGGGCCGAAAAACGCTGGAATTGCGGACGTGGACGGTCAAACATCGCGGCCCGTTGGCGATCCATGCCAGCCAGACCGTGGAACGGGAAGCATGCCTAGCCCACGGCCTGGACCCGGACCAGATGACTGCCGGCGCGGCTATCGGCGTGGTTGACCTGGTCGAGATCATCGAGCTGGACGCAGCATCCTATGAGGCGCAGCGCGGCGAGCACTTGGCTGACGAACCATGGAGCGGTGGGCCGTTGTACGGCTGGCGGCTGGCGAACCCGCAGCCGCTGCCTGAACCCCTGCCGCTGCGCGGGCGGATGGGGTTGTTTGAGGTAACGTTGCCTGGCGACTGGAAGTCGCAGCAACCATCGCAAAGCCTGCCTTCGCAGGCTAGTTTGCAGTCGGCGCAGGCCGACTTCGCAAAGGTAGCAGTGACTTCCAGTCGCCCGCCCAGAACGCCAGGCGCCGGCGCCAGGCAGTTCGACCTGCACGTCGTGCCCATCGCCACGTCCGCGCCCGGCGAACCTGCCTACCGACTGGCGCTCTACCAGCGCGCCGTGGAGCCGCCCGGTGAGCAGCGCGGCCTCTACGAGCCGGAACCACCGCCCACGCACAAAATCGCTGAACTGGGCGGCGCGACGTTGCGCGCGGTGGCCGACCACGTGATGGAAGCTCTGCGGGCCAATGGTTACCGGCCGACCGAGTTGAGCCTGGGCCGCCGCGAGCCATTCAGCTTGGCCGAGGAGACCGGCGTGCGTTTGGGGCTGCTCTTCCTGGCGGTCCGGCCGATCACGAAAGTGGAGCGCATCGAAGTGATCGCCCAGGGCATCCGCGCGATGACAAGCGAGGAAGCGTACTACTGGTACAGCAAGTGCACCGGCGGGCCGGCAGCCGAACGGGCGCAGCGTGCGCTGCGGGTGCTGCTGGCAGAAGAGTAGGAGACTGTGCTCTCTCCACAACGAGGCATCAATGAAAACCACCCCCGACAACCAGAAACTCCTTGATCTCGTCGCTGACACCCGCAGGGGTAAAATCGTGTTGCCTCAATTTCAGCGCAACTTCGTATGGAGCCGTGATGACATCACCTCCCTCCTGGTTTCAGTCCTTCAAGGACACTTCATTGGCTCCTTCCTCCTCTTGCGTACCGATAGCGACGAACCACCTTTTGCGATGCGCGCGGTGCAAGGAGTTGATCTCCCAGCTCACCAACTGAGGCCGGACGCGATGATCTTGGACGGTCAGCAGCGACTCACTTCGCTTCATTACGTCTTCGCAGCACCGGCAATCCCCTTGCGGTGGACCAAGTATCCCTACCGATTCTTTCTAGATCTGCACAAGGTCACCAAAGGACAATATGAGGAAGCCATTTCCAGCGACCGCGCCGATTCCGTTGACGGCAGGCTTGATCGTCTGACGCAGTTCGAAACCCTTGTCATTCCTTTTACGGAAATCGAGGCCTGGGATGACTGGCTGAATGCCTATGAACGCTGGCTGGTGAACCGCGATCGCGAGGCATACTTCAACCAGTACTTTGACATTGACAAACCCGCCTGGGGCGCAGCGATCGGCCGCATTCGCGATTTCCTCGTGCCGACCATCGAGATCCCCAAGATTCCTGCTGATGATTCAGCGCGCATTGCCGAGGTGTGCGCCATCTTCGAGAAGATGAACAGTACTGGCGTCCGACTGTCGGTGTACGACCTGCTCACGGCCCGTCTCTACAAATATGGCATTGATCTGCACGCGCTTTGGGAACAAGCCGTGGAGGAGCACGACCTGCTCAATCAGTATTCCGACGGAAAGCCGGACGAGTACGGCGTTTATGTCCTGCGTACCGTTGCCCTGCTGCGCGGGCTTGATGTCAAGAGTGCTACGCTCATCAACCTGAAGCATAACGCTTTCGAGAAAGACTGGAAACGCGCCGCGGCCTGTATGGACAAAGGGTTCGAACGCCTCACTGCAACCAATGCAGATGGTTTCGGCGTGTTCGATCCCAAGTGGGCACCCTACTCCACCATGATTTCACCGCTGGCGGCCATGCTTGACGCCATCGAAACGCGTCATCTCGATCATCGTGCCTACAAGCTTCTGCGACGGTGGTACTGGGCCAGCGTCTTCAGGGAGCGGTACGCAGGCGCAGTTGAGAGCACCATTAACCGAGACTACCAGGACTTCCTGCTCGCGGCCGCTGATCCGACATTCGAACCCATCGCCTTGAAGGAGGCGCGCGTCAATATCCTGGAAAGCGAGTCCTTCTCGCTGCGCGGTATCAGTCGCATCAACTCACTGTATCGGGCAGTGATGTGCCTGATCGCAATAAAAGGGGCCAAGGATTTCCAGGCCGATGATTCCATTGAGTTTCATGCCCTGGACGACCATCATATCTTCCCGAAGGCATATCTCGACGACATCGTCGGGCCGGACGGCAAGAAAACCCCGCCCGATCGCATCAACTCCATCGTCAACCGCACGCTTATCTCCGGACCGACCAACCGCCGGATCAGCCGCAGCAGCCCCAGCAACTACCTGGAACGTATTGTACCCGCCGAGCGCGTGCGAGAGATCATGGCAAGTCATTTCATAGATGCTGACGCGCTGGCAGCGATGCGAGCTGACAACTTCGACGCCTTTTTGGACGCGCGGGAGTTGAACTTGCGCATTGAGATCGAGTCGCGGCTACGCGAGTGACTCTCAAACATGGAGACACGATGATGGATCCATTCCTGTTCGCGGTCATTGACGCCCTGGTCCGCTTCCTGACCGACGCCGCCAAGGGGGCTGTCAAGAAGGACGTCGAGAAGCTGGTCGAAAAGCTAAGGGACGACTCATCCTTGAAGGATGCAATTGACGGGGCGATCAACGCGGCCTGGGATGATCTCAGAGATAAGTACGAGAATCCCGAGTTAGCACAGAAACTCTACGATCAGCGCGAGGCCATTGACACTAAGGCTGTCCGAGACGCGATGCGTGAAGCCATCAGCCAGCCGGGGATGGCCCAGTCCAAGCAGTTTGAGGCCATTGCCAGGAGCTTCGCAGAGGTGCTGCCTACGGAAGTAGACCGCGCCGGCGTGGATACAGCCGTGAGATTCTTCCTGGGCCGCGTCACGGAACGCGTCTGGCACCTCCCTGCCTTGCAGCCGATTTACGAGATGCAGTTTCAGCGCATCACTGCTGAACGCGCGGAAGCCATGGTGCGAGAGTTGCGTGGCCTGCGAGCAGATTTCCAGCAAGGGATACTGGCGCTGGTCCAGGGATTGGGCGAACAGCAGAAACTGTTGGCCGCGGCCGCATTGCCCGCGTTGCCGGCGTCCCCAAAGGTGCTTCACAATCTTCCCAATCCTGATTATGTGCGTTTCATAGGACGAGAGACGGAACTGGCGCGGCTTCGAAAGCTACTGGCACCCTACCCCAAGAGCCAGGCCTGGGTTGTGGTAATCGATGGCATCGGCGGCATCGGAAAGACCGCCTTGGCTCTGGAAACAGCTTATCGCCACCTCAACGACTTCGATCAACTGCCTGAGGAGGAGCAGTTCCTGGCAATCATTTGGACATCGGCAAAGGTTGAGATGCTCACCGCCGACGGCATCATTTCGCGCCAGCAGGTGACTCGCAAGCTGGAAGACATTTACCGGGATATCGCCGATGTGTTGCAGCGGGAAGAGATCACCAGGGCTCGCCCAGGAGACGATCAAGGCAAGCTCGTCAATCGGGCATTGGCCCGCCAACGAACCCTTCTCATTATGGACAATCTGGAGACCATTGACGATGAGCGCGTCAACGCCTTCTTACAGGAATTACCTGCGCCGACGAAGTGCATCGTCACCACCCGCCACCGCATTGACGTAGCGTATCCGATCCGCCTGACCTCTATGTCACCAGCGGATGCGGCAGCACTCATTGCTCAGGAGTGTGAAGAAAAAGGAGTCGAGCTATCCTCTGAAAACGCCGATCTGCTGTACCGTCGCACCGGGGGCGTACCCCTGGCGATCGTCTGGAGCATCGCGCAGATAGGCTATGGCTACGGCGCAGAAGCGGTGCTGCGTCGCCTGGGCGATGTAGGAGATAACAACATTGCCACCTACTGCTTCGAAGGCGCACTCCAACGGATCCGCAGCAAGCCGTCCTACCAGCTTCTTTTGGCGATTTCCTACTTTGCGGTCGACGCGAGCCGTGACGCATTGGGTTACATTGCCGACCTTTCTGAGGCTGACCGGGATGATGGGCTGGTTGAACTTGAGCGGCTCTCGCTGGTCAACAGACGCGCCGGGCGTTTCTCGCTGTTGCCTCTGACCAAAGGATTTGTGCTGGTGAAGCGCGCCCGCGATCCAGAGAATGACGCGCGTCTCAGTCGCAGATGGATCGATTATCTGAAGAGGCTGTGTCAGGGAGCGGACAGCGAGTACTACTGGCGATATCAAAGCTACGCTTTCTATGACGAGGGAGACAACATCATCGCCGCCGTTCGCTGGTGCTTTGATCACGGTACCGCCGATGATGTATTTGTACTGTTATATGCCGCCTATGATTACCTGGAAATCACGGGACGCTGGGGCGAGATCGTGGAGTTATGCGAAAGAGCTCTCAACCTTGCCCGATCGACCAGCAACAGCCGCGCACAAGCACGAATCGCTAACATTCTGGCTTGGATTTACCTTCAAAGAGGCGAGTACCAGGAATCAGAGAGGCTTGCCGAGGAGGCTCTGGCGCGATATCGAATCATCGATAGCCGCGAAGGAGAAAGCGTTGTGCTCCAGCACCTGGGCTCTGTTTACAGGAAAGTGGGTAACTTCGCGAGAGCCGAGATCTGCTACTGCCAAGCCTGGAAGATCGCAGAGGAGTTGGACATCGGCGATCTGAAAGCGTTGATCAACACGGCTTATGGCAAACTAGCACGCGACCAAGGCGATTGGGAGAACGCCTGGAAGTACTTTGCGGAAGTCAGGGATTGGTTCGAACGCCGCACAGAGAAAACGCCGCGCGACGAGCCTTTGGCCAGAAGCACATGGGGGCACCTGGCCATCGTCGCATTGCGACTCGGCCGCCCCCAAGAAGCCAAGGAGCTTTGTCTGCGAAGTCTGGAGTTCTTTGAAGAGCACGGCACCAAGGGTTATCTGGCGACACTCAAGCACCGCCTGGCATTGACGGAAGAAGCTTTAGGCGAGCGCGGTGCTGCCTTGCAGCACGCGAGAGAAGCAGTTGACTGGTTTGACCGGTTGGGTATGCGGCCGGATGTTGAGGAAGCGACACGCCTGGTTCAGCGGCTGGAAGCGCAACCGAATTGAGAACGGCGTCGTTGCAGGTTGGAGATAGAACCATGGCCCTGCCATCCTTTGTCATAGGCCAGCCGGTGTCTTTTGAGGAAGGCCGAGACTGCGAGTTTAAGGAGATCCGGCCGGATCAGAATCCGATCAAAGAGATCGTGGATGATGTTGGCACATACGCAGTAGCTTACTTGAACGATAAGGGCGGCGGCATCTATTGGGGTATCACGAACAACGGAACTGTGTCCGGTGTGAACTTACCCACGAACCAACGCGACCAACTGAGACAGGCAATCACAAACAAGCTGAACACAATCCAGCCGGCCGTTGCTCCAACGATGTACGAGGTCGCGCTGCATCCGATCTACCGGGATTCAGACCGTAGCGAGTCTATCCCCGACTATTGCGTAGTTGAAGTCATCATCCCTGCTTCTGCTACGGGAGATCTATACCTTACCGCAAGCGGAGAGGCATACGTCAAGACTGACAGCGGGAAAATGAGGTTGAACCCATTCCAACTCAAGGACGAGATTGAGCGTCGAGTCAGACTCCGCAAACCTCTAGCCTGGTTGAATGCTTCTGGCGGATCAGAGTCACAGTCCAGCGACTTGAGTCCCGCCACGATACGAGAGGAAGCTACGGTGCGTCTCGTGCGGACTCTCGAAGGGCACACCGGCCCGGTCTTTCACGTTGACTTCAGCCCCGATGGACATACGTTGGCCTCGGCAGGCGGGGATGGCTTTGTTCGTATTTGGGAAGTCACTGTGGGTGCGCAGGTTCGCACGCTTGGCCGGCATATCCTGGGCGTCAGCGCCATCGCCTTCAGCCCGGATGGCTTGACCCTCGCTTCTGGGACCACCAACTGCGCCAGGCTGTGGAGCATCGCAACCGAGAAAATGATCTGCGAGTTCGACGTTGCGCCCGACACAGTTACGGAGGTGGCATTCAGCCCCGATGGGCGGGTACTGGCAACTGCCGGAAGCAAGGTGCTGTTGTGGAACGCTCGCACTGGGGAGCAACTGATGCAGCTTGAGATCAGCGGCAAAGGTGTGCTTGACATGGTCTTCAGCCCGGATGGCCGTTCGCTGGCTGTCGTTGATGACAACCTGTTTGTTTTCGATCTCGAGAAACAACAGGCCAGGCGGTTTTCCTGGAACAACGAGCGTGTCCAGGCTATCGCCTACAGCCCGGATGGAAAGCGGCTGGCCGTCGGCCTCAACACGAGAATTCGGGTCTTGGATGCAGTGCAGGGAACTGAACTGATGAGGTTCTCAACCTTGCCACACAAGGGCATCGGCCAGTTGGCATTCAGCTACCCTGATGGTTCCCTTCTCGCCAGCGGGGACTGGGATCACAAGTTGAGAATCTGGAATCTCGACGGACGTGAACTGGTCCGTATTGACGAACACGCGTTTCCCGTCTATGGTTTGGCCTTGAGCAGAGACGAGCAAACTCTCGCCACTGCATGCGGCGAACAGACTGTCCGAATCTGGTCGCTGGAGTGATCATGACCCATCCCCCCTCCTCATCGAATCCTGGCTCCCCATCGCCGCGGTCGGCGCAGAGAGCCAGCGCGAGCGCGGCGCATCGAGCGCGCTGCCGCCGCTCTACTTCCTGCAAAACGCATCTTGAGAGGCACTTAGCATGAGCTTGATCCAGATTGACCCCTTGAGCTGGATTCCCGAAGCCACCAAGCAGCAGGTGACCGACGGGATTCTCGACTACTTGGGCGAGGGAGCACGAAAAACTCTTGGCAACAAAGCCGGCGATCTTGTCGCCAAGCTGAAGTCGGATGCTGGCTTTCAGCGGGCTGTGGATGAAGGTCTGACGCGGGGCACCGACCGCTTCTTGCGTGAGTACGTCGAACAAGATGAGGACCTGGTCATCGCCATCGAAGCCGATCGGGATTTCTGGCAAACTCGCAGTGTTCGGGAAGCCCTGCTTGCGATCCTGCGCCGGCCAGGACGTTGGGAGTCCAAGGACTGGGAGGCCGTCGCCGAGCGATTCAGCGATGTGCTGCCGCAGCGTCGCAATCGAGAACGCGTGGATCGAGCCGTTCGATTTTACCTCCAGTGCATCGCCGAAGAACTCTGGCATCTGCCGGAGTTGCGCCCAGTTTACGAGATGCAGTTGCAGCGCATCTCGGTCGATCGCGCTCAGGAGATGGTGCATGAGCTACACGGCATGCGCACGGACTTGCAGCAAGCTCTGCTCGTCTTGGTTCAGGGCTTTGCCGAACAGCAGAAACTCATCTCGAATACAACTCCCTTGTCGCTGGCTGCCCCCCCGAAGGTGTATCACAATCTTCCCAATCCCGATTATGGTCATTTCGTGGGCCGAGAAGGTGAATTGCTCAACCTTCGCGAACTGCTCTCTCCCAACTCCCGCGCCTGGGTCATCGTCATTGACGGTATCGGTGGTATAGGCAAGTCAGCTCTCGCGCTGGAGACGGCGCACCGCTACCTGGAAGAATTCGACAGCATGCCGGAAGAAAAGCGTTTCCAGGCGATCATCTGGGCCTCCGCGAAGGCAGCGGTGCTCACCGCAGATGGGATCGCGCCTCGTCAGCACGTAACCCGCACGCTGGAAGACATCTACACCACGATTGCCGTCACGCTCCAACGAGAGGATATCACCAGGGCAAGCTCCGAAGAACAGAGTCAGATCGTCTGCCAAGCCCTGACACGCCAGCGCACGCTGCTGATCGTTGACAATCTCGAAACCATAGATGATGAACGCGTTAACGCTTTCCTGAGAGAATTGCCTACCCCCACCAAGTGCATCGTCACGACGAGACATCGGATTGACGTGGCCTATCCGATCCGGCTCTCCGGCATGCCGCGCGCGGATGCTCTCGCCCTCATCAACCAGGAGAGCGAGAAGAAAGCAGTTTCACTGACTCACGATGAGTCAGACTTACTTTATCGTCGCACGGGGGGCGTGCCACTGGCAATCGTCTGGAGTATCGCTCAAATGGGGTACGGTTACGGTGTGGGCGCAATGCTGCGCCGTTTGGGGGATGCGACCGGAGATATCAATCGCTACTGCTTTGCGGGTGCAGTGGAAGGTCTCGACTCAAAACCAGCCTATCCGCTACTCATGGCGCTCTCACTCTTCAAAACCGATGCAAGCCGCGATGCGCTTGAGTATGTCGCTGACCTGGCGAAGTTAGATCAAGAGGAAGGCTTGGTAGATCTCGAACGGCTCTCTCTTGTTAACAAGAGCGGCGATCGCTTTTCATTGCTTCCGCTGACTCGAGACTATGCCAGTGATTTGCTCGAACGCAACTCCATCCTAGCGCGGAATCTCCGACAGAGATGGGTTGACTATTACGCTGAGTTCATCACTCAACGCAGGTTCGGTGATGTCTCGGATCAACAGTTGTTGGAGGCTGAGCGAGCGAATCTGCTTGAGGTAATCGAGCAAGTCTGGCGCGAGCGACAAGTCGAAACACGTGAGAACTTGTTGAATCGGTTCTTCATCTTTCTTTGGCGCAGAGGATATTGGGAAGAAGCGGTACGCCAGGCCAGCAGGCTCTTGACTTGGGCGGATCACCAACACCAGGTGCAGTGGCAGGCAAGATTCGAGCATTGGCTGGGAAGGCTTTACCTTTACCAGGGGTTGCTGGCAAAGGCCGAGAAGCAACTGATGTTGGCCAGCGAACGCTACGGAGAGGATGCATGGCAGTGGGTTAGCGTTCAAACCTACTTGGCTCAGGTGTACCTGCGTCAGGGTTTCCCTTCGAAATCGGAACACATCCTCAGCGCAACATTGGCGAGAGCGGGCAAACAAGAGGGCGAGCCTGGTCGGGGCAGTGCCCGTATCTACAACGTCTTTGCCGAAATCAGGTTGAAAGCTGGCAAACCTGCTGAAGCACAGGGATATCTAACCGAAGCCCTGCGAATTTGCGAGGGCAGGAATGATCACGTCACGGTGCTTGGACGCACCTATCGCCTGCTGGGCCAGGCGGAAATGCGACTGGACCATCCTGAGGCCGCCGATACGTGGGCGAATAAATACCTCGAGCTGGCCCTGAAGGAAGGCTTTGTGCAGGAGATCGCTCTGGCTCGCTTTGACCTGGCGCAAACCCGGTGCCAACTCGGCAAACGTCATGAGGCACGCCAGATGGCAGAAGATGCCGTGGCCCTCTTCGAGAGGTTGGGCATGAAGTCGGAGGTCGAAGAGAGTAGGCACTTCCTGGCTGGCCTTGGCGCAGGTTGTTGACCGGATTGCTGACTTGTAGGAGAAACCCTTGTCTCATCCCCTCCTCATCGAATCCTGGCTCCCGATCGCCGCGGTCGGCGCGGAGAGCCAGCGCGAGCGCGGCGCATCGAGCGCGCTGCCGCCGCTCTACTTCCTGCATGTCTGGTGGGCGCGGCGGCCGCTGATCACCAGTCGCGCGGCCATCCTGGCGGGCGTGCTGCCCGCGTGGTCGGCCGATTGGCCGGCGGCCCTGCGCGACCGGTTTCCGAACGAGGAGACCTATCAGCAGTGGTTCACCCGCTTCATCGGCATCCGCGGCGACCCGGCCAAGGGACGGAAGCTGATCCAGTGGGCTAAAGCCAGGGAGATCCAGCTCGAAAGCCACCCCTACGAGGGTGCGCCGCGCGCGTTCACGGTCAATCCGACCGCCGAAGACCTCGCGCTCATGGGCGACCTGCTGGAGTACACCTGGGGCACGCGGAACTTGAGCATGCTCGACCCGTTCGCGGGCGGCGGCTCGATCCCGTTCGAGGCGCTGCGCTACGGCTTCACGACGATTGCCAACGACCTGAACCCCGTGGCCGCGGTAATCCTGAAGGCGACGCTAGACTACCCCGCCCGCTTCGGCCCCGAGCTGGCCAACGACATCCGCAAGTGGGGCGATATCTGGGCTGCTCGCGTCAAAGAGAAGCTGGCACCTTACTTCCCCAAACAGCCCGGCGAGAGCATCTTCGCCTACCTATGGGCGCGCACCGTCGCGTGCCCGACCACCGGCAAGCCGGTGCCCCTCAGCCCCAACTGGTGGCTGCGGGCCGGTGACGATCCGGTGGCGGTCCGGCTGATCGCGGAGGAGGGGATGGCCGAGCCACGCTTCGAGATCGTGACCGGCGTCAAAGCGAAGGCCGCCAGGCCCGATGAAGGCACCATCAGCCGGGGTGTGGGGCGCTCGCCGTGGACGGGCGAGACGATCTCCGGCGACTACATCAAGGCCGAGGCACAGGCCGGTCGTATAGGGCAATTGCTGTATGCCGTGGCGACAAAGCGGCCGGGCGGTTTCGCTTTCCGGGCACCGAGTTCGGAGGATCTGGAGGTAGTACAACGAGCCGAAGCTACGCTGGCCGAGAAGAGGCCGGTCTGGATTGCCAAGAATCTTGTGCCCTCCGAGCCACGACAGGAAGGGCGAGCCGATTGGGCAGCCGGTATCTACGGACTGGGGACATGGGCCGATACGTTCGCCCCGCGCCAGCTTCTCGCGATGGCAACGATCGTCGAGACTCTTGGTGACCTGAAAGCTGAACTTCGTCACACTACCCAGCTCGACCGAGCCGATGCGGTTTCCACCTATCTCGCCATCGCGTTCGATAAGGCCGCGGACTACAACTCGACGCAGGCCGTTTGGCACGCTTCCAGGCAGGTCATTGCACATGCGTTCCAGCGCCACGACTTTGCATTCAAGTGGGCTTTCACTGAGTTTGATGCAAGCCACAACTTGGTACCCTGGATAGTCGACCAAGTGACAGACGCCTACAAAAGCATCGCTGCACTTGCGGCGACCTCGGCTCCCAAATTCTGGGAAGGGCACTTGACCGCGGACTCTCAACACCTTCAGATCACTCGCGGCAACGCCACCGATTTGGGACATCTACAGAGTACTTCGGTCCAGGCGATCGTAGTCGATCCGCCTTACTACGACAACGTTCAATATGCGGAACTCGCTGATTACTTCTACATCTGGCTCAAGCGCACAGTCGGTGACATCTATGGCGACTGGTTTGAGAATGAACTGATCAACAAGGACGATGAGGCTATCGCCAGTCCTGAGCGTTTTGCGGCCTTCGGCACCAAACGTCGAGAGTTGGCCAACCAGGACTACGAGCGCAAGATGGCCGCCGCGTTCCGCGAGATGCACCGCGTCCTGCGGGATGACGGTTGCCTCACCGTGATGTTCACCCACAAGCAGGTGGCCGCGTGGGACACCCTGGCCTCGGCCCTCATCGGCGCGGGGTTCACCGTCAAAGCCTCCTGGCCCGTCCACACCGAGAGCGAGCACAGCCTGCACCAGGCGCAGAAGAACGCGGCCGCGTCTACGATTTTGTTGGTGTGCCGCAAACGAGACGAAGGACGAAGGACGAAAGACGAAGCGTCTTCGTCGTCTGTCGTTGGTCATTCGTCGGCATCGCCCGTTTGGTGGGACGACCTGCAGCCCCGGGTGCGCGAGGAGGCACGGCGGAAAGCCGCCGAGTTCGCGGCGCAGGGCATCCGCGGGGTGGACCTGTACATCAGCGTGTTCGGCCCAACGCTCAGCATCATCTCGGAGCAGTGGCCGGTGCTCACCAGCGAGGTGGATCCCAAGACCGGCCAGCCCCGCACCCTCCGCCCCGAAACCGCGCTCGACCTGGCGCGCGAAGAGGTGGTCCGCCTGCGCAAAGAAGGGCTGCTCAGCGGCCGCGAAGTCCAGTTCGACGGGGTCACCGACTGGTACCTGATGGCCTGGGACGCGTTCGCCGCGGAACAGTTCCCTTACGACGAAGCGCGCAAGCTGGCCATCGCCCTGGGCGTAGACCTGGATAAGACGATCATGGCCAGCAAGCGGCTGGCTGCCAAGCGGGGCGAGTTCATTGTGCTGCAGACCCCCGTGCAGCGGCGCAAGAAGGGGATGGTGGACGACGAGATCATGCTCTTCGAGAGCTGGATTGACGCCGCACACACCGCGCTGATGGTCTACGCGGAGGACGGCGCGGGCGCGTGCGATGTATTCCTGCGCAAGACCGGCCTCAAGAGCGACGGCACGTTTCGCGCGCTGCTGCAGGCGTTGCTCAACGCGGTGCCGCGGGCGCGGATCAGAGGAAAGTTCGTCCGCCCCGAGACGGAGGCGCTGGAGAACCTGCGACTGGCGTTCTTCGATGAGCTGGTCCCGCCGGCGGAAGAAGACGCGGGGGCGCCGGAGTATGTGCAAATGGGGCTGGAAGAGGCACAGGAAGATGATGATTAAACCTGCCAGCCCGATTCGATCAGTAGACGCTGACAGTGCGATCTGGAGGCAACCAACAAGGTTACGTGGAGGCACGCGAGATGACCAATAGCACGGCGATTCCAACGGAAGTCTGTGACCCCCGCTGTTTCGTGATCCGGCCAAAGATCTCAGCGGAAACAGCATTGACAGAGGCGGGTGATCACAAGAGAAAAGTGTTCCCGTTTGATCCGACGGCATATCTGCCAGGCCGCAGACGTCGAGTTGAAGCGACCCTAATGGAACGACGATTGGTGCCTTACTGGTACGTGAACTGCTCATCGCATTTCGACTATAGCAGCATTACCGAATACCCAATTGTCGCGCGAAATCCCCACGCCAGGGAGATCTACCTCCCTGGCCCAAGCGGGCTGCAAAGCTATGCAGTTGACACGACCCGCCGAGCAGAGGGACGTGTCATGATTTCGGGGCTCGAACACTGCATCGTAAGGAAACGGGAAGCTGATTGGGTCGACTCATACCTGAGGTGGCCCGATCCCCCACCTGATCGCGTTCAGGAGTTTCAAAAGCGCGAACAGGAGCACAAACAGCGTCTGAAGGGCTACACTGAGAAATATGAACCGACTGAAGTTCGGGACTTTCCGGCCTTCTTCCAAACCCTGAAGGTTGATGGTGAGGCTTGGTTTACTGACCTGGTTCCAACAACGCTCATGGTGCCTTTGGAGAAGGCCGAGGTCATTGTGCAGCGAACCTTGAAGGCTGTCATGGAGTCCATCAGCGCAGAATACATTCACAGTTGGGGGCTTCGGGTCGAGGCTGTCGATCTGTACTTCCGTCCAATCTTCATCTTCGAATTCAAGCAGTACGATGTTCAAGACAGAGAAGTCGGAGAGAAACGGGTGGAAGAGCTGGATGGCCTTGACAGAACTCTTTGGACTTCACTCCCAACTACTGGTAGACCCAAGTCCGACATCCCTTGGGCTGAGATCCTGAGGCTCTCGACTGACCTGGGTCTTGTCTTGCTGCGCGATGTATCTGGAGTTGGTCCGGTTCTGGAACTCGGCAAAGTTCTGCAGGACCATTTACCAGAGATCGCAAGAGAAATGCGTTCGTCCTGATCTCGCGTCGCAATTTGAGTGTGGGTCTCCAAGGATACAACCGACCAATGTTGCGCGACCACCCCTTCCGCATCTACTACGGCCCGGCCGACGACCCGCTGGCCAACTTCTACATCCCCGCGCTCTCGGCCAGCGTGCGCTACGACCGCAGCGCGGGATTCTTCAGCTCCAGCGCGTTGGCCGTCGCGGCGGCCGGCGTCGCTCGCCTAATACAGAATGGCGGGCACATGCGCCTGCTGGTCGGCGCATCCCTGGATGAAGGAGATGTCGAGGCCATCCGCAAGGGCCACGATCTACAGGAGCGCATCGCGACACGGCTGTTGGAACGCTTCCCGGATCCCCAGGATGCGCTGCTGCGCCAGCGTCTGGAGGTGATGGCCTGGATGGTCGCCGAGAGCACGCTGGAGATTCGGGTGGTGCTGCCGCGCGACGCCCACGGCGCACCGATCCCGGCAAACCTGGCCCAAGACTACTATCACCCGAAATCCGGCATCTTCACCGACGCGCAGGGAGATCGCATCGCGTTCTCAGGCAGCGTCAACGAGTCGGAGACCGCCTGGCGCAAGAACTACGAAACCTTCTCCGTATACTTCTCCTGGGATGCAACGCAGGCCTACCTGGCGCAGGTCGCCACCAATTTTGAGCGGCTTTGGCAGGGCCAGGAGCCCGACTGGATCGCCCTCGATATCCCGCACGCTGTGCGCGATCGCCTGCTGGTCTTTTGCCCGTCGCACGCACCGCAGCGAGACCCGCTGGAACACCAGGCGCCGCCGACCGCCAAAGAACCCGAATTGCAGTACTTCGGCGGACGCTCACAGGCCGAACGCCTCCTGTTTCAGTTCGTGCGCGATGCGCCTTACCTGCCAGGCGCGGCCGGACTGGGCGCAGCAACCGCCGCGATCACGCCCTGGCCGCATCAGATACGGGTCGCCGACGAGCTCCTGGCCGATTTCCCCGGCCGCGCGCTGCTGTGCGACGAGGTCGGCCTGGGGAAGACCATCGAAGCCGGCCTCGTGATCCGCCAACTGCTGATCTCGGGCAGGGTCAAGCGCTGCCTGATCCTGGCCCCCAAGTCGGTCCTCAACCAGTGGCAGGAGGAGCTCTACGAGAAGTTCGCCCTGGAGATCCCGCGCTACGAAGACGGCAAGCTGCTCGATGTACACGACCAACCGCTGCCGTTGGCGAATGGCGCGAACCTGTGGGATGCCTGCGACGTGTTGTTGGCCAGCAGCCAGCTCGCCAAGCGCGGCGACCGGCGCAAAGAGGTGCTGGTAGCCCGGCCGTGGGACCTGTTGGTGGTGGATGAGGCGCATCACGCCCGGCGGAAGGACTTCCTGCAGCCGGCGTATCGCCCCAACCGGCTGCTGAGCCTGCTCAACGATCTCAAAGAACGTGACAAATACGCCGGCCTGCTGCTGCTCACTGCCACGCCGATGCAGATCAACCCGCTGGAGGTGTGGGACCTGCTCACCGTGCTGGGCATCGGTGGCCGCTGGGGCGCGGACGAGGGCGCCTATCTGCGTTTCTTCAGCGAGATGCGCAAGCCGTTCGGTCAGGCCGATTGGGATTTCGTCTTCGACATGGTGGACGACTACCTGGCGGCCGGCGGCGAGTTGGACCCCGTATTTCGCGAGCAGGTCGCGGCCGACATCGGGCCGGTGAAGTGGGCGACCCTGGAGGAGCTGCCAAAAAGGCACGGCGAACGCGGCGCGCTCCTGAAGCAGCTCGGGCCAAAAGCCCGGCCGCACGTGATCGAGATGGCGCGGCGACACACGCCCCTCAACCGGGCGATCTATCGCAACACTCGCGACCTGCTGCGCAAGTACCGTGAGAAGGGCATCCTGAAGGAGTCCGTGCCGACCCGCCGGCCGGAGATCGTACGGGTGCCCATGCGC
>Ga0172371_10005396_pt1 | contig 18952 bp, 16 predicted proteins | sample Lak12m_FD_114543 | JGI IMG/M metagenome (GOLD analysis project Ga0172371, IMG submission 114543) | Freshwater microbial communities from Kabuno Bay, South-Kivu, Congo - kab_022012_12m | ecosystem: Environmental > Aquatic > Freshwater > Lake | place: Democratic Republic of the Congo: South-Kivu...
AATGTGAGATGGAAGGTCGTCAAGCGCCGCCTCGAACGCGCCGGATACGAGGTCTACGCGGCGCAGACGCAGCCGGGGCTCGCTGCCGGCGACACCTCGGATGCGATCGACTCGGAGTCAGGGGACTGGCGCGGCGCGGCGGCGCGGCTCGACCGGCAGCTCGCCGCGGCCGGCTTCTCGCGACGTCACGTCATCCTCGTGGGGCACTCGATGGGCGGCCTTGTCGCCCGCGCCTGGGCCGGCACCGGTCACGCCGGCGGCAGCCGCTGCCGGCCGCTCGGCATCGTCCAGCTGGGCACGCCCAACGAGGGAGCGAAGGCGGCCGACCTCGCGATCGGGCCGTTCGCCACGGCCGGCGCTGTGAAGCTGGGGGACTTCGCCGCCATGGCCGAGTTCAACGCCGACTTCTCCAACGCGGCGGGCCTGCCGATCTACCGCATCGCAGGGACCTACTTCCCCGACGCCGCGGAGCCGCCTGCCCGCGAGTCGGCCACGCTGCGCACGGTGTGGCTGGCGGTGTTCGCGGTCAACGGGCGCGCACCCAACGACGGGGTCGTCACGCTGGCAAGCGTGCGCGGCGGTCCCACGGCCGGCTGGCGCGGGTGCGCGACGTTCGCCGCGGTGCACGCGGATTCAGCCTGGCTGTCCACCTACCGCTTCAAAGCGGGCTGCGTGCTGCCGTGGCGCAGCGGCAAGAAGGGCGGCGCGGCCGTCGACGAGCGGATCTTGCAGCGCATCGTCGCCGACGTGCACGGCATCGAGCGCACAACGCCTGCGGGGAAGACCGCCGGGCCGGTGGCCGTCGACCCCGGCGCCGTCAGCCCTCCGGCATCTCGATGACCAGCACGTGCGAGGTCTCCCTGGCGGCGAGGGTCACGTCCTCACCGACGATCTCCAGGCCGTCGCGCGCGCCGAGCTCGACGCCGCCGGCCGTGGCCGCGCCCTCGATCTGCACGAGGTAGGCCTGCCGGCCGGGCGCCACCCGTAGGGGGATCTCCCGGCCGTCGTCCAGCTCGAGCGCGCTGATGTGCACGTCCTGGTGGAGCTTGATCGGCGCCTCGCCGTCCGGCCCCGAGACCAGTGCCAGCCAGTTGTTCCTGTGCGCGTCCCAGTCGAAGCGGTGGTCGCCGCACGCCGGGGTGTGGCCGCGCTCGTCCGGGAAGATCCAGATCTGCAGGAAGCGCAGGGTCGTGTCGCCCCGGTTGTGCTCGCTGTGCATGACGCCCGTGCCGGCGCTCATGTACTGGACGTGGCCGCGGGACAGCGTGTTGCGGTTGCCCATGCTGTCGCCGTGGGTGAGCTCGCCGTCGACCACGTAGGAGACGATCTCCATGTCGCGGTGCGGGTGGGTGTCGAACCCGGTACCTGGACGGACAAGGTCGTCGTTGACGACGCGCAGCACGCCGAAGTGAACCCGCTCCGGGTCGTGGTAGTCGGCGAACGAGAAGTGGAAGCAGCTGCGGAGCCAGCCGAGGTCGCTGGTCCCCAGGGTCGCGCTGTCGATCTTGCGGAGCATGGTCGCCTCAGTGGCGGTGAGTGGATGGCCCGGAGTATAGTTGTACGCGCAAGGAGATTTCCAAACGCACAGGCCGTGGGGGAGGGCGGCAGTCGCAGGCACGCCGGCGCCCTGCCTGCGGCGCGAACGCCGGCGCGCACCGGCTGGGCGTGACCGGTCAGGGCGCCGGCGGCGACGTGGAGGGCAGGGTGAAGGCGAAGGTTGCACCCTCGTCCGGCGCCGCCTCCGCCCACACCCGGCCGCCGTGCCGCGCGACGAGTCGCTGGACGGTGGCGAGCCCGACGCCGTCGCCCTCGTACTCGCCCTGCGGGTGCATCCGCTGGAAGACGCCGTACAGGTGGGCGGCGTGCCGCATATCGAAGCCCACGCCGTCGTCGCGTACGAAGAAGCCGGGCCCGTCGTCGCAGTCCACGGCGCCGACCGCCACGTGCGCCACTGGCTGCCGGCGCGTGAACTTCCAGGCGTTGCCGAGCAGCTCTCGCAGGATCAGGCGCACCAGTTGCGGGTCGGCGTCGGCCGCCAGGCCAGGTGCGACCTGCACGTCGACGACCCTGTCCGGCTGCTCGCCTGCGAGCTCCGCCGCTACCGTCTGCGCCACGGCGCTGACGTCGACGGCGGAGCGCAGGAGCTCCTGCCGCGACACGCGTGTGAGTCCTGCGAGCTCGTCCAGCAGGCGGGCCATGTGCTGCGCCGCCGCGCGCGAGCGCTGGAGGTGCTCGACCGATGATGGGCTCAGGACGGCACCGTCGTCGTCGAGGACCAACTGGCTGAACCCGTCGATCGTGCGCAGCGGGCTGCGCACGTCGTGGGCCACCGAGTAGGCGAACGCCTCGAGCTCCCTGGTCGCGGCGTCGCGCTGTTCCGTGCGCGACGCGACCTGCCCGGCCAGCATGGCGTTGAGGCACAGGATCTCGGCCTCCGCGGCCTTCTGCTCGGTCAGATCTCTGATGACGACGCTGGCGAGGTGTGTCCCGCTCTGGTCGGTGTAGGTGGACGAGACGACCTCCCCGTCGAAGGTTGTGCCGTCGCCGCGCAGGTAGCGCAGCTGCCCGGAGAACCCGCCGCTCGTCTCCCGTTCGCGCAGGATCTCCGTCAGGCGCGGGTCGGAGGGGTCCACGATGCCTGCCCTGCCGATGGCCAGCAGCTCCTCTTCGCTGCGGCGGAACATCCGGCACGCCGCCGGGTTGGCGAAGAGCGTGGTGCCGTCGGGCCTGGTGAGCAGGAAGGCCTCGCCGCTGTTCTCGACGAGCTGCCTGAAGCGCCGCCGCTCGTCATCCAGGTCGGCTTCGAGGCGGTGTCGATCACTGACGTCCAGGAACAGCGCGAGGTAGTCGGCCGGCGAGCCGTCGGTGTGGCGCCGCAGGCTCATGCTCACGTCGGCGTACACGGTCCCACCGCCGCGTCGCATCAGGCGCTTGTCGGCGCGGTACGCGTCGGCATCGCCCTCGCTGAGGGCGCGGAGCCGTTGGGCATGGGCCGCGACGTCGTCCACGTGGAGAAGATCGCTCCAGGTACGCGCCAGCAGCTCGTCGCGCGTGTAGCCGAGCAGATCGCAGGCCGCCTGGTTCGTGTCGACGAGCCGGCCGTCGGGCGACAGCACGGCGATCGCGACCAGGCCCTGCTCGAAGTAACCGCGGTAGCGTGCCTCGCTGCGACGCAGGTCCTCCTCGGCGCGCCAGCGCGCAGTCACGTCCCTGATCGCGGCGATGAAATGTCCGGGCCGGGGGCTCATCGCGCTCACCTGTACGCGCAGACCCAGCGCCGGCACCGACGTCTCGAACACCGCCGGCTCGCCGGTCTGTGCCACCAGCCCGTACGTCGTGAGCACCTGCGGCGCCTCCTCCCTGATGCGCGGCAGGAACTCGGTGAAGCGGCGCCCGACCACGTCGGTGAAGCCGGTCAGGCGCAGGTAGGCGGGGTTCACGGCGAGGAAGACGAAGTCGTCCGGCCGGCCGGCGTCGTCGTAGAGCATGCGGCAGTAGGCGAACCCCTCGAGCGAGTGCTCGTAGAAGAGGGCGTACTGCAGTGGGTCGTCCATCGGGGCCTGCGTCTCGCGTCCGTCGTCCACTGCACCTCCCCCCGCCCGCGGGGCCCGCTGGGGCGGCGTTCATCGTAGCACCGGGTCCACGCGCAGGCCATGCGTCAGTCGTGCCGCGTCGACGAGGACGGCCGTAGTGTGTCCCGTCCCGCTGTGACACACTGCGTTCCGGAACGTCGATGCGAGGGGGGATCATGAGGCGGATCGTCTCTGCTCTGCTGGTGATGTGCGGGGTCGCGGCACTCGCCGCCGTGGCTGTGGGCTGCGGGTCCGGCGGCGGCAACGAGGCGCTGATCTACGACAAGCAGTGACGGCGCGTGCCGGCCGAGCGTGCCCGGGAGGCGCGACATGACCTTGCTCGACGCGGGTGCGGGCCCCGCGGCCGGCGACGGCCGCAGGGCGGCGCTCGAGCGTCAGTCGTTCGTGCGCCACGAGCTGCGGTCTCCGCTCGCCGTCATGTACCCCCTGCTCTCCCTGCTGCTCGACGAGGTCGCAGGGCCTCTGACCGAGGCGCAGCGGGACTACCTCACGATGCTCGAGCGCAACGTGAAGCGCATGAGCGCACTGGTCGGCAGCGCCGCCGAGAGCGGCTGGCTCGACTGTGCCGGCGCCGCGCCCGAGCCGGTGGCCGTGCGCGTCGCCGACATCGCTGAGGACGTCGTGGCGCGGCTGGGCGATGCCGATCCCGAGGCCGCAAGCATCCCGGTCACGCGTGAGGGCGGGCCGGCCATGGTCCACGCCGACCCCGAGCACGTGCGGTGCATCGTCAGGGACCTCGTGGACAACGCCGTGCGCTACGGCGGCGACGGGGTGCAGGTGCGGGTCGCCGCCTCCTCCGGCCGCGTGGAGCTCAGCGTGCAGGACGGCGGCCGCGGCATGGACGAGGCGGACGCCGCGGTCGCGTTCGAGTTCGGCGTCCGCGGAGCCGCCGCGGCGGAGACCCTGGAGCCCGGCATGGGCATAGGCTTGTGGGTGTGCCGCCGGCTGGCGGAGCTGAACGGCGGCACCGTGGAGCTGGCCACCGCGCCGGGAGAGGGCACGACCGTCACGGTGTCGCTGCCGGCCGCGCCCGTGTGAGGCGCCGGGCGCGCGGCTCCCCACGGCACGCGCGTCCCGCCGCGCGGCCTCATGGTAGAGTTCCCTCATCCTCGCTGCGGCGGGGTGCCCTGGGCGATGACTGAGGGAGGGCGTCCTGACAGGGAGCATGTCAGCCGAGCGAGCGCCGCGCACGCTCTTCGTCACGAACGACTTCCCCCCCCGCATCGGCGGCGCCCAGTCGTACTACTGGGGCGTCATCCGCACGCTCGATCCCGCCGACGTCACCGTGCTCGCGCCTGCGCACGTGGACGCGGCCGCCTTCGACGCCACACACCCGTACACGGTGGTGCGCGCCTCCACGAGCGTGCTGTGGCCCACGCCCGCGTTGCGGCGCCAGACCACCGAGCTGGCGCAGAGCGTGGGCGCCGAGCTCATCCAGCTGGGCCACCCGCTGCCGGCGGGGCTGCTGGGGCCGCAGCTGAAGAAGGAGCTCGGGCTGCCGTACGTGGTCTTTCTCGGCGGCGCCGAGGTCACGCTGCCCGGTGCCGTCCCGGGCGTCAACAACCTGCTGCGGCACGTGCTCGGCAACGCCGCGATGCTACTCACCGTGAGCGAGTACACCGCCCGCGCGGCCTCGGGCCAGGTGGGCGGCCGCGTGCCCGCCGAGGTCCTGAGGCCGCCGCTCGAGGTGGAGGAGTACGCGCCGGCGGCCGACGGTGAGCAGGCGCTCGCCATCCGCCGCCGCCTCGGCATCCACGACGGCGAGCTCGTGGTGTGCCTCGGCCGCCTGGTGCCGCGCAAGGGCCAGGACAAGCTCATCGACGCGCTCGCCATGCTGCGCCGCGAGTTCCCGCAGCTGCACCTGGCGATCATCGGCGAGGGCCGCATGGCGACGCGCCTGTACGACCGCGCCCAGAAGCGCGGCGTGGGCGACCGCGTGCACCTCACGGGCGCGCTCGTGGACGCGGCGGTCGAGGACTGGCTCCGCGCCGCCGACCTCTTCGCCTCGCCCTGCCGCACGCGCTGGGGCGGCTTCGAGGTCGAGGGCTTCGGCATCGTGTTCGCGGAGGCGGCGCTCACGGGGCTGCCGGTCATCGCCGGGCGCTCAGGCGGCGCGCCTGAGGCCGTCGTCGAGGGCCAGACCGGCCTCGTGGTGGACGGCACCTCGGCCGAGCAGGTCGCGGCCGCGCTCGCCTCGATCCTGCGGCTTCCGCCGGAGCAGCGGCGGGGCATCGGTGCGAGCGGCCGTTCTCTGGCGCTCTCGCGTCACACCCCCGCCGTGGTGGGCGAGCGCTACAAGATGCTGCTGAGGCGGGCAGCCGGCCTGTGAGCGAGCGCGTCGACGCCGTCGCGGCCGGCGACTCCGGCTGCACGCCCCACGACGCCGGGCGCATCGCGGTCGCGGCATCCGTCGCGACGCAGGAGCACCATCCCGACGCCATCGAGGTCGCCGAGACGATCCCGCTCGACACCATGCCGCCCATCCCGGGGCTCGCCCCGGAGGGGCCGGCCGAGTCTCCCGGCCGTCTGCTCGTGCCGAGCATGTGGCGCATGCTGCTCGGCATGGTGGGCGGCCTCGGGGTCGGCATCGTCGTGATCCTCATCGCCAACCCGCACATCGCCCGCGACGTGCAGGATGCGCAGCGTGCCTCGGTCCAGCCCATCTACCTGCTTGCGGCCCTGGCCTGCGTCGGCGTGGTGCTGCTCACCGACGCGTGGTCGCTGCTTGTGCTCGCGCGCGTGTTCGAGCCCCACATCCCCCGCCGGCCGGTCGTGCAGACGGCGCTCGAGTCGCACCTCATCGGCGGCGCCACCTCGTTCGGTGGCTTCGAGATCCCCTACCAGATCGTGATGCTTCGACGCGGCCACCTCACCGGCTCGCAGGCCATGTCCGTGGTCATCTTCAAGGGCCTGGTGCACACGCTCATCCTCGCCGTGGTCGCCCTGCTCTCGCTGCTGCCCTGGGTCGACTCGCCCATCTCGCCGCTGCAGCGCTGGCTGCTGCTCGGCGCGACTGCCGCCCTGCTGCTCGTGTGGGTCGTGGTGTGGCTGTGGCTGCGGCGGCCGTACGGGCGCGCCTTCGTGCCCAAGAAGCTGCACGGCAGGCTCGACGAGCTCATCGAGGCAGCTCGGGCCTTCGGCGCCGCGAGCCGCCGCACGCTCGTCGAGCTGGTCACCCTGCAGCTCGTCTACTGGGTGGCCATGTTCGCGATCCTCATCTTCGTGCTGCACGCGCTCGGCTGGCGCGGCAGCATCGTCCCGCTCATCACCGGGCAGGCCGTGATGCAGGTGCTCATGCCGCTCTCGCCGCTGCCCGGCGGCGCCGGGGTGGCCGAGCTCAGCTACCTGGCCCTCATCGGTCCGTCCACCCCGGACAGCATCCATGTCTCCAGCCTCGTGCTGTGGCGCCTCTTCACCTGGGTCATCCCTGTGGCCGTCGGCGCGCTGTCGCTCGGCTTGAGAGGAGCCGGACGGCGCGGAGCGCCGGCCGTGCAGACAGAAGGAGCCCGCCATGCCTCGTGACCGCAGGCGCTGGGGCGTCGCCCGCACCGCACTCTGGATGGGCGCCGGCTTCGCCGCCGGCTGCATCCCCACCGGGCGTCTGCTGACGCGGGCGCTCACCGGCGAGTCGTTGGACGACCTCGGCGACGGCAAGCCCGGGTCGTCCAACGTCGCCCGCAGCGTCGGGGCGAAGGCCGGCGCCGCGGTCCTGGCGCTGGACGCGGCGAAGGCGTTCGTGCCGGCGCAGGCGGCGAAGCTGAGCGGAGCCGGGGACGGCGCTGTGGCGGCCATCGGCCTCAGCGCCATGGTCGGCCATATCGCCGTGGTGAAGGGGCGCGGCGCCGCCTGCGCGCTGGGCGCCGCGTTCGCCATGGACGCGCCCATGATGGCGATCGACAGCATCACCCTCGTTGGCGGGGGCTTTCTGCGCCACCACGCCGAGTCCGTCACCGTGACGGCGCTCTCCATGCCCCTCACCAGCCTGGCGCTGCACCCGCGGCAGCCCTCCCGCGCGCTCGGGCCGCTGGCGCTCATCACCATCCTGTTCGCGGCGCGCCTCAAGGGGACGGCCGGCGTGCCGCTCCCCACGACGGGCGCGGGGTGGTGGAAGCGCTTCTGGCTCGACCGCGACGAGTGAAGGGGGCCGCAGGGTGCGCGTCGGACTCGTCTCGCCGTACTCCTGGACGGTGCCGGGAGGCGTCAACCAGCACATCGAGCACCTCGCCGAGGAGCTGGAGGCGCGCGGTCACGAGCCCTGGATCATCGCTCCCGTTGGCGCCCTGACGCCGAGGCGGCGTGCCGTAGACAGCCGTCGGCAGCGTGCCGCCGAGCGCTTCATCCCCATGGGCTCGGCCGTCCCCATCCCGAGCAACGGCTCACGTGCCTACGTGAACATAAACCCGCGGGTCGCCCTGCGCATGGATCGCGCGGTCCGGCAGAAGCGGTTCGACGTGCTGCACGTGCACGAGCCCTGCACGCCGTCGGTGGCCGTGGCGGCCGTGCTCCTCGCCGCGTGTCCGGTGGTGGGCACCTTCCACGCCGCCCTGGACTCATCGCCCTGGTACACGGCGCTGGGGCTCGCCGCCAGGCGCCTCGTAGCGCGCGTCGACGTGCGCATCGCGGTCTCGCCGGCGGCCATGGCGTACCCGGCGAAGATCTTTCCGGGCGACTTCCGCATCATCCCGAACGGCGTCCCGGTGGAGAAGTTCGCCCCGGCGGTCGGCGCCGCCAAGGTGCCGGGCCGGGTGCTGTTCATCGGACGTGCGGAACGGCGCAAGGGGCTCGCCGTGCTGGTCGAGGCGTTCGCCCGGCTGCGCCGCCGCCGCCCAGACGCGACGCTCGTCGTCGCCGGAGCCAACCGGAGGCAGGTCATCGACGCGGTGCGCGCCGTGCAGGGCGCCCGCGTGGGGCCGGCCCAGGCCGTCGACCTCGCCGGCGTCGAGCCGCTCGGCTGGGTCGACGACGCTGAGAAGGTGCGGCAGCTCGGCGAGGCCCAGGTTGTGTGCGCACCCTCGCTCACGGCCGAGAGCTTCGGCATCGTGCTGGCCGAGGCCATGGCGGCCGGCGTGCCGGTGGTGGCCTCGGACCTGCCCGGCTACCGGGCGGTGCTGCAGAACGGCGCGTGCGGGCGGCTTGTCGCGCCCGACCGGCCGCAGCTGCTCACTGACGCGCTGGACGAGGTGCTGGGCGACCCCCTGCTGCGCCTGCGCCTGGCGTCGGCGGGGCTGGAAGCAGCCCAGCGGCTCTCGTGGAGCAGCGTGAGCGACGAGATCCTGCAGGCCTACGAGGACGCCGTGACCGTCGGCGACAGGCCCGGCATGCACGGCCTGCCCGGCAGGCCGTGGTTCGGCCGGGCCATGGTCGAGTACTTCGCCACGAGCGGGCGCGCCGGACGCGAGTAGCGGCCGTCTGCCGGTGCCGCGCCGGATGCGAGTGAGGGGCGCCCCCCGGCGCCCCGCGCGTTTTGCCGCGCTGTTCCCCGTGTGCTAGACTGCGCTTCCGCTGCATGCGGCCTGGCCTTCGCGCCGGCCATCAGCGTCCGGTCGCGGGGGCGTAGCTCAGCTGGTTAGAGCGCCGGCCTGTCACGCCGGAGGCCGCGGGTTCGAGCCCCGTCGCTCCCGCCACGTTCTCTCGACCCTCCCTCTCCGCCTTGCGCGCCTCATTCCCTACGCGTATCGGTCCGGACCGACTCGTCACCGTCATGAGCCACGCGCAGCGTGGCGTGCTCACGACCGTGCGGCTTGCGCGATACGACGATGCAGCCATCACGGCCGAAAGCGTTGAGGAAGCGCATGAGGCGCTCCATCGAGCAGCCGCTCAGCCCTCCGGCGAAGAGTTCGGACACTCTGGGCTGGGTGGTGCCCAGCAGTTCGGCGGTCTGCCGCTGGGTGAGCCGGCGACGGGCGGCGATGCCGGCGCTCCGCGCTGCCGACGCTGCCTTGGCGAGGAGCTCATCCGATGCGCGTAGCTCGAGGTCGGCGAAGACGTTGCCGCCACTCCGCGTGTGTTCAGGCTCCGCGGTGCTCACTGGCGCGTTCCTCTCGACCCAGCGCCCTCTTCGGGGAGCACCCAGGCGAGCCCCTTGAGCTCGCGCGCTCAGAGGCGTGGTCGGCCGTTGCGAAGCATCCCGTACGCCGAAAGCGGGGCGAGCTCTGGGAGCTCGCCCCGCTTTCGCTTCGGGAGGTCTTCTTCAGCTTCGGGACCCTTGACCGTCCGGCTGCCGTCGTCGCGCTGGTCTCAGGGGTTCACGCAGGCGCCCTGGCCTTGGCCGTAGCCCTGGCCGCCGCCCATCATGCCGCCGCCTTGGCCGTGACCGCCGTTCCCGGCGCCGGTGCCGGCCGTGGCGTCGATGCCGTACTTGTCGAACACGGCCTGGACCTTGGCCTGGAAGGCGGTGCGCAGCTTCGCGAGCTCAGCCTGGGCGGTAGCGCTCGTGCGGTTCGTGCCCCACTTGTCGAACCACGCCTTGCGGGCCGCGAAGAAGTCGGCGCGCAGGGCCTGGATCTCGGCGAGGGCCTGCGGGTCGGTGACGCCGCAGTTGGCGCCTGCGGCGGTGCCGGGGTTGGCGGTGGGGCCCGGCGCCTTGTTGGCGGCCACGGCCACTCCTGCGAGGGCGAGGACGGCGACCGCCACGGCGACCGCGATCCACATGATCTTCCACTGCTTCATCTCACTCACTCTCCTCATTCCGTGAGCGCCGGCCGGCTGCCGGGTCGCTCGCTGTCTCGTGGTGACAGTGACCACGGTACCGGGAGGGTTTGAGAGACCTGTGAACCGCTTTCGAGGGACTTGTGAACCGGTTCTGTGGAGATTGTGAAGAGGGTGCGGCAGGCCGCGGGCCACTACGCGCGGAGCGCCCGCGCCAGCAGCTCGAAGCCCTCGTCCGACGCCACCGTGACGCGCACGGTGCCCGGCAGCTCAAGGTTGGCGCCGAGGCGCACGGAGACGCCGCCCCGCTCCAGGCGCGCCTGGAGCTCCTCGGCGTCGGGCGCCACCACGAGCACGAAGTTGGCCTGCGACGGCACGACCTCGTAGCCGGCCGCGCCGAAGAGCTCGTACAGGCGCTCGCGGCCGCGGCGCGTCTGCTCCCGCACCCACTCCAGATGCGCCGTGTCTTCGAGCGCCGCGAGCGCCGCCGCCTGCGTCGGGCCGGTCACTGAGAACGGCGGCCGGATGCGCCGCAGCGCGTCGATGACCTCGGGGTCGGCCACAAGGTAGCCCACGCGGGCGCCGGCCAGCCCATAGGCCTTCGAGAAGGTGCGCATCACGGCGACGTTGCCGGTGGCCTCGTGGACCATCGTCACCGCCTCCGGGTCGTCGGCGAACTCCACGTAGGCCTCGTCGACGACGATGAGGCGGGCCTTGCTCTGCTCGGCGAAGGCGCGGATCGCCTCGCGCGTCACGGTCGTCCCGGTCGGGTTGTGCGGGTTCACGACGAAGGCGATGTCGGCGTCGACCTCGGCCATGGCGTCGAGGTCGTGCGTCCAGTCCCGGAGCGGCACCTTGACCACCGAGGCGCCGACGATCTGCGGGACGATCTCGTCCAGCCGGTACGGCGGGTCCGCGCACACCGCCCGCCCACCCGCCGCATACGCCATCGCGAGCAGGTAGATGACCTCGGCCGACCCGTTGCCGACCAGCACACACTCGGGATCGACGCCGTACAGGCGCGCGAGCCCGGCGCTCACGCCGGAGGCGAGCGGGTCCGGGTAGCGGTGGATGCGGGCTGCGCACGCGGCCAGGGCCTCTGCGACTCTGGGCGAGGCGCCGTAGGGCGACTCGTTCGAGGCCAGGCTGCCGGCCTCGCTCGGCGACGGTCTGCCGGGGACGTAGGGGCTGAGCGCGGTCACCTGCGGAAGCGGGTCGGGCGGGCGCTTGGTCACGGTGCTCCTCCTGGGGGATCGGTGCGGCGGGTCCGGGCGGGCGCGGCAGGCTGGTCAATCAGAGGCCGGTGCGCGCACCGGCGCCGCTCACGGAGGCGGGCACTCGTCCGCGGAAGCGCTCGAAGTTGGCCGCGAAACGCTGCGCCAGCTCGTCGGCGCGAGCGTCGTAGTCGGCTGGGTCGGTCCAGCTGCAGCGTGGGTCGAGCAGCTCGCCGGACACGCCCGGGCATGCCTCGGGCACGTGCACGCCGAACACGGGATGCGTCGACATCGGCACGTGGTCCAGGTCCCCTTCGAGCGCGGCCTTGAGCAGGCTGCGAGTCATCTGGATGGGCATGCGGTCGACCGTCCCGGCGGCCCCACCGCACCAGCCTGTGTTGACCAGCCAGCACTGCGTCTTGCTGCTCCGCAGCCGGTCGGCCAGCATGTCGGCGTAGACGACGGGGTCGCGCGGCATGAACGGCGCGCCGAAGCAGGCCGAGAACGTGGGCTCGGGCTCGGTGATCCCGGCCTCGGTGCCCGCGATCTTGGCGGTGAAGCCGGAGAGGAAGTGGTAGCTGGCCATCTCCGGCGTCAGGTGCGAGATCGGCGGCAGCACCCCGTAGGCGTCGCACGCGAGCAGGAAGACGTTGCGCGGCATCCCGCCCAGGCCCGTCTCGATGGCGTTGGGGATGTAGGTGACGGGGTAGGTGGCGCGCGTGTTCTCGGTGATCGAGTCGTCGTCCCAGTCGACGGCGCGGGTGAGCGGGTCGATGATCACGTTCTCGAGGATGGAGCCGAACCGGATGGCGTTGAAGATCTGCGGTTCAATGACCGGGGAGAGGCGGATGACCTTGGCGTAGCATCCGCCCTCGAAATTGAACACCCCGTGGTCGCTCCAGCCGTGCTCGTCGTCGCCGATGAGGCGGCGCGTCGGGTCGGCGCTCAGCGTGGTCTTGCCGGTGCCGGAGAGGCCGAAGTAGAGGGCCACGTCGCCCTTCTTGCCGGCGGTGGCCGAGCAGTGCATGGGCAGTACGTTGCGCTCGGGCAGCAGGTAGTTCATGGCGGTGAACAGGGACTTCTTGATCTCGCCGCCGTACATCGTGCCCAGGATCAGGATGAGGCGCCGGCTGAGGCTGATGCCCACGAACGCCCCCGACGGCCGTCCGTCCTGGACCTCCTCGCCCTCTGGGCGCGCGTCGACGGGCAGCTCGCCGCAGGCGATGACCGTGAACGCGGGCGCGAAGTCCTCGAGGTCGATGGGCTCGGGCCGTACGAAGAGTGTGTGCGCGAACAGACCATGCCAGGACGCCCGCGAGACGACGCGGATGGGCGTACGGTAGGTGGGCTCGGCGCCGATGAAGCCGTCGAACGCGTAGACCTCGCGACGGCGCAGGTAGTCGCTCACGCGCCGGATCTGACGGTCGAAGAACTCTGGGGTGCAGGGCTGGTTGGCGCCGCCCCAGTCGACGCCTTCGGCCCCCGGCTCGTCGACGATGTAGCGGTCGGCCGGCGAGCGGCCGGTGCGCTCGCCGGTGGTGACGACGAGGGCTCCGTTCGCGGCGAAGATGCCTTCACCGCGGGCCAGCGACCGGGCTATGAGCTCGGGCGCGGGCAGGTTCCTGTGCAGCGGGCCGACGGTGATGTCGGCCTCGGCGAGCTGTGCGCGTACGGCGGGTTCGTCCATATGATCCTCCTTGGGCGGCAATCCTACCGCCTTCCAGGTCGCGAGAGGTCAGGGCGCGGGCGCCGCGCACGAGACGGGGGCGGCGCCCGGGAACCCGGACCGCCCCCTCGTCGAGCGCCCGGATCTGGCTGGACCCCGGAGGTACCCCGTCCCAGCGGGCTCAACTCCGCGAGCAGACCTCCGCCTCGACCGCGTCGCGGATCTCGCACCGACGATCGACCGCCGCCATCGGCGTCTCGGGCGTCGTCTTCTGCTGGGCGACGGCGGCCGGGTCCTCCGGGCCTCCGAGAGGAGGAGCAGTGCGGACGAGAAGGCGACTCGCTGCCGGTGCCGTCGCCCACGGCAGCGCTGCGCACCCGGCAGATGAACCCCGCAGGATCGCCGACCCCATCTCCCGGCAGAACGGCAAGCGGCGCTCGTGAGCGTGTCGACGTTGGGCTCTCTCCGCCCGTGGCGGTGCAACACCTGCGCGGCGGGAGTGGAGAGCAGCACGCCCTCGATGCCGGTGCAGGCGCTGCCGCGCTGCAGACGTCAGCCCAGCGAGCCGACCTCCGCCTCGACAGCCTCCAGGATCTCGCCCGATTTCACGAGCTCGGCCATCGCGTTGTGATCCGGGAACAGCGGCCGGTCGACGTCCAGGTGCGCCACGTGCTTGCGGATGACTTCCTTGGCCTTACGCACGCCCTTGCCGGGGGTGAAGTCGCGGAAGTCGAGCGCCTGCGCCGCGGCCATGAGCTCGATGCCCAGCACGCCACACGCGTTTTCGAGGATCTGGCGGTTCTTGAGGGCCGTGTTCATGCCCATGGAGACGAAGTCTTCCTGGTCGGCCGCGGCGGGGATGCTCATGGTCGCGGCCGGCGCCGCCAGGATGCGCTGCTCGGTGATGAGCATGTCGGCGGTGTACTGGCTGAGCATCAGGCCGCTGTAGAAGCCGGGGTTGGGCGTGAGGAAGTCGGGAAGGCCTTGGCTCGTGGCGGTGTTCTCCATGCGGTTGAGACGCCGCTCGCTGAGGACGCTGACCATGGTGATGGCCTGGCCGACCATCTCCATCGGCAGGCTGACCGGCGTGCCCTGGAAGTTGGCGCCGGTCAGCGTCAGCTTCTCCTCAGGCACCCAGATGGGGTTGTCGCCGACGCCGTTGAGCTCGACCTCGACCTGGCTCTTCGCCCACTTGAGCGCGTCGTGGGCGGCGCCGATGACCTGCGGCGTCGAGCGCATGGAGTAGGCGTCCTGCACCTTGGTCTTGATCTTGCCGGTGGCGAGGTCGCTCTCGGCGATGCAGGCGCGGATGGAGGCGGCGCTGCGGACCGCGCCGGAGAAGCCGCGCAGCTCGTGCAGCTTGGCGTTGTACGGCTTGAGGTTGGCGAGCAGGGCCTCGAGGCTCATGGCGGCGGCGATCTCGGCCTGCTTGAACCAGCGGTCGGCGTCGTAGCAGAGCAGGGCGCTCATCGCCGTGAGCACGTTGGAGCCGTTGATGGTGGCGAGGCCGTCGCGCGCCTCCAGATCCGGGATGGGGATGCCGGCGCGCTCCATGGCCTCGCGGCTGGGCATGCGCTCGCCCTGATAGAAAGACTCGCCCTCGCCCATCATGACGAGCGCCATCTGGGCCATGGGGGCGAGGTCGCCGCAGGCGCCCACCGAGCCCTTGCTGCTCATCACCGGCGTGACGCCCTTGTTCAGCAGCTCGACGAGCGTTTGCGTGATCGCGAGGCGGTTGCCCGAGTTGCCGTGGGCGTGGACGTTGATGCGTGCGGCCATGGCGCCGCGCACGACCTCGATGGGCGCGGGCTCGCCGATGCCGGCGGCGTGGTTGTAGACGAGGTAGCGCTGGAACTGCTTCACCTGGTCGTCGTCGAGCACGATCTCGCTGAACTCGCCGATGCCGGTGTTGGTGCCGTACATGATCTCGTGCGCCACGATCTTCTCTTCGAGCATGGCGCGGCATGCGTTGATGCGCTCTGCGGCGGCCGCGTCGAGCTCCACCGGCTCATTGAAGCGGGCGACGGCGACGAGCTTCTCGACGGTCAGCGATCCGCCGTCCAGGGTGATGGTCACGGGTGCTCCTTCCGGTGAGTGCGAGCCATGATGAGGGGACGGCACAGCGCAGCCGCCCCCCCACGGGACGCGACTCTAGCTGAGGCCGGGGGTGATGCAAGCTGGGCCGGTGTCCGTCCCGCCGACTGGACGGGAACCCGCGGCGGCTTGACGTGCGGCGCCGCCCGTCCACAATCTGACGTCGTGTTACTGGCGATGTCACGTGCGCCGGCGCCGCAGGCCGCCCGGCGTGACGTGCTCGTGTCGGGCACAGCCAGCCGCCGCGGCAGCGGCGGGCCACGACGGGTCAGGAGCACACTCGTGAAGCCTCTTCAGAACGCCTCCCGTGTCGGCCATCTCAGCTTCCTCAGCGAGCGGGCCAAGCAGGACCTGTACGACGCCGCGCTCGAGATCCTCGGCGGCATCGGCATGCAGCTCAACCACGACGGCGCCCGGGTCATGCTGCTCGACGCCGGCGCGACGCAGTCGCCCGCCGGCCACATCCTGATCCCGTGCGAGCTCGTCGAACGCGCGCGGGAGACGGCGCCCGAAGCCGTCACCGTCTTCGACCGCGACGGCGTGCCGGCGATGGAGCTGGGCGGCTACAACAGCTACTTCGGCACCGGCTCCGACCTCATGTCCACGTACGACCTCGAGAGCGGCGAGCACCGTCCCAGCGTGCTCGAGGACGTGCGCCGCGCCGCCCGGCTGTGCGACGCGCTCCCCAACATCGACTTCGTCATGAGCTCGGCGCACCCCACCGACAAGGACCCGCACCTCTCGTACCTGCTCAGCTTCGTGGCGATGCTGCAGAACACGGCGAAGCCGCTGGTGATGACGGCCGAGAACGAGCGCGACCTGGCCGTCATGATCGAGATCGCGCGCGCCCTGCGCGGCGGCCTCCACGAGCTCCGCGCCAAGCCGTACTTCCTCATGTACAACGAGCCGACGAGCCCGCTCACGCATCCGCGCGACAGCATCGAGAAGCTGCTGCTCTGCGCCGACGCCGGCGTGCCGACCAACTACTCGCCGGCGCCGCTCGCCGGCGCCACGGCGCCGATCACCGTCGCCGGCCACACCGCCCAGGGCATCGCCGAGTGCCTCTTCGGCCTCGTCGTGCACCAGCTGCGCGAGCCCGGCGCGCCGTTCCTGTTCGGCATGGGCTCGGCGGTGCTCGACATCGCCACCGCCCAGTCGTCGTACAACGACCTCGGCTACCAGATGGGCTACATGTGTGCCATCGAGATGGCGAAGTGGCTGGGCCTGCCCAACTGGGGCAACGCCGGCACGAGCGACAGCCAGCTGCCCGACGCGCAGATGGGCATGGAGGCCAACCAGATGACGCTGCTGGCGATGCTCGCGGGGTCGAACCTGGCGCACGACGTCGGCTACCTGGACTTCGGCCTCACCTGCTCGCTCGAGGCGATCGTGATGCTGGACGAGTTCATCGCCGCCAACCGGCGTCTCGTCGTAGGCGTGCAGGTGGATGAGGAGACGCTGGCGCTGGACGCCATCGCCCAGGTCGGGCCGGGCGGGCAGTTCCTCGGCGCGAAGCACACGCGGCGCCACATGCGGGAGGTGCAGTGGCGCCCGACGCTGCTGAACCGCGAGAGCCGCGAGAACTGGGCCGCCGGCGGCGGCCAGGATCTCGCGGAGAAGGCGCGGCGCAAGGCGTTGGCGCTGCTCGCCGCGCACGAGACGGCGCCGCTGCGGCCGGAGGTCGCCGCCAGGGCGGACGAGCTGGTGGCGGCGTTCGCGGAGCAGACGGGGGCCGTGCTCCGATGAGCGCAAGGGGACCGCGGTGAGCACGCGGGATCGGCGATGACGGCGCACCTCGCCGTCGTCGGCAACAGCGCCGCGGCGCTCAGCGCGCTCGAGAGCTTCCGGCGGGCGGGCGGGACGGCGCGCGTCACGCTCGTGAGCGCCGAGCCCGGCCCGGCGTACTCGCGCGTCCTGCTGCCGTACTTCCTGCGCGGCAAGGTGTCGCGCGATGGGCTCGTGATCCGCGGCCCCGAGTTCTACGAGCGCATGGGCGCCGAACTGGTGTCGGGCGTGCGCGTCGTGGGCGTGGACGCCTGTGCCCGCGAGCTCGAGCTCGCGGGCGGGCGCCGGCTCGGGTACGACGGTCTGCTGCTGGCGACCGGGTCCAGGCCCGCGCGGCCGCCGATCCCCGGCCTGGACCACGCGGCGGTGCGCAGCCTGTGGACCCTCGACGACGCCCTCGGCCTCGACCCCGTGCTGCGGCCCGGCGTCCGGGCGCTGGTGCTGGGCTCCGGGTTCGTGGCGCTGCAGGCCGCGTGGGCGGCGCGCTGCCGCGGCTTGGAGGTCACGGTCGTCGAGCTCGATGGGCGCATCATGCCGCGGGTGCTCGACGCCGGCGCGGCCGCGGTGCTGCACGGGCGCCTTGAGGCGCACGGCGTGCCGGTGCACACCGGCACCGCGACCGAGTCACTGCAGGACGAGGACGGCCGGGTCCGCGTCACGGCCGCCGGTCTCGACCCGTTCACCGTCGACGTCGTCATCACCGGGACGGGTGCCCGGCCCAACGACGAGCTGCTGCCCCAGGCGCTCGAGAAGGGTCGGCCGGGCATCCCGGTGGACGCTGCGATGCGCACGTCGGTCGACGGCGTCTACGCCGCCGGCGACGTGACCCGCGGGCCGACGGCCCTCGGCGGGCCGCCGGAGATCCACGCCCTGTGGCCGACCGCCGTCGAGCAGGGTCGGGTCGCCGGCGCCAACCTGGCGGCGGAGCTGGCCGGCGCTGCCGATGCCGGCCCGGCCCTTGCGTCTGCCCCGCCGGCCCCGGCCGTCACCTATCGCGGCAGCCTCAGCATGAACGTCACCGAGATGTTCGGCCTGACGGTGGCCTCACTCGGCCGTTTCGTGGACACTGATGAAGACGACGTGCTCGTGACCGACGGCCTGCCCGGCCTCGCGTACTTCAAGCTCGTGAGCCGCGACGGCCTGCCTGTCGGGGCGGTCGCCCTCGGCGGCGCCGGGGGCGCCGTCATCCTCGGCCGCCTGCGTCCCTACGTGCGCTGGGGTAAGCCGCTGCCTGAGCTCTCGTCGTTCCTCGAGGGGCGTGTGCCCGCGTTCCTCCCGGGCCGTCCGCTACCCGGGCCGTTCGCGGGGCTCGCCAGAGCAGCTGAAAGGAGCTGAGATGCGCATCGTCACCGCCGACGTGGACGCCTGCGTCGCCTGCCGCGACTGCGAGTACGCCTGCGCGTTCGAGCACGGCGGCGATTTCGACCGCGCCGCCTCGCTCATCCGTGTGAACTTCTACGCCGAGGAGAGCGCCGCCGTCCCGCTCACCTGTATGCACTGTGCCGACGCCTGGTGTCTCGACGTCTGCCCGGCCGGCGCGATCGCGCGCGACCCGGCTACCGGCGCGGTCGCGATCGACGCGGCGCGCTGCGCGGGATGCAAGATGTGCCTGCTCGCGTGCCCCATGGGCAACATCCACTACGACGCGGAGCTGGGCGTGAGCCGCAAGTGCGACCTCTGCGGCGGCGACCCGGCCTGCGTGCGCTTCTGCACCTCGCAGGCGCTGCGCTTCGTGGAGGCTGAGGACGCGGCCGAGGCGCGCCGCGAGGCGCTCGACGCCAGTCTCAAGCGCCTGGTGCGCGCCGGACGAGGGGGCCGCTGATGGCCGCGGGCACGCACGAGCCGGCGGCCGGCGCACCGCACGAGCCGCACCCGGCTGAGCCACAGGCCGGCTCCGGGCGACGTACCGTCCGCACCCTGTGCCGCATGTGCGACGACCGCTGCGGCATCGA
>Ga0172371_10005397_pt1 | contig 18951 bp, 11 predicted proteins | sample Lak12m_FD_114543 | JGI IMG/M metagenome (GOLD analysis project Ga0172371, IMG submission 114543) | Freshwater microbial communities from Kabuno Bay, South-Kivu, Congo - kab_022012_12m | ecosystem: Environmental > Aquatic > Freshwater > Lake | place: Democratic Republic of the Congo: South-Kivu...
CCTATCCATCCTGGAGGGCCAGCACACACAGGATGCGTCGACGCAGACGTCCGCAACCCTACGTCAGGTCGGAACTCCATGCGGGGTGCCCCCCCGGGCCTCGCCGCATGTGAAGCTGACATGTCCGGCCTACCCCAAACATCGCCTAAGCATACCGCCCCCTCCTGCACTTGTCAATGGCGAGACGGCCAAGGAGGGCCCACGCCGGCCGGAGCGGTGCGGCGGCGAGGGTCGGCCCGCGCTGGCGTCAGGGCGCCAACCCTACCCGCAGAGGGCCGTGGTCCGCGGCATAGCGCAGAGCTCGCGCGAACTCGGACAGGGGGAAGACCGCCTCCACCAGGCGGGCGAAGGGGAAGCACGACTGCTGGCCGGCCAGGAAGTCGAGCGCCTGCACCAGGTCACCGGGAGTGTAGTTGTGGAGCCCCTCGATGCGCAGCAGGCGCCGGACCACACGTTCAGCGTCCAGGCGCAGCGGCGGCCCCGGGAACACGGCCCCGACCAAGATCAGCCGGCCGCCGATGCGCAGACCCTCGATGGCCGTCTCGGTCGCCGCGGCACAGCCGGTGAATTCCAGGACGGCGTCGGCACCGCGGCCCTCGGTCAGCCCACGGGCCAGGTCCGCCAGGCCCGTCGCCGCCTCGGCGGCGCTGAGCGTGTGGCTGGCGCCAAACTGGCGGGCAAGGAGGAGGCGCTCCGGGCGGACGTCGATGGCCACGATGTGCCGGACTCCGGCCGCCGCCGCCATGGCGCAGGCGTTCAGGCCCAGCATCCCGGAGCCCTGAACCACGACGCAGCCGCCCGCCCCAAGCCCTGCCAGCCGCAGCGCCCCGGCAGTGGTCGCCACGGCGCAGTTGGCGGGACAGGCGACGGCGTCGGGGAGCTTCTCCGGCAGGGGCACAACAGCACTGCCGCGCACCAGCACGCAGTGCGAGGCGAAGCCGCCCGACAGGGGTCGCTCGGGGGTGAGGCGCTCGTGGCCATACTTGAACAGCCCGGCAGCCTTCTGGGGCATCCCATGGGCCGTATAGAAGTCCGGGCCGGCAGGCGCCGCCACAGACCAGGTGACCCGCTGTCCGAGCCGGAGGACGGCCCCGCACACGTCTCGCGGCAGGTCCCCGGGCCCGATGGCCTCGATGGCTCCCACGATCTCATGCCCGAGAATGGTCGGCACCGGCGTCGAACGCTTGCCGGCAAGGGTATGCAGGTCACTCCCGCAGACGGTCGACAGGGCGACCCGTACCAGCACCTCGCCCGGGCCCAGGGCGGGGATGTCGACCTCTCGCAGGGCCAGGGGCTCGCCGGGGCCGCTGAAGACCAGGGCCTGTGCCCTCATGGCCGCTCTCCCCGACCCAGGCGGGCCTCCAGATCCACCAGCACGGACCCCAGGTCCGCCACCCCATCGACCACCGCATGGGCCCCGACGGCGACCAGGGTGCGGCGGGCAGCCGCCAGCCGAGGGGCCAGCTCGGCCACCGGCAGGGCCGCGGCCTCGGCCTCCGACAACCCCAGCAGATTGCCGGTCCGGGCCACGCCGATGGACCAGACCCCGGCGCTGAGCCCTTCCTCCACGTCCGCCACCGTATCGCCGACCTTGACCACGGCGGCCGGCGGGTAGACGCCGGCTTTCTGCATGCAGGCGAAGACCATCCAAGGAGCCGGGCGGCCGGCGGGCACCTCGGAGGCGCAGCAACTGCAGTCCGGCGCATAGCCCTGCCGGGCCGCCGCCCCCAGGGCAAGGTCCGTCATCTCGCGGTTGTAGCCCGTGGTCGCCCCGATGGCGATCCCTCGCCGGCGCAGGGCGGCCACAGTCTCCACAACACCCGGGATCACGGCGGAGTGCTCCGGCAGGCAGGCAAGCTGCAGCGGGACGAACTCGGCGAAAAGGGCCTCGACATCCCCCTCGGTCCACTCGGCTCCCGCTATGGCCCGCCACTGGGCGCGCAGCCCCTCCTCCTGGAGCATGCAGCGGATGTGGTCTCGTTTGTGCCTGCCCATGGGGCCGCGGGCCTGCGCTTCTGTGGCCCGCAGGCCGTGTCGGGCAAAGAGCTCGGTGAAAGCCCCTGCGGGAGCGCGGCTGCCGTAGTCGATCGTCGTCCCGGCCAGATCGAAGACCACCAGCCGGATGCGGTCTGGAGAGGGGGGCTGTGGCGCAGGCATGGCACTCCCTTCCGGCCCGGCCCGGCACGCGTCGGCGCCGACGCGGCCACGCCCGGGCCCGATCCGCCGAAGATACCGCACGCCGGTCCCGATGCCAGCCGCGAAGGCTCGGGCACAGGGCTGTTTCAAGATCGCGGTTCGCGGGGTGGCGGACCCGCGCTCCGGCGGGCCTGGAGAGTAAGCGATCCTGCTGTACTGCAGGACGTTATGGAGTCGCGTCTCGCCCGCACGCGGGCGGTTGGCAGCCGCGACCTACCGGGGCCCCACCGCAAGGCTGCCGACGGTTTCCTGAAACAGCCCTGGCTCGGGCGGCGCCGCCGGCCCTGGCGGGCCCCGGCAAGCGCAGTCGGTCACCGTGTGGACCCGCCTGGCGCTGGCGGCGGACGCGGCTGCGGGTTACGGTTGCGACCATGATCAGCCATGACTTCCCCTTCGACCCGACCTGCGGCTACAGCCGCGAGCAACTCCTGGCGGTGGGCCTTCCCGACACCGAGCCGGCGGACTTCGCCGCCTTCTGGCAGGCGACCTATGCGGAGGCCCTCGCCATCCGCTCCGGCATCGATGTCCGTCCGGTGTGGTCCCCCGACCCCGGCACGGAGGTCTTCGAAGTCCGCTTTGGCAGCCTGGGCGGCGCCCGGATCGGGGCCTTCGTCTCGCGGCCGCGCGAGTCTCGAGGCGGCCTGGTGGTAGGGCACGGGTACGGCGCCTTTTCGGCACCGGTGCTGCGCCAGGGCCTGACCGTGATCGTGCCGTGCATCCGGGGTTTCGGTCTGTCCACGGCCGCGGAGTTCCCGTGGGTAGCCGGCCAGCACGTCCTCTGCGGCATCCCGTCGCGCGAGACCTATATCCTGCGCGGGGCGGTGGCAGACCTGTGGCGGGCCGCGGCCGTGCTCGCGGAACTCTATCCGGACACGGCGGCGAACCTGGTCTACAGCGGCGGCAGCTTCGGCGGGGGACTGGGGGCTCTGGCCGTGCCCTGGGACCGGCGTTTCCGCGCCGCCCACCTCGACGTGCCGACCTTTGGCCACCACCCGCTGCGCCTGCGGTTCCGCTCCAACGGCAGCGGCGAGGCCGTGCGCACGTACCACGCCGAGCACCCGGAGGTGACGGCAGTCCTGGCCTACTTCGACGCGGCGACGGCCGCACGGTACCTCCGCGTGCCGGTGGTCTGCACCCCGGCGCGGTTCGATCCCACCGTGGTGCCGCCAGGGCAGTTCGCGGTGAACAACGCCATCCCCGCCGAGTACCGTCGGACGTTCATCCTCGAGGCCGGTCACTGGACCTTCGCTGGGGATGCTCCCACGAAGCAGGCCGCCGCGGTGGCCTTCGAGGCGCTGACGGTGGTCCCGTCCCAGGCCTGAGGCGCCGCCGGCGCCGTTGGGGGGCATCCCCGCGCGGCCCCGCCCTCAGCCCTTGGCGGGCGGGAAGCCCTCCGGCATCCAGGCGGGCAGGCCGGCCACGGACGCCCGGGCCGTGTCGGAGGTGGGCACCCCCCAGGCCTGGAAGAAGGGGCCCAGGTTCCGGCCGACCGCACGCGACATCCGTACCAGCCACTGGTCGCGCTTGTCGTCGTCGGACTTCGGGCGCTGGTCGCCGGGTAGGTCCCGGTACTCGGCAAAGGCCTTCTTGAACGCCTCCCAGCCAAAGGCCTGGCGGAGCTGGATATACATCACCAGCCCGGTGAACGGATCGCCTTTCCACTTCTCGAAGTCGGCGCGGTTGTCGAGGAGGTGCTGCCGGACGCGCTTGGCGATGTTGTCTGGGGTCACGGCCTCGTGCACCGGCGCCCCCGGGCAGCAGGTCTCCAGGATATAGAGCGAGAAGAGGTTCTCGGTGACCTCGCCGGTGCCGCCGAAGGTCCAGTCGCCGGATTGGTGGTTATGCCCCATCTCGTGGAACATGCCCCAGTCGCCCTTGGCGCGGAGGTTCTGCACACTGACGAAGCGCGGCGCCGCGTCGAGGAAGGTCATGATGGGGTACCCCGAGTGCATGTAGCCGGCGGAGATCTGGCGGTCGCTCACGTAGCGCTCCGGGCTGGGGCGGACGCGGTCGATGGCCGCCAGGTCGGCGCAGGCATCCATCACCGACTCCCAGAAGGCCATCAGGTCGGCTGGATCGTCCAGGGAACGCACGTTCTGCGAGGGGACGGTGATGATCACCTTGCTGCAGGCCATCTCGGCCCAGGGCCCTGGAGCGTTGCGGAGGCTCGAACGCCACTCGGCGGTGTCCGTGGTGCCCTGCACATACAACGGCGCCCGGACCGCCCCGGCCACGGTCACGTCGAGGGCGCCGAGGGCGCAGCCGCCGGGGACGTCGATGTTGATCAGCCCGCCGAAGGCGTTGGCCGCCAGGGTCTTCTCCGCCTTCAGTTCGGTGCTGTTGGCGAGGGCCGGATAGCGCCACCAGTCCGCATGGTGCCAGAGGCCGTCGGTGTGGCAGCCGATGCGCACGTCGAGCCCCTTGCCCGCCGCGGCCGCGGGCAGGGCAACGGTGATCGTCTCGCCGGGAGCGGCGTAGAGACCCGTGCTGTGCCAGCGCGGGACCCGGGTGTCGATGGACAGCGTCTGCGTCACGCGAGGAGCATCGGCCGGTACGGCGCCGGGGAAGTCGGCGGCCGCCGGGTGGGCCGCGATCTGCTCGGCCGGCGTGCGGCTGAGGCGTTCCGCCTGCAGGGCGACCACCAGTCGCTTGAGGCCATCGGTGGTCCGGATGGGCTGTTTGCGGGTGGGGATGATGGGCTCGGTCTGGCTTGACACCAGCGCCTCGAGGCGCGGCAGGAGGCCGGTGTCGGCCGTGTTCATGGCCCGGGCTGCCTGGGGCAGAATGGCGGAAATCTGCTTCTGCTCGTCCGGCGTCAGGGCCTGCGTGCCGGCCTGCTGGGCCAGGAGCGCGTCGAGGGCCACGCCGGCGTTGAGGTACGGGCTGACCTCCGGCGTCACCGCAAAGCCCTTCGGGGAGGTCCGGTCGCTCATGGCGGCGGAGAAGGCCAGGCCCGCCTTGGCCAGCAGGGCATTGCCGAAAAAGTCGCGGTTGATGGCCTTGCCGGGGCTGAGCTGCACCCAGCCCCAGCCCGTGGCCGCGGTCACCACCCCGCCGCCACGGGCCAGCATGGCGGCCAGCGCGTCGACCTGGGCCTGGGTCCGGAGCGCGTGCGCGTCCAGGCAGACCACCTGCACCTCCGGCAGGGGCTGCGCCAACTGGTCGACCGTCAGAGGGGTCACCGCCAGACCACCGGCGCCCAGGTGCGCGGCGAGGTCCGGCGCCTGCACCACGCCGACCTTCGGGGTCGCGCTCCGGCCGGCCCAGCGCACCGCGTTGAGCCAGAGCCGGCCTGTATCGGCGGTCGCGATGGTGTCCTTGCCGAGATAGCCGTTGTGGCCGAGGGCGACCAGCCGGCCTTCGCCGGCCGTCCCTGCCGCCACGATGGCTGCCTGGGCCCCATCGCTCCTGCCGGTGACCACGGCGAAGGCGCCCTTCCCGACCACGCATACCGGCCCCGGGATGCCAGGCGCCGCGATCTCCGCGACCCCGGCCACCAGCGCGGCCCGGTCGCCTCCCGGCGCCTCGGCCGCCAGACCGGCGCTGCCGACAAGCAACAGCGTGGCCGCTGCGGTGCCGCCCCAGACCCTCGACCGTTGCGCACCGACCCGACCCGACGCCTGAGTCATGGTGACCTCCTGCTCTTGTGCATGCAGACCGGCTGTCGTTCCCGACACACGGCGATCTCGGACACGCCGCCGCAGTCCGAGTTTCGCGAAACCGGCACGGCGCACCGGCGGGGGGGGACCGCGCCGAATCCACCGGCCGAGCCGGTGGGTGGCGAAGGGGCACTCACTTCGCCAGGGGGAGCCAGAAGGGGACGGAGAGGTTCCCGGCCTTGTCCTTGGCGCTGCAGCGCAGCCAGGCGTTCGCGGCGGGCATCTTGGCGCGGAGGGTGTTGAGATCAGCGCCGGCCAGGGGCAGGTCCTCGGTCCACTGGACCTGGTCGTCGTCGGCCACGCACTCGACCTGCAGGGACCCGACGCCGCTGGCGTCATAGGCGTACCACTGCAGCGGGTCCGGCTTGGAGGGGTCGGCGGCGGGGCCGTGGATGAAGAAGTCGTCGAGGAAGAGGGCCTCCTGGTGCTGGGTACCGCGGCGCTGCACGGTGACGGCGCTGATGACGGTCTTGGCGAGGAGGTCGTCGGCGACGCCGGCGGCCTTCATCAGGTCGCGGACGTTGAACGAGAGGCGGTTCCACTTGGCGGCATCCCAGGCGACGGTCAGCGTGCGGTTGAGTTCGGTAGCGGCGGTGTCGGGTCCATTGAGGGAGATCGAGTAGGCGCGGCTGTCGGTGGTGGTCAGGATCATGTGGAGCTGGGTGGGGCGGTTGGCCGCGAAACTGGGGCGGCGCATGCGGAACGAGAGCCAGGGGTGGGTGTTGGGGTTCCAGGTCACCGCATGAGACAGGTCGCCGGTGGAGTAGTAGGTCAGGTGCTGCAGGTAGGGCGTATCGCCGGCGGTGTGGACCACGGTAGCGAGGTTGTATTGGGCCGGGTTGAAGGTGGGGGCGGTGTTGCGGTAGCCGTCCCAGTTCCACCACCAGTGCACACTGCTCTCGAACTGGAGGTAGTACCAGGCCGGGCCGGTCTTGTCGCTGGCGTAGTCGACCTTGATGGGGACGGTGACCTTGGGGGTGGCATTGCCGGCGCCGTCGACAATGCCATCGACGGCGAACTCGATGGTATCGCCGTTGGCCGCCGCATCGAGATTGGGCCGGCAGATGAGCGGGTAGTTGAGGGCCAGGCTATCACTCTCGGGCGAATGCACGAAGAGGCTCGTCCAGGCGGGCACCTGCAGCGCCTTGCCGGCGACGGAGAAGGCGGCCTTCTCGATGGCCCAGGGAGCGCCGCCCTGGTTGGCGAGGGTGATGCCGAGGACGACGCCGTTCCCGGCCGGGTCGGCGAGGGGCCCGAAGGCGGTGGTCACCTGCAGGGGCTGGGTGTCGAGGAGGAAGGGGATGTCGGTCACCGCCGACTCGGCGCCCCGGGCGTCCACGGCGCGCACCAGGAGGTGTTGTACGCCGTCCTTGAGCCCCTCGAAGGTCGGGGCCAGGGGCTTGCCCGGCTCGCAGGGCTTCCAGGCGAGGGCCGCTTGCTGTTCCGCGGTCAGATCGGCGTAGGCGGTCTCGCCGGCCGCGATGGTGGCCAGGACGGTCTGGACGCCGTCGCTGTCGTCGTAGCGGGGGATGAAGGCCAGTTGCTCGGGCTTGGATACGGCCGGTCCGAACATGACATCGTCCAGGTGCCAGCGCGAGTAGCGGCCGGTCTGGTCGGGGCTGCCGGCGGAGCCCAGGGTGAGGCCCTGCGGGGTGAAGCGGGTCGTGGCGAAGGGCTGCTGGGTGAAGCCGTCGGCGACGATCCCGGTCCAGGTGTGCCAGGCCTCGTCGAGCTTGAGGTCCTGGGCCAGGCGGACCGGCACCGCCGAGGCGTAGTCGTCGTTGAGGCGGACATAGTGGTAGTTGGCGAAGGTCACGCTGGCGTGCGTCATGTCGAAGGCCCGGTACCGCATCTGCATGAGGGGGAACTCGGCGATGGAGAAGCCCAGGCTGTAGCTGGCGCTGAGGCGCTGCTCGAGGTCGCGGTTGCGGACTTCGAGGAAGCGTCCCTGGACGGGGTCATCAGAGAGGATGGCCATGCGGCCGTCACTGGTCATGGCGAGGGGCGCCACGTCGGCGCCCTCGAAGGTCGAGCAGATGCCTTTGAGGCCCTCGACGGCGAGGAGGACGGGGCCCGGGTTACGGGGCTGGCTGGCCAGGGCGAAGTGGTGCTCGGTGGTGCCCCCGGCGAAGGTGAGGGCCAGGGTCAGCTCGGACGCCGGCCGGGCCGCGGCGCGCGGCACACGGACGCGACGGGCCTCCTCCCAGCCGACGGGCTCCAGCGGCAGGGCCGTGCTGGCGAGGGCGATGGTGGCCGCCGGCAGGCGCGGGTCGGGATAGCCGCCGCGCAGGTCCAGGCGGAGGGTGTCGAGGCAGTCCGGGTCCCACGCCAGGGTGGCGGGCGGGGCTGCCGGCAACTGGACCCAGGCGAGGGTGTGCTGCATGCTCTTGCCTCGGCGATCGAAGGCTCTCAGCCAGAAGGCGTTGAGGCCGTCCTTCGAGACCTGCTTCAGGGCCTCGGCCAGTTGGGCCTGGGGGTTGTCGCCGGTGGCGCTGACCAGCAGGCGGCCACTGGGGCCGTCCAGGAGCGCGAAGCGCAGGGGCTCCGGGGCGGTACCGACGGTCACGTCGGGGACGCCATAGAACACGGGGGTCAGGTCCCGCAGCGCGAAGCCGTCGCCGGGGGCATTGCCATGGAGGCCGCAGAGGACAGGGCCCGGCTGGATGTTGCCGAAGCCGTCCAGCCGCACCACCAGGCTGCGCGCCTCGTCCTGGGCCGTGCGCATGACCGTGGGGATCCAGACGGTCACCGTATGCCAGTCGCCGCCAGGGCGATCCACGCGCTCGGACGGCGGGACCTGGGACCGGCCCGTGCACCGGTAGGCGCCATCGCCGAAGTCGCAGCCGCTGACCTGGTGGAAACAGGCCTGGAGGGGAGTGAAGGCGCCACTGGCGGCGGCGGTGCCGATGCTGTAATAGACATTGAGGCAGGCGCCTGGGGTGCGCCGCATCTGGAAACGCCAGCCGGCCAGACGGTGGAGGGGCAGGAGCGGCAGGGCCGACTTGGCCAGCATGCTGCCCGAGCCCAGGCGATTGGAGAGCCGCAGCGCCGAGGCGTTCATCTGGAACGGCTCCAGGATGGCGTGGCCAACAGAGTCCTGCGTGGACCAGAGGCTGGCGTCCAGACTGTCCACCGGGGACCCGTTGGCGGTGAGGGGCCAGGCGGGCGCCGCCGGGGCGCTCGCCGCGGCAGGAGCAGCCGCGGCGCCGGGGGCGGCCGCGGGCGGCGGAGGCGGGGGCGCGGTGAGGGGTAGTCGAGTGATCGGGAAGGGCCGCGGCTGGGCCTGCTGGAAGGTGATCTTCACCTGGGCCAGGGTCATGGAGTGGATGAAGGTCCAGATCCCTACCAGGCCCTCATTCAGCACCTGGGGGTCTTCGGTGGCAAAGACGAGCTGGTTGTCGAAGTAGTACTCCAGCCGTTTGCCGATCTTGCGCAGCTTGATGTAGTACCAGGCGCCGTGGACCGGGCGGCCCTCGGCGATGAGGGGGTCCATATACTTCCGCACGGAGCCGGCGCGGCGGCGGGGGACGGTATAGAGGTCGGAACGGGAGACGACGGCGCCGTTGCGGTAGAGCGTGCTCCAGTTCTGGGAGAGGTTGTAGTCATACTCGCAGCAGGTGACGGTGTAGCCTCGGCTGGGGGAGGTGGTGTCGGCCATGACGCTGCAGTTGAGGTCGCCGAGACGGTCGTACCAACCCATGCGGGTACCGGCATAGAACTCCAGGGTCAGATCGCCGGAGAAGAGGGTCTTGTGCCAGAGGGCGGCCATGCCATCGGCGGATTCGCCGGCCATATGGGACCAACTGGGGGTACACTGGAAGCGGTTGATGATCTGCCAGGTGCCGCCGTTGACAGTCCAGGCGTAGGGGGACTCGTTGAAGAAGTCGTCGATGACATTGGCGCGGGTGGCGCGGCTGCGGGCCATCTGGGCCAGACCCATGCCTTTGACGAAGCAGCGCGTGCCGCGGGGCTGGGCGGCAATCCGGTGCCGGACGAGGATGGCGCCGTCCAGCGCGACCCAACACCAGGTGCCCTCGTGGTGGAACTCGTAGTTCAGGGCGTCCAGGGTCGAACCGGCAGGAACGGTGACGGCCTGTTCGTAGCTGACCGGCGCCGCGGCGCCGGGCTCATGGACCTTGAGGGTGATGGTGTCCTTCCCCACGGTCACCACCATGGGCCCCTCCTCGGCTCCGTCGGCAGCATTGGCGTGGAGTTCGGACCCTGGGATGCACGGCAGGCGGACGAGGTAGTCCGAGAAGAAGTCGCCCTTGTGCCACAGGGTGCTGTTGGCGCCGGCGATCCACTGGCCCTCGGGGGAGGCCCAATGGCGCATGAAGCTATCCTGCTGGAACACCTGGTTTTTCTGTTCCTGCTCATAGTAGCGTTCGCGGTGGAAGGCATAGGCCAGGCGGGTGACGGTGGCCGTCGCGCGGGCCCCCAGGAGGAGGCCCGCGGCACCCTCGAGGGGCTGATCGAGAGGCAGCATGAGGACGAGCGCGTCATCGCACAGGAGGTTGAGCCGGGTGGGGTCGGTGGCGTCAGCGGTCAGGCGGAGTGGGTCACGGGCCAGGCTGTCGCCGAGGGGCTGTTCCCAGGAGTCGAGGGTCTGGATGCCACCCCGGCGCACGCGTTCCAGGCGGAAGGTCTCGCTGGTCTTGCCGCGCTCCACGACGAAGCGGTAGTAGGGCTTGTCGGCCGAGCGGAAGCCGCACACCAGGCCGACGGCCCAGGCGGTCCCCTCCGGCGCGTAGGTCGCGCTGAAGATGATCTGGCGGTGGTGCGGCCGTCCCACGACCAGGACCTGGTCATAGCTGCGCCGGCCCGGGACCAGCTCCTGCCGGTCCGCCGGGGTGCCTGAGGTCAGCAGGCTCGGGGGCCGCCAGAAGGTGCCATCCTGGTAGAGGGTCTGGTAGACGATCTCACCCGCGTTGCGCAGGGGCACCTGCGAGAGGGCATCGAGTTTCACGTCATCGAAGCGGACCTCTTCCGGCGACAGGGAGTAGAGACCGATCTTGCCGCCCACCGGCAGCCGCTCGCGGACGCGGATGACCTCGATGGCGTCGAGATAGCAGACGATCTCGTCCTTGTCGATGCGGACCATGGGCCGGTGCCACTGATCGCGGTAGAGGGGCACGCCCACCCGGGCGAGGACACGGCGTTGGCCGTCGCGGACCCGCCAGAGGCGCAGGGAGCCATCCTGCTCGTTGCCGGAGGCCATGTCGATGGTGAAGGCGTAGAAGTCGCCGGCGCCTTCGCCGCGGTGGTAGAACACGAGGCCGGCCTCGCCCTGGTTGACCTGCATGGCGGCGGCGTACTCGTACTGGTCGAAGAAGTCGTAGCCTGTGGTGAGCACGGACTCGACCGGGTGCTTGTCGGCGTCGAGGCCGCCGCCCTTCAGGGAGTAGAAGTTGGGGCTCTTGTCGGCGGTGAGGGGGACGGTTTTCATACGCTCCAGGTTGGACTCGGGGCGGACCAGGGCATCCTGCATAGCGGTATGGATATGCCAGTTGCCGCACTCGATCTTCCAGGGGTAGAGCTCGTTGGGGGCGCCCTCCTCGATCATGAAGTCAGTGGAGAACTCCTCTTTCGGCACGGGCCGGAAGAGGGGCTTGTCCTGCAGTTCCACCGGGTCGCCCGCAGGCAGGCAGACATCGGCGGGGGGTTCAAAGGGCGCGGCCATGGAGGCGACCAGCTCGCCGTCCAGGTAGACCATCCAATCGGTCTCGCGGAACTTGAGCGTGAGTTCGGCCCGGTTATGGGGAGCGGCCAGCGCCTCGGCGGCGTAGAAGCGTGTGGCGCGGGGCTCGCCGGCGGGGGCGCCGTCGGTGCCGAGGTCCGTCGCGCGCAGGCGGCTGGCGTTCAGGTCGAGGGCCACGGTGCCGCCCTTTCTGGAGACGACGGCGAGGCGGATCCCCTGATCCGGGAGCCAGCGGAAGGCGAAGGTGAGGTTGCCCTCCGGCTTGCGGCAGAACAGCACCGGTTCGCCCCAGCCCGGCAGGGCGCCGGCCGTCTCGCCGGGTTCGGCCGCGGCCAGGGCGAGGGCCAGGATGGCCGGCAGGAGAGAGCCCCGCGTCAACCAGCGCCGCCCGAGCCCGATGGTCTGTCTGGTCGGCATGCTTGTCACGCACCGTCTGCGTCCCGCGACGCGGCGTTCCCGCTGCGGTCCCGGTCCGCTACCAGTTCATCACATCCCGTACGGCCCGGACCACGTCGTCGGGGCCGGGAAGCACGGCTTTCTCCAGCGCCGGCGAGGACGGCACCGGGACATCGGCGGCCGCCACGCGCCGCACGGGTGCCTCCAGGGCATCCATGCACTCCGCGGCGATCACCGCAGCGACCTCGGCGCCGACGCCCCCGGTGAGGCAGGCCTCCTCGACGATGACGGCTCGGCCGGTCTTGCGCACCGAGGCGACGAGGGTCTCGGTGTCCAGCGGCCGAAGCGACACCAGGTCCACCACCTCCAGGTGCAGGCCGCGCGGCTCGACGGCCTGCTGAACGGCCAGGCACACGGGGACCATGGCCGAGTAGGCGATCAGGGTCAGGTCCGTCCCTGCGGCGGCGACCTCGGCCTTGTCCAGGGGGCGGGTCCAGTCCCCTTCCGGCACATGCCCGCGCTGGGGGTAGAGGCGCTTGTTCTCGATGAAGATCACGGGGTTGGGGTCGCGGATGGCACTCTTCAGCAGGCCCTTGGTCTGGGCGGGTCCCGACGGTGCCACCACCTTGATCCCGGGGATGCCGACGAAGAGATTGCTGAGCATCTGGGAGTGGCTGGGGCCGTAGCCGCCCTTGGCCCCGCCCGGGGTCCGGATGACCATGGGCACGGTGACCTGGCCGTTGTACATATAGTGCAGCTTACCGGCGCTGTTGAGGATCTGGTCCAGGGCCAGGGCGATGAAGTCCATGAACATGATCTCCACGACGGGCTTGAGGCCCATCATGGCAGCGCCCACCGCGACCCCGACGATGCTGTTCTCGGAGATCGGTGTCTCCCAGATGCGTTCCCGGCCGTACTTCTCGAAGAGCCCGCGTGTGACCCCGAAGGCGCCGCCGTAGACGCCGATATCCTCACCGATGAGCAGGACCTCGGGGTCGCGGGCCATTTCCTCGTCGAGGGCCTCCTGGATGGCCTTTGAGGTATAGATCAGGCGCGGGTCGCTGGCGGAGCTCTCAGGCATAGGCCCCTCCACGGGCGTACTCGGGGGTGCCGCAGGGCGCTGCGGTGGCGGTCCGAACGGCCTCCTCGATGGTCCGCTGGGCGGCCTGGCGCAGGCTGGCGATGGTCTCGGCGCTGACGCCGAGGGTCAGCAGGTGGGCCGCGGTGCGCGCGATGCAGTCACGCCCCTGCCACTCGGCCTCCTCCTGGCGGGTGCGGTAGACCCGCGGATCGTTCTTGGAGTGCCCGCAGTACCGGTAGGTGATCAGCTCCAGCAGGGCAGGCCCGTTGCCCGCGCGCACGACGTCTGCCAGTTCCGCCGCGTGACGGCGGACCGCGCCCAGGTCCATGCCGTCGGCGCGCACGCCGCGGATGCGGTAGGCAGCGGCCCGTTCGGCGATGCCGACGGCGGCCGTGGAGGCCCAGACCGGGTTGCTCATGCCATAGCCGTTGTTCTCGCAGACGTAGAGCACGGGCAGCTTCCACAAGGCGGCCATGTTCAGCGATTCATGGAAGGTGCCCTGGTTACTGGCGCCATCGCCGAAGAACACGGCCACGATGTCGTCCTGCCGGCGGTAGCGGATGGCCAGGGCGGCCCCGGTCCCGATGGGGAGGCCGCCGCCGGTGATGCCGTTGGTGCCCAGGAAGTGGTCCTTCATCGAGCACATGTGCTGCGAGCCGCCGCGGCCGCCGCAGTAGCCCGTGATCTTGCCCATGAGCTCCGCCATGACCCGGGCCGGGTCCAGCCCGCGGGCCAGCAGATGGCCGTGCCCGCGGTGGTTCGAGACGAGCCAGTCGCGGTCGCGCAGCGCCGAGACCACGCCGACGGCGCAGGCCTCCTGGCCGATGCAGAAATGGGAGGTACCGCCCAGCAGGTTCCTGGTGAACAGGTCGCTGAGCGCTTCCTCAAAGGCGCGGATCTCCAGCATGCGCTGGAAACACGCCGATATGACACCGGCCGGAGCCGGGGTGGAATCCGCACTGGCCATGCCGTCCCCTGACGCCGAAAGCCATCCTGGTGTGTCCGGCGGAGTCGCGCCGGCACTGTACGATCAGCATAACGCTCGTACCGGCCCGCGGATTGGCGGTCGGGCCGGCGCGGCCGTGCAGGCCTGTGTTCACCCCACATTGCCGGGCCGGGGCGGCCCGGGCAGAGTCGCCGCGCCGGGGCGCGCCGCCCACACTCCAGAGTCAGGCAAGGCCTGCAGTGGCGTGCGCCGGCCCCGCAGGATACTGTGTGTATGATGCAACGCGGAGAGAACGCCTGTGATCAGGAACGGCAGACGAACCGCACTGAGCTGGACGGCGCTGCTGGTGGTCGCCGCGCTGGCGGTTGCCGGCGGGTGTTCGCGTTCGGCCGTAGGGGTGCCGGCGCCGCTGCCGGGCTATGCGCCGCAACTGCAGTGCCTGCTGGAGGCCAAGCTGGCACGGCTTCGGGAACTGGCCCAGCACCCCGCCATCCGGGAGGCCGCGAACGCGGCGAACCGGGTCCGCGCGACGCTCTCGGAGGAGGAGATCGCGAGGCTCGATGCGCAGTGGCGGCAGGCGGCCCCCAACGACGACTTCGGCCGGGACCTGCTGACCAACGCGGCGGCCAGGCTCCTGGTGGAGTTCCGCGAGCGTCACCGGGTCTTCTCGGAGGTCTTCCTGACAGACCGGTACGGCCTGGTAGTGGCCATGACCAACCGGACCTCGGACTTCGCCCAGGCGGACGAGGACTGGTGGCAGCGGGCCTGCGCCGGCGGCCAGGGCCATGCCGGGGCCGGCGAGATCGAGTACGACGCCAGCTCCCACACCCAGGCCATTGCGCTCTACGTGCCGGTCCCCGCGGTCCCCGGCGGCCCGCCTGTCGGCGTGATCAAGGCGCTCTACGACGTAGACGCCATCAAGGCGGAGTTGTGACATGCGGTTCGGAGCGCGGACCATCCGGCGCGACCTGCTGCTGGTACTGGGCCTGGCGTCCCTTCTGACGCTGGGCTCGACGCTGTTCGGCCTCCTGCTCATCCGCCGCAGCACCCGGCTCGTGGAGCAGGTGTTTGCCGACTACCTGGCCCTGTCCCAGTGCTCCGAGCAGGTCCTGATGGCGCAATCGGATGCCACGGGCTGCATGAGTCGGGCGCTCACCCTGGAGGGTCCGGACGCGGCGCAGGAGCTTGCGGTCCTGCGGGCCCGGTTCGTCGCCAGGGCCCATCGCTCGTCGACCTTCGTCAACGCCATGATCTGGGGTTCCGAGAGTGAGGCGTTCGCCCGGGGGGCGGCCGGGACCCTGGCCGCGGCCTGGCATGCGCAGGGCGGCGAGCAGGTCCCCGTCGTGCGGCCGGCACCGCCGGTGCTGCGGCAGTTGGCGGGCCTGTCGGACATCTACTTCGCTGCCTTCGCCCGCCGCGTGGTCCTGGTGCTGGAGACCTGTGAGCGCGAGCTGGCGGCCCAGGGCACGCCCCCGGACCCGGCGGCGACGCGGGCGGTCCTCGAGCCGGCCATTCGGGAGGCCTATGGCTTCCGCCGCCTGTCGACGGACATGCTGCAGCAGGTTGTGCAGCGGGTCCACGGCGACCTTCGGGAAGCTGCCGCCGGTGTCCGGCGCGCCCAGGACTTGGCCGCGGCCCTGCTGCTGGCCGTGTCCCTGCTGGCTGGAGCGATCAGCGTGGGGTTCGGCTGGGTCTTCGCCACGGTCAGCATCGTGCGTCCGCTGGAGCGGCTGCGGGCCGGGACTGCGGTGGTGGGCGCCGGCGACCTTGGCTACCGGGTCGGCACCACGGCCCCCGATGAAGTCGGCCAGCTCTCACGGGCCTTCGACGCCATGGTGGCGAACTTGAGGTCTGTGATGGCCCGGCGGGACGACCTGGACCGGGAAGTGGCGCAGCGCCAGCGTGCCGAGGCGGACCTGGTGCGGGCCCTGGACGACCTGAAGCGCTCCAATACCGACCTGGAGCAGTTCGCCTATGCCGCTTCCCACGACCTCCAGGAACCGCTGCGCAAGATATCCGCCTTCGGCTCGCTGCTCGAGAAGGAGAACGGGCCCCAACTGACCGGCAGCGGCCAGCAGTACGTGGGCAGCATGTGCCGGGCGGCCCAGCGCATGCAGAACCTGATCAACGCGCTCCTGATGTATTCGCGGATCACGACCCGCGGCAAGGAGTTCGTCGAGGTCTGCCTGGACGACGTCCTGGCCGAGGTGATGGTGGACCTGGAACTGCGCCTGCGCGAGACGGGCGGCACGGTCGCCGCGGGTCCCCTGCCCCGTCTGGACGCCGACCCGACGCAGATGCGCCAGTTGCTGCAGAACCTGATCGCCAATGCGCTCAAGTTCCGTCGACCGGACACGCCGCCGCGGGTGGAGGTCCGCGAGGTGGCGGCGGGGGAGGTGCTGCCGGATGCGGCAGGTTGCCCGCCGCCCGGCCCCGAGTGCTGTCGCCTGGTCGTCCGTGACAACGGGATCGGTTTCGAGCCGCGCTACGCCGAGCGCATCTTCGGGGTCTTCCAGCGGCTGCACCCGCAGCACGAGTACGAGGGCTCCGGGATCGGCCTGTCTCTCTGTCGCCGCATCGCCGAACGGCATGGCGGGACGATCCGGGCGTTCTCGCGGCCAGGGGTCGGCTCGACCTTCGTGGTGGACCTGCGTCGCCAGGCGCAGGTTACTTCAGCCAGCGATCCAGGTCCGGGTTGAGCAGGGCCTTGACCTCGGGTTGGTTCATGGTCTCGGGGGTCACCATGACCACGCCGGTGTCGATGCGTTTGTCGACGGGCTGACCGCGGATGGCAGCCACCGCCACGCGCACGCCGGTCTCACCCATCCTGAAGGGATCCTGAACCGTCAGACCGGCGATCTCACGCTGGCGCAGGGCATTGACCAGGGGTTCGCTGGCGTCGAAGCCGACGAACTGGATCCTGCCGGCCTTGCCGGCGGTCTGCAGGGCCCTCAGCATGCCAAAGGTCGTGGACTCGTTGGGGCAGAAGATGCCCGTGACATCGCCGAACTTGGTGAGCAGGTCCTGGCTGGCCTGGAAGGCGCTCTCGGCGGTGACGCCGCCGTACTGGTTGGTGGAGACGAGGTCCACGCCGGGGCCGGCCTCCTTGATGCCCTCGAGGAAGCCCCGTTCGCGCTGGGCGGTGCTGGCAGAGCCCTCGGCGTAGCGCAGCATGAGCGCCTTGCCCTTGCCGCCCATGACCTCGGCCAGGCGCTTGGCGGCCAGCTTGCCGCCCAGGAGGTTGTCGGTGGCGGCGAAGCAAACGTAGTCCTCGGTGGCGAGGCCGCTATCGATGATCACGACCTTGATGCCCTTGGCCATAGCGGTCTTCACCGGGTTGACCAGGGCCACGTCGTCCAGGGGTGCCAGGACGATGGCGTCCACCCGGCGGCTGATGAAGCTCTCGACGACCTCGATCTGGAGCTTGCGGTCGTCCTCCTTCTGGGGGCCCTGCCAGATCACTTCGGCGCCGAGTTCCTGACCGGCCTTGAGGGCGCCGGCGTGAATGCTCTTCCAGAACACGTGGGTGGTGCCCTTGGGGATGACGGCGATCTTGAGCCGTGCGGTCGGCTCGGCCGCCGCGGCGGCCGCACCGGGCACCGGGGCGGCAGGCTTGGGTTTGCCGCAGCCGCCGAACGCCAGGGCCCCTGCCAGGGCCATGGCGACCCAGGTCACCGCGTTGCTGGACGGTCGCATGGTTCGTCACTCCTTGGATCGGCCTGCCCGGACCCGCTGGGTCAGCGACCACCGGCTGAGCCCGTGGCGCGGGTCAGGGCCCCCTGCGGGGTTTCACTCACACGACGACCTTGCCGACGAGTTCAGCCACCCGCCGGATGCGGTGCTGGTCGAGGTACTCGTTCAAGCCATCGATGATACGCACCAGGCAGCCGGGGTCCGCAAAGATGGCGGTGCCGACCCCGACCGCGTCGGCGCCGGCCAGCATGAACTCGATGGCGTCCGCCGCGCAGGTGATGCCGCCCATGCCGATGATGGGCACGGACACGGCCCTGCGGGTCTCGTAGACCAGGCGCACGGCGATGGGCTTGATGGCCGGCCCGCTCAGGCCCCCGGTGACGTTGGCCAGGCGCGGCCGCCGCGTCTCGATGTCGATGGCCATGGCCGGGATCGTGTTGATCAGCGAGACCATGTCCGAGCCGGCATCCACCACGGCGCGGGCAAAGTCGCCGATGCGCGTGACATTGGGGCTGAGCTTGGTGATGAGCGGCAGGGCGGTCACCTGCCGGACCGCGCCGACCACGCGGCCGGCCATGGCCAGGTCGGTGCCGAAGGCGATGCCGCCCTCCTTGATGTTGGGGCAGGAGACGTTGATCTCCAGGGCAGCGATGCCGAGCTTCTCGGCCTCCAACCGGCGCGCGACCTCCACATAGTCGTCCAGGCTGCGCCCCCAGAGGTTCACGATCACGGCCGTGTTCAGAGTGCGCAGGTAGGGCAGGTACTCAGGCCGGTGGATGAAGGCCTCGACCCCGGGGTTCTGGAGGCCGATGGCGTTCAGCATGCCGCCGAACACCTCGGCGGTGCGTGGGGTGCGGTTGCCGTGGGATGGGAAGGGCGAGACGCCCTTGACCGTGACGCCACCCAACCTCTCGATGGGCACGAAGTCCGCATACTCATAGGCGTAGCCGAAGGTACCCGAGGCCGCGATCACCGGGTTCTTCAGGACAAGCCCTGCCAGGTTGACGGTCAGGTCAGCCATCGCGCGCCAGACCCCTCTCGACGTCGCCGGCGGCGAGGCGGCTGGCGCGGGCGAGGCGGCGCCGGGTCAGTCGGCAGGCCGGGGCGAAACAACCATAGGAGTAGGACCCGCCGAAATCAAGGCCAGGAGCGCATCGGGCAGGGCGGTTTCAAGAAACGGCTGCCAGCCTTGCGACGGGGCCCCCGGTAGGTCGCGGCTGCCATCGGCCCGCGTGCGGGCCAGACGCGACTCCAGAGAACGACGCCAAGGCTGCCGCCGCCC
>Ga0172371_10005398_pt1 | contig 18947 bp, 16 predicted proteins | sample Lak12m_FD_114543 | JGI IMG/M metagenome (GOLD analysis project Ga0172371, IMG submission 114543) | Freshwater microbial communities from Kabuno Bay, South-Kivu, Congo - kab_022012_12m | ecosystem: Environmental > Aquatic > Freshwater > Lake | place: Democratic Republic of the Congo: South-Kivu...
TAGCACCTCGCGGTTGCGTCCCACCAGACCGCGGTAGCGCAGTCCGGTGATGTCAGGGGCGCGGCGGGACTCGATCGTCTCGAGTTCTGCCAGCTTGGCAAGCGACGGCGCGAGCATGTAGGACACGAGTTCGAGCAGTCCGGGCTCCACCCGGGCCGTTCCCGGCTTTGCCCGACGGAGCCAGACCGAGCCCAGCAGCGACCGGTTCAGGCTGACCGGGAGGACCAGGTCAACGTCGGTCTGGGACATGGATGCACGCTCCACCGGCAACCCGGCAAGGTCAGGCTGGCCCCGGAGAGCAGCCGGCCGGCCCGCGACCAGCACCGCGCCCTGCTCGTATCGGAGGCTCTCGCAGAGAACTCCGAGCGCGCGCTCGATGAAACGCTCCGGGGCAAGGTCAAGCGCCTTGATACTCAGGAGTTCCTGGAGCAGCGCCGAGTCGCGGTTGGTCTGTGCCTCAAGCCGGTAGAGCAAACGGTTCGCCTCTTCGGCTTCGGCCACGGCCGAGAGACGGCGGAACGTCCGGGCCGACGACTGCAGCAGCGGCAGGGCTTCCTCTGACCGGCCAAGGTCGAGAAGCAGGCGGCTGTGCTGCAGCCGGGCGAGCGCGAGTTCATAGGTGTCGCCAAGCGGCTCAAGCGCAGTTTCGGCCCCGGCGAAGAGATCGATGGCCGGGCCGGGTTTGCCTCGGGCGATAGCCAGCAGCGCCTCGACGCGCCGCGCCTCACCTTGTTCTTTACGCAGGTTCAGGTCTCCCGCGTGGCGGGCAGCTTCCTCAAGCAGGTTGCCGGCCGCATCGAGCCGGCCCTGGGCGAGCGCCACTTCTGCCCGCCGGCAGCCGAAGGTCGCGAGCTGGGCCCGGTCTTTCGCCGCCCCGCTGAGAAAAGCCGCTTCGTCGAGGTTCTCCTCGGCCTGGGACAAGTCTCCGCTCCGAAAGAACATCCAGCCGAGATTCGAAAGCGCCTCCCTGTGCAGCCGGCCGGTGCTCTTTGCTTCCCGCTCCGCCTCGATGACCGCCCTGAACATCCGCGCGGCGTTGTCGTAGTCGGACCGCTTGAGCGACAACTCGCCCAGCTCCATCCGCGAGGTCAGCAGTTGGTCCCGGTAGCCATGCTCCTCACAGAGCGCAATCGCCCGGTGGAAATGCTCGGTGGCCTCGGCCCAGCGACCCATCAGTTCCAGGGTCCAGCCGATGTTGTGGTGGTGAACTGCCCGGCCGAGCAGGTCGCCGCAGTCGGCACTCACTGTTAAAGCCTCCGTATAGAACCCAAGCGCCTTTTCCAGGTCGCCCTGCTGGCCGTAGACGCCGGCGAGCTGGTTCAGCGCTGAGTCCTCCCCGCGCCTGAACCCGATTTCCCGGCTGATTTGCAGGAATTCCTCGAAACACTCGAGCGCACGCCCGAACTCTCCGCGCTCCTGGTGGATCATGCCGATGAGGTTCAGGCCGCAAGCGCGGCCCTGCCGGTTGCCGGTCGCGTCCGCGTCCTTTAGCGCGAGCTCGGCGTAGCGCGCGCTGCCGTCGAGGTCACCGGCCTGTCGCAGCAATTCACTGAGCATAGTCACCGCTCTCCCCCAGGGCTTCTTTTGCCCGGTCGCCTCGGCTTCGACTATCACCCGCTCAAGCAATGGTATGGCGGCCGCCGGTTCGCTGAGCCAGAGAGCTTCGACGAGCAGCATCGTCGCCTTCACACGCTCGGCCGGCGTCGCAGCCGCGGCCACGCCTTCGCGTAGGGACCGGAGCTTGACGGACGGGTCGGTTGCGCCGCTCATACGGGGCTTTCGTGAGCATAGTCATCACCGGTTCCCAAGTCAAGCCTGCTCGACGCCCATGAACGCCGCCGCCCCGGCCAAAAGGCCGGGGCGGTGCGATTCCTGTGGGCTATCAGTCGAGCAGGACCAGTTTCGCGGTCGGCTGGCTCTCACCGCCGGTCAGGCGGGCGAAGTAGAGCCCGGCCGCGACCGGTCGCCCGGCTGCGTCGGTCATGTCCCAGCTCAAGCGGCTCGGCTGCGCCACCGCCAGTTCACGGACTACACTGCCGAGTGCGTCGTAGACAATCACCCTGCCGCCCGGCGCTCCCGCGCGCACATCGAACTGCACGCTGCGGGACGCGAGCCGGTTGACCGCCGGTACCGAAAAGGCCGGGGCAACCGCCACCGGGGTTACTTCCTCGACGCCGCTCTGGATGATGCGGAATGACCACGCCGTGCTCCACGGCCCCCAGCCCCACTGGTTGTAGCCGCGGACGATCCACTTGTAGATCTTGTTGTACACGAACATCGAGTCCGGCAGCGGGCAGTGGGCCGAAGAGCCGTTCTGCTCCCAGAGGGTATCGGTTCCCTGCACCAGTTTGAAGTGGATGCTGTCGCAGGCCGCCTTGACCGAGTCGACCGTGAGCACGACCGGCAGGCTGTCGGACCGAATCGGCAGCCCGTTGGGCGGGGCGACTTGCGGCGGCGGCAGCGGCTCGCGCCGGGTATGGAAACAGCCGAAGGTACCGTCGGCCGACGTCAGCGTCGAGCCGTTGTACTGGTACAGGCGCAGCCTCACCGAATCACAGGTCGGCACTGAGGGCGGAACGTACCAGTGATAGGCGCCGCTGTCGGCCACGCCCGCGGCTGCGGCGTCCCAGTTGCGGCCGCCGTCGGTCGAGATGTCGATGTCCACGGTCGTCGCGGGCGTTCCGCTCTCCCAGGTGATGCGAACCGTGTCACCGACGTAGAACACCTCACCTGCGCCGGTGTGATTGTACAGAGTGTCGCCGAGCGGATAGGTCAATCGCAGGTTGTGGACGTCCCCGGCGTCGGGCGTCACCGCGGCGACGTGCGACTGGCCGCCGCCGGAGTGTGCCCACCATTCGGCCGGCGCCCACCAGGTGTTGTGGACGTAGACGTACTTGTCGTCGGTCCGGTAGCCGAAGCAGGCAAGCGAGTGGCTCTCCCATCCCGCCGACCAGATCATCGCGTGGCCGGCATTGATCTGGGAAGTAATGGTTGCCCAGGCCCAGTCGTTGCCGCTGTTGCCCATCGTGTTGGTCACCGACCAGGCGGTGTAGCCGTGGCCGTAGCCGACCTGGAACAGGCCGTTGGATATGAAGTTGAAGCTGGTCCCGCCGTAGGACGTATCGGTGAGCATCTCAATCGCGCACTCGCGCTGGACGTAGGGTATCTGCCAGTCGGTCTCGCCCTCGACTGCGTCGTAGCGCTGGAAGTACCACTGCACCAGCCGGCCCGACTTCTGGAACCGGTCCACGTACCCGCAGACCATCGCGCCCGAGGTGGGCGTGCACCCGTAGCTCCAGTCGTAGAAGGGCGCAAGCCCGTAGTCCGGCACGAACGTCTCGCTCAGACCGGCCGTCTTCGGGTCGAAAACGTGGTCCCAACGGCTGCTCTCGTAGCCGGCGGCCGCCTCTTCCTCGCCCGGGTGCTGCTGTCGATATTGGGCTCGCGCGCCGGTCACGTAGCCGGTGAACGCGGCCCGCGAATCCCAGGTTCGCTCGAAGTGCTCGCTGAATACGGCGCTCTTACCCGACCCATTCGCGAACTCGAGATAGGTCGAGGGGCTGATAAAGTAGACGCGCGACAGCCGGGCATCGGACCCGAGCGTCTGCCGGGCGCGCGCCTCTGCCCGGGCCGCGATTGCGTAGTACTCGGAAGTGCCGTAACCGAAGCGGATGACCGGAGCCCGGTCCCGGCGCGCCGACACGAGGATGTGGGCATACCTGGAGCGCCAGCGCGACACGTCGGTGTTCGGCGTGAGGGTCAGCCGCTCGGCCTGCACGTCGGCCGCGACCTGGTCATAACCCGGGAACGCCTTGCCGTCGGTGCGGAAATGGAACATCCACGCGACCGTGTTGCCGTCTTCGTCAAGGTAGGGAATCGCGGTGCCGAGCTTCGCGCCTGGAAACTCGTTCGCCGCCAGCGTCAGGGCGACCTTGCGGGCAGTCTCAAACGGCACCGCGTTGGGCGGGTTCGAGCCGGCCTCCGGCATCGGCATCGCCAGGGAAAGAACAACAAGGGCACACAGCCCTGCAAACAATCTCATTACACTATTCTCCTGTTTTAGGGGTATCTGCCAACGTATAATTGTAGGCCAACGAGGAGGCACAGTCAAACGGTAAGAAGCTGGTGGCCGAAAACCGTGAACTCGCGCTGGCCCGATGCGGAACAGCGGGGGAATCCTCGACCGTATTCGACCGAATGCCGATGTCACAAATCCGGCCCGAATGTGAGTTGCTACGGCGTCTGGTATCGGCATTGGCGAACCGCACGTCGTGATCAGGTCAAGCTGCCGACAACAGCAAATTGGGTCAGCGGCCCCAGATTATTGGCCGGGGCTAAGGCGTGAGGCGGAAGCGGTCGCGCGGGAAGAAGCTTGCCTCGCGGACGTTCGCGAGATTGAGCAACTGCTGGGTCAGCCGCTCAGCGCCGATTGCCAGGCCGCCGTGGGGCGGCATCGCGTAGCGGAATATCTCGAGGTAGAAATCGAAGTTGGCCGGGTCTCCGCCGATACGCTTGATGCTATTGACCAGCATGTTGTAGTCGTGAATGCGCTGGCTCCCCGTCGTCACCTCAAGGCCACGGAACAGGCAGTCGAACCCGAGCGTGGATTCCTCATCCTCCGGGTCCGGCATTGTGTAGAACGGCCGCGCCTTGCGTGGGTAGCGACTCACGAACACGAACTCGCTGCCGTGCGTCTTCAGGGTGTAGTCGCAAATCTGCCGCTCGCCCTCGGGGTCGAGGTCGACCATGTCCTTCGTGTCACGCTTGTAGTCCTTTGCAAGGATGGCGAGCGCATCTTTGAGGCGAATCTCGGGAATGTCACCGGTCTTGGGCAATTGGACCTTGAGCAATGATAGCTCGTCCGCGCAGTTCTTCCCGATGTTTTCGACCATCTGCTTGAGGAATCCCCGTTCCACGTCTATGACGTCGGTGTAGGCTTCGATGAACCCCATCTCGAAGTCGAGCGAGAGGTACTCGTTGATGTGCCGCGAGGTCGCATGGTCCTCGGCGCGATAGACGAAACCAGTCTCGAAGACCCGCTCGAACCCGGCGCCCACGAGCATCTGCTTGTAGAACTGCGGGCTCTGGGCGAGGTACGCGGTCTGCTCAAAGTACTTGATGGGAAAGAGCGCCGTCCCGCCCTCGGTCCCGGCCGAGACTATCTTTGAGGTATGCACCTCGGTGAACCCGAGCCCGCGCAGGTAGTCGGCGAAAGTCCTTACGATCTCTGCCTGCACCTTGAACGGCGCGGATATCTCCGGATTGCGGAGGCTGAACGCGCGGTGGTCGAGTATCGAGTCGATCTTCAGGTTCAGCTTCTTCTTGGAGCGGTTTACCTCGAACGGCAGCTCCGCTACCGGCTCAATCAGAACCTTCACCTCTTTAAACAGGAGTTCGGCCCCGCGCTTGGCCTGGGGCTCGGCCTTCACCGTGCCGATGACCTCGACCAGGCTCTCGCGCTTCAGGTGCGAAAGGTCGTACTTGGATGGGTCGAGAATGACTGCCTGCGCGGTCCCGGTCCGGTCCCTGACCACGACGAAAGAGATCGAGCCGAGCTCGCGGACCTGGAACAGCCAGCCGACGAGCTTGACGTCTTCACCGATGTGCTTGGCGATGTCTGCCGCTAAGGTACGCTGCATGCGCCAGTCTAGCCGGGTTTGCTCACCGGTCAAGAAAGCACCCGGACCCTGACTCCGAAATGGGTGGCCACGAAGACACGAAGACCGAGTAGAACGGACTTCCGGCATTCTGCCCCCATTCGTTTCGTGCCTTTCGCGCTTTCGTGGCTTCAGTATCGGTTCTCAGGCCTGAGTCTCACCACTAAGACACCAAGGTTCCGGACCGGAACGAACAACCACGGATGGACACCGATGAACACGAGTCCCAGCCAGAACCCCGGGACCCTTGAACCCCAGAACCCTTTTCTCCCACTCGGCCACTTGACCACTACCCACTTTCTGCTATACTTCCCGCGCTCTCTGAGCTGGCCCGCGTGGAACTGCCCGTTCCCCAGAGATAACCAAGCGAAAGGAAAGCTCTTCGATGAAGATTGGTGTATTCGGCCTGTCGGCAAGCGGTAAGACGACCCTCTTCTCCCTGCTGACCGGCATGCAGGTCGACCCGGCCTCGCGCCGTAAGGACGGCGTGACCGGGACCGCACTGGTTCACGACCCGCGCGTGGACGAGCTTGCGGCTATCTTCAACCCGAAGAAGGTTACTCAGGCCAGCCTCACCTTCAGCGACATGCCCGGCTACGACATGGAGGCGACCCCGGGCGAGAAGAGCCGGGTAATGCAGTTCATCCAGACCTCCGACGCCCTGCTCTGCGTAGTCCGCGCCTTCGACAACCCGGCGGTCGCCTGGCCCGCGAACTGCGAAACCCCGGCCCGTCAACTCGACACCATCCGCACCGAGCTGCTGCTGCGCGACCTCACCGTCGTGGAGAACCGGCTCGAGCGTATCGCCGAAACGGAGAGGAAGCGTCACAAGCTGACCGACGACGAGCAGAAAGAACAGAAGCTCTTGGCCGCGGTCCGTGAGAAGCTGGAAAACGAGCAACTGGTCAGCCGCCAGGAACTGACGCCGGCCGAGTCCAAGACCCTCGGCACCTACTGCCTGTTCACTGCCAAGCCGATCATCGTCGCGGTCAATACCGACGAACACCAGCTCGGCGCCAAGTCCTATCCTGACCAGGCATATGTCGTGGAGCAGTGCTCGGCGAACGGGTTCGCCTACATCGAACTATCGGGCAAGATCGAGTCGGAAATCAGCCGGTTCGACGAAGCCGACCGCGAGCTCTTCCTGCGCGAGTACGGGTTCGCCCAGAGCGGAATCCAGCGTCTGTCACAGGTCGTGTACGAGCACGTCGGGTTGATATCGTTCCTGACCGTGGGCGAGGACGAAGTGAAGGCGTGGACCATCCGTCGCAACACCTGCGCCCGCGACGCCGCCGGCGCAATCCACACTCGACTGGCCGAGACCTTCATCCGCGCCGAGGTCATCCCGCACAAGACATTCATGACCGTCCGCTGTATGAAGCAGGCGGCCGCGCGCAATCTCATCCGCCTTGCGGGCAAGGACGAGATAGTGAACGACGGCGACATCTTCCACGTCCGCGCCGGCGGCTGATAGATTCCACATTGTGTGGATTGCGGGAGCCTACGCTCCCGCCATTCTTCTTACGACAGGGCGAGCTAGGACTCGACTAACCTACGGAAGACGGAACTGACGTCACGGTCGAGCATTCGGTCAAACGCTCTGAGCCAACGTTCTACGTACCCGCGGTCGAGTTCGGTGTTCTTTGCCAGAATACCGCGGACGTCATCAAGGTCTCGCGGCCGCCCGGCCACCATCTTGTGGATAACAACGTCCTCAACCGCGGCGAAGCGCACCTCGACACTATCGATCTTAACCGACCGGGCACGACCAATCGCCTGTCGCTCATAGTCGGTCGCTGAGAACACAAAGTCTACCCTGATGCCGGTTCGCTCGTCTACGCAAGGCAGCACCATCGTCTCGCGGACGAACTCGGCAGGTGCAGAAGTCACGGGTTTGAGCCCGCAGCGGGCGCTCACGTCGAGAATCCGGTCGAGTCCTTCGACGCCAAGGCCGAGTGTCAGGTCGATGTCGCGGGTCATCCGCGGTTCGCCGTACAACTGGACCGCCTGGCCGCCGATGATCATATAAGGAATCTGGGACCGGTCGAGCTCAAGGGCGAGCTGCCTGAGAAGAGTCTCAAACACGATTGACTGCCTGGGCTACCCTGATGATTGTCTCAATACCTTCGAGCGGGTCATTGCGGCGGAACACGCCCAGAGTCTCGGCCTCGTGAGCCAGCGCCTCGACTATGGCCATGTTGCGACGAAAGTCGGCCGGCTGACTGCGGATGAACTCCATCTCAAACCGCTCAAGCATTGCCGCGTTCTTGACCATTGACATAGTATAGCGGACCCCGACCTCCAGTCACGCGGTGCGGACGGCTTGTGCTTGCGCTTGGGCTATTCCGCCCGGAAGCGCCAGACCGCAACCGCAAAGAAGAGCGCAGCGTAGCCGGTGATGATGAGGGCCGGGACCAGGGCCGAGCCGAAACCGAGCCCCCTGAGGACCACGTTCTGGAACCCGTCCATCGCCCAAGCGCTCGGCAGCAGGTGACCGATGAAGGAGAATACCCGGCCGGTTATCTCGAGCGGGAACCACGCCCCGCCCGCGGCTGAGAAGAAGAACATCGCGACCATTGAAAGCATGCTGACCTGCTCTTGCGTCTTGGCAATCGTCCCGATGAAGAGCCCCAGGCTCGCGACCCAGAGCGACAGCGCCGCCAGCACGATAAGCACGCCGGCCGGCGCGCTCATGTAGTCCACTTTGAAGGCGAACTGGCCGAGCACGACGAGCAGCAGTGCCTGCAGAAATGTGACGACGAACATGGCGAGCACGTGCCCGGCGATGACCTGGAAGCGGGTAACCGGGGCGGAGAGCATCCGGCCCAGGGTTCGGCTGCGCCGCTCAAGCACCAGGAGCAACGCCGCGGTCATCACCCCGAAGATGGCAAACTGCACCAGCGTGCCGGGTGAAGACTGGGCGAACCCATTGGGCACGGCTCGCCGCTTGAGCGGGGCCGGGCCAAGCATCTCGCGCCGGATGGAGAGCGGTGGGGTTTGCCAACCCGCGCTGGCCTGCGCGGCCAGGCCGGCCGCTTTGACGCTCGGGCCGACCACGCCCGCGACCAGTTGCCCGACCCGCGCCGAGATTGCCAGCCGCATAACCACTGCCTCGACCGCCTGCAGCGCGACCTGGGCCTGCGGCTCAGACTGGTCGCACACCACCTCCGGTACGGCGACGCCCTGCGCATAGCCCGCAGGCACGACAAGCACGAGGTCATTGCGGCCGCGCCGTATCAAATCATCGGCCTTGTCCGCATCAGCCCGCCCGAGCTTCCCTACGCGCAGGAGCCCGCCCGCCTCAAGCTGCGCGGCCACGAGCCCGCTGAGTTCGGTTGAATCAAGGTCAGAGACTCCCACAACCGGCCGTGAATCCTCGTGGCTGGGCCAGCGGAACGCCATGCCGAGAAAGGCCGTGAAAACGACCGGCATCAACACGAGGAAGATGGCCGAACGCCGGTCGAGGAGTATCTGCTTCAGGTCCTTGGCGGCGATGGCGAGAGTGCGTCCCATGCTTCAGGCAAACCTGCGCCGGAATACCATCACGCCGACCGCGAAGCACACGACGCCCCACACAAGCATCACACCCAGCGGCACGAACATTCCGGATACCGACCGCCCGGCGATCGCGAGGTTCCAGCCGCGCATGACCCAGCCCTGCGGCAGGCAGAGCGCGACACGGTTGAACGCGGCCGGCATGTTGGGCACAGCCTGGGTGAACAGGCCTCCGAGCATCCCGGCCACGGAAAGTCCGCCGCCGAGCACCGGCCCGCCCTGACGCGTGGTCTTGATGAACGAGGCGAGCATCACGCCGAACCCGGAAGTGGTCACGACCGTTCCGGCAAGCGCGAGCACGGTGCTGCCCGCCTGTCCCCAGCGCAGACCAAAGAACAGCGTCGAGGCGATGACGAGCACGGCCGCCTGCACCGCGACCGTCGCGACCACCGAGAGCATCTTGCCGCCGAGAATCCGCGCGCGGCCGACCGGCGTGGTGAAGAGACGTGCGAGCGTCCCGTCCTCGTGCTCGCGCACGAGCGAAAGGGCGGTGTAGGCGCCGGTATAGAACGCAAAGAACACCATCAGCCCGGCGAAGATGCTCGACATCATCCGGCGGAACAGAGCCGAGACGTCCTCTCCTCCACCGGGCGCGCGCACCGCCAGAGGTGCGGCTCCGGACTGTGCCGCCGCCTGGTACTGCTGCAGCAGTCCGGCTATCACCCGGCTGTCGGGCGTTTTGCCGGCGCTGCGCGACGCCTGGCGATAGGTGTTCACTAGAATCGTCGACCCCGAGAACGCGTCGAGCAGCCGCTGCAGGACCGCCTGTACGACTGCGGGTCCAATGGTCTTAGTCGGGTCGGCCAGCAACGCAACCTCGGCCCGACCAGCGCTATCGGTCAGGGCCGCGCTGAACCCGGGCGGGATGACCACGGCCACGTCCGCCTGTCGCCGTGCAAGCGCAAGCCGCGCCTGCGTGGTGTCAATCGACTCCAGGCAGTAGAGCACCCCACGGAGCTGCGGGCTCAAGAGAGCGCTTACGACGAGACTGCCAAGCTGCATGCTGCCCGTATCCTCGTTGACCACGACGGTACGCACGGGCGCCATGCCCGGCCCTTTCCCGGTCTCCTTAACTCGACCGCCGAACGCGAAGAAGAAAAGAGCCGTCACCAGCAACGGAACGAACACGGCCACACCGATGAAGAACCGGCTCCGCAAAGCCCCGCGCAGGTCCTTCCCGGCGATGTAAATCTCAGTCATTGAGAAATGGGTTCAGGGGTTCCGGGGTTCGGGTCAGTTCAATCTGTGCAATCCGCGGTTATCCTCTCCGCTTCATTCTGAATTCTGGTCTCTGGTCTCTGAATTCTGGACTATCCGAGTGCCCATCTGTGTCAGTCGCGCAGGGCACGGCCGGTGAGCGACAGGAACACGGTCTCCAGATTCGGCTCCTTGATGTCCACCGAACTGATATGGAAGCCGGCCTGCGCGGCAGACTCGAAGAGCTTCGGCACGACCGCGTCGGAATCCGCGGCCAGCACCTCGACGCGGCCCTCGGCAACCGTGGTCCGGGAAACGCCCGCAACCGTCTGCCACGCCTTGGCCGCCTTGTCCGGTTCGCCGCTGACCGCAAGGTCAATTCGCGCCTGCTCGCCGACCATGCGCACGAGTTCATCGCGCGTGCCCGAGGCGATGACCTTGCCCTTGTCCATGATGGCAATCCGGTTCGATAGCTCCTCCGCCTCCTCCATGTAGTGAGTCGTATAGAGAACGCTCATCCCCTGCCGGTTCAGCTCCTTCACGTGGTCGAGGATATGACGCCGGCTCTGCGGGTCGATGCCGACTGTGGGCTCGTCCATAATCACGACCTGTGGTCTGTGCAATAGCGCGGCCGCGATATTCACCCGGCGCTTCATCCCGCCCGAGTATGTACCGACGCGCCCCTTCTGCCGCTCGACGAGGCCGACCGCTGCGAGCATCTCGTCCACTCGCTTCCCAAGTTCGCTTCCGGAAAGCCCGTACATCCTGCCCCAGAACACGAGGTTCTCGCGTGCGGACATATCGTTGTACAGGGCAATCTCCTGCGGCACCACGCCCAGGTTTCTCCGCGCGGCCATGCTCTCTTTGATGATGGAGTGACCCATCACCAGGGCGTCGCCGGAGTCGGGCGCAAGCAGCCCCGAGATGATGGAAATCGCGGTGCTCTTGCCCGCGCCGTTCGGCCCGAGCAGGCTGAACACCTCGCCCCGCTTCACCTCGAAACTGATACCTGCGACCGCGACCACCTCGCGGAAGGCCTTTGTGAGTCCCCGGACCTCGATTGCGTTATCAGCCATGGTGGAGCATCATACGCGCAAGCAGGTAATTGTCTAGCTTGAGCCTCGATCGCTGGAGTCGGTAGGTCTGCCGGGCGGGACGTGGACAAGCAGGTACCACGCGTTCATGCTGGCCGAGGCAAGCAGCGCCGCCAGCATGAAGACCAGCAGGTTACAGGCGGTCGTGGTGCTCAGTCCAGCCAGAATCCCCACGCCAAGCACCACGATGCCGAGACAGCCCGCGAGCGAGAGAACGTGAACCCGCGGATACCGGGTCTTTCGGTGTCCCTGTCCGTCGGTTCGACCATGCTTCGCCGACTGCCGGAGAGCCGAGAAGGTCGATGCCAAACCGAGGGCGAGCAGGGCAACTCCGAGCCCCAGCGGCACCTGGTGCGGTATCAGGAAGACCAGCGCAACCATCAGGACGAGCAGAAACTCGGCGAACGTCTGCCGTGCGACGACCATCAAGTCGGCGTTCTCCTGCCGCCTGAAAATGTCCACGTTCAGCGACAGCGCCACGAAAAGCAGACCGGTCAGGGTAGCGCACGCTGCGGCCAGCGTCGCATAGAACACCTGCCAGTCGTGCAATACGTCAGTGAACGACTTCATCGGACACTCGCTGCGCGCATCTCCGAGATACTATCCACGAAAGGCCGGAGTCACAAGCCGTGACGCGCAGCCATCCAGGCCGCACGCAACGTAACCCCTCCTCACCCTCAATCCGCTCTCCCTCTACTCGCCGAGGAGAGGACGGGGGTGAGGAGCGCTTGGCGGCTAGTCAGCTATGACGACCTTGCGGGCGTGGGTGCCGGGCCGGACGCCGTTCTCGCGGATGAAGTACACACCCGGCCGGAGTCCGCTCACATCATTCCCGCCCCGGTGCACGTCCGCAACCCACCGGCCGCATCTGTCGTACATCGCAGCCTGCGTCCCGGTCCACACCAGACTCCCCCGTACGACCGTGGCCTGCACGTCGGCCGACTCCCGAACCGGCGTCCACCTATCCGCGCGGATGACGGTAAGGTAGGGTTCCTCTCCATCGGCCACATAGACTCGCGGCCAGCCCGGGGCAGAAGCAACGGCCGTGGGCCATTCCATGTGGCGAGTCATCATCACCCGACGAGTCTCTCCTGCGACCACGACAAGACCGGTATCACCAAGGCAGTAGATGGCATCGGTGCCGAAGTCCCAATACAGCGAATACGCATCTACCGGGATGATGGCCCTCACGATGCGCCGCGAGCAGTCTACCACGGATATTCCCCCGCGGTCTTTGCCATACGCAACGTAGAGTTGGTCGCGCAGCGCGTCGTAGCAGAGCGCGGCCGGGGTGGCAGGAAGCGGCACCACACCGGCAGGCCGCTCCGACACGCAGTCGAGGACATATACCGCGTTCTCGTCAGGGCCGGCGCAGAAGAACTCCGTGCCGGATGCGTTCAGTACGGCGTGCTCCAGAGCCGCATCAAGAGCCATCTCCTTGTTCTGCCCGTGCACGCGCGGGGTGAAGGCGGTCACCTCGTCCATGCTGCTCAAGCTGTAGACCCGGTGACGCGCCCCATTATAGACCAGTCCCCCGCAGTCCTCGCTCACGCTGATGGTGTCAATGACGCGGTCAGTCCTGCCATCGATCGCAAGTATGGTGTCGCTATTGGAACTGGCCGCGAAGAGCAGGTCGTCGTCGGCGTCGTAAGCCAGGAAATCCCGCGCCCGCCCAACAGCTATCTCCGTGAGTACCGAATCCCCAACCGCATCGAGTACGACAATTGAACCTCCATCTCTGATATAGCTTTCACCGGCCACATATGCCTTGTGGTCGACTGGATTGGACGCCATCGCCTTGGGGTAACCGCTGAGGGTAATGGTGTTGAGGACCTTGTTAGTGAATGGGTCGATCACACTGACCTGCGGTGGATACTCACTCAGGCAGTACAACTTGCCCTGCGCCGAGTCAGCGAAGAGCCCAATCGGGTACCAGTAGTCCGTCCAGAACCCACGGAGATGGTCGGATGCAGCATCAACCGCCACGACGTCCCCGCCGGCAACAAACGTCCGCCCCGCCGCATCTGTGACGCATAACGCTTCCGGACCAGGACCCTCGTTCCACGCCCGCACCGTGTAGCTTTCACCGTCGACGACGGTGATGGTGCTGGGGCCACTTCAGCCGCCGTCCTGTGCGACGTATATCTTGTGGCCCAGAAGGTCATAGCCCATAACCGCACCTCCGGCCGACGGAAGCTTGACCGCGCAGAGAACAGCGCCGGCACCGCAGTCCACCACGAACAACGAATCCCCGTACTGGGTGAAGAGCACGTTACGAGCCGGGTCGCACGCCAGGCCGATGCCCTTTCGCTCAATGGCCGAGACGACCTGATTTGTCGACGCGTCGATTCCGTATATGACGTGTGACCAGCATCCGCAGTACACGCGGTCGTTGGTCGCATTATAGCAGAGAGAGGACGCGGCATGGGCGAGCGGAATCCTGGCGAGAACCGTATCGGCCGAGCAGTCGATGGCGACCACGGTGTTGTCGTCGTCACCCATCACGTAGATCGTCCGATGTGCGCCCACGAAACACATGTCGGACGGATAGCTCCCGCTGCCCTCGACCCAGGCGACGAGCGAGTCGACTTGGCAGTCGATCACGCCGACCAAACCGCTGTCTCGCCAGCCCCCCACGTACAACTTGTTGTCGATTGAATCGTAGCAGAACAGCCAGACAGTGTCGTCGACGCCAATCTTGGCCAGAATCTGGTCGCTCGTCCCATCAAAGACTGCAACCGTGTCGGTGTACGCATAGGCGCAGTAGAGCTTGTTCTCCGCCGGGTTGTAGCACATGGCTCCGACGGGTCGGCCTGCGCCGACCCGCGCTATCGACTTGCACCGGTCCGCGTCGATGACGAGGATGGAATCGCTCTCGTCACCACTGAGATACACCGTATGGTTCTGCCTGTTGTATGCGAAACTCTGATAGCCGGCGGGAATCCCGAACGTGTCGAGCATCGACAGCTTCTCCCCCAGCCACTGGCCTGAAGCCAGCGTAGCAGCCACCAACAAAGCCATTATAGCAATGCGTTTGACCATAACCTTGACAAGATGGTAATACCGAAATGCAGTCTGTCAACCCACTTTCGCGTTCGCGTGCCTTGCGAGCCCGAGCCCCGACTTCCTCTCTCTCGCGATGGCCGAGGTTGCATGTGGCCATGCGCCGACACCCTGCTACGGCCCACCTCGTATCGGAACAGGGCAGAATCAGACGGTCAATTTGGGGCGAGCCTGACCAGCCCAGTTTCCTATATGTCCTCCTGGAATCAGGCCCCGAGTTGTTCTAACTTCGTCATTGGTAATTGGTTATTGGACATTAGCTCTCCTCCCCTACCCCGCCCCCCGGGATGTTTGGGAAGCAGTTCGCCAAGCTGTCCGGAAAGCAGTTCGGACGACTGCTCTGCCGGCTATCCGGAGAGCTGCGTGGACGGTTGTTCGGTCGGCTACTCGGCCGGCTATCCGGAGGAGAACTCGGCGAGCTGCAGGGAAAGCTGCAGGGAGAGCTGTTCTCCGAGCTGCTCCGCAGTTAGTCCGGAGAATCGCTCAGCAGGTAGTCCAGAAAGCAGCCTGCCGAGCAATTCGGAGAGGAACTGGGAGAGCTACTCGGAGGGATGCAGGGCGAATCGCTTGCCCGGTGCTTTCCCGAACCTTGAGTCACCGAGCGAGCACGACCTTTCGCACAGCTTGCAGCTTGTGGCTTGAGGCTTGTGGCTCCTCGACCACGAAATACACCCCCGGCGCCAGATGGCTGATGTCGTTTGGCCCCGGCTTCAGGACTGACGCCTTACGCCCCGTTGCGTCCCACAACTCACTTGCCGCCGAGGCCCGTAGACGCGACCCGCCGCGGAGTATGGTGGGCACGCCCAGTCGCACACAAGTCGAGGCTTCGCATGTCTCTTCTAACCCGACCAGCATGCTATCGCGAACTACTGGCAGCCAACTGCCGTGGTGCGGCCCATACTGTGCAACATACATCCTGTCCGTCAGGTCGTTGAGAAAGAATGGCCCGACAGGCAGTGTCGGTAGTCTCACCATCGTTATAACACTGTCACGCCGTCCGTCGATCACGAAGAAAACAGAGTCCTCAAGACATGAACAATAGACGTAGTTGCCGGTGTGATCGATACTCATGCCCGATACCTGTCTCCCCCATGAAAACGAGTCTGTCAGTGCGCTGGACCTCGTGTCGATGGCGAAGATGCGAGAATGACCAGGGAGGGGACCGCTGTAGTTCACAACCATGTACGCCTTGCGCGCCCGGGGTAGGTTCACGAACCGCAGACCGTCATTACCAAGAAACCGGTCGTGCAAGGTGTCAACGTGCGCAGGGTCATCCATGTCGATTGCCCAAGCCTCTTTGACAAGGCCACCCGCATACACCCTGCGGTCCTCCGGACAGGCGCACGCATCGCTAACGGTTGCCAAGTGATTTGCCACAAGAGACCTGACCGTATCGGCTACGCAGTCGACTATCATCGTGTAGGCCGGCCCGAGATACCAGTAAGTATCATCCTCCGGAACAACGAACTGCACGCCCGGATACATGTCCGGCCATGGAGTATAGCTGCGAACGCTTTCGCTATTGCAGTCAATGGCGTAGAGCCCTCCGCCATATGTCTCAGCATAGAGTTTGTTCAGACTCTTGTGCAGTCTGAACGCGTGGACCTGACCGTTGACCGGAACCTTCTTGACGATGGTCTTTGCGGCGCAGTCAAATGCTACCACGACGGACGTGTCGGCATTCAAGTCGTAGGCACCGTAGTACAATCGGTCGTTGTTGGGGTTGTAGCAGACCGCCTCCGCGCCGGGAACAAGCTGGTACCACGTGACGACATTACTGTCGCAGTCAACCGCACCTACGCAACCCAATCTCAGAGTCGGGTAGGCGAAGAAAAGCCGATTGTGAACCGTGTCCAGAGTGACGCTGGTCGCGCCAATCGTGAGCGGAAGGAAACCGGCAACGGTGTCGCCTGAACCGTCGACTGTTGATAACAGGCAGAGCTTGGCCGGAGGTTCGCTCTGTCGCCACACGGGCGGGCAGAACAGCCGGTCGAGACCCGGACTCCAACCGCAACCCGTGTTGCTCTGTGTGGTTATCCACTTCTGAAGCTGGCCGGACGTCCCATCCAGCACCCCGACCTCGCCGTATGAGCCGAAGTAGACCAAGTTGCGCACAGCATTGCAGGCCAAGGAGTACGGCGTCAGATCGAACTCTGTCCTTAGTACTGCCGAGTCAGTCGCACAGTCGACGCACCGCAAATACCGGGAGCTGATTCCGTCTACGAAGAAAAGGCGATTACTGAGGGTATTACAGGCCAGAATTGGCACCAAGCCGCCAAAGTACCGCGCGGCAACGAGGCTGTCATCTCGGACCCGCACGGCATATAGTGAGTCGCCGGAAGTAGCGTAGACTTTCCCAGCGGTCGGGTTGTAGCAGAGCGCACCGACTGAGTCTATGCACGGGAAATCGGCAGCCACGCTGTCGTTAGCACAGTCGACCACTGCGAGCTGACCGTTGCTTCCAGCGAATAGTTTGCCGTCCGCAGAATCGAAAGCGAATACGTTGGCCTCCACCGCAATCGCGTGAACAACCGTATCGGCTGCGCAGTCAATTACCGACACGGAACTTCCGCCGCAGTAGAGCCGGTCGTTCAGACGGTTGTACTGAAGTACGGGAGACTCACCGGCAATCCAGACGCTGGATACAACTTGGTTCGTGGAACAATCCACTACCTTGAGGGTGTCGCTGCCCGCGTTGGCGACGTACAGCTTTCCGTGCGGCGGGACGAAGCAAAGCGCCTTGACCGGGCCGGTCGAGATCCGCGCAAGTCTCTCGCATGTGATGGCTTGAGCTACAATCACCCCGCCGCTGTCGCCCTCCCCGCCGATGTAGAGCCGCGGATGCGCCGGACTCTCATTCCAGGCCAGATGGTACGGCCCGGTCAACGGTCCGAGTGTATCGGGCAACTTGACGGTCGCCTCCAGGTACTGTGGATAGGCCGCCGACGTCAGCAGCAACCACAGCACGCAGAGGAGAACTAGCCTTGGTTTCATCATCTTGGCACTACTCCCTAGCCAGGAGAAGTCTAGAAGCGCCTCGACCGTCTGTCAACAGCCAGCCGCGTTCGCTCTTCCTGCGCGGCCCGCACCTCGCGCGGACCTCTCCCCTGCCGTCAGGGCAAGTCATGAGCCAGAAGCCGTGGCTCGTCTCACCCCGGCGACGCCGGAAGCCTGGCACCTGCCCCGATTCCTTGACTTCGCCTGGTATCAGGCTCGCGCGGACTGGCATCTTGGTTGGCGGTCATCAAGTTCCGGGTTCCTCCGCTTGCCTTGACGCCTTGCCGGAGTTAGAATATGCGACAGCATGAGCATAGCCGAAGTTAAGGCAAAGGCCGTCCCGATACTCAGGCGGCACGGCGCCCGCCGGGCCGGCCTGTTTGGTTCTGTCGTGCGCGGCGAGGACCGGACGGACAGCGACGTCGATTTCCTGGCCGAACTGGACGGAGAACAGAGCCTGCTCGACGTCATTGGGCTGAAGCAGGAACTGGAGGAAGCCCTCGGCCGGCGGGTTGACGTCGTGCAGCACGACGCGGTCAAACCGGTGATCCGCGAACGCGTGTTGTTGAAGCAAGTACCGATTCTTTGAAACGAGACCTCAGACTGCACATCGAGGACGTGTATTGCGGATGGGGAACCCGGGAATCTAACCCGCCGACGGCTTGAGCCAACATGATTGTCATCACCTCCCGAAGCGGTATCCCGGTACGGCTTACCGAAGAACGATGGAATCATATCGTCTCACGTCACCCGGAGATGCGCGACTGCCGCGAGCAGGTACTGGAGACGCTCGCTGACCCGGATATGGTGCAGCAGGGCGACTTCGGTGAGTTGCCGGCGGTGCGGCAGTACAGCGAACTGAAACTGGGTCGATTCGTGGTGGTCGTCTACCGCGAGACCTGCCCCGATGACGGGTTCGTCCTCACTGCCTACCTGGCAGGCAGGCCCTCATTGAGAAGGAGAGTCATATGGAAGCGGTGAAGATACTGGAAAAACCCGGTTCTCTTGATTGGGATTACGATGCAGAGGCAGACGTCCTTTACCTGTCCCTTGGTGCACCGCGTGCGGCCGAGGGCGTGGACGTCGGTGAAGGCGTGGTCCTTCGCTACGACCCTGAGCAACGTGAGGTCGTCGGCCTGACGGTGGTCGGCCTTCGCGCCCGACTGCTCAAAGGCCTGGCTTCAGTCTCCGAGGCCGAACCGGTTGCCGTGCGCGACCGGCCGCGCAAGCCGAAGCCCCGCAGGCCGTAGACCGTCAACTCGCCCAGCGGGCGCGCCTGTGCCTCCGTTTCCTTGACTTCGCTTGGTATCAGGCTAACATACTGGCAGACAACTGAATGGATGAACGAATCCGCGAGGTTCTACCCCTCGTCACCAAGCCGATA
>Ga0172371_10005400_pt1 | contig 18937 bp, 15 predicted proteins | sample Lak12m_FD_114543 | JGI IMG/M metagenome (GOLD analysis project Ga0172371, IMG submission 114543) | Freshwater microbial communities from Kabuno Bay, South-Kivu, Congo - kab_022012_12m | ecosystem: Environmental > Aquatic > Freshwater > Lake | place: Democratic Republic of the Congo: South-Kivu...
GGGCCCCGCCGCCGGCGGGCCCCCGGGGGCCCCGGGCCCGCCCCCCCCCCCCCCCGCCCCCCCGCCCCCGGGGGGCCCCCCCCCCCCCCCCCCCCGGGCCGCCGCCGGCCCGATGGGCCTCGCCGGGGGGCATGGCACGCGGATGGCACCGCCTTGGGCAGGGCTTCTGGGCGTACCCCGGCAGGCGGCGCCTGCGGCCCCCGTCCTGCGTCGGGCGCCGCCCCGCGCCCGCCTCGGCCCGGACTGCCCGGCACGGTCTGGAGGGCGTCCCGGCAGACGCCGTGCTATGGTGTGGGGGGCGTGCCTGGAGCCGCCCCGGTTGCGCTTCCTACGTGAGGGTGTGCATGGTGCCTGGGGCTGAGTCATTCGAGGGGTTCCGCTGGCGTTTCGCGCCGGACGCGCCGGAGGCCGTCTGCCAGCGTCTGGACGCCGGGCGCTGGGGGCCGGAGGCCACGGTGCTGAAGCGCAACCGGCGTCGGGTGATCTACCGTCTTCCCGGGGCGCCTGGGCTGATCCTCAAGCACGACCGGCCGCCCCGCCTGGTGGACCGGGTCAAGGGCCTCTGGCGGCATGCCGGACTGCGGGAGTACGAGGCCACGGTCCTGGCGCGGGACCGCGGCCTGCCGGTCGCGGCGCCGGTCGGTTTCGCCCGGCGTGGCGGCGAGACCCTGTACGCCGCCGTGGAGCTGGCCGGCTGCGAGAAGCTCCGGGATGCCTGGGAACGGGCCCGCCACGACCCCGGGTGGCGGGAGCGCCTGCTGGCGGGCCTGGCGGTCTTTGCCGGCCAGTTCGCTGCCGGGTGTGTGAAACACCCCGACATGCACACGGGGAACGTCCTCGTCCGCGACGACGGGTCCCGTGCGGCGTGCTTCCTCGTCGACCTGGCCGGTGCCCGGGCGCTCACGCCGGGGGCACGCAGCTCGCCGTGGGACACGGCCGGATGGCTCGCGCACCTGGCCCCGACCATCACCCAGGGAGAAGCGCTGCGCCTCCTGGCTGCGGCTGGCGTCGCCGAGGCGGGTGACGCGGGGCTCGCGCTCTGGCTCGGGCTGCTGCGTCAGAAGGGCCGCGAAGCCGCCCGGCGCTGGCCGGGACGCCGCGCCCGGTTGCTTGCCGACAGCAGCCTCTGCGAGACCGCCCAGACAGCCGACGGCCAATGGCGGCTCTACCGCCCCTTTCCCCTGGCCCTGGCGCAGCAGGCCCTGGGCCAGCACGACGCCAAGGTGGGCGCCGGTACGACGCTGAAGGATGACCGCAAGCGCCGACTCTCACGGGTCAGCGTCGACGGCCAGGCCCTGGTCGTGAAGGAGTTCCTGCTCCCCGGGCAGGGGCCCTGGCGACCTGACCGCCGGAGCTGGCTGAACCACTATCGGCTCAGCGCCGACGCCTTCCCCGTGTGCCGCTGTCATGCCTGGCTGCAGGGCTGCGGCCGGGGAGTGCTCGTGCTCGAGGACGTCGGTCGGGTCACCCTGCAGCAGGCTTGCCTCGCCGTCTCGCCGCCGGAACGCCGGCGGCTACTGGCGGCGACCATGCGGCTACTGGCCTACCTCCATGCCACGGGGGTCGTGCCACGGGATATGAAGGCCACCAACGTCGTCGTGTGCCCGGGCATGGCCGCGGCCCGGCCTGTCTGCCTGGTGGACGCCGACGCGGTGCGCTTCGATGTGCGGGTCGGTCCGGCGCACCGCGCGACGGGCCTGCGACAGCTCATCGGCAATCTGCCGGCCGGGACCGGTCTGCGGGAGGTCCTGCGGGCGCTGGTGGGCTACCGGCGCGCGTCAGGTATCAGCCGCCAGGGGCTGCGCCTGCTCCTGGGCGACGGTGGGCGCTGGGGCCGGTGAGGCCGGCTGGGGTACGGCGGCGGCGGTCGGCTTCGGCAGGCACGCGCCCAGATCCTGAGCCGGCCTGGCAGCCTTCCTCTCGGCCTCCTTCTCGGCCCAGGCGCGATTCATCTCCGGCACCCGGGCCGGCACGGGGCACTGGTGGCGGCCCTCGCAACGCCGGGTGCAGTACTCCTCCCGGAACTCGCCTGCCACGCGGGGGAGATGGTGCTCGGTGAAGTCCTCCCAGGCAGCCGCTTCACCGACGTCCCTGCCGGCCTTCTCGCTGGAGTAGTACTTATGTTTCTCAACGTGCCGACGGAGGTCGGCTACCTGCTCCCGGGAGTATTCCTGCGGACGGGCACACGCAGCCTGGAAATCGCTCATAGCAAGCCTCGCAGCATGGGGCCCGACGTCCCCAATGTACCGCCGGCGTCTGGCCCCGACGTCACAGGGGCACATGCCGTCCACATAACACACGAACTTGACACGATACGCGGAGTCAGGGGAGTAGTCAATACCCAGCAGGTCCGTCAAGTACGCGGTCACTGGATTGGGGGTCGCACCCGGCGCGTGGCGCCGGACTCGATGCGCGGGCGTCCCGCGTCTATCCCGCGACGGCGCATTCGCGCCAAGCGAAGACAGAGCGGCGTCATGCCGCCGTCACTCCAAAGCTCGGCCGGTGGCCAGCGCCGTAGGATACTGAGCCCCGACGCGAGGCGGGGCTCTTTGGACTGCCGGTGACTTGTCACCGCTTTCGTCTAGGCCTGTCCCAGCTCAGAGAGGCCTAGCTTGGCGCCAAGGCGCGACTGCGGGACTACCGGCGCCGCGTGAGGGCCCCTGGGCCGTCCCTCGCCCGCGGCGCCCGTGGGCCGACGGCAAGCACGGCTCAGACGGGCTGCATCTCCGTGAGATAGGGCCAGTACCGGCGGGGCATGAAATGCCGCTGCAGCCGTGGGTTCGCCCGCGTCGCGATGGCGATGTGGCCATGGTAGGTGCGCCAGAGCTGCTGGACCGTCTTCTCGTGGGTCGACAGGGCCGGCAGACTGCCGGCATGGCCCGGCTCCGGCTCGACGCAGGCGGGCTGCAGGGCCTGGCCATCCCAATACACCGCCAGGTCGCGTCGCCGGTCGTGGATGAGCCACTGCTGGTCCCGCAGCCGGCCGGCGAAGTAGCGGCTCAGCGGCAGGATGATGTGGTGATCGGGCGCGAACGGGGCGTAGAAGACACCGGGCTCGGTCTCCATGAACCGCAGCAGACCCTGGAACCGGTGGGTCTCGCGGCCCACGCGCCGGACTGCCTCCAGCACCCGGGCCACGGCCCGGTGCGCGAGCCAGCCGTCGACGCACTCCCGGCGTTCCAGGGTCAGCACGCAGTACTCGAACAGGGCACTCTCGCACCCGGGCAGTTCCGAGAGGTACGCCTGCGTCAGGGTGCGGGGCACCTGATCGCCCCCGGCCCTTTCGAGGCTCTGCAGCAGGTCTGCGGCGACCTCGGCGCGCCGGGGGACCGTGCGGCTGCCGAACAGGCTGCCGGGCGCCTTGGTCGTGGCCGGGAGAAACTCGCAGTCGGCCGGCCGGCCGGAAGCAAGGGCCTCGGCAAAGGCGCTCAGCAGGCCTTCGAAGGAGCCATCGTGGCAGTAGGTCAGCATGGGGCCCCCTGGCCACGGCCGAGGAGGACAGGGCCGTCCAGGAAGGCCACGGGCACGCCCGGCCCCACGGCGGCACCCGCGGCACTGCCCGTGGACCCCGGCAGCCCGGTCTCCACCACCACGCCGGCCGGTTGGGCGTCGAACAGGTCGGGCTGCCACCAGGCCCCCCGGGCGCTACTGCCCGTCACCAGGCAATGGCGCAGCCGCGCCGGCGTGACCGCCCCCGCGCCGAGGTACCGGCCCCCGACCGTCAGGAAGAACTGCGCCCGTTTCAGCACCACCCCCAGCTTGGCCAGGTGCTCCGGCCGGAGGAGGCTGAACCGCCGCGTCTCGCACAGGCGCTGGGCCGAGCGCGTGCCAATGCCCGGCACCCGCAGGAGGTGTTCGTAGGGGGCCGTGTTCACCTCGACCGGGAAGAAGCCCGGGTGGCGCAGGGCCCAGGCGCACTTCGGGTCGAGCCGCGTATCCAGCCAGGGCGCCTCGGGGCTGAGCAGTTCCCCGGGGGCAAAACCGTAGAACCGCAGCAGCCAGTCGGCCTGGTACAGACGGTGCTCCCGCGCCAGCGGCGGCAGGGTCAGGACCGGCAGGCGGCTGTCGTCATTGACGGGGACATAGGCCGAGTAGTAGACCCGTTTGAGCCCGTACCGGCGGTACAGGGCGTCGCTGAGACGGAGGACCTGCAGGTCCGTCTCGGGGCTGGCCCCGATGACCATCTGGGTGCTCTGGCCAGCCGGGGCGAAGGCTGGTGCCCGCGGTGTCCGGCGGCGCTCGATCTGATACTCTGCGATGCCCTCGGCGATGGTCCCCATGGGGCCCAGGATGCGGGCCTTGGACTTCTGCGGCGCCAGGCGGTCCAGGGACTCCTGGGATGGCAGTTCGATGTTGACGCTCAGGCGGTCGGCGTACTGGCCGGCCCGGCGCACCAGGGCCGGATCCGCGCCGGGGATGGCCTTGAGGTGGATGTAGCCGCCGAAACCGTGGCGCCGGCGCAGGTCCCGGGCCACCTGCAGCAGTTGCTCCATGGTCTCGTCCGGACTGCGCTCGACGCCGCTGCTGAGAAAAAGCCCCTCGATGTAGTTCCGGCGGTAGAAGCTGACCGTGAGGTCAACCACCTCCGAGACCTCGAAGGAGGCCCGCGGAATGGCGTTGCTACGCCGGTTGGCGCAATAGGCGCAGTCGTAAACACAGTGATTTGTCAGCAGGACCTTGAGCAGGGAGATGCAGCGGCCGTCCGCAGACCAGCTATGGCAGATCCCCGACTGCGAGCAGCTCCCAAGGCGGTCCGAGCCGCCGCGCTGGGTCCCGCTCGAGGCACAACTCGCATCGTACTTCGCGGAATCTGCCAGAATAGCTAGTTTATCACTGCTGGTCATACCCAGACTATGCCATCGTTGCGGCGCGAATGCAAGGGTCACGGGCGCGGCTGCCGGGAGGCCCCATGATCGCCCTGCCGCCCTCGCTCCGCGGCCGCGACGCGGCGGCCAACAGCCGCTATGGTAGGCGGTTGTCAGGGGCCGTCCCGGTCCGCTTCAGCGGAGGCAGGCTCGCATGCCACGGTTGATCCTCTTCAACAAGCCTTACGACGTGCTCTGCCAGTTCCATGACGACCAGGGCCGCAAGACCCTGGCGGAGTATGTCCGGGTCCCGCACGTCTATCCCGCCGGGCGCCTGGACCAGGACAGCGAGGGTCTGCTGCTGCTGACCGACCTGGGCTGGCTGCAGCACCGCATCGCCGATCCGGACCACAAGCTGCCGAAGACCTACTGGGTCCAGGTGGAGGGGACGGTCCCGGACGAAGCCCTGCAGCGTCTGGCCAAGGGCGTGCGGCTCAAGGACGGCATGACCAAGCCCGCCAGCGTGGCGGTGATCAGTCCGCCGCACATCTGGCCGCGGGACCCGCCCATCCGCATTCGGCTTCGGGTGCCCACGACCTGGCTGTCGATCACCCTGGTGGAGGGCAGGAACCGCCAGGTCCGGCGCATGACGGCCGCCGTCGGCTGCCCCACCCTGCGCCTCATCCGCTGGGCGGTGGGCCAGTGGGACCTGGGCGAGCTGCAGCCGGGCCAGTGGGAGAGCTCGCCGGTCCCGGACCGCAACGACGCCATCGGTGAACTGACGTGAGGGCATCTATGGGACGCACCGCCATGGCTCTGGCCCTGGTTGTCGGGGCCGCGGCCACAGCCGCCGATCCTGCCACGCCGGTGCCTCCGGCCTGCGTCTACACGGGCGCTGCGTATGACGCCGCCGTGGGCGCCGATGGCGCCTGCGAGAGCCTCCGCCTCGGCGGTGCGCAGTTCTTTGCCGCGGTACCGGGACGCATTCCCCGCGGCGGTTACCTGTACCAGGATGGCCTCCTGGCCCTCGACTCGGCGCAGCAGACGGCGCCGGGGGTGATCACAGCCACCAGCGCCAAGGCCACCGCGACCTACACGTTCCGCGACCACGAGGCCACCTGGGCCTTTGCCAACCTCACCGACAAGCAGATGCTCTACGTCATCGTTTTCGACCTGGGCGTGAGTGTCGTGATGGACGACCGTGGCTATGGTGTCAAGACACCCGTGACTCGGTCGTGGGAGACGACGACCTGGTTCCGCGACGGCCAGAGCCTCGAGTTCCGCGGCGGGACCCGCATCTGGGGCCCGTGGGGCGGCAACCACCAGGTCTGGCAACTCGACATCCCGGCCCAGTCCACCCGGGAGGTGCAGCTCAGCATGAACCGCGCATCCGCCGACCAGCTCGCCAAGGCCGACCAGGTGGCCAAGGCACCCCCGCCACCGCCACCCACGGACCCCGTCGGTCCTATGTGGGACCTGGCGGCCCTCTCCAAGCCGCCCGCCACCTTCCCCGCGGCAGGCTTCTCCGGCGAGGGCGTGAAGGCCGTGTTCTACGAGGGCCTCGCCTACCAGGGGCGGCCCACCCGCGTGTTCGCCTGGATCGGTATCCCCGAACACCGCCCCGGTGAACGCCTCCCGGGGATGGTCCTGGTCCATGGCGGTGGCGGCACGGCCTTTGACTCGTGGGTGCGGCGTTGGACCTCCCGGGGCTACGCGGCCATCGCCATGGACACCTGTGGCTGCGTTCCCGGCGGCGACCACGGCAACCGCCCGCGCCATGAGTTCGGCGGGCCACCGGGCTGGGGTGGCTGGGACCAGATCAACGAACCCCGCACGGACCAGTGGACTTACCACGCGGTCGCCGCGGCCATTCTGGGCCATTCCCTGCTGCGCTCGCTGCCCGAGGTCGACCCGGACCGCGTTGGCCTGACCGGGATCTCCTGGGGCGCGTACCTGACCTGCATCATCGCCGGCGTGGACCCGCGCTTCCGTTTCGCCGTCCCGGTCTACGGCTGCGGCTTCACCAACGAGCACGGCTTCGCGGGCAGCGTGCAGGGCCTCGGGGCGGAGGGTGGCCCGCGCTGGCTGCGCTGGTGGGACCCCTCGGTGTACCTGGGCGATGCCAGGATGCCCTTCCTCTGGGTGACCGGGAGCAACGATTTCGCCTACACCCCGAACGCGCTGCAGAAGTCCTACCGACTGCCGAAGGGCCCCCGGACCCTCTGCGTGCGCCTGCGCATGCCGCACGGTCACGGCGACGCCGGCGAGGGCCCCAAGGAGATCTTCACCTACGCCGACAGCCTCCTCAAGGGCGGCGAGGCCCTGGCGACCATCACCGGCCAGGGCCAGGAGGGCCGCCAGGTCTGGGCTACCTTCACCAGCCCCCGGCCCATCCCCAGAGCCGAACTCAACGTCACCAAGGCCACCGGCACGTGGCAGGACCGCCTCTGGGAAGCCCTCCCGGCCACCCTCGACCCCGCCGGCAAGGTCAGCGCCGAGCTGCCCGATGGCGTCACCGTCTACTACCTGAACCTCTTCGACGATCGGGACTGCGTCGCCAGCACCGAGCACGTGGAACTGCCCGCGCCGTGATCGCCGCGAGGCCGCGTCACCGGCAGCCGCCGAGGGCTCCTCATGACCTCACGCGAACGTGTGCTTACCACGCTGCAGCACCGCGAGCCGGACCGGGTGCCCTTCAACCTGCGGCCTTCGGATGGCATGCGGCAGCGCCTGCGCGCCGAGCTCCGCGATCCCGACGTCGACTTTGCCGACTACTTCGGCCACGACGTGCGCTATGTCTACGTGGGCCTGCCGCCCCGGCCGGAAGGGGTGCCGGACGCCGAGTGGACACCGACGCCCGGGAACGACGCCATCGCGGCCTGTGCCGCCCGCACGCGCGAGCTCCAGGCGCGGGGCCTGGCCGTGTGCGGTGGCTACGCCTGCGGCGTGTTCGAGCAGGCCAAGCACTGGCTGGGGGACGCCGGCGCCCTGACCATGCCTTACGACGACCCTCAGCGCCTGGGGACCATCCTCGACCGGATCACGGCCTGGAAGCTGGCGATCTACGGGGCCTACGTGGAAGCGGGCGTCGACCTCGTCTGGATCGGCGACGACCTCGGCGGGCAGCGCGCCCTGGTGATGAGCCCGCGACACTACCGCGACTGGTACCGGCCCCGCCATGAGCAGATCGTGGCGCACCTGCGGTGCCTGCGGCCCGGGGTCCGCATTGCTTTCCACTGCTGCGGCCACGTCACGCCGCTGATTCCGGACCTGCTCGAGGTCGGCATCGACATCCTGGAAGCGGTCCAGGCGGAGGCCATGGACATTGCGCCGTTGAAGCGCGAGTTCGGGCGCGACCTGTCGTTCTGGGGCGGCGTCGGGGCGCAGAGCGTCCTGGCGCGCACGACGCCGGAGCAGGTGCGCGAAGGCGTCCGCCGGACCCTCGCCGTCATGGCGCCCGGCGGCGGCTACATCGCCGCGCCCTGCCATACCCTGACCGAGGAGGTCGCCTGGGATGGTGTGCTGGCCTTTCACGAGGCGTTGCGCGACTACGGCGCCTACCCAATGCCGCAGGCCTAGCTGCGCTCGATGACGCGGCCTCTGCGCATCTGAGTCAGGTCCCCGGCCACGCCGGGAACGCCTCGAGGACCGCTTCTCCGCAAGCCGCCGCGCGGATACGGAGATCCGCGCCTCCAGACCGTTGGGAGCTCTCGGCGGTTTGAGGCGGAGCTTCGCTAGCCCGGCGGGCTCACCACGAACGGCAGGGGGAACCACGAAGGTGATGCTGGCAGACCGTGAGCGCTCGGGTCTCGACGCCCGAAGGGGCGCGGTGGAAGGCGGCATCTCCGCATGGCGTGACCGGGACACGGAGCTCCCGGCGTCCAGAGGCGGGCCGCTTCTGGCCTTGCTGTGCTGCTCGCCAGCCTGCGGTCACTTCCCTCAGAGCGCAGGCCGGCGACGTGCTCCTGGAGGCCGACTGCGACCGGGGCACGGCGGCGGCAGCCGTCGCCGGCGGCGACCCCAACCCCATCGCGGGCACGCAGGGCGAGCCCCTGGCGGCGCCCGGGGCCAAAGGGCAGTCTGCCGAGGTATGCGCCCCTGGCCGCCAACTGGCCTACCACGCCCCCGGCAACATCGACCTCAACCAGGGCAGCCTGATCCTGTGGTTGCAGCCGCTGGACTGGGACCGGGACCCCGAGGGCTTCATCCCCCGGCTGAGCAGCGGCGCCGAGAAGGGCTACGCGATCCACTACTTCCTCTACTACCCGGCCCCTGCGGCCCGACTGGCGTCGCATCCACGCCGAGGGCTGCCGGGCGCCTCGCGGCGCGCGGACCCTCGACGCGCCCCGGCCCCCCTGCCGGCCCGCCCCGCGAGCGGGTGCCCTTGCGCCGCAGCCCGTCTTGACCCCCTACCCTTGACCGGTACGTTTGCAGCGGGTGGGCCGCAAAAGGAGTCCCTGCCATGTCCGCCGCGCCGTCCGTCCGTCCCGTCCGTCCGTACCAGCTTGCCTGCCTGTTCTGCCGTGCCGGCTCGCGGGAGCTGCACCCCACGCAGGAACGTGTGGCGGGGTTGGCCGAGACCCTCCGTCGCACGCCGGATCTGCCGCTGCGGCTGGGCTGCAACCTGGGCGATGTCTTCGCCTGCCAGAACTGCGGTACGGCCGAGGACACCCCCGAGGGCCCCGACTTCAACCGCAAGCGGGATGCGGACCTGCTGCAGTGGCTGGACCTGACCCCGGGGGTCGTGCTGCCGGCCCGGACGCTGCTGAAGCGGTTGCTGCTCCGTCTCCCGACCGTGGCGGGCGTCTGCGGCTACGAGCGCGTCACCGGTCCCGCCTGGCAGGGCTGTGCCAAGGCCTTCAGCGGCGACTACGAGCGCGGCCGGGAGCTGGGTATCGAGGCGGTCATCCCGCCGCGCCCCAAGGCGGACATGGCCGCCGAGAAGCAGCGCTCGACGGAGGCCCTGGGCAAGGCTGGCCCAATCCCCATCCGGCCGCACCTGCTGGTGTGCGCCATCTGCCAGTATGGGAATGGGATACGGCCACCTTACGCCGAGGACAACCTGCCCGAGTTGCTCGCCCAGGCCCAGGCTCCCGCCTGCGCGCTTCAGGTCGAGTTGGTCACCGGCGCGACCTGGGCGGTCTGCGCCTCCTGTCCCTCGTTCACGGCCGCCGGCTGCTGCGTCACGGGCCGCCTGAGCGGCGCGGTACTCTACAACGAGGCCAAGGACCTCAACGTGCTGCAGGCCCTCGGCTTGACCTACGGCACCGTGATGGGAGCCCGGGACCTCTTCCGCCTGATCCTCGAACGCCTCCCGACCACGGACCGGGTCTGCGCTCTGAACCAGGTCCCGCTGCCGGAACACTCGGTCTGGCTCGACGCCTGCCACAGCATGGTCTTCCCAGGCCCGTATGAGAAGGGTCGGAGAGGCCTCTGGGAGACCCTCGGCTGCGCCGGGAGGCCCGAGCGGCAGACCGACCGCTGACCGGCGGACCGTGGCCCGCGTCACTTCCCCGCCGGCTTGCGCCAGTCCGGCATCGGCTCCAGGGTCGTGACCACCGGCCAGGTGGCGCGGTAGGCGTCGGCGTAGAGGCCGATCTCCTCGACGGGGATGGGCCTGAAGGCGACGCTGTCCGGCAGGGCCGCATCCGGCTTCAGGCGGAAGTCGCCCGCCGTCGCGTCCACGAACCCCGGATCGCCCTCCTCAAAGACCCCGTTACCGACCAGGTCGAGGCCGGCCGGGTTCCCGGTCGCCACCCGTCCGCAGCGATAGAATACATTGCGCCAGAGATGGTTGATGCCAGGCGGATCCATCATGGTCGTGATGGCCGGGTAGCGCGACAGGTAGAGGTCGCTCGTGTAGAACTCCTTCGGCGAGCGGTTCTCGGCGATCATGCGCCAGACGCTGTTGCCGGGGTGCCAGCCGCCACTGACGCCCTGTTTGCAGTCGGCGAAGAGGTTGTTGTCCATGACATTGTCACGGCCGCTGTTCATCTGGATCGCGCCGAAGTTCCCGTTGGCGCTGCGGTAGAAGAGGTTCCCGTAGACGACCATACCGCTGATGGCATCATCGAAGCGGATGCCGGCCTGGCCGTGGACCGCGGCCTCGCTGCCGGTCTTGCCGACGTTCTGGAAGCGGTTGTAGCGGAACACGACTCCCCGGTAGGTGGGGTTCATGAAGAGCTCCATGGCCCCCTGGTCGTCGGACTCGCGCACGGCGCTATGGACATCGTTGAACTCGATGAGATGGTCATTGCCCTCGATGCGCATGACACTGCTGGGGCAGTCGTACATGAGGTTGTGGGCGACGCGGTTGCCCACGCCCTCCAGTTGGATGGCCGGAGTATAGGTCCGGTCGATGCGCCCGAAGGCATAGATGCGGCAGTTCTCGACCACGTGACGCCCCGGCGTGAGGGTAGCCCGGTCGCCGCCCATGACCTCGGTGGCGCGGCGGCCGATAGTGTGGATGTCACAGCCGAGGAGCGTGTTCTCCCTGCCGCCGGCGATGGTGATGCCGTTGCCGGCCATGCGGCTGACGGTGCAGCCCGCGACCAGGCAGCGTTCGCAGTCCGTGGCCACGATGCCATGCCCCCGGCCCAGGTCGAGCACGAGTCCCTCGAAGCGGACGTCGGTGACCTTGTCCAGGGTGATCATCGGGCTGGAGAGCATGCCGATCTCGACGGTTGCCTTGGCCAGATCGTGGGGCGGGTAGAGGTAGAGGACGCCGGCCTCACGGTCCAGGTACCATTCGCCGGGCCGGTCGATCTCCTCGAGGAGGTTGAAGGCGTAGTAGATGATGCCCTGGCCGGCATCCATGCCGCCGCCATACGGGTAGGCTTCGGCGGTGGTCACGGTCCGGGCGGCCGTGTCGATGCGTCCGATGCGGATGGCGGCATCGGCCCAGAGATAGCGGAAGTAACCGAAGAACCACAGGTCCTTGGCGTCGGCCCAGCGCGCGTGACGATCATCCCCGTACTCGAACACGGATGGACGGCCCTCTTCCTTCGAGCCGCCGTCGAGCAGCTTCCCGGCGCGCACGAACCCCTCGTTCGGCCAGCGGGCCAGCGTCATGGGGACGCGGTTGACGAACAGCTCCAGCGTCGGGGGCGATGGCGGCTGGCCGAAACCGCGCCGGCGCAGTTGTCCGTAGTCGCTGATCCCCAGGGCCTTGAGGTCGCACTGAAGGACCTTCCCGCGGGCGTCGGGCAGCAGGCGTCCGAGCACGGCCTGGTCGCTGACTGGCACGAAGCCGCTCAGGCGGGCCCCACCGTAGAGGACGGCCCCGCCCAAGGTCTCGGCCCGGTACACCACCGGCGCCGTCGGCGTGCCGGAGTCCTCCGCCGTCAGCGCCAGGGTTTCGTCCATCGGGTACTCGCCGGGGCGGACCTGGACCGCGATGGTGCCGGCGGTGCCGCGCGCCTTCAGGGCCCGGACTGCGTTGCGGGCCCTGGCCAGGCTGGCAAAGGGCCTGGCCGCAGAACCGTCGCCGTCGTCACTGCCCTTGGGGTCGACGAACACCTCCGCGGCGAAGGTACCGACCGCGGTGACCGGCGTCCTGCTGGCCGCGGGATCGCGCGCCGGGAGGCCCCGGGCCACGCGGTCCAGCTCCAGGACACACTCGCCGGCTTCGTAGCGGTGCACGTCAGGGTAGGCCAGCTCGGCCCCGATGCGGGCATATTCGGCCCGGGCTTCCGGCGCCTTGCCTTCGGCCGCAAAGCACTGCGCGATACGCAGGTGGGCGATGCTGCGCAGAGCCGGCGCGATGGCGGTGGCAGCGACGACCTTGGCATAGCCTTCCCGCGCCGCCGCGTAGTCTCGGGCCGCGCGGGCCGTGTTGGCCTGGGCCAGGGCCGCGGCCACCGCTTCCGCTTCCGCCTCGCGTGCCTCGGCGGCTGCCGCTTCGGCGGACTCCGCTACCTGGAATGGCCCCTGGAGCCTGACGAACTCAGCCCGCACGTCGGCTCTTGCCAGGGCGCGCCGGTGGACCTTCACCTCGTCCATGACGCCCCAGTAGTTGTGCCAGCCGCTGCCCAGCGTCAACTCGCCGCCCAGGACATAGTCGCCATCGAAGTCGGCGGGGATGCTGCCAGAGCCCTGCCGGTAGCCATTGATGTAGAGGATGATCTGGCGCTCAGTGCGGTCGCAGACGAGCCCCACGTGCGCCCATTCGCCCCGCTTCAGGACAAAGGTGGTACCCGCCCCCGTCGAGACCGTCCGCCCATCGGCCGTGCGGTAGCAGAAGTAACACGAGACGGCCCCGTTGCCCATCAGGTCAATGACCAGGTAGGCCTCCGGGAAGGTCCCGAAGGCGAAGATGCGCCGCTGGTTCTGGGGGTCGTCGATGGTGAACTGCTCGGGTCGGAGCATGGCCGTGAACGACCACGAGCCCTTGCCGAAGCGCTTGCCCTCGGGAATCTGGACGGTCACGATCCGGTTGGCCGTGCCGTCGAAGCGCAACCCCTTACCCGCCGGCGAGTCGACCCACCCGGCCCGGACCGCGCCGTCAAGACCATTCCCGGAGAGGTCCCGCGTGGTGGCGCCGGCGCCCTCGTCGAAGGCCCAGTGGATCAGCAGATCGCTGTCAGCCGCCGAGAGCGCCCCGGCAGCCACCAGCGCGAGCGATGAGGCGATCCGAGGATAGTGCATGCGAAGGACTCCTGCCTGAAACCGTCGTTGCGTCCGGCCCACCCTGAACCGGGCCCCGAAGCCGGGAATGACGCGACCATAGCCCGGAGCAGTGGCCACCGCAACCGGCACCGGCACCGATGCGAGGGCTTGACCCGACCCCTGCGCCCGGCTATTGTAATTAGGATGTTGGTGGTCTTATTTATCCTATTTAGAGGCCATGGCGGATCTGGCGGATCCGTCGGATCTGGCGGACCTGGACATGCAGTTGAGCCGAACCGTGGACTACATGGTCCGATGCGTTCTGCATCTGGCTCAGTGCGAGCCTGGCAGCCCGGTGCCTCGCGGCGAGGTGGTGCAGGCCACGGGGACCCCGGATCCCTACTTCCGCAAGATCGTGCAGGTGCTGAGTCGGGCGGGGATCGTGCGTACGACGCGTGGGCCGCGCGGCGGCTACTGCCTGGCGGTGCCTGCGGCTGAGCTGACCTTGCTGCGGGTGGTCGAGGCGGGCAGCGGGGACGTGTGCATGAACCAGTGCGCTATGGACCCCTCGGCCTGCGGCCTGAGCGGCACCTGCGTGGTGCATCCCGTGTGGCAGGAGGTCCGGCGACAGGCGCGCGAGACGTTGGCTGCCGTGACCTTTGCCGAGCTGGCGCGGCGGGCCCGGGCGGGCCGGGTGCCGGAGCCAGCTCCGCCCGGGGGGCGTCGCCGGGGGCGCAAGCTGGCGGCCAGCGGCCGGGGGGACCGGCCGCGGCCGCAAGTCGGGTAGGGTAGGGTAGGGCTGAACCGGAAAGGGGCCCTGGCATGGATGTCGTCTGGCTATCGAGGCTGCAGTTCGCCGCCGCGACCTACTTTCACTTCCTCTTCGTGCCGCTGACGCTGGGGCTTTCGCTGCTCATCGCGGTGATGGAGACGCGGTTTGCCCGCGGGGGCGACCCCATGTGGCAGCGCATGGCCCGTTTCTGGGGCCAGCTTTTCCTGATCAACTTCGCCGTGGGCATTGTGACGGGGATCACGCTGGAGTTTCAGTTTGGCACGAACTGGTCACGGTACTCGGCCTACGTGGGCGACATTTTCGGGTCGCTGTTAGCCATCGAGGCCACCGCCGCGTTCTTCCTCGAGTCGACGTTCATCGGCGTCTGGATCTTCGGCTGGAAGAAGCTGTCGCCCAAGGCCCATGCGGTGGTGATGTGGCTCGTGGCCATCGCCTCGAACCTGTCGGCGGTCTGGATCCTCACGGCCAATGCCTGGATGCAGCACCCCGTGGGCTACACCATCAGCCAGGCCGCCGGGCGGGCGGAGTTGACCGACTTCCTGGCCGTGGTCACCCAGCGCGCCGCCCTCATGAAGATCGCCCACACCCTCAGCGGGGCCTATGTCCTGGCGGCCTTCTTCGTCATGGGCATCAGCGCCTATCACCTGCTGCGCCGGCAGCACCAGGAGTTCTTCCGCCGGTCGTTCCGCCTGGCCCTGGGCTTCGGACTCGTGTTCTCGGTGGTGGAACTGATTCAGGGCCACATGCATGCCGCCGACGTGGCCGAGATGCAGCCCACCAAGCTGGCGGCCATGGAATCGCACTGGGAGACGGGCCCACAGGCACCGATCTACCTCCTCTCCATCCCCGACGAGGAGGCCGGGCGGAATGCCGTGGCCATCCTGCCGTTGCCCGGGGCCCTGAGCCTGCTGGCCTTCCACGACCCCAGCGCCGTGGTGCAGGGCCTGGCGGACTTCCCCAGGGAGGACCGGCCTCCGGTGCTCATCACCTACATCGCCTTCCGTGTCATGGTCGCGCTCGGGGCCTACTTCGTGGCGGTGGCCCTGCTCGGCTGGCTGCGCCGCAACCGCCTTGAGGAGTCGCCGTGGATCCTGAAGCTGGTGCTCTTCTCCATCCCGCTGCCTTACCTTGCCATAGCCATGGGCTGGACCGTGGCCGAGGTGGGCCGGCAACCGTGGATCGTCTACGGCCTCATGCGCACGCGGGACGCCGCCTCACCCATCGCCGCAGGACAGGTCCTGGCAACGCTTATCGGGTTCATCGTCGTCTATGGCCTGCTTGGCATGGTGGCGTTCGGGCTCATGGTCCGCACGGTCAGGAAGGGCCCAGACGCAGTTCCCGCAGCCGCCGGCTCGCAGCCGACCGGTGCCGCGGGAGTTCGCTGAGGGACACCGGCCGGCGGCATCGGCCGTCGGCGCAACGGGTGAAAGGGACCTGAGACATGCTGCTCGAGAGCGTCTGGTTCTTCCTCTGGGGACTGCTTTGGGCCGTGTACTTCATGACGGCCGGTTTCGACCTGGGCGTCGGCATCCTGCTGCCATTCCTCGGCAGGGACGACACGCGCCGGCGCCTGATGCTCAACACCGCCGGGCCCCTGTGGGATGGTAACGAGGTCTGGCTGCTGACCGCCGGCGGCGTCACCTTTGCCGCCTTCCCGCGGGTCTATGCCTTCATGTTCAGCTCGCTCTATGCGCCGCTGATGTTGGTCCTCTTCGGCCTGATCATCCGCGGCGTCGCCTTCGAGTTCCGCGGCAAGCTGCCCGAACTGGGCTGGCAGAGGCTGTGGGACGTCTGCATGTTCGTCGGCAGCCTGTTGCCGGCCCTTCTTCTGGGCGTGGCCTTCGCCAATATCTTCCGTGGCCTGCCGTTCGATGGCCAGGGTTACCATGGCACCGTGGCGTCCCTGCTGAACCCCTACGGGCTGGCCGGGGGCGTCCTCTTCGTGCTGCTCTTCGTCGTGCACGGCGCCATCTGGCTCAGCGCCAAGTGCGACGGTGAGCTGCAGCGCCAGGCAGCGGTCGTGGCGGGACGGGTGTGGTGGGTGCTGCTGGCGGTCGCCGTCGTCTTCCTGGCCGCCACGTGGATCGATACGGGGCTGTATGGCAACTACCTTGCCCATCCGGTGTTATGGCTGGTTCCCCTGGTGGCTGTCGGCGCCCTGCTGGGAGTGAAGCGTTGCCTGCTGGGGGGCCGTTACTGGCTGGCCTGGGCGTCGTCGGCCCTGACCATCGTGGGGGTCACGTTCTTCGGCGTCATCGGGCTCTTCCCGAACCTGTTCCCTTCCCGCCAGGCTCCGGATACGAGCCTCACCGCCTTCAACGCCGCCAGCACGCCGCGGACGCTGACCCTCATGCTGGTGGTGGTGGTGCTGTTCGTGCCGCTGGTGATCGCCTACCAGGCCTGGGCCTACCGCCTCTTCCGGCATAAGGTCACCGCCGCGACCCTCGACCACGAGGACGTGTACTGAGGGATCGGTCCGATCTGACGGATCCGACGGATCGGACCGATCTGGTGGACAACAGGGGCTGCGGCCGGCCGCGGCGGCCGCCGCCTACGTCGCCGCCATCCAGGGGGTCGCCCGGTCCCAGTCCCGCAGACGTCGGTCCAGTTCGGCCATGCCTGCCGGCAGCGGGCCTGTGTGGGCCAGGTTCTGCAGCTCGAAGGGGTCCGTTGCCACGTCCCAGACGTAGTGCGGGGACCCGGCCAGCTCGCGGGTACGGGGCCGGAAGGGCAGCCCGTAAAGGTGCGTCGGGGTGCGGATGCCCACTCCCCCACCCGTCTCCACCACGGCGTGCTCGGACCCCGCCAGGCAGGGGCTCTGCGCGCAGACCACGGCGGTCAGGTCACGGCCCTGCACGTGGGCGGGTGCTGGTTGGCCCAGCAGCCCCAGCAGCGTCGGCATCACGTCCACCAGGCCCATCACCTGGGTCGTCACCGTCGCCGGCCGCAGCCTCGCCGGCCAGCGTACCATCAGCGGGATGCGGATGGACTCCTCGTGCAGGTCGCCCTTCTGTACCCGGCCATGGCTGCCCAGGTAGTCCCCGTGGTCCGAGGAGAACAGTACAATGGTGTCCCGCGCCAGGCCGGTCCGGTCCAGGGCCGCCAGCATCCGCCCCACGGCATCGTCGACCCAGGTGGTCATGCCGTAGTACTCGGCGATCACCCGGCGCAAGGTGAAGTCCGGCGGCAGGTCTTCGGTATACGGGAGATGGTGGTTGTAGTAGCGGTAGTCCCAACGGTAGATCTTGAACCAGTGGTCCTGGTCCGGGAGGGGCTTGGTCAGATCCACGTTCCCCCGAATGGGGATGTCCTCGGGCCGGTACATGGTCAGGTAGCGCTCGGGTCCGTCGCTCATGGGGCAGTGCGGCGGCGAGATATTGTAGAAGAGGAAGAAGGGCTCGCCGCTGCCGGCACACTGGCCGATCCGCTGCTCGACGCGGTCGCCTTCGTAGTCCACGCTGAAGCCCGGCGCCACGAACTCGGGGCCGCCGTTCTCACTGAACAACTGCGCCGAGTGCGCGTGGTTCATGCGCGGGATGACGTAGTCGTCGAAACCCAGATCCTGCGGCCAGGAGTGGATGTGCCACTTGCCGATGGCGCTGGTGTGATAGCCCAGCCCGCGCAGGACCTCGGCCAGCGTCGGGTCCTTCAGGTGCGGTCGCCCGGCAACCGGGTACTGCGGGAAATGGATGACCCCCCCCGGCATGGGCGTGCACACGTTGCCGATGCCCCCCGTGCAACCGCGGTTGTACTGCCCGGAAAGCGTCACCGAGCGCGCCGCCATGCAGACCGGGAACGTGGTCACCGCGGTCTCGAAGCGGACCCCCTCGGCCGCCAACCGGTCCAGATGCGGCGTACGGATCACCGGGTTGCCGTAACACCCCACCTCAAACGCCCGCAACTGGTCGCACAGGCACACGATCACGTTCGGTCGCTGGCTCATCAATCGGCTCCATCGGCGCACCGCCGCCTGGACCCAATCTGACCCGCGCCGCCCCCGGTGCAAGTGCGCCAGGGCATGACGCCAAGCGACCCGAGGGACAGGAAGGGCACCCGGGACACCCGGGCCCCTGGCAGCCAAGCGACGCGCACCCCCGAGCCCGGCAGGCATCGTGCCCTGCCGGACTTGGGATTCCCATCCCCGCCGCCCCATTCGCCACCCGCCTCTGCTTGCAATCTCAAAAGATCAATGTATTCTAATGTTATTATAAGCAACGGCGCGGGCAGGCGCTGGGAGCGCGGCTATGGCGGACCGACTGAATCGGGCGCAGCGGGTAGCGGGGGCACAGGTCCTGCGGGCCCTGGCGCATCCGCTGCGGCTGGGGGTGTTGCAGGTGTTGAGTGCGGGCGAGCGGACGGTGACGGACCTGTACCAGGAGCTCGGCTGCAGTCAGAGCATGATGTCGCAGCAACTTGGGATCCTGGAACGGCACGGCCTGATCCGGACGCGCAAACTGGGCACGACGAAGTACTGCGCCCTACGCAACCCCGACTTTCTGAAGCTGTTCACCTGCTTGCGCCGGCACCTGCAGACGGTGCTGCGTCTGCCGGAGGAGGCGGGTGAGGGTTGCGGCGGGCAGGGCTGAGGCAGCGGCCGACGGGTGAGCCGTGGATATCCCCTGAGGAGAGCACAACCGATGAAGCTGGTGATTGTCGGTGGGGTAGCGGGTGGCGCCGGGGCCGCGGCGCGGGCCCGGCGGCTGGACGAGAAGGCCGAGATCGTCATGATCGA
>Ga0172371_10005401_pt1 | contig 18935 bp, 18 predicted proteins | sample Lak12m_FD_114543 | JGI IMG/M metagenome (GOLD analysis project Ga0172371, IMG submission 114543) | Freshwater microbial communities from Kabuno Bay, South-Kivu, Congo - kab_022012_12m | ecosystem: Environmental > Aquatic > Freshwater > Lake | place: Democratic Republic of the Congo: South-Kivu...
GGGGCGAAGGCGACATCTATACTCCGGCAATCACCCTCTGGGCCTTCTTGTCGCAAGCGCTCCATGCGCAGCGGCTGCGTTCCTGCGCCGCGGCGGTGTCGCGCGTGATCGTGTTCTCCCTGGGCGCATGATTGCCCATCGAAGCCAACATGTTCACCTGTATTTCAGATTCGTTTTGTGTTTCCACAACCCCGAGTGACTGAAGGAGAGATCGCTATGTTGACAAGACTGCTGACGACTGCCCCGATCGTTGTTGCCGTGATGGCCGCGACCGCATGGACATTTGGATGGGGCAGCACGCCCGCCCATGCCCAGTGTGGCTGCTGCAACCACGGCGACCACGCCGGGCACGATATGGGAGCGATGGGGCACCAGCATGGCGATGCTGTCCATGCTTCTTTTCTCCTGACGTCCGGGAAGTACTCCCCCGGACGAAAGAAGCCCAGGCAGCTCTGCTTGGGAAGGCGAGACCCTGCCTGGGCTTCCGGTGGTTGTTCGGGCGCGTGCGGTCTCGCCTGCCCTTCCGTACAGTAGTGGATCCGCCCCGAAAAAATCAACACGATCGGCGACGTCAACGTGGGCTTGCGGGACGAGCACAGAAGGAGATCTCGTCCGGTTGATTCTGCGTCTGCATGCCGCTAGGATGACTTGCGTTGGCATTTCGCCCTGACTTGCTTACGCCCTCCGGAACCCTGCCATGAGAGCCGCCTTTGCCTTCCTCGTATCGTTGTGCGTCGTCTGCGGCGGCGCGTTCGCCGCTGATGTGCCTGCGAAGAAACCTGCCGCCAAGCCTGCCGTCTGGAAGGACGCACCGCCCGACGCCTTTTCGCCACGTCCGACGATGGCGGACGTGCATTACGGGGCGCATCCCAAGCAGGTGCTGTACTTCTGGAAGGTGGAGTCGAAGGAGCCTGCGTCGCTGCTGTTCTTCATCCACGGCGGCGGCTGGCAAGGCGGCAACCGCGCCAGCGGGCTGCTCGGGCTGTTGCCCCAGATGCTCAAGGCGGGGATCTCGGTCGTGTCGATCGAGTACAGGTTCGTGTCGGAGGCTGACGCCGCGGGCATCAAGCCGCCCGTCCAGTGGCCGCTGCACGACGCCGCCAGGGCGCTCCAGTTCGTCCGCAGCAAGGCTGCCGAGTGGAACATCGACAAGCGGCGGATCGGCGCTTCCGGCGGCTCGGCGGGGGCGTGCTCCAGCCTGTGGCTGGCGTTCCATCCGGACATGGCGGACTCGAAGAGCGCCGACCCGGTGGCGCGGGAGTCCACCCGACTCTGGTGCGCCGCCGTCACCGGCGCGCAGACCACGCTCGACCCGATGCAGATGAAGGAGTGGACGCCCAACAGCCGCTACGGCGGCCATGCCTTCGGTTTCAAGGGGGAAAGGGCAAGGAAACTGTCGGCGTTCGATGAATTCCTCGCGGGACGCGACAAGATCCTGCCTTGGATCGCGGAGTACTCCCCTTATGCTCTCGTGACCGCCGATGACCCGCCCGTCTACCTCATCTACTCCACGCCGCCGGCGCTGGGAAAGGACCAGAAGGACCCCACGCACACCTCGAACTTCGGCGTAAAGCTCCAGGAGAAGTGCCGGAGCGTGGGGGTGGAGTGCGAACTGGTCTATCCCGGCGCGCCGGAGGTGAAGCACCCGACCGTGCAGAGCTACCTGGTCGACAGGCTCAAGTCGCCAAAGCGGTGACATCCCTGTCGGTCCTGACCATGGTTCGATCGTGAGGGTCTTCTCTCGTCTCAGGGCCCGTAGTTGAAGAGGAGCAGTTTCCCATGAAACGCCGTGTCTTCTTGCAGGCTGCGGCGGCCGGCGTGGCTGCCCCGATCCTGGTCCCGCGCCACGTTTTGGCCGCGCCAGGCCAGCCTGGCTCTAACGACCGTATCCGTGCCGGCGTGGTCGGTACCGGCGGCCGCGTGAGCGCAATACTGGGCGAATTGCCCACCGACATCCAGGTCGTCGCCTTGGCCGACTGCGACCTGCGGAAGATGGGGGCGGAGTCCGTGTTCGGCAAGCGCGTGAGCAAACGTTTTCCGACCGAGTTTCCCCGGTGGCTGCGGTACCAGGACTACCACCGGATGTTCGACAAGGAGAAGCTTGACGCGGTCTTCGTGACCACCCCCACCCATGCGCGGGCCCTCGTCTGCGTCCACGCCGTCCAGGCGGGGCTGGACGTGTACGCCGAGAAGCCGCTGACTCTCACCATCGAGGAGGGAGAAGTGCTTGTCAAAGCGACCCGCAAACATCATCGCGTGCTCCAGGTGGGGACCCAATGCCGGTCGCTGGCACTCTATACGTGGGTCAACAGCCTGATCCGGGGCGGCCGTCTCGGGAAACTGGAGAAGGTCGTTGCCCACAATTTCATCGGACCCAAGGATCCGCCGACGAAACCCGGGGAGCCGGTGCCCGAGGGGCTTGACTGGGACAAGTGGTGTAATCAGGCGCCGTTGGTGCCGTACAACCGCGCCTGGTCCAGTTGGATGCCGTGGCGCCCCTACGACGGCGGCGGTTCGAGCTGGGGCGTCACCGGTTGGGGCACGCATGCGTACGACATGGTCCAGGCGGCGTTGGGCACCGATGGCACCGGACCGGTCGAGGTCTGGCCGGCCAAGCCGGGCGACCCGATGAGCCCGGTGACGATGCTTTATGCCAACGGTATTCCGCTTGAGCTCTCCCTGCCTGTTGGTCACGCGAATTTCTGGGGTTCGATCTACCACGGCAAGCAAGGACGGATCGAGTTCTTCTCGGACAAGGTGACGAGCGATCCACCCGAACTGGTCGCAGAGCACCCGAACTCGCAGAGCCACCCCACGCTGCCGCACCTGCGGAACTGGATCGACTGCATGCGGTCGCGTAGTCGTCCCCATGCCGACGTGGAGATTGCCCATCGGTCCACGACCGTCTGCCACCTGGTCAATATCGCGCGGGACCTGGGACGACGGCTGCGATGGGACCCGACCAAGGAGGTGTTCGTCGGAGACGATCAAGCCAATCATCACCCGTCTGTGACTCGCCCACGGCGGAAAGGCTATGAGCTTCCCTCCGCCATCTGATTCGGGAAGGAGCCGAGCATGAAACGTTCTCTCCTCGCTCTTGCGGCCGTGCTCGTTTCGATCGGCGCAGGGCGCTTGCTTGTCAACCCATCGCCAGCCCGCGCCGAGGAGCCGTCGCCAGGAACAGCGACGGCGCGCGAGCGAGCGAATCCCTTCTTTGCGATGAACTTCGCCATGCACGACGCCCGCTACGGCAAGCCCGAAGCGCAGGCCGCACTGCTCCGCGAGCTGGGATACGACGGCGCGAGCTACCTCGGGCCTTTGGCGGGCATGTGCGAGACGTTTCGGGCGATGGACGCCGCGGGGCTGCACGTCTATTTGGCAGCCGTGCCGAGCTACGACATTTCGGTCGATCCGGGCCAGTCGCTCCCTGCCCACCTGAAGGACGACGTACGCAAGCTCAAGGGCCGAGAGACCGTGCTGGGCATCCAGTTCGTGAGCAAGACTCACGCCCGAGGATCTCCGGAAGGGGATCTGCGGGCGGTGGAGTTGGGACGCGAACTGGCCGACTACGCCCGCAACTATGGTGTCCGCCTGGCGATCTATCATCACAAAGAGATTTGGTGCGAGAGGATCGACCACGCCGTGCGGATCGCCAGGAAGTGCCGCCGCGACAACTTCGGCGTCTGCTTCAACATGGTTCATTGGCTTTGGACCGACCCCGGCGGCGACCTGAAGTCGCTGGTCCACGAGGCGATACCCTGCCTGTTCCTGGTCACGCTCAACGGCAGTTCGCCGAACGGTTCGATCGAGACGCTGGACCGGGGCGCGTACGACGTGGCCTCGTTCCTGCGGGCTTTCATCGACGCCGGCTACAAGGGTCCGATCGGGCTGCAATGCGTGGGAATCCGAGGCGATCCCCGCGAGAATTTGAAGCGGTCTATGGAAGCGTGGCGGAAGATCTCCGCTCGGATCACCGCCACCGGCAAGTGACCGTCAGGCGGAGCCATCTCACGAAGACATTGACTGCGGGCTTGCACCGGTACACGTTCACGTATGAAAGAGGTATCCCATGGATCGCCGGACTTTCGTTAAGATCGTTCCTGCTCTTGCCATGTTGGCGGGCGGCTCGTCGGGGCTTGCCGACGAGCTGTGACCGATCTCGCTTCCAAAGCCCGAGAAGGAGGGCGGCAAGTCAGTTCTGGCGGCATGGTTCCACAACTGCAACAAGGCGGAGCTTGCCGCCGTGCTGAAACTCAGGCCCGAGCAGCGAGTGCTGTTCGCCCAGACCAGGAACACGACTCGGCCCCGCTTCTTCCCCTTGCTTTCCTTCTTGGGGAACTCCCAGCAGCCTGGCCGCACGTCCTTGGCGGTGACGCGGGCGGCCTCGAACGGTCGGCAGCCCGTGAGCGAAATGATCGTCAGAATGTCCCGGAACGGCTCATCGGTCACCAGCCCCAGGACTTCCTCGGACTCCGCCGGGGAAATCAGCGTTTCCCGGTGCGAAGCCTCCGGCTTCTCGATGCCTTTGATCGGATTGAAGGGGATCTTCCTCGCCTTCGCGGCCCAGTTGAACGCGCGGCAGAGAGCAGTGATGCAGCCTCGCTAGTAAGTGTCCGACCAGCTCTTATTTCCTTCGGCATCTAACCACAAACCCCAATGTCAATTGATCTTTTAATCCGTAGGTCTCGGGTTCGAGTCCCGACAGCCTCACTTTCCAACGCTTCAGTTCGCAAGGGCTTACGTTGGGTCGGTCGGTGGACATTTCGGGGGTAGTTTGGCGACTGTCACCCGAAGTGTTGCCGCCGACGGCCGCTCTACTTCTCCCGTCCCGCGCCAATACAGAACAGGTGCTTCTGCCCCCGAATGAAGATCTGGCCCAGGCTGATTGCCGGCGAGGCCCGGCACGGCTCACCCAGCGAATTGCGGGCGACGACCTGGAACTTGGCGTCGGGCCGGATCACGGTCATCACGCCCTCGTCGGAGAGGAAATGCACGAGCCCGCCCGCCGAGACCAACGACGTGCTGTAGTGCGGCCCGATCCGCTGCATCCAGTGCCGCTGGCCCGTTTCCGCCTCGAAACAACTGGCGATTCCTTCGTCGGAGACGACCAAGAAGAATCGTCCGTCTCCGGCGGCGATCGGCGACGGAACATACGAGCATCCCTTCTCGGTGCGCCAGGCCACGTGGGTCCCGGTGACGTTGCCTCGCCCATCGGGCCGGATCGCAAGAATGTGGTGCTCCGGGAACCCGGCGGTCATGAAGAGCAGCTTCCCGTTGTCGACCAGCGAAGCGACGAACTGCTCGGTCGGACCGTCGATGATCCAGTGACGCGACCCATCGTTCGGATCATAGCTGGCCACGCACTTGTTCCCCGAGAGGATCATCTGCGTGCGGCCGTCGAACTGGCGGATGATCGGCACGCAGTAGCTCCGCGTCCTGTTTTCCCGGGGAGTCTTCCAGACCACGTTGCCCGTGCGGCGGTCCAAGGCCACCAGGTACGCGTCGCCGTCGTGGTCGCCGTTGAGGAGGACCAGTTCCTTGAACAACACCACGGAGCTGCAATAGCCGTGGACGCTGTGGAACTCCCCGGGCCGGCTCAGCCATTGCCGGTTGCCCGTGAAGTCGTAGGCGGCCACGAGCATCAGGTCGCGATCAAGGAAGGTGACGTACACCTGCTGGCCATCGGCGGCCGGCGTGCTGGATGCGTGGCTGTTTAAGCGGTGCTTCCTTTCCAAGGGCGATTGGACCACGACCCGCTCCCAAAGGATCGCCCCGGTCTTTCGGTCCAGGCACAGGAGAATTCGCTCCCGGCTTTCTTCGCGGCAACTGACGAGGAAGATCCGATCCTCCCAGACGATCGGCGAGGCGTGGCCTATTCCCGGCAGTTCCGTTTTCCACGCAATGTTCTGGTTCGAGGGGCCGTCCCACCGGATCGGGATGTTCGGCTCCAGGCTCGTGCCGTCGCCGCGGGGGCCTCGCCAACCGGGCCAGTTCTCGGCACGAGCGGGATCCGGCAGACAGACTGAGCAAAGGCTCAAGACAAGCCCCGAAAGAGACAGCGTCACGAATCGCATGATGTTTTCCCAGAGGATCGACGAAACACGGGCAGGCAGGCGGGGGACAGGCACTGCGGCGGCAACGTTTCCGCTTACGCCAAAGCGGATTGCGCTACGGAACCAGTTCCCTTTTTCCTCGGCCTAGCGGGGCGACCGGCTGGCGGACTACCCCGAACGCCCCGTGCATGGTTTCGCAGGCCCCTTAGTAACTCGAAATCGGGCCCTCGGGTCAAGGGGGTTGGGGCGACTTGCCGCGGGCATGCAGGGCACGCATCCTGCGGGCCGGTTCTAACGGGGGGGAGGCAAACCTTGACGGCGCGTTCTCGGCGAAACTATACTAAACTGTTGGCCCAGCCCGCCTTGGGATGGTTGGACCGGTCTCGTTGTGCAAAGAAGCCCACCGATGATTAGCACTCTGCGCTGGAAGTGGTCGTTCGGCTTGGCCGTCCTCGGCCTGGTACTCCTTGCTGGTCAAGGCGTCCTCGGCCAGGATGCGGCAGCGCCCGGGAAACCGAAGGCCGATACGGGAAGTGCGCCTGCCGCCAAGCCGGCGGCGTCTACGCCCGCGACCAAAGAGACCGCCGAGAAGGCGGCTGCGGCGGAGAAAGCGCCCGCCGCTGCGCCCGAGAAGGCACCTGCGGCGACGCCCGCGCCGGCCGTCGCGCCTGCCGCGCGGCCTGCTCCGCCGCAAGGGCCGTTTCGCCCCCTCGCCCCGGGCGCGCTCAGGACGGTCGATCCGATGCGCCGCGTGGATGAGACGGTCAGCCGCCACGATATGGTCGAGCTGTTGGCGGTGGATCCCAAGTTGGATTGGGCCAAGGCCATCGCGTTTCGCCGCGAGATTTGGGCCCTGGAATTCAAATTCAAGCCGATGCGGATGATTTACGTCGATCTGCCGCAGCCCAGCGGCTTCATGCAGCGCAAGCAGATCTGGTACCTGGTCTACACCGTCACCAACGCCGGCAAGACGATGCGTCCGGTCCCCGCCGCCGACGGCGCCTATCAGATCGAGTCGGTCGACAAGCCGATTCACTTCGTGCCCGGCTTCTTGCTGCAGAGCATCCAGCAGGACAAATGGTATCCGGATCGGGTTATCCCCGCGGCCATCGGCCCGATCCGCATGCGCGAGGACCCCAACCGCACCTTCGCCAATACGGTGGAGATGGTCCGCGACATCCAGGTGGGCGAGACCGTTTGGGGCGTAGCCACATGGGAAGACATCGACCCGCGGACGGATCGCTTCTCCGTGTACGTCAACGGCCTGACCAACGCGTACCGCTGGACCGACGATACGGCCAAGGTCAAGCCGGGCGCCCCGCTGGGCAGCGGACGCCGTCTGTTGCGGAAGACCCTGAAACTCAACTTTTGGCGGCCCGGGGACGAATTTGACCCCAAGGAGAAGGACATCCGCGTCGGGATTCCCGGAGAGCTTGACTACGACTGGGTCTATCGCTAAAAAGAGGGTTTCCCACGGGGTGATTCGAGGAAGGGTCTATGGCACATAAGAAAGGTCAAGGTTCCAGCCGCAACGGTCGCGACTCGAACGGACAGCGACGCGGCGTGAAGCGGTTCGGCGGCCAGTACGTCCGTGCAGGGAATATCTTAGTACGCCAGGTGGGTACAGCATTCCACCCCGGTCGGGGTGTTGGCTTGGGCAAGGATTTCACCTTGTTTGCCTTGGTCGACGGATTGGTGCAGTTCGACCGAGGGGGCCGCCGCGTGAGCGTGATCGCCGCCGCAAACAATTGAATGTTCGTCGACGAAGTCGAGATTCTGGTCGAAGCTGGCCGAGGCGGTGACGGCTGCGTCAGTTTTCGCCGTGAAAAATACGTGCCCCGCGGCGGTCCCGACGGGGGGGATGGGGGCGACGGGGGCAGCGTCATCGTCCGAGCCGAAGAGGGGGTCGATAGCCTCGTCGTCCTGGTCCAGCGCAAACATTGGGTGGCCAGAAACGGCGGGCCGGGACGCGGCGTGCAATGCCACGGGGCCTCGGCCGACGATCTCGTGATCCGCGTGCCCCCCGGCACCCTCGTGATCGATGCCGCCGGTGGCTTCGTCCTTAAAGACCTGACCGTAGCCGGCGACGAGGTCATCGTCGCCCGGGGTGGGAAAGGCGGCAAGGGAAACGTCCGTTTCAAGTCGGCCACGAACCGCACGCCCCGCGAGTCAACGCCGGGCGGGGAGGGCCAATCCCGTCGAATCCGCCTCGAGCTGAAGCTCATCGCCGACGTGGGCCTGGTCGGCAAGCCCAATGCCGGCAAGAGCACCATGCTGAGCCGGCTGTCCCGGGCACGTCCGGAAATTGCCCCCTATCCGTTTACCACCAAGTATCCCAACCTGGGCCGCGTGCAGATCGACTTCGACCGCTCCTTCATCTTGGCCGACATCCCGGGGCTGATCGAAGGGGCCCACGCCGGGGCCGGGCTGGGGCACGAGTTTCTCCGCCACATTCAGCGGGCGGGCATCCTCGTTCACCTGGTCGAGCCCGAGCCGATGGACGGAACCGATCCGTTGGCCAACTACCGCGCGATCCGCGACGAGCTGGTCCGCTACGACGAGCAGCTCGGCCAACGTCCGGAGATCGTGGCCGTGACCAAGGCCGACCTGCCCGGGGCGCCCGCAACCCGCGACCGATTGGCGGCCGAACTCGGCCGCCCCGTCCTGCTCACCTCGGCCGTGACCGGCCAGGGCCTCAACGAGCTGATCATCGCCCTGGTCCGCACGCTCGATGAGCGACGAGGGATGAGGGATGAGGGATAAGAAAGAGAGGAGAAGACGCGGAGACGCGGAGACGCGGAGACGCGGAGAAGGGACAAGGGCGTCGTCGCTTCCCGTTCCAGTGTCCCCTGCCCTTCATCCTTCATCCTTCATCCTTCATCCTTCATCCTTTCCCCTGGTTGCCGTCGACGTAGGGAACAACCGCATCAAGTGCGGCCTTTTCTCGGGCGAGGCCGCGGAGGGATTGCCGGAGCCGGTCCAGACCGTGGCCTTGACGGGCACCAGCGACGAATTCGATCGCGTCGGTGCCCTGCTGGCCGGCTTCGCCGGGCAAGCGATCTCGTGGTGGATCGGGAGCGTCAATCGCCCCGGGGCGACGCGGCTCATCGAGTGGGTCCGCAGCCGCCGGCCTTGCGACGCAATCCGGCTCCTGGCGGCGGGCGATGTGCCCCTTCGGGTCGCGCTGGAGCGCCCCGACATGGTCGGCATCGACCGCCTGTTGGATGCCGTCGCCGCCAATCAACTCCGCCGCTCCGGGCACATGGCCGTGGTGGTCGATGTGGGTTCCGCAATTACCGTCGATCTCGTTTCCGAGGAAGGGGTTTTTCTTGGCGGATCGATCCTGCCCGGGATCGCCATGTCGGCCCAGGCATTGCACACGTTCACCGACCTGCTGCCGCTGGTGGACATGGCAGAGCTGCTCATCCCGCCCCCAGCCCTAGGCACGTCGACCGTGCCAGCCATGCGTTCGGGGCTATTCTGGGGCTCCGTAGGGGCGATCCGCCAATTGGTTGCCGAACTAGCCGGGGAGAACATGGATCGGACCGAGGTCTTTCTCACCGGCGGCGCCGGTCCCGCCGTCGCTGAATTGCTCGGCCCTTCCGCGCAACACGTCCCTCACCTGACGCTCGCTGGCATCGCCCTGGCGGCGCAAAGCTCCGTGCCGGGCGGCTCGACCCCCTAAAGCCGCGCTTTGAATGAATACGGAATACTGAATAAGGAATACGGAACTCAGAATGCGCATCCACGGAAACATCCCTCGTTCCGTATTCCGTATTCGCTATTCCTGATTCGTTCCCGGCTCAAAGCGAAACCAGCGGTCGCGTTTGGGTGGCATGCCGTCACTCGGCGCAGCCGAGGGTCGGCATGGAAGACGCCATGGCGATTTTCATGCTCACCCGACGCTTCGCGTCGTGAGAGCATGCCACCCGATCCCGCAGGTTATCGAGGGGGATTGGGCCCGTCGGTCAGTGCCGCATCCATCACTTGGAACACGTCCGTATTGTCGACGTATTGGCCGGGAATGTTCCAGTGCTCGGCGGCCGAGGGATCCTCGCCCTTGACCCGCTCGGCAAACCGCTCGCACCCGGCCCCCCGGGCCACCAACGGCACCAGGCTGTTCGTGTGGCTGACGGAGTTGTATCGCAGGTCCGGGACCTTGCCCTTGCCGCGATCGAGAATTCGGTCGAACGGGACCGTACTGGAGTGTTTGCCCCAGAGCATCCCGGTCTCGTGGTCGGCGGTGCAGATCACCAGCGTTTGGGACCAACCGCCGTGGGTCTCGACCCAATCGGCCACCGCCCGGATCGCCTGGTGGAAGTCGATCTGCTCTTCAATCATCCGTGCGGGTTGATTCGTGTGGTTGGCCCAGTCGACCGCCCCGCCTTCAATCATCAGGTAGAAGCCGTTGGGCTCCCGGCTGAGCACGTTGATCGCGGCCTTGGTCATGGTGGCCAGGGAGGGCACGCTGGAGTTTAGCGGCTGCGAAAACGGCGTATCTTCCTTACGCCACTTCCCTCGTGCCTGCTGCAACGTGGCATAGACCTGCGGCACGCCGAGGACTTTTTTCGCGTCGGGAGGGGCCGCCGCGGCCAAGGACTCGAACTCCGCCTTGGTTTGGATCAGGCGCCAGCCGCCGGGATGTTTGCCCTGTTTGAGCTGCTCCCAGGTGGCGGCGCCGCCGACGTAGTGGGCTTTCTTTTTGGCAGGCCGCCCCTCATCGTCGAACTCGGGGTTGCCGGTTCCCATGATGACGTCGAGATACGGGGCGGCGAGCATCTCCTTGGCGATTTCCTCGTAGTGGTCGCGTTCCACATTGTGGGCCCCGCCCAGGCCCGCGGGCGTGGCGTGGCTCCAGGGGACCGTGGTGATGGCCCCCACGGCCCTCCCGCGGCTCTTGGCGATCTCGGCGATGGTCTTTCCGGTGAGCGGCTGGTTGGTCACGCTCCAGTTGATCGCGTTGTTGTACGTCTTTACGCCGGTCGCCAGCGCGGTGGCTGCGGCGGCCGAATCGGTCGCCCCGCCCATAAGGAACTTGTAGCCGGCGAACGTGCGGCCGGTCAGGCCCAAGGCGGACGCAGTATCCCACGCCTTCGACGGCCGATAGACCAGGGTGGGGTCCTGCTCCGTCTTGCCCGTGGGACGTTTAAGGAGCGTGAGCGGATAGGTGGTACACGCAGCCTTGACCCAGCCGGGTCCGTCGTAGAGCTGCGTACTCTGCCGCTTCGCGGCGTCCCACTTGCCCTCGTACATGCTGGTAGCTTGCCAGGAGCCGAAGCCCGAGCCATCGGCAATCATGAGGATGACGTTCTTGGCGGCCCAAAGCGGGGCAGCGTGCAGCCACACTGCCATGGCGAGCAAAACAACCCCGCGCCCCAGGCCATGCCGTCGCCGCGTTGCACTCCAATCCTTCACAGCACTCCTCCCTCGGCTACATTGGGTTCGAGTTGCCTTTCGACCAATTCCAACCATTGTGCTCCCGTGACCCGGCGGAGGAAATGCCACTAACGGGGTGAAAATGGCGTAGAGACGACAGGGAGGGCCGGGTTCCTTTTTTGTCTTTTTCTCCGGGCAGGGTGGTCAATGCCGGCCGACTGGATTAGAATGCGGGCGCCCTGCTTTGGGGTGGCCTGTCTAAGACATCCGGGCATCAGAAGGGCGGATTTCTGATGAGCCGAGTGCCTCAGCGTCGCCGAAGTCGCTCTGGCCGACGATCGTCCGTGGCCGCCGAGTCGTGGGCGGTCGTAGTGGGTCCGGTGGGCGTGGCCGTGCGGATCGCGTCGGAAAGTTCCCTTGCCCAGGATGCCGCCTGCCATGCCTCTTGAGCCCGCCGCCGAGTTGCTGGCCTATGCCCGCCGCAATGGCTTCGCGGTCGGCTACTTCGAGTCCTGGGACGTGGCCTCGCTCGAGGGCGCGATCGACGCCGCCGAGGCGACGCGCTCGCCGTGTGTGGTCGGCTTCAATGGGGAATTCCTCGCCCGCCCCGAGCGCGATCCGCCGGCGCGCCTGGAATGGTACGGTGCCCTGGCCCACGCGGCGGCCGAGACGGCCCGTGTCCCCTGCGCGGCGATCTTCAACGAGTGCCCGTACGACGACTGGGTCGAGCGCGCGACCTGCGCCGGGTTCAACCTCGTGATGCCGGCGCACCCCGGGGCGAGTGGTGCCGACCTCGCGGATCGGGTCGCGGACCTGGTCCACGTCGCCCATGCCCGCGGCGTGGCGGTGGAGGCGGAGTTGGGAGAGCTGCCGGCCGGGACGGCGGACCACGGCCACGCCGAGGGCTCGCTCACCGACCCGGACCAGGCGGCGGCCTTCGTCCGCCAGACGGGGATCGACGTGCTGGCGGTGAGCGCGGGCAACGTCCACGTGCTGCTCGAGGGCCAGCGCGGGCTCGATCTCGCGCAGGTCGGGGCGATCGCGGCGAACGTGGAAATCCCCCTGGCCCTGCACGGCGGCAGCGGCATCGAGCGCGAGTCGCTCCGCAAGGCGATCGCCCTGGGAGTGGCCAAGGTCAACTACGGCACCTATCTCAAGCAGCGCTCCCTGGCGGCTTGGCAGCGGGCTCTGGCGGGCGGCTGGGGCGACCCGCATCGCGCCCTGGGCGGCGGCCGCGAGTCCGACCTGATGGTCATCGAGCGCCGAGCGGTCCGCGATGCGATCTTGGAACGGATCGAGATCCTCGGTTGCTGCGGGAGGGCCTGATGATGGCCGACGTGGGGTGCGCGGGGATCCTGGTGGCCGACACCTTCTGCGGGCCGATGGAGCGCCTGCCGCGCGAAGGCGAGCTCCTGGCGATCGATCGCATGCCCTCCAAGGCCGGCGGCTGCGCGGCGAACGTGGCGATCTCGCTCGCCAAGCAGGGCGTCGCCGCCGAGGTCTGCGGCTGCGTCGGGGCCGACGCCGGCGCCGAGGTGTTGCTGGAGGGCCTCCAGGGGACCGGGGTGGGCTGCGCCGAGATCCGAAGGCTCGACGACTATCCGACCAGCAAGACGGTGATCCTGCTGGTCGAGGGAGAGGACCGCCGCTACGTCCATGTGTTCGGGGCGAACGCCGGTTTCGAGGTCCGCCACATCCGCCGCGCGTGGGTCGATGGCCTGAAGATCTTCTACTTCGGCGGGCTGTGCGCGACGCCGGGGATCCGCCCGGACGAGCTGGCCCAACTGCTGGCGTACTGTCGGCGGCAGGGCATTGTGACGGTCGTCGACGTAGTCGTTCCCCAGGAAAAGCGGGGGATGGAGGCCCTCGCGTCCTTGCTCCCGCACATCGACTACTTCCTGCCCAACGACGACGAGGCTGAGCGCCTGACCGGCTGCGACGACTTCGAGCGGCAGGCGGCGAGACTTCTGGAGTGCGGCGTGAGAACGGCCGTGATCACGCGCGGCGCGGAGGGCTCGCTCGCGGCTCGCGGACGCCGGCGGTGGCGGGCCGAGGCGTATCGCGTCGAAGGCATCGACCCCTCGGGCTCGGGCGACGCCTTCGCCGCGGGCGTCATCACCGGCGTGCTGCGCAAGTGGAACCTCGCCCGAACGCTCCGCTACGCCGCAGCCCTGGGGGCCTCGGCCACCACGGCGATCGGCACCACCGACGGCGTGTTCGACGCCGAACGCGCCGCGGCCTACGTCCGCGAACATCCGTTGTCCGTAGTTTCTTCCAAGCACTGAGGAGCGCGAGACGCCGATGACTCGCAAGTTCCGCGTCTCGCGTCGCGATTTCCTCCGCGTGGCCTCGGCCGACGTGCCCGTACCGTTCAGGGGAAACCCATGAAGAGCCGTTCGTACCTCGTCGGCAGCACGCTGATCGCCGCCCTTGGCGGGCTCTTGTTCGGATTCGATACGGCGGTCATCTCCGGGACCACGGAGGCCCTGGAGACGGTCTATCAACTGGGCAAGTTCGCCCTGGGCTTTACGGTCGCCAGCGCCTTGATCGGAACGGTCCTGGGCTCGATTGTCGTCGGCCGTCCGGCCGACCGCTTCGGGCGGCGGGCGGTGCTGATCGTGATCGCCATCCTCTACTTCGTCTCCGCGGTCGGCAGCGGCCTGGCCTGGGACTGGTACTCGTTCCTCTTCTTCCGTTTCATCGGCGGGATCGGGGTGGGCGGGGCGTCGGTGGCCTCGCCGCTCTACATCGCCGAGATATCGCCCGCCCGATACCGCGGCCGCCTGGTGGCCGTCACCCAGTTCAACATCGTCTTCGGCATTCTCCTGGCGTTCTTCTCCAACTACGCCATCGCCCAGCTCGACCTGGGCGACGTGGCCTGGCGGTGGATGTTCGGCGTCGAGGCCGCGCCGGCGGCGTCGTTCTTCTTCCTCCTCTTCCTCACGCCGCTCGGCCCCCGCTGGCTGGTTTCGCAGAATCGCATCGAGGAGGCCCGGGCGGAGCTGGAACGGCTCGGCACCGACTCCGGGAGCGCCGAACGGGAAATCGAGGAGGTCCGCGCCTCGCTCGACCTGGAACACCACACGCTCGAAGAACCCCTGTTCCGCCGGGCCTATCTCAAGCCGATCCTGCTGGCGGTGGCAATTGCCGTGTTCAACCAGTTGTCGGGGATCAACGCGATCCTCTACTACGCCCCGCACATCTTCGAGATGGCCGGCGCTGGAAAGAACGCGGCGCTCCTGCAAGCGGTGGCGGTGGGCGGAATCAATCTCGTCTTCACCATGGCGGCGCTGGCGATCATCGACCATTTCGGCCGCAGGAGACTGATGATCGCCGGCTCGATCGGCTATATCCTCAGCCTGGGCGCCACGGCCGGGGCGTTCTATCGATTCGGCTCCGACTTCACCGCGCTAGGCGGCGCCGTGGTGCTGGTGAGCCTGCTGGTGTTCATCGCCTCGCACGCCTTCGGGCAGGGCGCCGTGATCTGGGTCTTTATCGGCGAGGTGTTCCCCAACCGCGTCCGCGCCCGCGGGCAGGCCCTCGGCAGCTTCGTCCACTGGTTCATGTGCGCGGCGATCTCCTGGACCTTCCCTGTGATCGCCGCCCGGTCGGGCGGCCACGCCTTCGCTTTCTACGCCGCGATGATGGTCCTGCAACTCTTGTGGGTGCTGTTCGTGATGCCCGAGACAAAGCGCGTGTCGCTCGAAGAGATCCAGAAGAACTTGGGAATTGAATGAAGGGGGCGACACGCCCCGGCCCTGACAGAGAGCGTATTGCACTCCTTTTCTGAACCTCAGTAGGGCTTGTACTCCACCAGCCGCACGTTGTCCACGTAGTAGATCCCCGGCGGCCAGTAGGGGTACAGGAGCACCCGGACCCAGCGGACGTTGGGCGTGTTGGCCGTCGGGCTGAAGGGTTTCTCGCGGCGGGAATAGGTCTTCCACTCGTTCGGGCCGCCGGCCTTCAACTGTCCCTTCCAATCGTAGTTGTGGAGGAACGGCGAGTGGCCCCGTTTCTGCGCCGCGGGCTTCGGCAGGCTCGAATCGCGGACGTACTCGATGAATGCCCCCTCGTCGGCCCCGAACGACGTGTCGGGCTTGTTCTCATAGCCCACCAGCCAGACCATGATCTCCGGCCCCTTCACGTCGAGGCTCAGCCAGTAGGATTTGCCGGGCTCGACCGGCACCGGATCGCTCCAGAACCACACCCCGTCCAGCCCGGCCAGAGTGTCGTACTTCGGCTCTTGCGTCGGCTCTTTCTTCGGGGCGTCCTTGGGCGAGGCCCCCGCGCGGATCTTCTTCCACCACACGTAGCCCTGCGACTGGAGCACGTCGGTGTCGAACTTGAGCACCTTGCCGTGCCGGGGATCCTCGTCCTGGACCCAGAACGACGACAGCCCGTCGATGCTCTGCCATCCCTTGGGCGTGACCTCCCCCTGCTCGAAGTCGCCGTTGGGAATCAGATTCTTTCCCGGCGGCAGCGGCTTGGTGATCGGGTCGGCGGCCAGGGCTAACGAACTTGCGAGAAGCGCGGCTGGTACAAGCAGATTACGAACCTGACGGTCGGTCATGATGGTCTCCGACGCGAGATCAGCCGTCCTGGCGGACTGGTGGAGGAAGAACCTTTCGGCCGCTCTTCTTCTCTCGATGCCTTGCGTCTTCAAGGATACGGTCAATGTCGAAACCCATCGACCGCGCGAGCGCCTCCTTGATCCTTCTCGTCTCTTGGAGGACTTCATCCACGGTCTCTTTTTCGTTGATTTGGGTCATGGCAATCACTCTCCGAGCAATTCTCCCGGCGTGCAAAGGATCGGAATCTCATACCCGCATTGAGCGACAACTTCACGAAGTTCCCGCATGATGGCTGCGTTGGCGATGTGTCGGCAATTCCACGTCAGCAAGATATCGATGTTGTGGACCGACGACACGGCGATATGAACTGAATCACGAGTCGCTCTCTGGGGAAGCAAGCTAGAACCCATGATCGCCTTGGCGACGTCGTTCACCGCCTCCGTCAGTTCGAGCAAGGGAAGATCCCGAAAGAAAGACAGCCGGCGCTTTGCCGCTTCTTCGTCTCCCGCCGCCTCGTCCAGCACGGTCTGCGAAACGCAGAGATCGAAGTTCTGTCGTTGGTTGTCCCACCAGTCATGGGTGAGTTGTTGCCGTGCCGCCTGAAGCAGATCGCGGCTGGGCCATGCGGCCAAGTAACTTGCGATGGTGGTCTCGATGTAAACACGTTTCGTCACGATTGAGCACCGCGAATGTTAGCGTGTTTGGATTTGTCGACCGCTACCAAGGATTATACTGTTCGTATGAGGCGGGGAAACGCGGAGGTTTACCGCTCACGACCGGCCTCGATCAAGTCTTTCACCCTCACGCCCAACGGCGACATCGCGTTGCGGGCGGTACGCATCCTCCGGGCCACTTCCAGTTGGGATTGGCTTCCGCCTTCCTCCAACGAGACCTCTTTCAGAAAAACAACTGCCACAGGCACCTCCCCCTGCACTTCGGGCAGGGGCTCATCAGGTAGCGCGCTGAAGGTCTTCCCGTCATAGACTCCACGGATCGTTAACATCGTTTTACATCTCCGGTTGAGGCTGCCACGAGAGATAGCACGTCCCTGCTCCGACGTGACTCATCATCCGCAAACGCCGTTGCCACGTCCTCGGCGATCCGTACTATTCGAAATCCAATCCCTCCTCCGTCAGGAAGAACGACACAACGCTAGTCTTATTGTCCCACAACGACGAAGGGTCGGCCAGCACCCCATTGGGCTATTTTCCTTTCTTCCCCAGCCCGGCGGCGAGTTTCTCCCGGGCCTTCTTGGCGAACTCGTCGTCAAGGCCGGCGGCGATCAGCCGGGCCAGTTCCCGCTTCGCCTCCTCGGGCTTGCCGAGCGCGTCGAGCGATTGGGCCAGGAGCCACCGGGCCTCGCTCTCATAGGCGGCGCCAACGCTCAGGGCAATCGCCCGGGCGAGGCGCCGGGCGGCGTCGCGGTGCTGGCCTCGCAGGGCCAGGATCTTGCCGTGCCAGTAGAGCGGCTGGCCGAGGAGCTTCTCCGTGGGGAAGGTGTGCTCCCAGCGGGCCACCACGTCGAGGGCCGCCCCCAGGTCGCCGCTTCGGATGTACTCGCGGATCGTGTTCGGATAGGAGCCGACTTTCGCCGCGCGGACCTGCGGCGGGATGAGCACCTTGTCGAGGGCCTCGGCGCGGCGATAGTGCTCTCGGGCCCCTTCGATCCCAGACGCCCTCACCCCCTGCCCCTCTCCCGGAAGCGGGCGAGGGGAGTTCCACAGGAGCACGTCGCCGGCGGCGATCAGGCAGTCGCGGTAGGCGTCGGCCACTTTCTCATCGAGCGGGGCGCTCTTCCAGACCTCGTCGACCTGCCGGAGCACCTCGCCCACCTTGTCCGGCTGGGCGCGGTCGATCCCCACGAGCCGGATGAGTCGGGCCAGGACGGCGAGCTTCTCGTCGGCCGGATCGTCGTCGCCGATGGCCGCCCGGTAGTTGGCGATCGCCTCGTCGAGGCCGCTTTCGCCGAGTTGAATCGAGCAATCCGCCATGAGGCGCCGGACTTTGCGGACCTGCGAAGCGGAAAAGAGCTGCGTCCCCTTTTCCTTCTTTTCCTTCTCCAAGAAATCCTTGGCCACCTCGATCGCGGTCTTCGCCTCGCCCGCCTCGGCCGCCAGGTGGGCCAATTCGGCCAGTGCCTCGAGGCTCAGCTTCCCGCGGTCGTAGCCTCGGGCGATGGCCGCGTACTCGGCCGGCTTCCCCTCCTTGATCTGCTCGGTGACGTGCTGGATCTGGTAGATTTCCAACGGCCACTCGACGGTCTTGCCGTCCGCCGAGAGTCTCACCGGGAATCGGCCCAGCGTGAGATAGACGTGGATCGCCTCCGCTCCCGCAGCCGATTGCCCGTCGCCAAAGTCCCAGCGGAACACCGTCGCCGGAGGAAACTGCCCGGCGTTGGCCACGCGGAAGACGACCCGGGTGTATTGCCCCTCGTGCCGGACGACGGGCCAGATCGAGTCGCTGATGGTCGGCTCGAAGCGCAAGGCGGGTCCGCCGGGCGTCTCATACCGGAGCACGCGGGCCTGGTGCGGCGCGGTGAAGATCGACTCGGGAATCCCGGTGAAGTACGCCTGCCCGGCGATCTTCGGCTGCCCGGGCGGGCTCCAGCCGAGGAACGCCATCTGTTGCAGCGAGACCTCCTCGTGGTAGTATTCGAGGTAGTGCAGCCCGGCGGTCAACTGGACTGCGGCGTTGAACTCGCCGTGCAAGCCCCGCTCCGTCGTGTGCCGGCCGGGCCAGTGGACCAGGGGCTTGCCGTCGAGGAAGGAGAACGAGCCTTCGTTCGAGGCCGTGCAGAAGCGGTACTCGCCCGCCGCCGGGATGTTGATCCAGCCGCGGTAGACGCTCATATAGTAATCCGACCAGCCGAAGGGATTGAAGGCATCGGCGATCCGCCGCTGGTAGCGGGCGCCCAGCGGCCGGGGGCTTGCGGCCA
>Ga0172371_10005402_pt1 | contig 18932 bp, 17 predicted proteins | sample Lak12m_FD_114543 | JGI IMG/M metagenome (GOLD analysis project Ga0172371, IMG submission 114543) | Freshwater microbial communities from Kabuno Bay, South-Kivu, Congo - kab_022012_12m | ecosystem: Environmental > Aquatic > Freshwater > Lake | place: Democratic Republic of the Congo: South-Kivu...
AATCTATTTGAACCGTGGGAAAAGGAGGAATTTGATTACATTATAGTAAATCTACCGTATATACCTCATCAGCAAATGGCAAATTTATCGATTGATATATTAAATTTTGAACCATATATAGCCCTAGACGGTGGGAGCGATGGGCTAGATACCTATCGTGATTTTTTTTCAAAGGCGTCAAAACATCTTAGCCCGAGGGGTAAGATTTATGGTGAAATCGGTGACAAGCAAGGAAAAGAAATTACAAATTTATCAAAAAAATATTTACCAGATAAAAATGTAGAAATTATCACTGATTATTCAAACTACGATAGGTATTTTATCATTCAAAATAATGTGAAAATATGATAGAATTACAAGGTTAAAATAGCACAACTATTGTTCAAACAAGGTTAGCTTTTGATGAGCAACCATCTGTGAATAGTTTTATATTATTTGTTTGTTTTTATGTGAATAATGGGCCCGTACCTGCCCGAATGAACATTCGTTCAGGCGGGGCTTAGCTTGACTAAGCTGGAGTCGAGCAATAGTCATTTTTTCATAAACCAGATTTGGGGAGCAGCACATGTATTATGTTTATATCATTGAAGATGAACTCGGAAAACGGTATAAGGGATATACATGTGATTTGAAAAGACGTTTTAGGGAACATGTAAGTGGTCAGACTAGAACAACATCAAGAATGAGTGGCAAACTAGTCATAAAATATTTTGAAGAAGCTGAATCTCTCGAAGAAGCACTGAAAAGAGAAAAATATTTCAAAACGGCAGCTGGAAGAGTGTTTTTAAAGAAAGTATTGGGCCCGTAGCTTAGTTGGTAGAGCGCCTCCATGGCATGGAGGAGGTCGCAAGTTCGAATCTTGTCGGGTCCACCAAAGTAGAACAAAATAGTGATTAAAGAAAGGGGTAAAGATGAGTAATGTTTATAAAAATGCAATGAAACAGCTTCACGAGGCTGCAAAATTGATACAATTAAATCAAGAAATAGTAGATATCCTAGAGAGTCCAAAAAACACAATTGAGTTTAATATACCAATAAAGATGGACGATGAGAGCGTCAGACTATTCCGAGGCTATCGGGTCCAGCATAACGACGCACGAGGACCCTATAAGGGTGGTATTCGCTTCCATGAAAATGTCGACATTGACGAAGTTCGTTCTTTGGCCTTCTGGATGAGTATTAAAACAGCAGTTGCAGGCATACCTTATGGTGGTGCTAAGGGAGGGGTAACGGTAAACCCCAAAAAATTATCAGAAAGTGAAAAGGAAAAAATAGCCAGGGGATATGTAAGAGGAATCAAAGACAATATTGGTCCAGATCGAGATATCCCTGCTCCAGACGTAAACACGACACCACAAATAATGGCTTGGATGATGGATGAGTATTCACAATTATCAGGGAAATACGATCCAGCCTCTTTTACGGGCAAGCCACTTGAGGTTGGAGGTGCTATCGATCGTGAGCCTGCTACGGGCCAAGGGGGTGTCTATATACTTGATGAATATATCAAGAGTCTGAAACAGAAAACAAAGGAATATAGCATTGTTATTCAAGGATTTGGGAATGTCGGCCGTTTTTTTGCCGAAATCATTCATTATCTAGGCAAGCCATATAAAATAGTCGCGGTTAGTGATTCCTCTGGTGCGATATATAATAAAAATGGTTTGGATATACCGTTTGTTATCGCTCACAAGAACGAAGCGGGTAAAGTAGCAGATTTTGAAGGTGCAGAAAATATTAGTGAAGAAAATCTTTTTGAGCTTGATGCAGATATTTTTGTGCCAGCGGCTTTAGAGAACTCTATTTCAAAAGATAGAGCGCTAAAGCTAAAAGCAATGACAGTTTTGGAGCTTGCAAATGGTCCAGTTACGGCAGAAGGCGAAGAAGTTCTTTTGAAGAAGGGGGTTACAATAATACCTGACATATTAGCAAATGCTGGTGGAGTAACTGTTAGCTATTTTGAGTGGGTACAAGGCAAAACAGGTGCAAGGTGGGATTCAGATGAAACCCAATCCAAGCTAAAGAAAATATTAGTAAAAGCCTATAACGATATTGATAGAATTCGAGGGCAATACAAGACTGATTTCCGCAAGGCGGCTTATATTTTAGCAATCTCACGAATCTCTGAAGCTATAAAAATCAGGGGAATAGAAAATTAAATATGAGTACCCATAAACTATGAAAAAAATCTTAGAAGTTCCACACCGAATTCAATATTATGATATTGATGATGATAAGTGGCAAGGACGGTCATGTGGGATTGTTTCTTTGGCGATGGTATTGGAATATTACGGCATTCAAGTCGGAATGGATGAGCTAATAAAACTGGGATTAGAAAAAAATGGTTATATCAATAAAATTGGATGGAAACATCAAATAATTTGTGACTTAGCTAAGCATTATGGGCTAGAGGCTTGTAGGACAGAGGAGGATACAGTAGACAGCCTAATGGAAGCCCTAGAACAGAACGAGCCAGTTATTATTTCGATTCATAAAAACTTTGAACCAGAAAATGGTGGTCATTTAACAGTTCTAAATGGCTATTTTGTGTCAAATCAGGAGCTTATGGGCTTCTATGTCAATGATCCAGTAGGGGCCTCATATAAACATCAAAATCAGTTTATTAAGCTCGAAAAATTTTTATGTGGCTGGAAAAAAAGAGCTATTTATGTTAAAAAAGTATGAGCATGACTAATTATAACCACAAAAAAATTGAAAAGAAGTGGCAGGAAATTTGGGCCAAAACTAGACTCTATCAGGTAGATTTAGAAAAGGCAGATAGACCCTTTTATAATCTAATGATGTTTCCATATCCAAGTGGTGAATATCTACATCTTGGACACGGCTATTCATATGCTGGAGCGGATGTTTATGGGCGCTATACAAGACTTTCTGGAAAAGACGTTTTTGAGCCAATTGGTTACGATTCTTTTGGTTTACCCGCAGAAAACTATGCCATAAAGGCAGGAGTTCATCCCAAGGAAAGCATCGCTAAAAACATAGAAATAGCGAGGGGACAACTGAAATCATTTGGTTGTATGTTTGACTTTGATAAAGAGGTTATTACCAGTGATCCTGCGTATTACAAATGGACCCAATGGGTCTTTCTGAAACTATATGAGCAAGGGTTAGCTTATCAGAAAGAATCTCCAGTCAACTGGTGTCCAAAATGCAAAACCGTTCTGGCAAATGAGCAAGTAATATCGGGTAAATGTGAGCGTTGTGAGGATGACGTAATCCAAAAAAAACTTAAGCAATGGTTTTTTAAAACAACAAAATATGCCGATAAACTTATAAAAGATCTTGATAAAGTCGACTGGCCGGAATCCTCAAAAGTTAAGCAAAAAAACTGGATTGGAAAATCAACGGGTGTTGAGTTTGAAATGGATATAGATGTCTCGGACGAAAAGCTAGGAGTATTCACAACGCGGATAGACACAGTCTTTGGTATGACCTATGTCGTAATTGCCCCTGAGCACCCACTTGTTGATAAAATCACTACTATCAAGCAGAAACAAAAGGTCAGAACATATCAAAAAAGTACGCAAAAGTTAGCAGAAATAGAGCGACGATCGGCAGAAAAAGAAAAGACAGGTGTGTTCACGGGAGCATATGCTATTAACCCATTTAATAATAAAAAAATACCGATATGGGTTGCTGACTACGTCATTTATTCATATGGAACAGGGGCGGTTATGGCAGTCCCAGCTCATGATGAACGTGACTTTGAGTTTGCTAAAAAGTTTGGATTGGAAATAATTACCTCTGTACGACCATCAAAAGAACAGAAAGACTCTCGTGTTTTTGTAGATAAGGGAGTCTTGGTTGAGTCTGGTCAATTTACTGGATTATCCTCCCATGATGCCATAAAAAAAATGGCTAAATGGCTTAGTAAAAAGGGCATCGGGAAAGAAAAAACCACTTATAAGCTCCGAGATTGGTCATTTTCACGACAAAGATATTGGGGGGCACCAATTCCGATCGTGCATTGTAAAAAATGCGGAACAGTTCCAGTCCCGGAAAAAGATTTACCGGTAAAATTACCTGAAGTAAAAGAGTTTCGACCGACAGGTCTAGGAGAGGGGCCATTGGCGACTGCTGTTGATTTTGTAAATACAAAATGTCCAAAATGTGGTCAGCCAGCGAAGAGAGAAACAGATACTATGGATACTTTTGTTGACTCAAGTTTCTATTTTATGAGATATCCAAACGTTGGAGACGAGAGCCAGCTGATGAACAAAAAAATTACTCAAAAATGGCTACCTGTGGATATGTATATTGGTGGAGCTGAGCACGTAACGATGCATCTTTTATATGCAAGATTTGTCACAAAAGCATTTTTTGATGCAGGACTTATTGAATTTGATGAGCCATTTATGAAATTACGTCACCAGGGAATGATTTTAGGACCAGACGGCAAAAAAATGAGCAAATCAAAAGGTAATATTGTTGTTCCGGGAGAGGTTATGAAAGAAGTGGGGGCAGATGTTTTTAGAACCTACATCCTATTTATGGGACAGTTCGAAGACGGAGGCCCGTGGAATCCAGGAGGGCTAGCCGGGATTGTTCGCTTCTTCGAAAAAGTTTGGCGACTATTTGATTGTGAAATTGACGAGAAAGATCCTGAGTTAGAAACCGATCGAATTCTAAATAAAACCATAAAAAAAGTTGGTCAGGATATCGAGGATTTTAAATTTAATACAGCGATTTCCGCATTAATGATTTTAGTAAATCATATGAGTGACAAAAAAGTCCAAAACAAAAAGTCGTTAGAAACGCTAGCCATACTAATTTCACCTTATGCCCCTCATCTAGCAGAGGAACTTTGGGAGAAAATGGGCAACACAGAAAGTGTCTTTAATGGAGCTTGGCCAACATTCGAAGCAGGACTAGTAGAGGATACAATAATTACCATAGCGGTCCAAATCAACGGCAAGGTTCGAGACCAAATACTAGTAACACCTGGGTTAATGCAGGAAGAAATATTAAAAATAGCCAAAGAATCAGAACAAACAGATAGGTATCTGGAAGGCGCTGAAATAATTAAAATTGTGTACATCCAGGACAAGCTTTTGAGCCTTGTCCTAAAGTAGAAAACGTGCTATAATCACTCACATTAAGTTATTTGAAAATGGAAAAAATTGATACTAAAAAATTATTAACTGCCGAGACTGGAGCCAAAGCAACAGTTGAAATTAGCGAATCGATTAGGACCCTGGAATTATCTGATACCACAGAAGGGAAGAAGGTAATCGGGAAAGTTACTGTAACCAAGCTCGACGATAGCCTGCTAGTGAAGGGTGAATTTGTTGCTGGAGTAGTACTGATTTGTGACCGTTGTCTAGAAAACTTTAAGACCCATATTCCATTCCGTCTGGAGCGTGATTATTATACTGATCGTTCAGGGCAAAAGAGAGAGAATCTATTTGTTGACAAATATGGTCAAATTGATATAACGGAGCCAGTAAGGGAGGAAATTATTTTGAATATACCTTTACATAATTATTGTGACGATGGTTGTCTGGGGATTTGTCAGGGCTGTGGGGTAAATTTAAATGTAGAAAAGTGTTGTTGCAAGAATAAGAAAAAAAATCCTAAAAGGGGATTCGAAGGGAGAGAATAGTGGCGGTACCAAAAAAAAGGAAAACTTCAGCAGGAGGAAAGCAGAAAAGAAGTCACCATGCTTTATCAAAGCCTACCTTGATTAAATGTCCACAATGTGGCGATAAAAATATATCACACACAGTCTGTGCGACTTGTGGTCGATATGATGGCAAAGAGATAATCCATGTTGAGACAAAGCTAGATAGAAAGCTTAAAAAAGAAGCCAAGAATAAAGAAAAACAAGAGGAATAGATGGCATCCAACCGGCACCTTTCAAGAATAATTGCTTTCCAGACGCTATATGAGCAAGAATTTATCGCAAAAAAAGTTCCAGGTCATGAGTCTGAAAGTCAGAAAACGCTAGAAGAAATATTGGAACGTAATTATCAGGAATTTGCTAAAGCTCTAGAGGGTCGAGAATTTATTGACCAATTGGTTTGGGGAATACGGGACAATAAAGATAAAATAGATACCATTATCGTTCCAGCTGCTCCAGAATGGCCAATCGAGCAGATCGCAATGGTAGACTTAATAATACTGAGAATGGGAATATTCGAACTTCTATTTGCCAAAGAAGTTCCACCAAAGGTAGCAATTAACGAAGCAGTCGAATTGTCAAAAGCTTTTGGCGGACAAAATTCTTCAAAGTTTGTTAACGGGGTTTTAGGAACAGTCTACAGGGCGAGCGATGTTTACAATCCCGACGATGATAAAAAACGAGAGAAAAAATGATTGATTCAGAAAACCTTAAACAATTTCTAGAGAAAAATGAGATAAAATATCATAACGAGCAGTTGCTAATAACTGCCCTTACTCATCGTTCTTATCTAAACGAGCATCACGACATAAAAGAACACAACGAAAGATTAGAGTTTCTTGGCGATGCCGTTTTAGAATTAGTTGTCACGGAATATTTATACAAGAATTATCCAAACCCAGAAGGCGACCTAACAAACTGGCGGAGTGCGCTGGTAAAAACAGAAACAATCTCCGAAGTAGCAAAAGACTTGGGTGTGGAGCAGTACATATTGATGAGTCGCGGGGAAGCAAAGAGTCTTGGCCGAAGTCGACAATTAATTTTGGCAAACGCTTTTGAGGCGATTGTTGGGAGCCTATATCTGGATCAGGGCTTGGAAGAAGTACAAGCGTTTATTCAAAAAAAACTAATAGTGAAGTTAGATAAAATATTATCAGAAAAATCATACATTGACCCTAAGAGTTTATTCCAGGAGTTGGTCCAGGACCAAGAGGGCATAACTCCATGTTATGAAGTTTTGCAGGAAGATGGGCCAGACCACGATAAAACATTTACTGTTGGCGTTTTTGTTGGAGAGATTGTTTGGGGTGAGGGGAAAGGACCCTCCAAACAGGCAGCTCAAGCATCGGCTGCAATCAAGGCTATAGAAAAGTATAAAAAGAAACGATAAGCTTAATATCGAACTAAAGCGTTGCTTAAGGCGACGCTTTTTTTGTACAATTATTCTGTTATGCACTTAAAGAAATTAGAAATATATGGTTTTAAGTCTTTTGGATCAAAAAGCACATTAGACTTTGAGCCAAACCAAAAAGAGGCAGAGATCACAGCCATTGTTGGTCCCAACGGATCGGGTAAAAGCAATGTTGCAGATGCGATTCGGTGGGTTCTCGGCGAACAAAGCAACAATATCCTAAGGAGTAAAAAAAGCGAGGATGTTATTTTTTGTGGAAGTGAGCTTAAGAGTCGATCCTCATATGCCGAGGTTGTTATAACTTTAGCTCAAGACAAAGAAATAATCGTAGAAATAAATAATAAAAAACATTCTTTTTCGGAAATATCTATCAGTCGACGCCTGTATCGATCGGGGGAGAGCGACTATTATATAAACCAGAAGAGGGCTCGTTTATTAGATATTCAGGAGATTTTAGCTTTTTTGGGTTTTGGTCAAACAACCTATACCATTATTGGCCAAGGCATGGTTGATCGTTTGTTATTTTTTAATGCAACAGAACGCAAGGTATTATTTGACGAAGCGGCTGGGGTTAAACAATACAAGATAAAAAGGGATCAATCTCTCAAAAAGCTAGCCAAAACGGATGATAACTTAATTCGGTTAAATGATATTCTAAAGGAATTAGAGCCTAGGGTTGTCTATCTGGGTCGGCTAGTTAGAAAGGCTGAGGGTAGAAAAGAGATAGATATTAAATTAGGAGAACTACAGGCCGACTTCTATGGTTCAATATCTTGTGAACTTGAGAATAAGATTAATTTTTATAAAATAGAAAAGAATAAATATGAAAAAGAACTTAATTTGATCAGCGAAAAGATTGATTTGTTACAAAAATCTTTGGCTAATAAGGTGGAGAAAAAAATAATTGCGGAAAAAGAAGAGTCAGCCAGCCAAAGGCTTAATCATTTATTTGAGCTTAGAGACAAACTTATTCGGGACATTGCTTATCTAGAGGGACAAATATCGAATCGGGAACAAAACACAAGAATAGAGAGGGATAAAAAAGACTTTCTTATCACAGAAAGATCTCGGCTTAATGAAAAAATCTCACATCTAGGGGAGTTAATAGCAAATAATAGTGAGGAGGCAAGCGTTGTTCGAGAAAGGCTACATAGCCTAGAAAAAAAGCTTAATAGCCTTCAAAACGATGAAAATATTCTTGAGCAAAAACAGACCGATATCTCGGACAAAGAGTTGTCTAGCAGACTAGATATTATTGAGGAAAAGATTGTTACTCTTGAAAGAAAGAAGGGGGAACTGGCTGAAAGGGCTTTTTACTTTGGAAAAGAGATAGATCAAGCCATACAAGAAAAGGAAAAAAAGGAAAGACTCCAAGCACAAAAATTACTATTAGAAAGGCAAGTCCTAGAATTGACCAAGGTGGCAAATAGCCTGTCCACCAAAAAGCAAGAAGAAAAAACTAGAATAACTGATAAAGAAAATTTGATCAAAAAAATTGTACAGGAAATAAACGAAAGAGAAAATGAAATTTCAAAAGTAAATGATCAGATTGATCAAGAAAAACTGATCGAGATTGAAGCTATGCTAGCTGAGCTTCAAGAAGAAAGAGAAGTTTTTTCAAAAACAATTATTGGTTCTAGCAGAGTCAATATTAAAAAGTCTTTTGATTTGTTTTCTAAACTTTTGTCAAATTCGATCAAACGTATTATGGACTTTACGAAATCTTTAGACACCGAAAAACGCGGAAAAATTGAAAAGATCCTTCATGATCTGCGCCGGAATCTGGAAAAAGAAAAAGAAGCTTTAACTGATTTAGTCCTAATTTTAAATAAGTTGAGCTCTGAGTTTGAGATAAACAATAACCTAGCCAAAGAAATAGAGACAAAAAAGCACAACTGTGAAAAGGAATTGGATCAGCTTTCAAGCCAGCCAAGCCAAGATAAAGTTAAGAAAGCTATGGAAAAAGTCACTTTGGACTTGGAGTTGGTTGAAAATCAGATAAGGGAGCTTAAAGAGGAGAAAGAGCCATTTTTGGAAACTGAGCTAGAAAAACAAAAAATATTTTTAATGAAAAAAAATAGTCTTTTAAACGACATCATAGAAATTAATAAATCAATCTACCAGGAGAATCTGCTTTTAAGTAAAACCACAAATATTTTAGAGAACCAACAAAACGAAAAACAGAATTCAGAAAAGATTCTCCGGGATGTTTTAGCTTCTCTAGAGGGATTTAATAATAAACAGGAATCTTCACAAGACGAGGTCCGTTTACAAAAACAGAAACTAGAGATGGTAGACCTAGAGACGAAAATAAATGAAATTAAAGCTGAGGTGGAGTCAATCATTGCGGAGAAGAAAGATTTGGAGGGAAAAGAACAAAAAGAAGAGAGTGAAATTAGAAATTATGAAAAACAAACGTTCGAGATAAACCAGAAATTAAGCGAAGTAGCTATGAATCTTAGCCACTTTCAGACAAAAAAAGAAGGCGTTGACGATGAGGTTAGGGCTCTTTGTCTCGATATTAATCAGAAACTGCAAGTCACAGAATTGTCTCAAGGGGAAAAAGATATCTTAAAGGCCAAGATTGAAAACTTAAAAAGAAAAAAAGAAACTATCGGCGGAGTAGACCCGGAAACAATATTGGAATACGAGGAACTAGACAAAAGAGCATCCCAAATGAGACAACAAGTAAATGATCTAACCTCAGCAAAGGCAGACTTGGGGAAAATTATTTCCGAGTTAGACCAAAAAATAAAAAACCAATTTACCGAAACTTTTTCTGAAATTGCTAAACAATTTAATTATTATTTCAACGTTTTATTTAATGGCGGGCGGGCTAAGCTTGAGCTCGGTGAGGACAGCGAAAAAAATCTAGGAGTTGAGATTTCCGCTAGTCCTCCAGGTAAGAAAAACCAGAGCTTGAACGTTCTTTCTGGTGGTGAGCGAACCCTAACTTCTTTGGCTCTACTTTTTGCTATCCTGTCAGTAAATCCAAGCCCCTTCTGTGTCTTGGATGAGGTCGATGCAGCTCTTGATGAATCAAATACGATCAGATTTATCAATATTCTTCAAAAACTGAAGGAAAAGACCCAATTTATTATTATTACTCATAATAGAGAGACGATGAATGTGGCTAACCTTTTATATGGTATTACGATGTCGGAAAATCATATTTCCAAACTAATTTCTGTCCAGCTCAGTGAAGCAAACAAAATTGCAGAGAGCTAGTTTCGATTGACAAAAGACGATATTTTTATTAATATTATCAAAGTTAATGGACAGCATAACCGTAAGGAGAGAACGTGGTAGTAATCAGATTATCTCGGGTGGGGAAGAAAAAGCAGGCCTTCTATAGAATAGTTGTGGCAGATTCAAGGCGCCCTGTAACGGCAAAGTTTATCGAAATACTAGGCTGGTATAATCCCCACACTAAAGAATTGAATATAAAAAATGAAAAACTTGAACTTTGGTTTGAAAATGGAGCCAAGCCCTCTAACTCGGTTGCAATTTTATTAGAAAAAAATAAGATCAAGCTACCGACTTGGGTTAAAGTCAAACAAAAGAACAAAAAATCCAAAAAGCCAGAGATTGTAGAAGAAGCGAAAGAAACTCCAGCGCAGAATGGAAAAAAAGAAAGTGAATCTGTAAAAGAAGACAGCCAGAGCGATATTGAGGCGGTTGAAGTAAAAGAAAACGATACGAACAAGCCAGATGGTGCAGAAGCGCCAGCTGATAATAATTAAGAAAAGGAGTATTATTATGCCAGCAAAAGAAGCTGATCAAGAGTTTGTAGAGTATATTGTCAAGCAGCTTGTCACTAGCCCAGAAAAAGTAGAAACAACCAGGAAAATAGATGAACTTGGTGTTCTAGTAGAGCTAGTTGTTGATCGAGAAGATATGGGGGTTGTTATTGGCAAAGAAGGCAAAACCGCCAAGGCAATACGAACTCTATTGAGGGTTATGGGGGCCAGAAACGATGCTAGAATTAATTTAAAAATTGTTGAACCTGATGGTGAATATAAAAAGGCTGAGCAAGGGAATGATAATAACACAGAAAAAGAAGTAGAAGACGAAATCGAAACCGAGCCAAAGGAGGAAGAGAAAAAGGACGAAGCCCCGATGGCAGATCTCGAGCTTTAGTTTTACCAAAGATAATTATACAATAATGGGGTCACATCGTGACTCCATTTGTTTAGAGCCAAAAAATGAAAATACGCATTATAACCTTATTCCCAGAAATGTTTCGGGGCCCATTATCTTGTAGCATTATCGCAAGAGCTCAAGAAAAAGGCATTATTGACATAGAGTATATAAATTTACGCGATTTTGGGATTGGCCCCCGTCACCAGGTTGATGATACTCCATATGGAGGTGGAGCAGGAATGATCATAAGGGCTGACGTGATGGCCAAAGCGCTCGAAAGGGCCAAAGAGAACTTTAGTTTAGCACAAACTGTTTTACTGACGCCACAAGGGAAGGTCTATAACCAAGAAATCGCGACCAACCTTGCAGAGAAAAATGAGATAATTTTAGTATGTGGGCACTATGAAGGCTTCGATGAGAGAATTAGAGAAATGGTTGATTGCGAAATCTCCATTGGTAGATTTATACTAACAGGTGGTGAATTACCAGCGATGGTTATCGTTGACAGTATCAGCAGATTGATACCAGGAGTACTTGGTCAGGATGATTCAAGTCTTTCGGAATCATTTTCTGACGACCACCTGATCGAATATCCTCAATATACAAGACCAGACAAGTGTAATGGTCTAATGGTGCCAGATATATTAAAATCAGGCAATCACCAAGAAATTAGTAAATGGAGAGAAACACAGTCGTTAAAAAAAAGTAAAAAATATAAAGAAATTGATGGTTGAAAGAAGCGAAGTTTGTTATTATATAAACAACAAGGAGGAATATGGCAAAATTTAAAGTGAACCAGGAAGTATGTATCGGCTGCGGAACCTGTATTAGTTTATGCCCAGAGTGTTTTGAGCTAAACGAAGAGGGAAAGTCACAGGTTAAGCTAGAAGAATGCCAGGATAATTGTGACAGTGACGAGGTTATAAGTGACTGCCCAGTACGGGCGATATCAATAGAATAAAATGGATGATTTAGAAGAAAATTCAAGTAATAATGACATGATTTGGAAAATAATCACAGGGCTAGTGGCGGTTCTTTTTGTTGTCTCTGTTGTTTTTACAATAATATTTGGCGTAAGGGTTAAAAATAATAACAAGGTCAAAGATAAAGAGATCCAAGACAACCTAGTAGTTCAAGAAAAAGTTTTAAGAAATGAGTTCCAGCAAGAAAAGGAGCAAGACGATCTCCAATATACAACTAGTGATTATTTTGGAAGCCTTCAATTTAGTTTTCCAAAAGTTTGGGCAACAAATATAGCAATAAACGAGGGTGGTAGTGAGGAATTTGTTTTTATGACTGATCCGAATCTGATTGTGATAAATGAAAAACAAGCCTATACGCCAACGGCGCTTAAGGTAATAGTTTACAAAGATCGATATGAAGAGGCTCTCAAAGAGTGGGAAAATAAAAACAAAAATTTTAAACCACCATATAAATTAAAAGAAGAGGATACCGTTGTCTCCGAGATAAAGGGCAAGAAGTTTTATGGTTTGTACAAGGAAACTCAAAACCTTTATACTATGACGATTATTCCATATCGTGATAAAACCCTACTCATTAGCACGGATGGTTCTCAAACAGAAGACACTTATAAGCGTCAATATGAAAAGATCTTAAGCTCATTTGAACTTAGGAAATAATTGATATATAATTGAGCACTTATAACCTCCAGGATAATTAAATGGAGAGAAACGCTTTTAAGCTAAAAAGTATTTTTCAACCACAGGGTGATCAAGGGCCTGCGATCGCTAAGCTTTGTGATGGGCTGGATAAAAGCCTTAGATATCAAACTCTCCTGGGGGTAACTGGATCGGGAAAGACTTTTTCTATGGCAAAGGTCATAGAAAAGGCCCAGAAACCGACTTTAATTATCTCTCATAATAAAACACTAGCGGCTCAGCTATATGGTGAATTCAAAGAGTTTTTTCCAGAGAACGCAGTTCACTATTTTGTAAGCTATTATGATTATTATCAGCCAGAGGCCTATATTCCAAGAACCGATACATATATCGAAAAAGATGCTTCGATAAACGAAGAAATTGATCGACTAAGAAATGCAGCTACGAGCGCTCTACTTTCGAGATCAGACACGCTTATTGTTGCAAGCGTTTCCTGTATCTATGGATTGGGAGACCCTGATGACTATAATGATTTAGCCCTTTCCTTGAAAGTAGGGGAAGAGATGAATCGTGACAAAATTCTCAGGAGATTAATAGATATTCAATATAACAGAAATGACAAAATTTTTGAGAGGAACAATTTTAGAGTGCGTGGAGATGTGATTGACTTATGGCCGAGTTACGAAGAGATTTGCATTAGGATAGGGCTTAATGAGCATAACAAAATTGATAATCTTAAAGTTTTCAATCCTTTGACTGGCGAAATATTGGCTAGTAAAGAGTCAGTTATTATTTACCCCGCAAAGCATTTTGTGACGACAAAGGAGAGAATTAAGAGCGCAACTTCAAAAATCAAGACAGACCTAGAAAAAAGAATTTTTGAACTGAAGCACGAGAACAAGTTACTTGAGGCCGAGAGGCTGTTGCAGAGAACAAATTATGATATGGAGATGCTCGAAGAAGTTGGATATTGTTCTGGAATCGAAAACTATTCTCGATATTTATCTAACAGGCCGGCAGGAGTCGAGCCAGCGACACTTTTGAATTATTTTCCAGATGATTTTTTATTAATGGTAGATGAGTCGCATATGACAATACCGCAAATAAGAGGTATGTACCGAGGTGATTTTTCCAGAAAAAAAACACTTGTTGACTTTGGCTTTAGGCTTCCAAGTGCTTTTGACAATAGACCCCTAAGGTTTCCTGAATTTGAAAAACACATAAAACAAGCCATCTTTGTTTCAGCAACACCCGGGGGATATGAGATCGAAAAAAGTACAAATGGGAAAGTTCTTTCTGCTGAAGAATTTTATTTGAAAGTAAAAAAAGGACAGAGTTTTGATGAGATTAGTGAACAGGTGATCAGACCAACGGGATTATTGGATCCTATAATAGAGATAAGAAAAACAGAAAACCAGATTGATGATCTAATCTCAGAGGCTAGAAAGACAACCAAAGCTGGCCAAAGAGTGTTAGTCACTACTCTAACGAAAAGAATGGCAGAAGAGTTGACTCAATATTTGTCTGAAATGGGGATTAAGGTAAAGTATTTACATTCAGAAATACACACTCTAGATAGGCCAGAAATTATTAGAGAACTAAGGCTGGGCATTTATGACGTTCTGGTTGGAATTAACCTATTGAGAGAGGGAATCGATTTACCAGAAGTTTCGCTGGTTGTGATATTGGATGCTGATAAAGAGGGCTTTCTGCGAAGTGAACAAGCCCTGATCCAAACAATTGGCCGGGCGGCTCGGCATCAAAATGGTCGTGTAATTATGTATGCGGACATAAAAACAGGATCAATGCAAAGAGCTGTATTCGAGACAAATCGAAGACGAAGCATACAAGAAAAATATAATGTGTTACATGGGATAACTCCAAAAACGATTCAAAAGAAAATATCTGAGTCTATGTCGGGGACTCAAAAAAATGATAATGAAAAAGCCGAGTTTAATATATCTGGGATACCGAAGGATGAGCTTAGCCGGCTTATCAAAGACCTTGAGAGAAAAATGAATTATGAGGCTAAAAATTTGGAGTTTGAAAAGGCTTCCAAGATCAGAGACCAGATATATGAAATAAGGTCCGAGCTAGAACAGATAGATTTTAATAAAAAAATTAAGAGTTAGCTATTTAGGTTTTCCTGCCGACCAGGATTAATCCTAGTCGGCAGGGTTTGGTTTGAGTTTTTTGGGAGCCGGGACTTCAATTGTGGTAGTATAGACATCGTCTTTTTTCTTGAAGCTAATTGTTCCACCTATTCTCTGGAGGAGACACTTAGCGAGTTCCAAACCTCTGCCATGGCATTTTAGATCGTCTTCTGGCTGGTCTTCTTCTCTAGTACAGTCTAGCCCTCGATCATTTGAAGCTTGTGGATTAGATATTTTGATGACTAGACCGTCATCATCTCTAGTTATGGTGGCTATTACATCATCCCCACCATAGAGAAGACCGTTGCTTGCTGCCTCGCTTACGGGCTCTATCAGACAAAAAACAGCTTCAGGCTCAAGGAAGTGAGATGCTTCCTTTTCGGCAGCATCCCTAATGACACCGACGGGGCTAACTCCCTTGTCGTTTTTGGGAGGAAGTTTGTCGAGCTCGAAACGACGAGTAATTTTCATCTTGCTCCTTTCCATAGAATGTAAAAGATCAAACCTATCTTTATTGTCTCTTATTAATAGAATTTGTCAAATCAAAAGACTTGAGTTTTTTCGACTAAAAGAGTACAATTTAAAAGTTTCTGACACTAATTTGAAGGACAAGATGTACAATAATATCGTCATTACTGGGGCTCGAGAACATAATCTAAAAAATATAGATGTCACTATCCCACGAGATAAGTTAGTAGTAATTACAGGATTATCTGGATCTGGAAAATCGTCTTTGGCTTTTGATACTATTTATGCCGAAGGTCAAAGACGCTATGTCGAGAGTCTGTCGAGCTACGCACGCCAATTTCTGGGGTTAATGGAGAAGCCTGATGTTGATCAAATCGAAGGTCTGTCTCCAGCAATATCGATAGATCAGAAATCAACCACTAAAAATCCTCGCTCAACAGTTGGAACAGTCACAGAAATTTATGACTATCTAAGGTTGCTTTATGCACGGATTGGAATTCCGCATTGTCCAATTTGTAACCGTGAGATAACCAAGCAGACAACTTCACAAATTGTAGATCAAATTTTATCGAAAAAGCCAGAAACCAAATTTACGATTTTAGCCCCAATTATAAAGGACAAAAAAGGGGTTCACAAATACGTCTTTGACGGCTTAAAAAAGGCTGGCTATGCCAGAGTAAGGGTCGACGGAAAGATTTTTGATATTGATGATAATATCGCTTTAGACAAGAATAAAAAACATACCATAGAGGCGGTTATCGATCGACTGATTATCGGCCAAGATATTAAAAAAAGGCTGATAGAATCTGTAGAAACTGCCTTAAACTTGGGCGAAGGTATGATAACTTATTTGGATAATGAAACACAAAAGGAAGAAATCTTTTCCCAGAATTTTGCATGTCCGAATTGTCATATCAGCCTTCCAGAGATTTCCCCAAGGAGTTTTTCTTTTAATAGCCCTCATGGTGCTTGTCCTGTTTGCACAGGACTAGGAACTAGGCTAGAAATTGATCCTGAGCTAGTTGTTCCGAACAAAAAGCTGACGATTGCTGAGGGGGCAATTAGATATTGGAACAGGACAACGGATAAGCTAAATTGGTATACCAGATTACTAAAAATCGTTGGAGAGAAATATAATTTTACTGTCGACCAGCCGATTAGCGATCTATCAAAAAAGTCTTTAGATGTCATTATGTATGGCAGTGGCGATGAGCTCTTTAACTTTCAGCTAGGAACTAGATCCTATGAATCAACCTACGAGGGCGTTGTTTCTAATCTAGAAAGGCGATATTTGGAGACTGATTCAGATTACATTCGTAATGAAATCAAGAAATATATGGCTGAAAAAATCTGTCCAAAATGTCATGGAAAACGGCTCAAACCTGAATTTTTGGCTGTTACAATTGCAGATAAGTCAATTGTGGATTTGACTAATTATCCAATTAACGAATGTATAGATTTTTTTGATAAACTCGATTTGAGTAGCAGAGATATAAATATAGCGAAACAAATACTAAAGGAAATTAAAGCTCGGCTTCGTTTTTTGATTAATGTGGGATTGGACTATTTAACCCTAGATCGTAGTGCCAGCACTCTATCTGGAGGAGAGGCCCAAAGGATTAGGCTCGCGACACAGATTGGATCATCTTTAATGGGGGTGATATATATTCTCGATGAACCATCGATTGGGTTACACCAGCGTGACAATTATCGGCTAATAGACACCCTGAAAAACCTAAAAAATCTAGGGAATACAGTTATTGTTGTCGAGCATGATAAAGATACGATGGAAGAAGCCGATTGGTTAATTGATATTGGTCCCGGAGCAGGGGAGAAGGGTGGAGAGGTAATTGCGTCAGGAACCCCAGCGCAAGTTAAGAACAACCCAAAGTCATTAACGGGTCAATACCTCAAAGGAGATAAGGCGATAAGTTGTCCCACAACTAGACGGGGCGGGAACGGTAAAGAAATTGTAATTGTAGGAGCTGCCGAGAATAACTTAAAAAATATTAATGTTTCAATACCTTTGGGTAAGTTGGTTCTGGTCACGGGGGTATCAGGCTCAGGTAAGTCTAGTCTAGTGAATGATATCCTGGCTAAAAAATTAGCTCAGGTTTTTCATCGAGCACAAGAGACGTCTGGATTACACAAGGAAATCTCTGGTTTGAAAAACCTTGATAAAGTTATTAATATTGACCAATCACCGATTGGCCGCACACCTCGCTCAAACCCGGCAACTTACACTAAAGCCTTCGATGACATCAGAGAACTATTTTCAAATGTACCAGAGGCAAAAATCAGGGGTTATAAAAAAGGACGGTTTAGCTTTAATGCAAAAGGTGGCGGTCGATGTGAGGTTTGTCGGGGAGAAGGGATCCTTAAAATAGAAATGCATTTTTTACCCGATGTTTACATCACCTGTGAAGAATGTGAAGGGAAAAGATACAACAAGGAGGCATTAGAGATTCACTACAAAGGTAAAAATATTTCAGATGTTTTGAATATGACGGTTGGTGAAGCTTGTTCATTTTTCCAAAACATACCCCAGATTAAAAGAAAACTAGAGACCTTGATCGAGGTTGGACTAGGCTATATAAGATTGGGACAGCCAGCAACGACTTTATCAGGAGGAGAGGCACAAAGAGTTAAGCTAGCCTCTGAATTGGCGAGAAGATCGACGGGAAAGACCCTATATATACTAGACGAACCGACTACAGGCCTTCATTTTGATGATGTGGATAGGCTGATGCATGTTTTAAATAAATTGGTGGAGCTAGGTAATACGGTCTTGGTTATCGAACATAACCTCGAAGTTATTAAATGTGCTGACTGGATAATTGATCTTGGGCCAGAAGGGGGGAATAAGGGTGGAGAAATTATAGCACAAGGAACTCCCGAACGAGTTAGCAAGGAAGCCAAATCGTATACCGGACATTACTTGAAGAAAGTTCTGCCCCAAAAGAAATGAAGCTAATGAACAAAAATATTGTTCAAAAAGTAAAAAAATTACCTCAAAATCCTGGTGTCTATATTTTTAGGGATCAGGACCGGAAAGTAATTTATGTTGGCAAGGCTATTAAGCTTAAAAACCGTGTCAGCAGCTATTTTCAGGATAGAGGCCACGACGTAAAAACAAGAAGATTAGTTGCTAAAATTGTAGATATGGAATATCTAACTTGTAATTCTGAGATAGAAGCTCTGATAATTGAATCTGAATTAATAAAGCGCTATAAGCCAAAATATAATATTGAATGGAAAGATGACAAAAATTATTCCTACATCAAAATTACCAATGAAGAATATCCAAGAGTTTTTGTAGTTAGAGATACGAATGACGCAAGTAGCCAATATTTTGGTCCGTATATCGATACCCCCGCCCTGAAAAAGTCTTTAAAGATTCTAAGAAAGATATTCCCATTCTGCACGTGTTCAAAACCACCAAATCAGGTTTGTCTATATTATCATTTACATCTTTGTCATGGTCGTGGTGATAAATA
>Ga0172371_10005403_pt1 | contig 18928 bp, 15 predicted proteins | sample Lak12m_FD_114543 | JGI IMG/M metagenome (GOLD analysis project Ga0172371, IMG submission 114543) | Freshwater microbial communities from Kabuno Bay, South-Kivu, Congo - kab_022012_12m | ecosystem: Environmental > Aquatic > Freshwater > Lake | place: Democratic Republic of the Congo: South-Kivu...
AATATTCATGCTTTAAGGATCAGGCCACTACTGACCTCGTTGTACAAACTTGAACACGAGCTTCTAGCGGGCCCCTGAGAATGCCAGCGGGCCAAAATCACCCACCCCATAAAGGGAAAAGAGGACAAAGAAGCGGCGGTCTTCTTGTGTCTTGCTGAACTGGACACTGACTCCCCAGCACTGGGCCTGGTAATTGAGGCCCGCCTTTGATTCCAGATTCTTATCTAAATCCAAAGAACGTCTGTTTTCATAACTAACGGTAACGGCCGGGGTCACAACCACCGAGAGGCCTGTATTGAGTTCATGCAGGCTGCCTTTTGTGTAACGATAATCAACAGAAAGGCTGTCTCCGCGCTTATCTGAAAGCCTCAACAATCCGTTATAACTCTCACAGGTACTATCATATGTATCATAAGACGTATCATACCGGGCATATATCCTGTCTGTGGGGGCAAGCTCGGCCTCCAATGACACATTGGAAAATGGCCGCCGCCTTTCTTCGGCAGCCAATAGCCGGCGTTCCTCTCTGATATCGTAGCTCTGACTCAGTTTAAGACGGAAGATATCTTTATAGGCCGACCCGCCATCTTCCCTGACCTGCTTGGTGGTCAGGTAGTTTGTCAGCGAATAGGTAACAATATTTTGAGCGCCTATACGATCAACGCCGTCCAGACTGGGCAGGTCGTCCTGTTTCTTTGTCGGCAAGTAATCATAAACCACCGATGGTTTAATGGTATGTTTGATCTTGGTTATCGATTTCCCGGCCAGCTTAAAGACCCGACCTACTTCGGTGGAAAGGTCGGCCTGGAAGTTATGGAGGGTGCGTGTGGGCCGGTCTTTTTTTATCTGCGCGGCATAAGAGTCATCGCCATAGTTTTTCACATCATAGACCGTCTCCCTGACGCCAAAAAGGCCCTGAAGATCGAGATAGGGACCGATCCTCACCGGCCAGGAAATCTTGGGATAGATATCCAGGCGGTGCATGCCGACGCCCTGTTTGCGCCAGTAGTGGATATAGTCGATATTTCCTTCATAATAGAGCGGCGTATCGGGTAGGGCCTGTCTGGAGGCCTGAAAGTTGAGCGAAGGCAGGACTTGCAGGGTATTCTCACGCTCGGCACGGTTAAGATTATCATAGTACTTACACTGCCCGGATAAGTAAAAATTGGTCCACCGTCTGTTTATCTGGGCGGTCGATTCTCTAACTAGAGCGGTCTTATCCGCCAGGCTCCGGCCGAAATTATTGAGAAACGCCTGATTGGTCTTGGTAAACCCGGTGAGTCCGTCGTCAAACTCATGGAGATAGTCACGATCGCTTACCAGGTCCAAATCCAGCATGGTCATGATATCCAGCGGGAGGTATTGATCTATCTTGCCCCGTATCCACCAACGGTTTCTGCCGCTGCGAAAGACTCCGTCCTTGTCGTAGTCGTCGTCTTCCAGGCGGTCATGGAGATAGTTGGCCAGCAGGATGCCCTTGGAATTTCGATCGTCCGCATAACGATATTCCACCCCTTCCATCCATCCCCGTTTGGACAGGTAATGCTGGTAAAAGGTGGCATCGGAACAGGGGTCAATGGCCCAATAAAAAGGCAGATTCAAACTCAGCCCATCCCTTTCACCGTAAGAAAACTCCGGAAATAATAACCCGGACTGTCTCTTCGTTTTTGCCGGCAATATAAGATATGGGCTGTACATGACGGGTAGAGATTTGACCCGGAAGACCGAATGTCGAGCCTTTGCATAACCCTCCACGGTTACGTCCAGGTGGCTGCAGGAAAACCTCCAGGCGGGACGTTCCCCATCACAGGTAGTAATGACGGCCTCCTTAAGACTATATTGATCCTCGGCAACGCGCACTATCTCTGCCGCCTTCAGGTGTACATTATTTTTCTTCAGGAACAATCCTCCGGGCTTGACCGTACCGGTTTGTCTATCCAGATTTATCTCGCCTTCTTCCCCGGTGAGGATGTCTTCTCCCATAGTGATATTCAGATGTCCCTTGGCCCAGGCCAGGCTATCCACCCGGCGATAGCGTATGTAATCGGCCCTTACCTCCATATCGCCACGGCTGAGGATAACGTTACCTTCAGCTATAATTATCTTTCCATCTTCTAACGTGGTAACCTTGTCGGCGTACATAAGCCACGGCTGGTTATCAGGGCTTGCGCTTCCTTCAATGGCAATAGCATTTGTCGGCAGGACGGTAACATAGAGCAGGCATAGGGATAAAATAATCGGGGTTAAGAGAAACCTGATGGGCAATTGTGACAAACCTCTGCATCTGTAGGCAACGTCACCGGTCACAGGAAGAAGTCATCGGTCAATAGTCACTAGTCAATGAAATTAATGACTAGTGACCAATGACTATTGACTGTTAGCTATTGACTAATGACATCCACTAATAGTGAGAGGTTACTATCATATCAGAAGCTTTCTTTCAATGAAGAAATGAGGGTTGTATTATCTCGCGGGCTTCGCCGACCAGATATAGAGAACCCGCAATGCAGATGAGGTCGTTTTCTTCAGCCAGTATTTTGGCTTTGTTAATGGCCTCAGAGACCTGACTAGTCAGATAAACCGCTCCGTCAAGGAGTCCCACCTGGGCTGAAAGCATGTCTGGATCCTCAGCCCTTCTATTCCGGGGTTTTGTAAAGATGATGGCCTGGGCCATAGGCGCAAGTTGCTTTAACATGGCCCGGTGATCTTTATCCGCCATCCCTCCCCAGATCAGGATTAACCGATTATAGACAAAATCCCTGGACAGGGCCCGGCAAAGGGTCTTTACCCCAGACGGATTATGGGCCCCATCAATCAATATGGTAGGGCTCCCATCAAATACCTCTTGCCGTCCGGGCCAGTTAACCTTCTTTAAGCCTTCACCTATCACTTTTTCATCCACAGATAACCCGTTGCTGCCCATGAGTTCTATGACAGCCAGGGCTAAAGCAGCGTTGCCAAGTTGGTGCTGCCCCTGTAATCCGACTTCAAGACCGGTCAGTTTGCGCCACATTCCTTGATAGGAGAATCCGTTCATCCCAACCCGGCGGATGCGAAAATGCTGCCCGAAGACATAAATAGGGTTATCAAAGGCCTGGCAGTCTTGTTGAATAATGCCAAGCAATTTAGGCTGGTGAACGCCGGTAACCAGGCTAAGTCCTGGTTTGATGATCCCGGCCTTCTCTCTGGTTATAGAAAACAAAGACCTGCCCAGATGGGCCTCATGGTCACGGCCAATATTGGTGATAACCGCTAATTCCGGAGTGAGAACATTGGTGGCATCCAGCCGCCCCCCCATGCCCGTCTCCACAATAGCTAAATCCACCTTTTCCTGGGCAAAGAGTAAAAAGGCCATGGCCGTGGTAAATTCAAAATAGGTTACCGGGATGTCCGCGGTCAGGGCGGCCTTGACCTCCGTAGTCAACCGGTAAAAACGCTCTTCCGAAATGATACGCTCATTAATACGAAATCTTTCCCGAATACTGACCAAGTGAGGTGAGGTATAAAGACCGACTTTATATCCTGCTTCGGTAAAAATGGCCGAAAGCATAGCGCTTATAGAACCCTTGCCATTGGTTCCGGCAATATGTACAGATTTAAACTGACGGTGGGGGTTCCCCAGGGCAGCAAGCAGGGTGGTGATATTCTTAAGTCCTAGCTTGATGCCGAAGAATTCCAGACTGGTTACGTAATCAACGGCTTCTTGATAATTCTTCATAATAGAACCACAGATTATATAATGATAAGGTCGCCCTGTGTCAAGGGCTTTACCAGGAAGGGGGAAAGATACTTTAGCTCCTCTTGAATACGTTCCAGGTGCATGGGTTTCATATGAAAGACATAGACAGGCACGTCCGGACGATTCATCTTAGATAGTTCCTTGTGCAGCAGGGCGGGGGTAAGGTGACCGCTGAGCACCGCTAACTCACGCAACTCGTCAGGGAATGATACCTCCACGATAACCGCACGGAGGTCTTTAAGGGTTCGCGCCAGATCCCAGATGCGCTGCGTGGCGCCGGTGTCCCCGGTATAAATTATGGCGCCATTACAGTCTCTAACTATATAGCCTACCGCTTCTACCGTGTGGTCCACCTTAACTGCCTTACAGGTAATTTCATTTAGCTGAATGTCCGTTTCCTCATCCAGACAGAGACAATGTAAAGCCGGGCCTCTCTCCGGGATGACCGTAAAGTCAGGCCAGATTGAATTATTGAGTATATGTACCTTAATCTGTTCAATAATCGCGGGTAAGCTGGCGATACATATAGGGTGCTGATTTTGTTCGATAATGTTGTCAGCCAGGAAGAGGATGTCCTTAATGTGATCGAGATGGGAATGGGTGATGAGGATATGGGTTATCTGTAATTGCTCTTCGAGACTAAGAACGGAGGTTATAGCCCCGGCATCCAGCAGTAAGCTCTTATTGATCAAAAAAGAAGTGGGCCGAAACCCGGGCATTTCAGAGCCATAGCATCCCAAGACTCTTATTTCCATCGCTCACCGTGCTACAACTGGATTTTTACGAAAGCATTATCCCTACCTTAGTAACGGTTCACCGTTATCAGTTCACCGTTGTCCGTGAAAAGCACGAAAAGCTTCTTTTTCGGTGAACGTTGAACGGTAAACGGTGAACAGATCCCTACCTTATTACAGATAAAGTCGTATATCCAAGATGGAGGGTTTTAAGCCCTTTCCCTTCAAAGTGCACAACCACCTTTTGTCCATCCAGGACCTGTATTACCCGGCCTGTCCCAAATATAGTATGATGTACATGCGCCCCTACCTGTAGCATTCCGTCTTTTGTCTTTAATTCGGCCTCGTCGTCTGCATCTCTTATTTTATCTGTTGTCCGTTGTCCGTTGTCAGTAGCCTGAGGCCTGAAGTCTCTGGTCTCAGGTCTGCGGTCTGTAGTCTCAAACATAGATCGCGGGATATCATTTATAAAGCGGGATGGCCGGGCCATAATATGACCGTCTTTTGGGGTATAGATAGAAACCGGATAGGAAAGGAAGAGGTTTTCTTTAGCCCTGGTCACGGCTACATACATTAATCTTCTTTCTTCTTCTATAGCCTCATCGGACTCACAGGCATAACTGGAAGGAAACCGCCCCTCGGCAAGGGATATAATAAAAACAGTGTGCCATTCCAGCCCCTTGGCCGAATGTATGGTGGATAGGGTCAATCTCTCTGTATCTCTGTCACTCATAGCGACATCGGCTGCACCGGCCTCCGGGGGTTCCAGTACCATATCGGTCAATAAGGTTTCCAGCGATTCATAATTATTTGTAATAACGGCCAATTGTTCTAAATCCTTTAACCTTTTAGGGTAGTCGTCATAATATATGCGCCTTAAAATCGGTTCGTAGTAAGCCATTAATCGCTCCAGGCGCTCCTGGGGTTTCAATATCGGTGTGCTGATAGCCTCCAGCACCTTGCAAAGATCCGCAAGACCTTCTTCAATCCGGGGGCCGATGGGATATTCTCCAAGGCGGGAAATGGAAAACTCCGTATCCCTTAACCAATCCATTATGCGCTGGCAGGTTTTATGGCCGATGTTATTTATTAAAAGCAGAATACGATGCCAGCTTAAAAGATCACAGGGATTCACCACCACGCGGAGGTACGCCAGCACGTCTTTGATATGAGCGGCTTCCATAAGCTTAAGGCCGCCATATTTAACAAAGGAAATCCCCGCCTTAGTAAGTTCAAGCTCTAAATTAAAAGAATGAAAGCCTGCCCTGAAAAGAACCGCTATCCCGGATAGAGGGACGCCGCTTCTTCTTAGGGATAGTATCCTTTCGCATATAAAACGTGATTGGGCATTTTCATCCGGGACCGGTACCAGACGGGCGCTGACTCCGCCTGGCCGGCGTGTGAAAAGGCATTTGGTATATTTTTCCCTGGCGTGAGCAATAAGGGAATTGGCCAGAGACAATATCTGTTGGGTGCTACGATAGTTTTCTTCTAATTTTATGATGCGTGTCCCGGGGAAGTAGTTTGGGAACTCCATGATATTTTTAAAATTAGCCCCCCGGAAGGAATAGATAGACTGAGAGTCATCGCCTACCACCATGACATTCTTGTGGGTGGCCGCCATAAGTCGGACAATATCGGCCTGGAGCCTATTGGTATCCTGATATTCGTCCACCATGATATACTGGAAACGCCGGGAAACCAGGTCACGGATATCGGATCGCTCTTCCAGGAGATTATTCCATTTAACCAGCAGGTCGTCATAATCCATGAGTTGATGGCTATTTTTATATTCTGTATAAAGAAGATATAAATTTTTCAAGGCCTCGCTATGTTCCATGAAATGGGAAAACTCTTCCTCCAGGGCCTGTTCTATAGTTATAGCCTTATTGGCTGCCTTGCTGAATATCTCGGCGATGGTATCCTTTTTGGGGAAACGCCTGGCCTTTTCATCCAGGCCAAGGCTTAACCGGAGTAAATTGATAGCGTCTGCGCTGTCGGAGCGATCCAGGATGGTGAAAGAAGGGGAAAAGCCGATATGGTGGCTGAATTTTCGGAGCATCTGGTTGGCCAGGGAATGAAACGTACCGCCCCTCACCTGCTGACAGGTGTCTGAAAGTATGAGGCTGGCCCGCTGCAGCATCTCCCGCGCCGCCCTGCAGGTAAAGGTCAGCAGCAAGATAGACTGAGGCGGGATGCCCTTTTCAACCAACCTAGCTACCCGATAGACCAGGGTGCGCGTCTTGCCGCTGCCCGCACCGGCTATAACCAGAGCAGGACCGGTAAGTATGCGTACAGCTTCCAACTGTTGAGGATTCAGGGCTTTTTCGTAGTCAATTCCCCCTAAGCCTTCTTTCTCCAAGGGTGAAGCTGCTTCTATATTCCTTTGAAACTCACAGGGCATAAGTATCTCGCTACAGCGAATGTCATTAGTCAATAGTCAGTTGTCACTGGTCATTAATTTCATTGACTAGTGACTATTGACCGATGACTTCTTCATGTGACCAGTGACGTTGTCCATAGTTACCGGTAACGTTTCTTAAAAATCCAGATCAGGCCTGCACCGGTGATAAAGCCTCCTATGTGCGCGAACCAGGCTACGCCTCCCGCCGACGCGTGGGTGGTTATAGCCAAACTGCCACTGAAGAATTGCATAATAAACCAAAAGGCGAGAAAAAAGAAGGCGGGAATCTCTATTATCTGAAAAAAGAAAAAGATGGGGATCAATGTCAAAATACGGGCATGGGGATATAGGAAGAAGTAAGCGCCCATGACACCGGCGATGGCGCCACTGGCCCCCACCATCGGCACTTTTGCGTAGGGATTGACCCAGAATTGAGTCAGCGCCGCGGCTATCCCACAGGCCAGATAGAAGAGGATGTAACGCAGATGTCCCATGCGGTCTTCGACATTATCTCCAAATATCCACAAGATCCACATATTGGAGATAAGATGCACCCAACCGCCGTGCATGAACATGGAAGTAAAGATGGGATAGACCCGCAGGGGAATATTTGCCGGAGCCACCTCGGAAAGGTATTGATATACCGCTGGCGTAAATCCATAATGCAAAATGAATTTTTCTATATATGGCCCCAGGGAAAGTTCATAAATGAAGACCAGGGCGTTGAGAATAATTATAGAGACATTGACCAGAGGCCAGCTACGGGAGGGGATATTATCTCTTAGGGGGATCATTAATTATTGGAGCAGGGAAGGATGAAATAGAAATTGTTTCCCTCCGAAACCGGTTCATAGCCCACCACGCCGCCGTGTACCTCGATGACGCTCTTTATAAAGTGAAGTCCGTGTCCGGTGCCTGATTGACCTGTTGCATTGGCGCCGCGGTAGCCTTCATCGAAAATACGGGCCGCCTCTTCCGGTGCAAGGTGAGGGCCGGTTGTAAATACGTTGAATTTAATCCCGCATTTACCCTGGCCGAAACAATCACCGATCCGCTCCCGGCCAAAGGCCAGTCGCTTCACACGCCGGCCGTCAGCGGCTATTACGCCCTGCGTGTACTTGACGGCATTAGAGAACAGATTGGCATAGACCTGTGCTATTAAACCGGCATCGACGGTAAGTTCGATATCCTCTTCCGGTATCCCGCCCATACGGTTGTCAATCACAACGCCCCTGTCCTTTAGTTGTTTTTGGTAGCGTTCCAACTGGGGGGTGATAATATCCCGGTTAAAGTTGATATGACTTTTTCGCAGGGTCCATTGCCCGCGCTCGAAATGCCCGCGACGGAATAAGGTCTCCAAAAACAGGCTGGTGTTTCTGTAATGCTGATAGACCTGCTCATAGTCCTGCTTCATTTTATTTGTCAATTCATCCAGTTGATCTAAGATGCCGTCCGGGTAATCTCTATTTTCAACTAAAACCCGGGAGAGCGTCTCTCTCAATTTATTTTCAAGTACCTGACATTGCGCTATCTTTTTTTGGAGGTTTTTGAAAAACACCTGGTAGTAAATGTTGGGCGTAATTACGTTATGTTCAATATCAGCCACCAGGCTGTTTATAAACCTGATGTGGTCGATATTTTGTTGCCAGACGATCTTGGCATTGATGTTATATCCGATACGGTTTGCGTATTTTTGGAAGAAAAATTTATCCTGATCGGCGAAACCTCTTGCCGGATAAATTTCAAGCATGCCGATAATCTGGTCTTTGGCATAGAATGGTAGTCTTTCCGTCAGGAGGCGGTTGCCTTTGATAGGAAAGACGTAAGACTCATCGGCCAGGTAGGCCTGATTTTCTATACGTACGGCCGCATTGGTATCCGATTCTTCAAGATAGAGGTCTTTGGCGCTGGAACAAACCAGCCTTAAGTTATTTACAGGACTGACCAGATAGAGCCTGCTCTCCAGGTTAAAATATTCCTTCGGAACTATAACGCAGACCCGGTAGAGATTCTGTAGGGTATCGTATTCCTGGGCCAGGTCAAAAAAAGTCTTTAAGGCATTGCTTTGTATCTCTGAAAAATTATACCGCGCGTAATCTCCCCTTTTTTCCTGGACGCGTCTTCTAACCAGGTCCATATCCGCTGAGATGGCCACTTCTCTGTCCTTACCCCGTTAGCACATTATTAAAAGATTAACCTCAGAGCACATAGCATGGCGCAGCCGCAACCAAAGAAGCTCAGGGTTCCGCGTTCAACGTTCACGGTTTTTTAAACCTTGAACTGTGAACTTTGAACTTCTTAATACTTTGTTTTCCTTGAAACTTCTTTAGCCTTCTCTGTGCACTCTGTGTTTTTTGTTTATATTAGCATCGATATCCAAAAAAAGAAAGGCGCAGGTTGGGCCTGCGCCTTTCGAAATATTACTAAATCCAGGACAGTTATACGGTCTCACCGGCCAGCTTTAGCAGCTTGTCATATTCTTCGTCCACCTGCCTCTGGATTTCGGCAATAATGTCATCGGTCAAATGACGGAAACGGCCCTGCTTCTTCAGATACTCGGCTACGGGTTTTGGTTTTGTAATCTTACGGTTAATTATGTACTTGCCTTCTATGACCTCATAAAGCGGGAAGACATTGGTCTCTACAGCTAATTTGCTTATCTCAATGGCCAGGTCGCCGCCGTGTCTCCAGCCGGTGGGACAGGATGAGTAAATATGCAGGTAAGCGGGCCCCTTGACCATGGCGGCCTTTTTGGCCTTGTTCATTAAGTCCAGGAAATAGGCCGGCGAAGCCGTCGCTACGTAAGGAATATTATGGGCCACGGCAATGGCCGGAACGTTCTTTTTCTTCGTCGCCTGCCCAAAACTCTTTTTCCCCGGCGGAGAAGTGGTGGTCATGGCGCCATAGGGCGTAGAACTTGAACGCTGTACGCCGGTGTTCATGTAGGCCTCGTTATCCAGGCAGATATAGACAAAGTCGTGGCCCCTCTCCATGGCGCCGGATAAGGCCTGGAGACCTATATCGGCGGTTGCCCCGTCTCCGCCTATGGCTACGACATCGATATGTTTCTGGGGAATTTTGCCCTTGCGCATAAGCACCTTCAGGGCCGCTTCCGTGCCCGAGGCCACAGCAGCCGCATTTTCAAAGGCTACATGCAGCCAAGGTACATTCCAGGCCGTTTGCGGGAAGGTGGAGGTGATAATCTCCATACAGCCCGTGGCGCTGACGACGATACTGTTCATACCGATGGCCTTCATAGCCAGCTTCAGCGCCAGGACCTCGCCACAGCCCTGACAGGCCCGGTGCCCGGAGGCCAGAGGATCTGCGAGAGGCAGCTTCTTTGCCGAAAATCCCTTGAAGTTTTCAAGCTCTTTGATCATATCTCCCTCACTCCGATCATTTCGTAAAGTTGCTTCGGTCTCTTTTTGGCATAAGCAAATGCCTTTGAAACTATCTCTTCAAAATTTTCTACCGTAACATCACGACCACCCAGGCCGGCAATAAAGTTATAGACCTTTGGCCGGCCGCGCTCTGCATAGAGGGCGGCCTTGATTTCTTCGGCTACCGGGCTGCAGGCCCCACCCGGAGATAAGGCCCGGTCCACTACGGCCAGTGTCTGGGCGCCGGCGATAGCCTTTTTGAATTCCGGAGCCGGGAAAGGCTTCCAAAGGCGGAAACGTACCAGGCCTACCGGTAGCCCTTTTTCGCGCATCTTATCAATGGCGGTCATGGCGGTCTCGGAGATGCTCCCCATCGTAATGAGAATAACTTCGGCTCCTTCGGTCTTATATGACTCTACCGGGTTGTAATAACGCCCGAAGAGGTCGCCGAATTCCTTCCAGGCCTTGAGAACGACCTTTTTAGAATTGATCAGGGCCTCATTCGTGGCCTTTTTTGCCTCCGTATATATCTCTGGTATCCCTACCAGACCCATAGACACCGGCTTTCTCGGATCCAGGCGCGCCTTCGGCTTGTACGGGGGTAGATACTTGTCCACTTCGGACTTATCCAGTATCTCAATGGGTTCAATGACATGACTCAGGGTAAAGCCATCCATGTTGATAATGACCGGCAACAAGACCTTGGAATCTTCGGCCACCCGGAAGGCATGCAGAACCAGGTCAAATACCTCCTGCCCGTTCTCCGCAAAGGTCTGTATCCAGGCGATATCCTGCTCGGCCATGATGTCGCTATGGTCGTTCCAGATGCTTATCGGTCCGGAAAGAGACCGGTTCGCCACTATCATGACGATAGGCAGTCTCATAGCAGGAGCGATAAAGAGAATCTCGTGCATAAGGGCAAGGCCCTGTGAGCTGGTAGCCGTAAATGTCCGGGCACCCACGGCGGAAGAGCCGATGCAACAGCTCATGGCGGAATGTTCGGACTCTACCGGAACAAAAGCGGCGTCCAGTTCCCCATCAGCCACTACCTCCGAGAGATGTTCAACAACATGTGTCTGGGGAGTAATCGGATAAGCCACGATAAGATCGACATCCGCCAATTTGACGGCCTCACTGGCGGCTATGGAAACCTCCATACCAACGCGTTTTGCCATATTAATTAATCCTCCTCTAGAACCATGGTAATAGCGGCCTTCGGACATTCTTTGGCACAGATGCCGCAACCCTTACAGTAATCCAGATTGACCTTGTAATACCCCTCCTCTGCCGGGACCATAGCCAGGTCAGGGCAATAAACCCAACATAACCCACACTTAATACATTTGTCCCTATCCACAACCGGCCGTTGCGACCGCCAATCACCTGTTTTGAAGGAGCGGGAACTGCCCGGCTGCCGTATGACACAGCCTAAATCGAGTTCTTTCCAACCCATTACGGCGTCTATTTTTGCCATATTACGACTCCCTTATGATAGTTTCAGTCATGGCCCGGTTGAAGGCTGTCTTGTTCTTCTCCGCAATGCGACCGAAGCGTTTATCAATGGCCTTTCCTAACGCATCGCTACTTACTATACCGGTAGATTTAACTAAGGCCCCAAGCATGGTCGTATTGGTTATAGGGACCCCCATACTCTCCATGGCGATCTTGGTAGCATCCACCGTAGCAACCTTTGCCCTGACATTTAACAACCCGGCCATCTCTTCCGGTGTCTTGGAGGTATTTATAATTACCGTCCCTCCGTCTTTCAGGCCGGCGGCCACGTTGACGATTTTAATAATGCTCGGATCGAGGACCATGACTACATTTGGTCCATAAACCTTTTCCCGCGTCCTGATGGGCTTATCGCTAACCCTTATAAAGGCCGCTACGGGCGCCCCCCGCCGTTCCGGTCCGAAACTCGGAAAGGCCTGTGCATACTTTCCATCGTCAATGGCTGCAATGGCCACCAGTTCGGCTGAAGTAACCGCCCCCTGACCACCCCTCCCATGGATTCTGATCTCGATCATGATTTGATTCTCCTCCACCCAGTCTGCTTCTTCTGTAAATTGGTAACCGATTTATTGCTAACAGTGAGGCTTTTGCGTAGCATGCAGCATTTCTTTTGTCAAGTCTTTTGGCTTGTTATTAATTTAACAAAGACTATTGCCTGTAGCTTTATGCCCTGGTCCTGGCTTCTAACGCCCGCCTGAGGGTCATCTCATCATTATATTTGAGGTCTGTACCCATGGGAACTCCGCAGGCAATGCGGGTCACAGTTATATGTTCATTTTTAAGCAATCCGGCCAGGTAGGCAGCCGTGGCTTCTCCAGCCACAGTTGGGCTGGTCGCCAAGATTACCTCTTTCACCTGACCGCTTTTTATACGTAAAAGAAGCTCTTTTATCTTAAGCTCGTCCGGGCCAATCCCATCCATAGGCGAAAGCACACCATGCAAGACGTGATAACGCCCCTTAAAGCCGCCGGATTTTTCTATAGCCATCATATCCCCCGGGTCTTCGACTACGCAAATCGCATCAGTGGTTCGTTTGGGGTCTGCACAGATGGCACAGGGATCGGTTTCCGTAAAACTGAAACAGGTAGAGCAAAACCGTATCTTTTCCTTGATTTCGTCAATACTTTGGGCCAATTCTTTGGCCCTCACATCGGGCCAACGGAGGATCGCCAGGGCGAGACGTGTCGCCGTCTTTTCTCCAATACCAGGTAAGTTGCCCAGATTTCGGATAAGTCGTAAAAGAGCCGGTGGGAAAACGGACATGGCTATGATTACAAGAGCCCCGGAATCTTAAAGCCACCGGCGACCTGGGCCATCTCTTCCTGCATCATCTGCTGAGATTTTTTCAGGGCATCATTTACCGCAGCCAGTATCAGGTCTTGTAACATATCAAGATCGTTAGGGTTTACTACTTCTCTTTCTATCTTTATGGATACTATTTCCTGCCGGCCATTGGCTACGACCGTTACCATCCCGCCACCCGCAGAGCTTTCTACGGTCTTGTCGGCCAGTTCCTCCTGTATCTTGGCCATCTTGGCCTGTATTTTCTGCGCCTGTTTAACCAATCCTCCCAGATCTTTCACGTTCTTCTCCTTATTGTTGGGCGGTTAGCTCTCAGCAGTCAGTGCTCGGCTGCCTTGGGCAGCTATTTCATAGCTGAAAGCTGATAGCTGACAGCCGAATGCTTATCTTTTTTCGATCTTGATCTCCTCAATATGTCCGCCTAAGATGCTTAACGCCTCTTGAACCAGGGGGTGCCTTACTATCTCCTCCCGGGCGGTACGTTTCCACCCTGTCTCCTCTGCTGTTTCACGACCAGAGGTTGCCACTGATTCTGAAAGTATGTCTATTCTTATGTCTCGCTGGTAATATTCTCGACAAATCTCGCGCAGCCGTGCGTTATAAAAAGGATCTCTTAAGAGATCAGAAAGGGAATGATCTGCAAGCACAATAGCCAGTGTATCATTTTTTACCGTCACCCTCTGACATTGTTGTAGAATCAAGGCCAGGGGGAGGCTCTTGCTTTTAACGAAACTTAAAAAGACCTCCGGATCTTCCGGTCTGCCAGATACAAAGGGGGCCTCTGCTTCTTTCCCTTCCTGCCTGCAGCTATCCAGGTCTGACCCTGGCGGATAGGCCGTGGTTTGACCCTGGATGGGTAACGGACCCTCATTCTCTTTAATGCCAGAGGCCAGAATGGAAATCTTTTCCAGTATCTTTTCCACTGGAATAACATCCTTTAACAGGCTCGCTCGCATCAGTATCATCTCAAGGGTCAATCTAGGCTGTGAAGATCTTCTCAATTCCTCCCACCCCTGTATCAGCAACTGGAGATACAGGTAAATGGTCTCAGTACTTTTTGCCTGCCCCAGTCTATCCAGTTCTTCTTTTTCATCGTCTGCAACATTTATTAACGGGCCTGGTTTCCGGCAGGTCTTAATAATGATCAGATTTCGAAGGGCCTCTACCAGGTCGGCATAAAACCGTTTTAGGTCCTGACCATGGGTATAAATCTGATCTATCAGGTCGATACTTCGCTCAAGGTTATGTTCAAATATGGCCACTATCATCTCTATAACCAGCCTCTGGTCAACAAGGCCAAAGACAGCGGCTATCTCTTCGTCCCCAATTTCATCCCCACCATAGGAGATAATCCGATCCAGGAGGCTCAGGGCATCACGCATACTCCCCTCGGCCTCCCGGACAATAAAGCGCAGTCCTCCTGCGCTCAGCTTTATACCTTCCTGATCGATGATGGCCTTAAGGTGGCCTGTAATCACTGACGCGGGAAGCCGTTTAAAGTCATAGCGCTGGCAGCGCGAAAGGATGGTAATGGGAATCTTGTGCGGTTCTGTAGTAGCAAAAATAAAGATGACATGTGCCGGCGGCTCCTCTAAGGTCTTGAGAAGGGCATTAAAGGCCGGTTCGGTGAGCATGTGCACTTCATCGATAATGTATATCTTATACCGGCATTTGGCGGGAAGGTACCTGGCGTTTTCTCTTAACTCGCGGATCTCGTCAATACCGCGGTTAGAAGCCCCGTCTATCTCATAGATATCTACAGATGAACCATTTGTGATCTCCCGGCAGACAGGACATTGATTGCAAGGTGTTTCCGTAGGACCGCTTTCGCATTCTAAAGCCTTGGCCAGGATGCGTGCCACTGAGGTCTTCCCGACACCACGGGCTCCCGCAAAGAGGTAGGCATGGGCCACCCGTCCCTGCCGGATGGCATTTCGCAGGGCCTGGACCACATGACTCTGACCCATGACTTCAGAAAAATTTTGCGGCCGCCACTTTCTGGCCAGGACGAGGTAGGCCATTTTCTTTGATCCTCGTTTCGTAAGCGCTCCGGTATCAGCGTTCAGACCCTCTGTAGGCAGACTGATTACTGAACGCTGATAGCCAATAGCTAAAATTAATGATAGCCAGGCGCCCCTGCGGCACACGAAAGGCCGTGCTGCCGTTGCTTCCTTCCGGACCTGGCGGGGTTCGCAGGTTTCCGTTGCGCAGGACCCGGCTATCAAATTGTTTAGTGTTCACCCGGAAACTACCGTTTCCGGCTTCACGCTTTCAGCCATCAGCTATTAGCTATAAACAAGACAAACGACATCTGAGCTGAAAGCTGATAGCTGACCGCTGATTGCTATTTAAAAATGGCGGAGAGAGTGGGATTTGAACCCACGGTCCCGCTTTTGGCGGAACACACGATTTCCAGTCGTGCTCCTTCGGCCGCTCGGACATCTCTCCGTAGCCAAGGCCAATTTTATGGGACGCAAATTTTCGCAGATATACGCGGAAAAAGCTCTCAAAAATAGTTTTCCCGGTCTGAAATCATTCCAATACACCAAGAGATAGGGACAAAGCTTGCTTGTAACCTGGTCTTTAGATCCGGTTAATCTGCGTGTATCTGCGTCCTAATGTCTTTTGGCGGAGAGGGTGGGATTCGAACCCACGTAGGGGTGATTAGCCCCTAAGTCGATTTCGAGTCGACCCCGTTACGGCCACTTCGGTACCTCTCCTCCGATCGCTTATGCCGGAAAAAGGCCTGCATTATGGACTGGGCTTCACCAGCCAGAATACCTGAAATGACCTCGATGCGATGGTTTAGCCTGTGGTCTTGAGCCAGATTATACAGCGAACCGAACACCCCTCCCTTAGGATCATACGCACCAAAGACCAATTTCTTGACTCGGGCCTGCAAGATAGCGCCGGCACACATCAAACAAGGCTCGATGGTAACGTAAAGAGTTGTTCCCGGTAATCTGTAGTTAACATGAGTTTTCGCTGCCTGGCGGAGAGCCAGTATCTCCGCATGGGCCGTGGGATCACTCAGTGCGATGACCTGGTTGTAGCCCACCCCTAGAATCTGGTCATCTTCTCCCACGAGAACCGCCCCCACTGGAACCTCCCCTGTCTTTTGGGCCTGGCCGGCAGCCTCGAGGGCCTTACGCATAAAGCTTTCGTGATACCCCGGGCTTTCGTCTTCTTTTAACATTTCAAACAGCAATTTTGATTCTATAAAGGCTCTTGCAAAACTCCATTTTTTGTCATTTCCGCAACGCTTGAGCGGGAATCTGGTTTTATTCAAATAAAAACAATATCCCTGATAGAATCATTCGGGGATGGATATGGTTTTTACTTGAATAAAACCAGATTCCCGCTCAAAAGCGTTGCGGGAATGACAAAAAATGGAGTTTTGCAAGAGCCTCTAAGGGATGAGCCCTTAGTGCTCAGGAGGTAATCGTAGTGAACTTGTTTCGTTTGATTCTCCGCATTGTATGGCATATCCTGGCTGTAATAGGTCTGTTGAGCCTATGTATTGGCGCCTATGGCAGTTACTGGGCTATGAAGACATACGACCTTACGCCTCATCATCTGGCGATAAAACTCGGAAAAAAACTTGGCCTGAATTCCCCGGGGAACAAAATAGTTCTTTCTCCAGAACACCCTTTGCAGGTTGCAAAATCGGGATTCAGTCCTGTGCCATTATCTAAACAAGTTAACACCAGACCGTTTACTGCCGCCGAAATAGGGGAAAGACGGATTATCCGGGTAGGTCCTGATCGTAAAACCGAACTCCCCAGCCAGGCGGCACGTATTGCAAGAGACGGAGATATTATCGAAATTGATGCCAGGGAATACTTTGGGGACGTAGCAGTATGGCTTGCAAATAACCTCATAATCCGAGGCGTTGGTGGCAGGCCGCATTTGAATGCCGGAGGTTCAAGCGCTGAAGGTAAAGCTATATGGGTAACCAAAGGAAATAATATCACCATAGAAAATATTGAATTTTCTGACGCTAAAGTGCGAGATAAAAATGGAGCTGGTATTCGATCGGAGGGCAGCGACTTAACAATTCGAAATTGTCTGTTTCATAATAACGAAGAAGGAATTCTTGGGGGGTCGAACAGAGAAAGCACAATAACGGTAGAATATTCCGAGTTCGCCTATAACGGATATGGTGATGGACAGAGTCATGGAATTTATGTAGGATCCATCAAGCGTTTTGTATTTCAATACAATTACGTTCATCACTCAAAGATTGGACATCATGTCAAGTCAATGGCTCAAGAGAATTTTATACTATACAATCGACTCATGGATGAAGAAGATGGAAATTCAAGTTATGCAATTGATATCCCCGATGGCGGCTTGGCGATAATAATCGGGAATATACTTCATCAGGGCAAGCTGGCTGAAAACTTTTCGTTGATCCACTATCACAGTAAGACAGAGAAGCCAGGGATGGGCTTATATGTTGTAAATAATACCGTGTTAAATAGCAGGCACGACGGGGTCTTTGTTAATAACAGGAGTCCGATGCAGGCCCAAATCATAAATAACTTAGTGGCCGGCAAATTAAAGCTGGTTGAGGGGCCTTTCAAAGGAGCGCATAACATCATGGGAGATAAAGGCTGCTTTGTAAATCCAGAAGGCTATGATCTTCGCTTAAATCCAGATGTCCAGGCAATCAATGCTGGAATAGACCCTGGAAAAGTGCACGGGATTTCCTTAACCCCGGTTGCGGAGTATGTGCACCCCCTAAGCCGACGTGACCGTCCACGCATTGGCCGGCTGGATGTCGGTGCCTTTGAATTCGATAATCCATAATCGATTTGACGAAAAATACTGAAAGAATAATATGCCTTGCACCTTACCCGTTATCCTGCTTCTTTTACTCCTGCAAGTTTCCCTTTCTTCTCACGCCGAAGCATCTCTAACCCCCTTTCAAGCATCTCCAGATCAAGTATTAGTCCTCTATAATGCGGATTGGCCGAGGGACGTGGACGGCTCCGATCCCGGCCAGGATGCAAAGGAGGTGGCGGAATATTACGTCAAGATGCACACTGATCCGGTTACCGGAAAAAAACCTTACTTGTTGGGTCTGAGATGCGTACATGGAAAGAAACATTTGAACGATTGGGTTATCCGGGAAGAAAGTCAGGACAACAAGGACGGTATCATTTTTGTTGGAAAAGGCAAGGAGCCAAAGACCGGCAAATGGGCCAGAGATTCGAGGCAGGTTGAGATTGTGCTCGACCCCGGCAAGGAGCCTATGGATTGGGATTCGGTGGAGATCTGGTGCCAATCTGATCGAAGTGGAGAGAAAAAGACTGTTTCGCCCATGGTCACGGGCATTCCCCAAATAAAGGGGAAGGAATTTGTCTATCCAGAAGTTCAGGAAGGCAAGGGTCGATGCTATCGTTTTGATGCACACCAGTTATTCGCGGGAACGGTTTGGGTAATATTCAAGGCGAAGAGTGGATCGGGGAAACTTATCCGAGACTTAGAATTAAAATATTACGATCGGGATGATTTTGCATTCTCGGCGCTTGGGCCAGATGGAGTTTCGGATGAAAAAAATTTTGTGGAAGATATGGCTATTCCAATTAAGCAGTTTTTTGAAGATCCTGCCAATGCCCTCCCTGATGGTACACTACTAAAGGATCATATCCTGTATATTGTAATTTGCCACGGCCTCCCTTTTTCTTGCGAAGGGGTATTCGGAATCGAACGAGGGGTTACTCCAAGACCGGCAGATCATGGGGACTTGGGTTCCTTGGAGCAGCGCCTGCAGACTCTCTATTACGATTGGGGTGGAAAGATCGTGCCCCCTGTAATTTCCATGTACATGTCCGAGGGGCCAGATTCAAGG
>Ga0172371_10005404_pt1 | contig 18928 bp, 17 predicted proteins | sample Lak12m_FD_114543 | JGI IMG/M metagenome (GOLD analysis project Ga0172371, IMG submission 114543) | Freshwater microbial communities from Kabuno Bay, South-Kivu, Congo - kab_022012_12m | ecosystem: Environmental > Aquatic > Freshwater > Lake | place: Democratic Republic of the Congo: South-Kivu...
CCGCTCGATTTACCCGCACAGGCCGATTTAACCCAAATGGAATGGCGAACTGTCCGCTTAAATGGAATGTATGACTTTGAGAATCAAATCGCCATCCGGAATCAATTTAATGGCAACCAGTATGGTTATCATCTCATTACGCCGCTTCATCTCTCGGACACTTCGACTGCGCTCAGTGCAAGCGGGACAACGGTTCTCGTTGATCGCGGCTGGATCCCCGCTGATGGCAACTCCACGCCCGCTGACTGGCGAAAATACGACCAGCCGGGCCAGGTAGCTCTCAGCGGAGTCGTCCGCCTCAGTGAAACGAATCCCCCCCTCGGCGGCGAATCCGACCCGACTTTGACTCCCGGTCGGACGCAGCTTGATTTCTGGGTCTTCGTCAATATGGAGCGCATCGCCAAACAAATTCCGTATCCTATTTTGCCAGTTTATATTCAGCTGGATCCTGACCCCAATCGAACTGCCCCGCCTATTCCATACCAACCCGAATTAGATTTGAGCGAAGGCCCGCATCAGGGATATGCGATTCAATGGTTCACCTTTGCGGCTCTGCTCCTTGGCGGGTATCCGTTTTATCTGAAGAAACAGGAATCCGAGAAAAAATGAAATATTCTCTTTCATCTTCGTTTGCCCGATTAACCTTGCTGCTGCTTGGTAGTGTGTTGCTTTTGACAATTGCAGGCCGCCTGGTAGCTGTGACTGGAGCGGCGTTTGCCTGCACAAGTTGGCCCTTGTGTGTGCCGGGCACTTCACTCGGATGGCTCAAACTAGCTCATATAGTTTTTGCGAGCCTATCTGCAATTTTGATGATCTGGCTTTATCTGAAAGCCTGGCGTGAACAACGCGATGATTCCGTTTTGCTTCCGTTGACGACCACTACAACCCTCCTGTTTTTCGGACAGGCATTTGTTGGGGCAATCCAGGTTGTGCGTGGTTTCCCGATGCATTTGGTGGTCCTGCATACTTTTACCGCGGTCGCTCTTTGGATTTCGCTGATCATGCTCGTCTTGATGTCCGGCATGTTGGCTCGCGATGGAAAAGAATTTCCTGCGCAGGTATTTCGCCGACGATTGAGTGACTTTTTTATTTTGAGCAAGCCCTTGATCGTTGCCCTCTTGCTCGTTACAACCTTTGGCGGCCTGGTAGTGGGTGGCAAGGCCTGGCCTTCGCCTTCACTTGCTTTTTGGACGTTGCTTGGCGGAGCGTTGGCCGCAAGTGGGTCATCGGCTCTGAATCAATATATTGATCGCGAACTCGACAAGAATATGCAGCGGACATCCAAACGCCCGCTCGCAGCCGGACGTTTGACTCCTGCCGAGGGTCTGGCTTATGGCCTTGCTCTATGTTTGACGAGTTATTACATTCTGGCGGGTTTTGTCAATCTGACGGCGGCTCTTTTGTCTCTGGCTGGGATTTTCTATTATGTGATTTTTTATAGCGTCTGGCTAAAGAAAGCCACGGTTCAAAATATAGTGATTGGCGGCGGAGCCGGGGCCATTCCGCCGATGGTGGGCTGGGCCGCGGCCGCCGGGCATCTTACACTCGCGGCCTGGATCCTGTTCCTGATTATCTTCATGTGGACGCCGCCGCATTTCTGGGCCTTGTCAATTGTTCGCATGAAAGATTATGAGAACGCCGGTGTCCCAATGCTGCCCGTTGTGAAGGGTGAGCGGGAGACGCGTCGGCAGATTTTGATTTATACCTTTGTGTTGGTCGGCGTAACCTTGTTGCTTCCGCTCATTAAAGCCACTGGCATTGTTTACCTGGTCTCGGCCATCGTGCTTGGCTTGTGGCTGATCTATGGCGCATGGCGCGTCTGGACTGTACCTGGAAACAAAGTGGCCTGGATGATGTATCGCTGGACAAGCATGTATCTGGCGTTCATTTTTCTGGCGCTAATGATTGATGCGGTTGTATAGTGCCCTGAATAAAAACAAGCTTCTACTGCAGATCGTATAGATAATATGTGCCCCCGAAATTTTCAACCAATTTGAGTCGTGTTTGAAGGCTGCTCAAGGCTTGCCAATCGGTTGGGTTGAACATTAGGGCATCGTATTTTTGTACGAAATCTGCGCCTGTTTTGAAGAGCAAAACGTGAGTATAGCCTTTAGCGCGCCAAGTTCCAATTAGCTTGTCGATATTTTGTGACTGCCGCCAGTCGTGATACCAACAATCAATAATTTCATCTCCATCGCATTTGGGCAGGCATGCAAATTCGCGTGGCTCCCAGAGCATGAGCACATGCGAACCATCGGGTAGGACGTTGATTCCCTGGGCCGCACGCTCGTATTCTCCCAGGTTATTTTCCAAAAAGGTTTGACGCGACTCAAGTTGTAAAACAGCGGAAAATGTCCCTGTTGATATGTCTTGGTTGATGGTTGTAAAAGCAGTGGAGCCAAGTACAAAAATAACTAGCGCCCCGGCGATATTCCAGAATCGAATATTGAATGCGCTCACCTTGGAAATTGCTGAAAATCCGGCAGCGCATAAAAAGGCCCAGGCGGGGAATGTTGCGAGAAATAATCGCGTTTGGGTCAACAACCCACGAAACTGACTGGAAATTGCCCATGTCAGGAATGTTGTCACCATAATTGTTGTCATCAAAATGATGACATTTCGTTGGTCTCTTGAAAAATTTTTCCAGCCGATCAGGGCGAGTGGACTCAATCCAATAAGCAGAGGGCCCATCGAGGTGCCGAATCCATCCTGTTGGTCAACACCCCAAAATGTAGCCTGCCATGGGATTAACAGGATGCGTGTCCAATCATTGGTTTTCGGGGCGAAGTTGTAAAAGGCTAGACGTATGCTGTCCATAGCGCCAGCAGGAAATACAAGTGGATAAAAAGGATTGCCGGTTGCAAGAGCGTTTTTGACCCACCAAGGAGATGTGATTAAAAATGCGCTTAATCCGAAGATGGCCAGAGATGAAAAAAATCTTCTTCGTGGGTAAGGCGTGAAATGTTACTACAAAGATTCCAAAGGCTCCTGCAATTAGAACAATTCCAGATGTGTATTTTGTTCCCAGCGCCATCCCTGCAAAAATTCCAGCAAGGACAAGCGTATAAGTTTCTTTTTTCTGGAGCCATGTGATAAGTGATGCTGCTGTAGCCAGGCCGTATAACATTCCAGACCACTCTACATATCCATTGCCAAGTAATGCTACTGTCCCGTATCCCGATATTAGACTGCCTGTCGCAACCCAGGCTGAATCTGCGCCGAACATTTGCCGGCTTAGTTCCGCCAAACCAGCAAGAGTCAAAACTCCGATCGTCCATCCAAGCACTGTAGCTGCTTCCGTTCCCCCAAGGTACATGCCCAGTGTGTATAAACTTTCAGTTTGTTGTGGCATGCCCCAAAACATTGTGTTTGGCAGATAAGTGATTCGTCCCTGTAAAAGATACATTTTTGGAATCGCCAGATGGTAACTCAGCGCATCAAATTCCAATGGAGGCGCTAATGCACCAATGAGTTGGCAGGCCAAAATAATTACGATTAAGACCAGGCTTGATTTGCCAATCCAACTCCAACCATCCCAAAGCATTGATAGATAGGTTTTTCCAAAGTTTAAGCCAGCGAATAATGTCTTTGCGTAGGAGAAAAAATGCGGCTGCAAAAACGACCCATATTACAACGTTAATTCCGATAGTTGCACCCAAAACAAAGAACACTATCGAGATAATGCCTAATCCCAGTGCGGCGCTCAGACAAGCTTGTACTAGCGGAGAGAAAGCTACCCTTTCTATTTTCAATGAGAGACCAAGCCCTCCAGCTAAAAGGATGATTAAAGCGGCTGCAATGATTTGCCATAACGACAACAAAAATCCACTTAATTGTTCCGGTGAGAAAGGTTTATGCAAAACTATGTAGCCGAAAAACATGGCTGTCATCCAAATGATTGCAGTTAGTCCCGATAAAAGATTTCGATGTTTTGCTCCCGGCATTCACTTCTTACAAGCATCTCAATATTATTCGATGGCTTCTGCTGTTGATTTCGACTCTTGCCATCCCTGCATTTTATTGGACGGCAAGCATGATGCTTAATTCTCATGCAGAGGCCTCACTAGCAACTCTGGCTTACGCGTTGATGTCGCGCTCGTTTTTGAAAATGAAGGCGCGGCTATTTTTAAACGAGTGAGTTGACAGAGCTATCTATCTCTTCATGTAAATTTGAACAGCATTATTTTGGAATACCAACTCGAGATTAGCGCCAGGATGAAAGTCTGGTGCGAGATATTGTTCGTAGGGGCCGTAGATAATCCAGTGTGTGGGAATTTGCGATAATCAGTTTGTCACCGACTTGTTTTGATAGAAAGATTCAACATTGGCTGTTTTTGTTGTGTAGTCCAATGTTTCCATTGCATGACCAAGGTACACGCGCCGGCCGGTTTCTTGTGCGAGAAGTTGACCTGTGTGCATTGTGCTCAAGATAAAGTCGTTGGGTTGAGTATGAGTAGAGAGCCAGTCAAAGGCGCTGTTCAAGGCGCGAGGATAAAAAAAATCTTTAGGATGCCCAAGCATGAAAACTGCCTGAACGGGGATAAAGGTCAAGGTGGTGACCGAAAGTAAAAGTCCAGTAAGAAGCGTTAAGCTAGGAATACGTCGCGCCAGCCAATCGCTCTTTTGCGAGACAAACTGAAAAATGTCCACGAGTCCGCGTGTGGCAAGTAATCCAAGTGGAATGGTGATTCCAAGCAGAAATCTTCTCTGGATGGCAAAGGGGGCATAAGCAAGTGCAAAGGTGGAAACTGTCCAGGCTAGTGATGCGAGCAGGATGATATTCCGCTCATGTATCGCCCGAATTGCTCCCACAAACGCCAAAGGCCAAAAGAGGCCGAAGCCCCAAAGATAATAAATCGGCGGCGGTGAGAGTGTTTGGTTTTGCGCGGTAAATTGACTCCATACTGGATCTTTGCTTAGCAGAACAAAGTTGTATGTAAGCAGTGGAATTTGGCTGACAGCAATTATGCCTAGCACGATCAGCTCACCGGTTTGCATTTTCCCTTTTCTTATCCAATGAAAAAGTGTCATCGTGGCGATGGCTATATCTATGGACACAAAAGCGATCGGGTTGATAAATTGCACCACGAGAGCAGCCAGAATGATTGCAAGAATTTTCAGCCAATTGCCCGCGCGTAAATGATCTATATATAAGATACAAGCCAGGCACATCAAGGTTAAGGTGAAGGCAAAATGTGGAAAGATGGAAAGGCTGAATAAAACATAACAATCAATCAACCAAAAATCTATTGGCGTGATTCGGCTTGGAACCCAGCCGAATATGATTTGTAACCACCCCAACCCAGATCCAAAAACGATTAGGGGAAATGCCAGCCATTGCCAGTGCGAATCTTCGAAAGTTCGTTTGGCAAGGAGATAAATTGAAAATAGAGCAGTGTATCCAAAAACCCAACGGGCAATTTGAAAAAGGATCTGCGGATCTATACCGAGTGGCCTGTTGATTTGTCCAAGTACGATATAAAACAAACGGATATATGCTGTTTGATGGGGCTCGCTTGTAAATCGCAAGTTGTATCCCCAGGCTCCATTCATCCCGCTTCGCATCATGGCAATATGAACGGCATAATCTCCCGCGTCAAAATAAGTATCCGTAAAGGTGACCTGGTCATTTTGAGCCGCATACCCAGCCCAATCGGGGATTGAACTCCAGGTAAGGATTAGAGTTGAAATAAGTACAAATAATAAGATTTCTTTTTTAGCTTGATTCATCAGGGATTTGCCTATGGTTTTTTTGAAAAAAGATAAACGTGTAAATCGTCCCAGTTTTGAACTTCGACTTGCGAGTAATGATTCATCAGCCATACAAGTTGAGGATGCATGGAGTAACCCGCTTGAACATATTCCCGATTCGACTCATCGAAAATAATGAACCAGACGCGGTCGGCATTCCCTGCCGCGGATTCGATATCCGCCTTCGCTTCCAAGCCAAGAACCTGTTGCGTCGCAGGAGCAAGCGTGTCTATGTTGCTTCCGGGCAAATCGCCCACGTAAGTTTGCACCAGACTGCGGTCGTAGTATACAGATGGCAACAGGGACAATTTGCTGGAATGGATAATCACATCGCCTGGCTGTTGTCTGATTTGCAGATCGGCAGTCATGGCTTTGTAAGGGCCGTAAGGGAATCCCATATAAGTGAGGTGCTCATATATTCCCATGCCGAAGCCTGCCAGAAGTAACATCGTGGTGACCAACTGGATTGACCGCGGCAGTTTTGTCTGGGTTAGCGCCCAAGCCAGCCAGATGCAGAAAATCGCTCCGGATGGCAGCAGGGCTCTTTCAAGATAGACCGGCTTCCATCGCGAGAATACGAATAACAGGATCGGCGGTGCAAAGGTTAGGTAGAGCATCCAGAGTCCGGGCTGGATGTCCGCTTGTTTTTGCCGCGCGGCGTGTACTGTTTGCCACAATGCGGTTGCAACTGTGAAGAGCGCGATAAATAGTCCCACGATGAGCCAGGAGTTTGGCAGGGGCAGATTGGTGACAAAGTACAGCAATAATGTGAAGAGCCGATATAGGCCGGGCTTATCAATCCAGTAGGCTTGGTCTACTTTTGCGAATTGAGCAGGCAGATGGATCAGCCACGGCAGGTAAAGCAATGTCTCTAGAAACCCCGCCATAACAACTGCTTTCAAAGTTTGCCAATCCCTTAGGATCAGAGGCCATAACGCCAGCGCTATCAAATAGAAAGCGGCCAGGTTGTGAGTGTATTGTGCCAGCGCGGCGAAAATGGCGAATCCCATCCACCATAGCCAATGCTTTGATTGGGTGGCGCGCCAATAAGAATAGGTAGCCAGTAAAAGAAATAAAGCCAGAAGGGCGTACATGCGAATTTCTTGCCCATAAAAAATTTGGAAAGGCGCAAGTGTGGCGATGATCCCAGATATCAATGCTGTTCGCTCTTTGAAGAGTTCACGCGCCAACAGATATATTAATGCGACTACTCCCAGCCCGGTCAGAACAGATAATATTCGCACCGCGACGGGTGATTCTCCAAAGATGCGCATCCACGCCCATAATACACTGTAATATCCCAATGGATGGATATCCGCTGCCCCTGCGCCTGTTTGTGTGAGCGTGCCTTTCAACATAGCGGCAAAACCCTTTTCGGAAAATAGAACTGAAAACGCCTCATCGTACCAGATAGGCCGCGAAACAATCCCGAACAGTCTCACGATAAATGCAAGCAGAAGGATGCTGAAGAAAGCGAATTTTTGGTTGTGGACGAATTTTTGCATGGGGCTGATTCTACTTAAGACTATTTTATGAAATATTGCAGATCTATTGAAGACGCTGGACAGTTGAATTTTAGGGTATGGGTGGCTGGCGCGCGTAAATTATGATTTTAGAGTCACCATATACTTTTTCCCATCCGAGTTGGGAGAGTTTGTCCAATAAGGGATAGTTTGGCTCTAAAAATACCAAGTTGATTTTGTATACATCCAATAAGGTAAGCCCCTTGTCTGTGCCATTAACGATTTCACTCCACTCAGAAAGAATTTCATCGCCATATAGATCTGCGCGGCCGTCAATGAAGACCGGATAATCGCGCAACTCCCAAGTTAAGTAACCACCCCAATAATAGGAGTTGAATAATGGACCGCGCGGTTTATTGTCTTTCACCCACTGTATAGCGCCGGATGGGGTTTGTTCTTCCATAACTTGGGGCGTTGAAGCTGCGTAAGCTTTAACGAGAATCAATGTTGCCAGAACGCCGACAAGTAATGTGTTGATAATGAAATTAAACTTCTCTGAAGGTTGTTTTCCTGTGAATAATTGAGAAGTTTTTGCATTGAATTTTTCAAGGAAGGGTGCCTTTGCGAAGAATGTTGTTGCCGGGGTAAGATGTCTTTCTATGATTGGGATGACAATAATTGCATACGGCCCCATATTGCGTTGCGCTACAAAGAATAGATAGGTGAATCCCAGCCCTTTCAGCAAGTCTACGAATGACAGGGGTTTCTTTGAATAGGCAATGCTGATGATTAAAAGAAATAATATCCATAGCAAGGGATGTGCGTAAATCTGGTGGAAATCGGGAGAGAGCCATTCTACTATTGAAAATGAGACTTGGATTTGATAAAACGGTAATCGCCAGAGGGAGATGCCGTCAGGATTGATTGAAATTGCCAACCCGGCCAGTATGCTCCACAAGGACAAACTTCCTATTTCTTTCCATTGAAGACTTGGTTGATTGTTGAACAGATTGTCGAAAACTTCCCCAACAATGGTCGCTAATAACACAAGTATTCCCCAAATGAATCCACCGTGGACGTTTCCCCAAACGATAAAAATTGGAATCAAGTACCATAGTGGCTGCCGCTTGATGTGGCAATGCGTGTATAAAAAGTAGTCTAGGAAGGCGAGTAGCAGGAAGGAGAGAAGTTGAGGGCGCGCGGACCAGTTCGCCGCTATGCTGATTATGCCGAGAAGAATGAGGGGCAGCCGCAAATAAAAGGCCCCCTTCATTTGCTTGTAAATAATGAACATAACTGCCACAGCAATCAATGCGACCATAATAGTGATGAAAAAAAAGCTCCCGATCTTCCATAAGCCATACATCGCAAGGTCCGAAAGCCAAAAAGCATTTATCCAGGTAGCTCCGTAACGCGTATATGAAAAAACGTCTTTCAAAAGAATTGTTCTCTGATGCCACATTTCGTCTCCGGAGCGTAAATGCCACCACATGTCAGGATCGACCGGGGTTATCGTTGCGATGTAAAATATTAATAACATCGTTACGATCAGGAACAAGGATTCGGTTTTTGTATTTTTGTTTGTGGGAGGTGTAAGCATTTTTTGATTGTAGCAGAAAAGGGTATCTTCGCTCGTTGAAGACGCGTAGCGGTTTTGTACAAATAAGCGCCTCGATCAATTTCCGGTGTACTTGAAATTAATCGTTACTTTATAACCAAGACCGCTGGCTTTTTTGTTAACCATCATACTTTGCAGTTTCTGAAGAAAACAGGGATTTGGCCGAGAGAAGAAAACGCTTTGTTTTTCATTTGCGAGACTCCCTGGAAGGTGATAGAACAATTATAAATTAGGCTGACAAGGTTGTGTGCTACAATGCAATTATTCTCTGTTTGTGCGAATGAAAAATGTTTTTCCACTCAATCTCTGGGTGCGTCTTTCGGCTGGATGGCAGTTTGCCGTTGAGACTTATTTAGGATTCCGTATCCTGTATTTTGTTTAGTCGGCATTAATACTAGCCATATTCCTGCTGGCAATTCACAATGGCGTATTATTTGGCGAACCATTTGTATCTATATTTGACTTAAGGACCAGTCAGGGTTATGTGTACTCTTCTATTATTGATGGTCGTCCGCTTAATTTTCACGCGATTAACCCCTTTGTGATTTCTGACTTGCAGACCGGCAGTCTCTGGAACTTTCGCACAGGGATATGTATCGCTGGTGATTTTGAGGGCAAACATTTGACTGAAAGTAAATATACTGTGGAGGATATTTTTCCATATAGAGGCGCATCTGCCGCATCTCTGCCACTAATTGCAATTTGGCAAAGGTTTGAGGCAAACTGGTACTTAAGAATTTCGAACACAGGTTATTCGATCAACGGAAGTACTGCCTTTTTCCCGCTTTACCCCTTCCTCATGCGTTTGTTTGGCAAGATATTGGGGGATGATTTCTGGGCTGGACTCTTGTTGTCTAACGTGGCTCTGATTGGAGCATTATATTTTCTCCATCAAACGGTCGCCGAGTTTTTTGATGCTCAATCTGCTTGCCGAACTGTATTATACCTGCTTGTATTCCCCTCCTCATTTTTCTTACTTACGGCTTACACCGAATCCCTTTTCTTGTTTTTCTCGCTCGCGTCCTTTTATTACGCTCATCGTTCTCGCTGGGGGATAGCTACCATTTTTGGAGTCCTTTCGGCGCTGACGCGCCTGCAAGGCGTGTTGATATTTATAGCCCTTTTTTATCTTTGGTGGAAACAAGGAGTGCGGCGTTCGCCCATCACCCTGGTTTGGATTTCTGGTATTCCGCTGGCGAGCCTGTCTTTTCTGTTTTTTACGAATATGTCCATGTTGACCAGTTTAGAAACGGTATGGCAGGCAAGCTGGGTACTCCCGTGGGAGAATATGAATCTGTTTCTCCAAATGTTTGCTCAGAGCAAAATCGGTCCGATTGACTGGTTTAATTTGTTGACGGTGATCTTGATTGAGGTATCTTGCATTTTTGTTTGGAAAATTTTACCGCGCGAATTTGCCGTCTATGCCGTATTGTTGAGGATTCTGCCCTTGTTTCGGCTGAACAACTTGTAGCCATTTGTAAGTGCGACACGATATGCACTTGTTATTTTTCCTGTATTTCTGTTATGGGGAATGTAGAGGAAAAACCAATGGCTAAACAGGGCTTTTATATATTGCGGCTTTTGCTTATCGTTGTATTTAAGCGCTCAATTCTTTTTGTGGGGTTGGGTCGCTTAAAATTCAGGGGCTGTCCAAAAAGTCATCATTTTTCTTTTTGGACAGCCCAAAATGGGAAGAATCAGCAATTATTAGCCACCATTTGATGGTAACAACATATAAAAATGATCAAAAATGACTATCAAGTGGGACACAAAAAAGGGACTGTCTACTTTTCAGACAGCCCCTGTTGTTTTATTCGCCGAGATAGTCACGCAGTTTGCGTCGAATGGATGGGTGGCGCAGGCGGCTGAGCGCCTGTGCTTCGATCTGGCGCACGCGTTCGCGCGTCACGCCCATTTTGCGGCCCACTTCTTCGAGTGTGTAAGCCTGTCCATCGAGCAGGCCGTAGCGCAACTGCAAGATGCGTACTTCGCGCGGCGGCAGGCCGTTCAACACTTCGCCGAGATGCTCGCGCAAAAGGTTGTAGGTTGCGGTTTCGTCGGGTGGAGGCGCTTCGTCGTCTTCGATAAAATCGCCAAGAACTGAATCTTCTTCATCGTCAGTCGGTGTCTCGAGAGAGAGCGGACGGCGCGCCACCTGGATCATATTCTCGACCTTCTTAGGCGGCACATCCAGGGCGACGGCTATTTCTTCCACGCTGGGATCGCGCCCGAGACGCTGGGTCAGTTGATGCTGAACGCGCAGTAACTTGTTGATCTGGTCGCCCATGTGTACAGGCACACGGATCGTGCGTCCCTGGTCGGCGATGGCACGCGTCACCGCCTGACGGATCCACCAGGTTGCATATGTTGAAAACTTGTGCCCGCGGCGGTAATCGAATTTTTTGGTGGCGCGGATCAGGCCGATGTTACCCTCCTGAATCAGGTCAAGGAAGGGTACACCGCGCCCCATATATTTTTTGGCAACTGAAATCACAAGGCGTGAGTTGGCCGTAATAAGATGCTCGCGCGCCGCCCAGCCATCTTCAATGAGCTTGCGCAGTTCAAGTCGGCGGCGGGCATTGGCGTTGCCTTTGGCAAGTTCTTCGCGCGACATGCGTCCGCGTTCGATACGTTGGGCCAGCTCAACTTCTTCCGTGGCGGTAAGAAGCGGAACCCGGCTGACTTCCTTTAGATAAAGGCCAATCGTGTCGTCGGTATCTATGTTCGCGAGGTAATCGTCAAGCGAAAGATCGGGTTCAGGCTCGACTTCGGTTTCTTCAACGGCCACCAATTCATCTTCGGTCGGTTCGCCCGGTGTGGTATCTTCGACGAATGGAATGCCTGCACTGAGTAAAGCCGAAAACGCTTCTTCGAGTTGCTCTACATCCTGTTCGGCTTCAGGGAAGAAATGCATTATGTCGTCAAGCGTAACATAAGATTTCTGGCGGCCAAGTTCGATCAGCCGCGCGATTGCAGGAAACTCTTCTTCCTCGTCAACGATAATGATTTTTTCTACGTCCATTTTCTTGTCCACTTTTGAATTTAGAATACACTCTTTTTAGGCGAAAATCAATACCCTTTTTTGCAAGGATACTTATATCTTCTCGCTATACAAAGATGTGTGTTCTGTTCCGCCTCTTACGGGGACTTTGTGGCAGTTTCCGTTACAGGAACCGTGGGTGTCGCTTCAATTGGAGTCGGCGTCGTTTCCGGTGTAGCTGTTACAGTTGGAGTATCCGTGACGGCTGGAGTCGCGGTTGCGACATAAGGCGGATTGGTTAACAGGGTCAGCAACGCGTCGAGTCCCTGCTTGTCCACGATTTGCGTTTTGCCGCCATCTAATTGAACATAGTATCCAGTCTGTATCGGGTTAACCGAACCGACAGCCAGCTTATGCGTTTTGCCGCCTGTGAAGGTCAGCGTGATGGTGTAGGCCGGTTTATCCAGTCCGACAACATCCAGTCCAAGCTGAACGTCACTGATCACGCGCAATGCGCCAATTTGTGTTGCCGCGGCTTCCGCGGATGCCTGATCGGCGTCGGCTTGTGTTGGTGCTTTCAACACCCATACGCCCTTGTCGTTGCGGGCCACTTCCACTGATTGACCCGTTGAAGATTCGATTTTGATGTCGTTCGGTTGTCCTTCGGCGGATGTGAACAACATGGCCGTTCCGGCGGTTGGGGTAGCCGCGGCCTGCTGTTTGGTCTTTTGTTGGTTGAAAAGAAAAGCAAAGCCGACCACGAGAACCAATACCAGAAGTGTGATCCAGGTCGTTGTGCTGATAACCGGCTTTTCCTCACGCGGAGGTTGTGGAGAAAGAGCCGGCTTTAGCGATGCCGCGCCAGTCCTTTTTGATTTGCTTGAAGTTCTGCGCGATGTTGTTGTTTGTTTGCTGGTCATAATTAACCCTGTCTCCGACGCGCTACCCAGGTGGCAATACCTGCCGCCACAATCAGTCCGGGAATGATGATTACCGAAGCTAACAGGATTATGAGAACCTGAAGTTGGGATGGCAGGTTGAAGGTACGAGTGATGGGTTGGTGCGTGGTAATGTTGACCAGATTGCCTTGTTTCGCAGACCAGTCTACGGAATTGGTAAATATGTCGCCGTTGGCGTAGGCATCGAAGCCTTGGTCGGTTGCGAAGATCGAACTTCCAAAAACCACGACGCGGCCGGTGGTAGTCGCATTCTCGCCACTTGCGGCCAGGGTCAATGGGCCTGCAAAATCGATGGCGCTGTCAAAGCTGGGTGCTTGGTTATTTTTGATTCCGGCGAGATCTGTTTCGCCCCAGGCTTGCTGGGAGGTGAGAATCAAGCCGGTCAGTGTTACACCCTGCGGAGCAGTCTTGTTGAGGGATAGACTGCGTGCTTGCGGCATGACAGTCACGGCGGTCAGGTGCTGTGTGATGGGATGGGTACTGTTGTATGAAGCTGAGATTGCGTAGATTGGCTGATTGGAAGTTTGGTCAATCACCAAATCATTGTTGAGCGTGATGCCCCACTCGCTTGCCAGATAGTCAGCCAGCGGATCGGGATTTGTGCCGATATTGGTGAACAACGTGGGATCATCGAGAACAACGATCGAGCCGCCTTTGTTGACATATGCCTTGAGCAGGGAAACTTCCTGATCGAGCAGCGGATTTACTGCCCCGGCGATGACAACAACTTTTGCATCATCAGGGATTTTGTTTTCCGCGGCCAGGTTCAAGGTCTTGACGGTGTAATTCTTGCTTTCCAGTGTTTGACGGGCCCGCGCGTAACCTTTGTTGTCTGTAGCGTTGATATCGGGTTCGCCGTGGCCGGTGAGGAAGTACACTACACGTTGTTCCGGGCTGAGCAAGCGGATAATGGCGTTTACCAGATCATTTTCGGAAGCAGACGCGGCAATCTCCTTCTTGTTGCCCATGGTCAGCACGATCTTGCCATCGCCGGTGATACCATATTGTTTGGCGAGCACCGGGTCGGAGTTCGGATCAACAAATTTGAAATCAAATTTGCCCTTGCTGTTGGACTTAAAGTCGGTAAGTAGCTGGCTGGCAGTGGTAATCGGGTTGGCCTGTGTGTAGAATGCCAGAGCGGTGACTTTTTCTGGTAGTGTGTCGAGCGCCCGAATTGTTTCGGGCGCAAGCGTGTGAGATTTGTCTTCGGTCAAGTCCCATGATTTGGGGTTTTGGAAAGCCAGCGCGTTAATGACGAAGATGATGCCAACAAAGGCCAGGGACATGATCAAGCTGTTCGAGCCGTAGCGCGCCTGGCGTCCGGTAAAGAAGCGGCGCACTTTGTCCGGTGCGAGGATGCCGTAAACGGCGAGCCCCAGAATGATCAGCAGGGCGCTGACGCCAATCGAAATGTTGATGGAGTTGGTCTGGGCCGCGTCCGGCTTGTATATTGCGAGCGCCACCGCGCCTTTGACGAGAGCTAGTAAACCGGTTGCGACACAGGCGAGCAGGGCCACGATCAGCCCGATGAACGCGTAGCGCGCAGGTGTAGTCTTTTTCTTAGCCATTAGTTCCACCTTCGTGTTTCAATCGCGGCAGTGCCGGTGAAAAGGCCCAGCGCGGTGAGACTCAGGAAATAAACAATGTCAGAGAGATTGATTGTGCCGTTATATAAAGAGTTGAGGTGCGTGGTTGTGCTTAGATAATTGAACACATCTGCACCGTTTTGGAGATAATTAGCGGGAAAGCCAATCAGCCACCATAAGAAGATGAACAAGCCCAAAGTTGCGAACATGGCTGCGATCTGATTGCTGAAAATAGATGAAATGCCGACGCCCAAGGCAAGATATGCCCCAGATAGAAGAATTACGCTCAGATAGGTTACCATCATCAGGCGTTGGTCAATCCCCGGTGTTTCGAGGCTGTTGAGGATGATCGGGTATACCAGTGTGATAGCCAGAATGGTCAGAACAAACAGAAAGCCGCCCAGCCACTTTCCGAGGATCAGTTCCCAATCGCGTATCGGCGCGGTCAATAAAAGTTCCATCGTACCTGTGCGGTTTTCGTCTGAAACAAGGCGCATGGTCAATGCCGGGATGGTGAGCATTAAAAGGAAATTGAAGGTGCTTCCCATCCAATCAATGCCGGGGGCAGCGGGAGCTCCGCCGCCAAATCCACCCGATATTGCGGCTTGGGATGCGCCATAAACGACCAGACCAAAGATAAAGCCCAGAGTCAACAGAATAACAAATGCCACCACGTATGCGATGGGGCTTGCAAAATAATGATTGTATTCACGACGTGCAATTGTCCAGATGTTTCTCATCTCTCACCTCTACTTTTTGCCGCGGTGCGCATCTTCACGGGTCAGTTCGAGGAAGATCTCCTCGAGGCTCATGCCGACCGGACGCATTTCCAGTAATTCATATCCGGAATTAACAACAGTCTTGGCGACCTGCGGGCGGACATCCTGCCCGGGCGCGAATTGAAATTCCACTGAGCCGTCGGGCGCGTTGTTTACACTTTGTATGCCCTTGATCTTGAGCAGAAGTTTCGATAAACCATCCGAGTCGCCGCGCACGCGCAGGGCCACTCGTTCAGAGCCAACCAGACGCGCTTGCAGATTCTCCGGCGTGTCTTCGGCAACGATCTTGCCTTTGTTGATGATCAGGACGCGGTCACAAATTTGCTGGGCTTCTGAAAGGATGTGCGTGGAAAGCAAAACGGTGCGTTGCTTGCCGATCTCGCGGATAATATTGCGGACTTCCACCACCTGGCTAGGGTCGAGGCCGATGGTTGGTTCATCCAATATCAAGACTTCGGGTTGGTGGATCAATGCTTGTGCGAGTCCGACCCTTTGGCGCATACCTTTTGAAAGACTTCCGATAAAACTGTTTGCGCGGCTTTCCAGGCCCACCATTTCCAGCGTTTCAAAGGCACGCTCCCTCGAATCAGGGATTTGGCGCAGATCGGCCATGAACTTGAGATAATCCAGAGCCGTCATGTCTGTGTATAGCGGCACGGTCTCCGGCATATACCCAACTCGCTTGCGAACCTCGAGCGATTCCGTAACCACATCATACCCGGCGACGGTAGCAGAACCGTCGGTGGGTGGCATGTAACAGGTCAGGATGCGCATCGTGGTGGTCTTGCCCGCGCCGTTAGGCCCGAGGAACCCCACGATCTCGCCCTGTCCGGCTTCGAAGCTTAGGTCTGAGAGCGCGCGGCGCGCTCCGTAATCTTTGGTGAGACCCTCAACTCGAATCATTGGCACTCCTTATAAATTTAAAATGACAAAACAAAAGACACAGCGCCGAGGGCGGCAGTGCCCGCTTGATACCGATAATTACTATACAATAAATCGAAGAGCAGAGTCAAGTAGGTAATCAGACTCTAATCAAATGCTAATCTTGGTTGCTGGATAGTCCATTTTGTTGTAAACTACTTTCAAGGAAATATAAATCATGACTGAATTGCTCTACCAAACGGACAGCTACTTAAAGGAATTCGATGCGATCGTCAGCGCCGCTTTCCCGGACGAGAAAGCGGTCGCGCTTGACCGGTCTGCTTTTTACCCTGGGGGCGGCGGACAACCTAATGATGTTGGAAAGTTGGCAGGTTTGAATGTTGTGAAAGCAAAGAAGGTGGGCAATGATGTTTTACATATTCTGGATGGCGACCTGCCTGCGGTTGGCACGACGGTGCGTGGCATGATCGATTGGGATCGCCGCTATAAACTGATGCGGACGCACACCGCTATGCACATCTTATGCGGGACAGTCTTTCGCGATTACGGCGCGCTCGTCACCGGTGGAGACATGGAGCCGCTCAAAGGCCGCATGGATTTTGAGTTCGAGCGTCTGCAAAAAGAGTTGGTGTCTGTCATCGAAGCGGCGGTCAATGTTGAGGTCCAGGCCCGACGCGATGTGCGGGTACAGATCCTGCCGCGCGAGGAAGCCTTCCAAATCCCGGACTTGATCCGCACCAAGATCAATCTTTTGCCTGAAGAAATCCAGCAGGTCCGCACCGTCGAGCTCATTGGCCTTGACCTGCAAGCCGACGGTGGAACGCATGTGAAGAACACTTCTGAGGTTGGTTTTATACGTGTTGTTGATTATAAAAGTAAGGGCGCCGCTAATAAGCGAATCTACGTGGAAGTACAAGATAGCTGAATGGTTTTCTGCTCGTCAATATTTAACTCCATTATGATTAATTCTTACCTTTTTCGAAGAGAATATACATCATGAAGTACACAAGCAAGCCTTTTATTCTGCTGGCCCTGACGACTCTCTTTGCATCTATGCTGGCTTGCACAATTCCATTTCCGCCATTTTCTGTTCAGATTACCGTGCCGACTTCTGCACTGACTTCTGCGCCGACATCTCTGCCGGTTTCAAACATTCGCATGACGACCGATGAAACCGGTGCAACCCAGGCGGTCATATACTCCTCAAATCAATCATTCTTTGTATTCCTTGATTTGAGCGATATTCAAACCGGCTCTGTCATTGAAGCGAAATGGTATTCCGTGAATGTAGTTGGTGTCACGCCGGGGACGTTGATCAATGTATCCGATTACGCGTACGAGGCGGGAGTTAAGAACCTTCACTTTAAATTGAATGCGACCGGCGGCGGCCAGTGGCCGGCTGGTAGTTACAAAGTGGAGATATATTTGAATGGACTGAAAGTTGGCGAAGTGCCTTTTTATGTAAACTAAGTGGTTTATAAAAACGCATGTTTTTATCACTCGCGGGATTTTTTCTGTTAGCGGGGTTAAGAGAATCGTGGTTTAATAATACCTGATCTCATGTGTGTTGTCAGCTGTAAGGAAAAAATCAAACTAAAAGGAGAATGAAAAATGAAAACACGGATCGCTATTTTGTTGGCCCTTCTGGCGCTGATCGCGTCCACGTTGGCTTGCGCATCGTCGGCCCCTGCCGGTGTGTCCAATCCGATCTTGTCCACGGATGAGAAAGGCACGAATACAGCCACCACCTTTGCTCCCACAGACACTATTTACCTTTCCTTCACTGTCAATCAGGTGGACAAGGGCACAAGTTTTGATGTTAAGTGGTACGCGTTGAATGTGAGTGGCCAGGACCCCAACACGCCTTTCTTTACCAGCAATGTTATTTATGATGGCTCTGGCAACAGGATCATTGCCCACGTTAATATCACGTCTGGAGGCTTTCCGGTGGGTCAGTATAAAGTTGAGATTTACATGAATGGGACGAAAGTCGCTGAACAGCAATTCAACGTCCAGTAAAAAATGGGAATAAAAAGCTGCGTCCCTAACGGAGCGCAGTTTTTTTATTGTTGCTGTGTGGTACGACATTTTATGTTGTACCTTGCCGGTCTGCGTAGACATTAACTCAAGATAACTTGTCCGCAGTATTCGCATTTGTCCATGCCGAGTTGAAGTGTTCCTCCGCAGTTCGGACATTGGAAAATTTCCACTTTTATGGCAAAGCCCGCAGTCTTGAAGGCGGCTTCGTTTGCGGCCAGATCCGCGCGCAGACTTTTTAGCCGCGCCAGATACGCGTCGCTAGTCACTTCACCGGATTGCCGCCGATGGACGCGTAATGTTCAATGGCAATGTCCTGCATCCATTGAACATAGACTATGTTGTTGTCGTGTCCGTTTTTGTCAATGGCAGAGTCGGAAATGGTGATGGTTTTTGTGTAGGTAGGGGGATGGCATGATATCTCTGATTTTATCGAATGAATGAAACCAAATATCCGGCCAATGCGCCGCCAGCGATCAGCCACGTAGAGTTGATCTTGTAGCGCAGAAGAAGGATCAATGAAATAAAAGCGATGATGACTGCGTAGAAATCCGTCAGCGAGGAGACTGCTAATTGAAAAGTGACCGCCGCCATCAGTCCGAGAGAAGAGGCGTTCACTCCATCCAATAGACTGCTCATCCAAATCGAATTGCGGATGCGCGGAATCAACGGATTCGATATCGCCACAAAAATAAAGGAGGGAAGAAAAATTCCAAGTGTTGCGAGAAGCGCGCCGGATGTCCCGCCGAGGATGTATCCGATAAATGTTGCGGCAGTAAAGAGTGGACCGGGTGTGACCTGACCGATGGCGACCGCGTCGATGAGTTGCTGGTCGGTGATCCAGTGCAGGCGCGTGACAAAATCGGCGCGCAG
>Ga0172371_10005405_pt1 | contig 18928 bp, 15 predicted proteins | sample Lak12m_FD_114543 | JGI IMG/M metagenome (GOLD analysis project Ga0172371, IMG submission 114543) | Freshwater microbial communities from Kabuno Bay, South-Kivu, Congo - kab_022012_12m | ecosystem: Environmental > Aquatic > Freshwater > Lake | place: Democratic Republic of the Congo: South-Kivu...
AATGAGAAATACAATACTAAAAGATTCCATCGTTCTTTAGGTTACAAAAGACCTGCGGAATATGTTAAATTATTACAGGAAAAGAGAGGAGGACTACCGTTCTCTATCTAGGGTGCCAGCACAAAAGTTGATTTATTTATCTAACCCTGTAATCATTAATTTATGTTTAATATAAAAGCAAACGAAATAATAGGTGCAGTATTTCTTATAATAATTGGTTTATTTATTGAGGTGTTTTATTTATTCTTTCAAGCATTTCCTACTAATGCAATTAGCATTAATGACAATATCTCCGTTGCTTTATTCGTTGTAATGTTTCCAATTGTTCTTATTGAGAGCTCCTCATATATTTAGGCCAATCAATGAATAATTTATCAATAAGAGGAAATAATCTATTTTCAATTGTTGTTTGACGCTGATCTAAAACGTTTAAACGTCTGAGACGTCAATCTGAATACCGCCTAATTTTTGTCAATTAGTCAAAGGTTAAACTTTAAACAGACAATTTCTTGTTTTTGCCTTTTATCCTCAAATAATGTAAAATCCGAAAGCACAATGAGGGAAATTCAAAGAATTTATCATTCAAATGATTTAGACGGCGTTCACGTAAAAGCCCCAAATTCACTTAAGGCCGCAGCTTGGGTTGTAGGGAATAAACACGCCCTTTCGCCCGTAGGATCACTTCCTGACAATAAAAAAGGGCCTGTAAAGAGCTGGTTTGCATCAATTGCCCACACTGGAAGAAAATCAACCCCTGATTCTTTAGCAGGGCTTAACGAATTTTCCCGAATTGCAGATGAGCATGGATTGCAAATGATACAAGCAGCCACTAGCGGTCGAACCTCTGAAGTTCACGAGACAACTGTAGATTTTCTCAATTCAAGTGGCTACGCAGAGTATTTTTCCGAAGTTAATCTAAATCCCGATAAGAAAAATCATTCCTGGAAAGAAAACGTTGTCAGAAGAAAGTTAGAGGAAGGCTATGGCATGGTAGTGCACCTTGATGATGACATTCGGGCTGCAATGACCGTTGCCAGAGTGGATACGGAACGGGTTATTGTTTTCTTAATCAGGAATTGGTCGTGCGCAAAACCTCTTTTATGGATTGGTGAGAAAAGGGGACTAAAGCTACCTAAAAACGTTTATCTTGCAGACGATATTCTGGATGCATCCAGAATATTTGAACAAGCTCTTCTTAGTAAAGCCGCATAAAAAAACCCCTATAACGATTGCCACAACTTAAAAACAGGTGTATAATTTAGGATCAAATATTTCTTATGGACAAACTTATTGTAAAAGGGGCACGGGAACATAATTTAAAAAATGTCAGTGTCGAAATACCCAAAAATAAACTGGTTGTTTTTACCGGATTATCCGGAAGCGGAAAATCTTCGTTTGCGTTTGACACAATTTATGCGGAAGGTCAAAGAAGATACGTTGAAAGCCTCTCTTCCTATGCCCGCCAATTCTTAGGCATTATGCGTAAACCTGACGTAGATTTAATCGAAGGCCTATCTCCTGCAATATCTATAGATCAAAAATCCGCATCTCATAACCCCCGCAGTACAGTAGGAACAGTTACGGAAATTTATGATTACATGAGACTTCTTTATGCCAGAATCGGGCATCCTCATTGCCCTAAATGCGGGAGGGAAATATCTCATATGTCTAAAGAGCAAATTGTAAACGCAGTTTTAGAACTTTTAAATACTTCCGACAATAAGAAATTAAAAATTATGGTTCTTGCTCCGATTATAAAAGACAGAAAGGGCGAATATACGGAGCTTTTTGCCGACCTTAAAAAAAGAGGCTATAAAAAAGCCAGAATAGATGATCAAATCTTTTCTTTGGACGAAGATTTTGTGCTGATAAAAACAAACCGGCACACTATCGAGGCAGTAATTGACCAAATCGTGCTTTCTAAGGAAACAGAAAAAGAAAGAATTGCAGTAGGGGTTGAACAAGCATTAAAACTGGGGAGTGGAGAGGTAATTATTTCGATAATTAAAGATCCTGGTTTTTCCATTCCTGATAAGCCAAAAATTATGCAAGACGAATTTTTTTCCGAGAAGTTTGCTTGCCCGATAGACAATATCTTTTTACCGGAAATTGAACCAAGAATCTTTTCTTTTAACACTCCTCACGGAGCATGTCCAAAATGTAACGGGCTGGGAATGATCTTAACAATAGACCGCGATTTGGTTTTTAACGACAATTTAACAATTAACGAAGGCGGAATTTTACCCTACGCAAACATGATCTCCCATGATACCTGGTTTTCCAGAACTCTTAAAACTTTTTGCCTGGAAAACGAGATTCCTCTTACCAAAAGAATGTCTGAAATCAGCAAAGAAAAAAAAGAACTTTTACTAAGCGGTACGGGAGACAAAGAATATGAAGTAGAAGGGGAAAACAGATGGGGAAGAGATACGGTAATACACGAGCCGTTTAAAGGCGTTGTCGAAGATTTACGGAAAAGATACGAATCTACAGAATCTATTTTCTTTAAGGCGCAAGTAGAAAAGTTTATGCGTAATATTGTTTGCAACGAGTGCAACGGAGCAAGACTAAAAAAGGAAGCCTTATCGGTTACCATCGAAAATAAATCAATCGTAGAAGCATCCGACATGTCAATTAAAGAAATTTTTGAGTTTATGAAAAATTTAGGACCAAAAATTTCTAAAAGAGAAACGGAAATTAGTAACATAATTCTTAAGGAAATTAAACAAAGATTGTCCTTTCTAATCGATGTTGGTCTTGAATATCTAACGCTTTCAAGAGGAGCCCATACCCTTGCAGGAGGAGAGGCACAAAGAATTAGGCTTGCATCACAAATTGGCAGTGGTCTTACAGGGGTTTTGTATGTTTTAGACGAACCGTCAATCGGTCTCCATCAAAGGGATAATAAAAAATTAATTGATACTCTTAAAAAGCTGCGGGATCTGGGAAACACGGTTTTGGTTGTCGAGCACGATGAAGAGACAATGCGGGAGGCAGATCTAATTATTGATTTTGGTCCGGGAGCAGGGGAAAACGGCGGAAAAATAGTAGCAATCGGAACTTTTGATCAAATTATTAAAAACCCAAATTCCCTAACGGGAAAATATTTATCAGGAGCAAAAAAAATAAATACTTACAAATCTGCAGTTGAAAATTCTAGAAATGACAGCTTAGTTATCGAAGGCGCAATTGAACATAATTTAAAAAATATCAATGTTACATTTCCGCTTAATAAGCTTGTCGTCGTTACAGGTGTTTCGGGAAGCGGAAAATCTACTTTGGTTAACGACATTCTATACCATGGGTTAATGCAAAAAAGCAACCCCTTCCATAGACATAAGCCCGGCAAACATTTAAGAATTAGCGGCTACGAGAAAATTAAAAACGTTTTCTTAATAGATCAGTCTCCAATTGGCAGAACCCCAAGAAGCAACCCTGCCACTTATACCGGCGCATTCACTCACATCAGAGAAATTTTTGCCATGTCAAAGGATGCAAAGCTTAAAGGGTACGGACCGGGAAGATTTTCATTTAATGTAAAAGGCGGAAGATGCGAAGCTTGCCAGGGGGAAGGAAAAAATAAAATTGAGATGCAATTTTTGCCCGATGTGTACGTAACTTGCGAAGTCTGCAATGGCAAGATGTACAACAGCGAAGCGCTTGAAGTTTTATTTAACGGAAAAAATATTTACGATATTTTAAACATGAGCGTTGCCGAAGCGTTATCTTTCTTCTCTTTTTCTTCCGGACTTTCGCATAAATTGCAAACATTAAACGACGTTGGTTTATCTTACATAAAACTCGGACAGCCTGCGCCAACACTTTCGGGAGGGGAAGCTCAAAGAGTAAAACTCGCTTCGGAATTATCAAAAAGAGGCGCGAATTCACTTTATCTCTTAGACGAACCGACAACCGGTCTTCATTTTGCGGATTTAGAAAAATTATTGTTAGTTTTAAGGCGTTTGGTCGATCAAGGAAATACGGTTATTGTAATTGAACACAATATGGACGTAATTAAAAATGCAGACTATGTAATTGATCTGGGACCCGAAGGAGGAGAAAAAGGCGGAGAAATAGTTGCTGTAGGAACTCCCGAAGAAATTATCAAGGTTAAAAATTCATATACCGGACAATTTTTAGGAAAAGTTTAGTATACTAAATTAAGTGAAGAAGTTTTTATTTTTTTTCCTAATATTGTTTGGCGGCTTCATATTTCCAAATAAGGCATTTGCAGTAAGTAACTTTTCAGCAGATTATAATGTTTTATATAATGTACTGCCAAACACATCTACGCATGTAAACATTGATGGATCGCTAACGAATTTAACCGGTCAGTATTATGCTTCTTCATATAAAATTCAGTTAGGATTTAAAGACATAACTAATTTACGTGCTTCAGACCTAGGCGGCGCGATTACGCCTACCGTAATAAAAAATATCCGGGGTAGCAGCGTCGAGTTGGTTTTTAACAATAAAGTGGCAGGGGAAGGAAAAAAGCTAACTTTTAATCTTTCTTTCGATACTTCCGAGGTAGCACAAGCTCAAGGAGAAGTCTGGGAGATTAATATCCCCGGATTATCAACTCAAAACGATTTTAAAAGTTTTAACGTTTATGTAACCGTACCGGCTTTTTTAGGAAAACCCGCATATATAAAACCTTCTATTCAGAGCGCATTTACGGGAAATAGATTAACTTTTACTAAGGATGATCTCGGAACATCAGGTATCTCTGTTGCCTTTGGAAGTTCCCAAATATACGATTTTAACTTAAAATATCATTTAGAAAATAAAAACTTATTCCCTGTTAGAACAGAAATCGCTCTTCCTCCTTCAACAAACTATCAGGACGTTACTATTAATTACATTTTTCCAAAACCAACAAACGTTACCTTAGATAAAGACGGCAATTGGCTTGCGGAATACTTGCTAATGCCTTCTCAAACTTCAGTAGTTACAGTCCGGGGATCAGCTAAACTTTTTCTTAATCCCAAGCAAGAACCTGTTTCAGCCAATGCATTTAATGAGTTTTTAAAACAGCAAAAATATTGGGAAAGCTCAAACGATAGAATTAAGGAAATTGCCCGTAAGCTAAAAACTCCCGAGGAAATTTACACATATGCTGTTGACAACTTAAAGTATGATTTTTCCCGTGTTACAGCAAAAAAACCAAGATTAGGAGCCTTAAACGTTTTGGACGATCCAACGTCTGCGGTTTGCCTGGAATTTTCTGATTTATTTATAGCCCTATCCCGTGCGGCAGGCATTCCGGCAAGAGAAATTGACGGATATGCTTTTACCAAGAACACAAACGAAAGACCGTTGTCTCTGGTAGAAGATATTCTTCATGCGTGGCCGGAATATTACGATACGGAGAAAAAGAGCTGGATAATGGTTGACCCTACATGGGGAAACACTACCGGAGGGGTAAATTACTTCAACGCAATTGATTTTGATCATTTTGCCTTTGTATTAAAAGGCTATAGTAGTTCCTACCCCGTACCTGCAGGCGGATATAAACTGGCAGGCAGTAAAGAGGGCAAAGATGTTCTTGTTAGTCTTGGTAAAAAGTTTGATCAAACAAAAACATTAAAAATATCCTTTGATATTCCGGACGGTATTTATACGGGAATTCCCGTAAATGGAGAAATAAGAGTTACAAACACAGGAAATTCTATAACAGACCTTGCACAATTAAATATATCAAGCAAGTTTTTAACAGGCAAAAAAACAGTTATCCTGGATAGAATTCCGCCGTATGGATATAAAACAATTCCTCTGGATTTTATTAAGCAGCCAATTTTGACAAATAAAAAAGATACCATTACAATACGTGTCGGCGGTTATTCGGTAAGTAAAACCGTTAAGATAACTCCATTGTTTTTAAATAAATGGATATTAATAGAAGGTGTTTTAATTGTTAGTTTCTTCGTCGTCTTATCGCTTATTATCAAAAGAACCAGGCGTGTACCTCTTTCTGGGGAAAAATAACCGGGTTCTTTATGTTGGAAAAGCAAAAAATTTAAAAAACCGTGTTTCCTCCTATTTTTCTAAATCGGGTCTTGGAGAAAAAACCACTCAGTTAGTCTCCCAAATAAAAAAAATTAAGACAATTAAGGTTTCGTCAGAAATAGAATCTTTATTGCTAGAAGCCAACTTAATCAAAAAATATAATCCTCTTTTTAATATTAAGCTAACCGATGGAAAAGCCTATCCTCTTATTAGAATCACAATTAAAGATAAATACCCAAAAGTGTTAATTGCAAGACGGATGGATAATAAAGATTCCATATACTTTGGTCCTTTTCCTAATTCAAGCGCTTTAAAACTTGTCTTAAAAACAGTAAGAAGGATTTTTCCTTATCAATCGGTTGTTAATCATCAAAATAAACCCTGTTTATATAATCATATAGGACTCTGTCCTTGCCCCGGTTACTACAAAGACCTTTATTACAAACATACAATTAGACATTTAATTAAGTTTTTAAAAGGAAACACTACTGCTGTAATCACCGAACTTCAACACGAAAGAGAAGCTGCAAGTAAAACAGAAAACTTTGAAATGGCACTTAAAATCCAGAAACAAATTGAAGCAATAAAGTATATTACCCAACAATTTAGAAATCCGTTTGAATACGAACAGAATCCTAATCTTGCTTCGGATGTTAAACTAGATGAGCTTAAATCTCTAATAAGTATTCTTAATCAAGTAGGCTATAAACTTAATAAGCTAGAAAGAATTGAATGTTTCGATGTTTCCAATACTGCCGGAAAATTTACAGTTGGAAGTATGGTTGTTTTTATAGATGGAGCTAAGGATTCATCTGAATATAGAAAATTTAAAATATTAAGTACAGAAGGTAAGCCAAATGACACAGCTTCCATGAAAGAAATTCTGCTAAGAAGATTTAAAAAAAACGGCTGGAAATTACCCGATTTAATCATTGTTGATGGCGGAAAAGGACAAGTCAGCGCCGCAAATGATGCGTTAGGTGAATTAGGACTTAAAATCCCCGCAATTGGACTTGCAAAACGGGAGGAAACGATAATTACACAAGATTTAAAATTTTTGAGTTTGCCCAGAAGATCCGAGGCACTGCATTCAATTATGAGAATCCGTGACGAAGCGCATAGGTTTGCAATTGTGTATCATAAAAAAATCCGCGGAAAGGCAATGCTGAACTAGTTTTTTCGGGAGATATCGTATTCGTAGGGAAAATACAAAAAGGATGCAGGTGCATCATCAAGTAAATACTTCTGAAAATCCGAATAAATTTTTTGTCTTTTGTCAATATCTAATGTTTTTCTTCCGTCTTCCAACAGCTTGTCTATTCTAAGGTTTTTATAATTTGTAATATTGTTCTGTTGTTCAGAGTGCCATAGCGTATACTGATCCGGATCTTTTGGAACCCTAAAGTCGGCAAGCAATGCCTGATACGAAGAAGGCATGCCGTTTACAATTTTTATTTCGGTTTTAATTCCAATTATAGACCAGGCTTTTTTTAGCTCATCTGCTGTGCTCTTAAATTTGGGTAAAGTTTTAAGTTCAATCTTTAATTCACCGCCGCTTGTAGCGATACTGGCGTTTGAAAGCAGAGTCCTTGCGTGTTCGATATCTTGCTGATTTGTTAAATAAAATTCCTCTCCTATCCATGAATTGGGGGCAAACGGACCAAAGTTTCGCTTTCCTTCAATAAACTTTTCAGGAAGAACATAGGTTAAAGCCTGTCTAACTCTCTTATCGGACAAAATCTTATCTTGAGTGTTATAAAAAACAGTAACTAAATGCTTAGTATCTTCTTTCTTTTGAATAGTGGTATTTTTAAAATTTGAAAATTTTGTTTTTTGAATTTCCAGAGACGAAAGACCTGATGCAACTGTAACTTCCCCTAATGCGAAAGCCGTCTTTAACGCATCTTCCGTAGGATACATTTGATACGAGATTAAATCGTAATCGTTTTTTTTTGATGCAAGGTCAATTCCCTGGATAAAATTTCCGTTTAAATTTATACCTTTTACCTTATAATCTCCAACACCGATAAACCCATTTTTAAAAATAGGTCTGCTTACGGTTACCAAAAAAGGTGCGTAGCTGTCTTTGAGAATAAAAACAATAGTATTTTTGTCAGGACGTTCTTCTTTAACGTCTAAAAACGAGTAATGGATTGAGCCTGAATCTAATTTACTGCCATTACTGAAATAAACATCTTTTTTTAAATGAAATATGTACTTTTTTCCGTCATTTTTAATCTCCCAGGACGATGCAACATCCGGCTTTGGAGTCCCGTCTTCTGCAACCTGAGTTAAGCCTCTGGAAGCTTTGCTTAAAATATCATCAGGAATATTATCGGTTGTATACGTACCCATAACCCCAATGATTGTTTTATTCACAAAGGGAATTTTATTGGAAAAATAAGCAAATAAAAATCTTAGTGCAAAGAAAAAAACTAAACCTAAAGCAAAAAAGAAAAAAATAGTTTTCTGCCATTTTTTTACATAGGCCTTTACAAGCCAAAAAATCAATCTTCTTCGTTTTAAGAAAATCATAAAACTATTTCGAGGCCAGAAGTAGAATAGAAACAACAGCAAATATTCCTGCAAGTCCTACTGTCGCCCAAACAAGCAACTTTTCGATGCTCCTTTTACTTCTATAAAAGTCTCCTCCGCCGCCGCCAAATGACCCCGATAATCCGCTTCCCTGCATTTGCAGTAAAATAACCGTAATAAGTAAAACTGCAATAATAATTTCAAATATCTTTAAAATAATCACGTTGTATATTATAACTTTTAGCTTAAATCATTGCAAGCTATTTCCGCATAACCCAAGATATAAAAGAAAAAATTAAGGATTGAAAGAATGAGACTATTACAAAGGCGAAAAATCCGTTAATAAACATTTTAGGAACGATAAATCCTGCATAGGATGTTCCAGGATAAGTAAATTCCGTAATTGATATAGCGGGAACAAAAACAGTAAGGAGGTAAAAAATTATAACGTTTGTTAGAACCGAAAACATTCCTAGGGTAACAATGTTAAGGGGAATAGATATAATATTTAAAATCGGTTTTAAGATTAAAAAAAGAAGTGCCAGGGCTAATCCTCCAAACAAATAAGTTAATAAGCCACCGTTAACATGCACGCCCGAAACCGCCTGAACGATCAGAAATAAGGTTAAAGCATTTATCAGCGTATTTCTTAGTAAAGACTTCATATACTTAATTAAACAATTTTTAAAGTTATATTGCAATATTTTTTAAACGAGCGTATTATTACATTCATATGGATCATGTTTTATGCCCGCATTGCGGTAAAAAAGTAGAAATCTCCGAGGCTATTAAACATCAGGTTGAAAGTGCTATTCTTGCCGCCGAAAAAGAAAAACACAGGGAAGAAATAGAAAAAATAAAAAAAGAAATTGAAGAAAAAACTACAAAAAAAATCAAAGAAGACCTTGATTTTAAGCTCAAAGATTCCTCAAACGAACTTGAAGAAAAAAACAAACGGAACAAAGAACTTCAGGAAAAACTTCTAGAACTTAATAAAACCTTAAGAGAAACAAAAGAATCATCGGAACGGAAAGATTTGGAAAATCAGAAAAAAATTAATGAAGAGATGGAAAAAATTAAAGAAGAAATGTCTAAAACTCTCTCCGAAAAAGCAAGACTTAAGGAGCTTGAACTCGAAAAAAAACTTAGTGACACTCAAAAAGCGCTAGAAAACGCTCAGAGAAAGTCTCAACAGGGTTCGCAGCAGCTTCAGGGAGAAGTCGTGGAGTTAGATTTAGAGAAACAATTAAAATCAGCTTTTACATTTGATGAATTTCTGCCGATTCCAAAAGGAATAGAAGGCGCAGATATTTGGCAAAAGGTAAAAAATAATTACGGTCAGTCTGCGGGATCAATTGTTTGGGAAATAAAACGAACCAAGGCTTTTAGTAAAGGTTGGCTTCCTAAATTAAGAGAGGATGCCAGAAAAATAAACGCTTCAGAATGTATTTTAATAACAGATGTTATGCCTGAAGACGTAAAACATTACGCACGGGTTTCCGGAGTTTGGGTGGCAAGTTTCGAAGACGCGTTAGTTTTAGCGACCGCACTTAGGTATACGCTTATGCAGGTTGCTATCGCAAAGTCTGCGGCATCTCATGAGGATGAAAAGTTGCAAGAAATTTACGATTATATTACCAGTGAGGCATTTAGACACAAAATCGAAGCCCATTTTGAAAGCGTAAAATATTTAAAAGAAGACTTGGAGGGAGAAAGAAGATCGATGGAGCGAATTTGGAAAAAAAGAGAAGTTCAAATCCAGAGATTAGACAGAAGTATGTCGCAAATGTTTGGAGAAATTCAGGGAATTACAGGAGATACATTACTTCCGCCAAAAGCTTTGGAAATTGAATCGGGAGAAGAAATTGAACAAGAAGAACTCCTCTAAACCCACATTTAAAGAAGAAAAAACGCTTTGGAAACAAGGAATCAAATTCGTTATAGGCGTTGACGAAGTCGGTAGGGGAGCATTTGCCGGTCCTGTAACCGTAGGAGCAGTAATTTTTTCCGAAAATTTTAAGTCAGAGTTTCTAAAGCAAGTAAATGACTCTAAAATGCTTTCTCCTGAAAAACGATGTGTACTATCCCCACTAATTAAATCTAGTGCCGTTTATTCTATCTCTACTATATCCGTTAAAGATATCAACCGTGTAGGCATAGGAAAAGCGACAAAGATGGCTTTTCGAAAAGCCATAAAAGATATAATGTTTAAGATTTATGATTTAGAAATTAAAAATTCATTGAAAATTGAAAATTGGAAATTGAAAATTCCAGAACAAAAAATTTTCCTTCTGGTGGACGGGTTTTATATTAAGTATGTAACAGGAATCGGTCTTAAAAATCAAAAGGCAATTATAAAAGGGGATAAAAAAAGCTTATCAATTGCAGCAGCATCAATTATTGCCAAAGTCCATAGAGACAATCTGATGATTAAATTGGCTAGGGAATACCCTGAATATGGCTTTGATATTCACAAAGGATACGGCACAAAAATACATCGGGAGAAAATCAAAAAACACGGATTATCAAAAATGCACCGTAAATCATTTAACTTAAGAAAGTTTTTGTAAAGATATATTTAATGCGCGCCTGAAGGGACTCGAACCCCCAACCCCTTCGTCCGAAGCGAAGTGCTCTAATCCATTGAGCTACAGGCGCATAGCACTAGTATACTAAATTGATCTCATATTATAAAGTTTTATCATTTCTAAAAAAGATTTTGTAGACGATTTTTAAAAATTAGATTATAATATTGGTGCTATGCATGGTGTTAAAGACGGGTTCAACCGCTAATGACTGAGCGTAGCGATAATGCGGGGGCCGCTAGCTCAATTGGTTAGAGCAATTCCCTCTTAAGGAATAGGTTCAGAGTTCGATTCTCTGGCGGCTCACAACAAAAAGGTCTCCGATTTTCGGAGGTTTTTTGTTGTTGACTTGTCGAGATTCTTTTTGATTTAAGCATCTCAATGCGAAATACCCGTAAGGGTACTCTGGCGGCTCACACTTCGGCAAGCTCAGTGTAAACACATTGAGATTGTTGAAAGGACTTGATAGTGCAATATGCCTTTGATATAATCCTCGCTTATGACACCAGAGAGATGCCTATTGTTAAACAGTGCCCAGCATTTAAAACACAACAACAATGTCCGCGGATCAATCAGTGAACTAACAAGAAATCCCGAAATAATGCAAACCCGCGTTAACGACTTTGAAGAATGTCTTTCGACGATGAAAACATACATAAGTGGCGATCCGTTGGAAGAAAAATCACGAAAAAGCATTTTGACTTCGGATAACTTTAAGAATTTACTTATTTTTAAAAAAAACTACCATGATCTGGAATTAGGTTCAATTGCTCTTGCTTCGCATATGAGTGCAGAGGGCGGCAGAGTAGGCGAGGTAGCAGAATCCACATTTGAAGCAATTGCAGAATATGCAAATACAGGAGAATGGCAATTCGTAACCAAGACTACAGATAGTGGCAAACTTGCATCCGGACTTTTAATTGAAGGTTATGGGGAATTCTTAGCGCAAATCCACGGAAAAGAGGGGCTTGCCAGAGATTTTGTACTTGCATTTGAAGAAGTGTTGGCTGCTGATTTTCCCGATTCGGAAATGTTTAAAGATATTAGACCATGGATGCTTGCAGAACGCAATAGGTTTGGAGAAGCATTTGCTTTCACTCTGTTACCTTCATATTCTCCAATTGTTGTTTAATATCCTCTTTTATACTAACGTGTGATTTCTTCTTGTAGCTTTAAGCTAATTTGTATATAATTATCCTTGCTTATGACATTTATCCGAAGAATCCTAACTCCTATAAAAATTATTAAAACCCATAAAATATTAACCGCTATCGTTTTTATAATTCTAACAGTTGCAATCTATTTTCTTTATCCAAAACCTCCTAAGGCTATTGCTATACAAACGGTAAAAAGTGCAGATTTTGTACAATCAATCTCCGTAAGCGGAAAAATAGATTCATTGGAAAGCGTAAATTTAACATTTCAAACTTCGGAAACACTCTCATACGTAGGAGTTAAAGAAGGTGACCTTGTTAAAAAATGGCAATTAATTGCCTCCTTAGATCAAGATCAACTCCAAGCATCTCTAAGACAAGCAGAGCAAGACTTTATTGCGGGCAAAGCCGCATCTCAGCAATATTATGACGATCACACAAACGCAACAGAATCTGACGCTGAAAAAGTGGAGAGAACAACAATTGATGCTACCCAAAACAAGGCATACGATCAAATAGTAAAAGTAAGACACGATATTGCCAATTCATCGCTCTACTCACCGATTGAAGGCATTGTTACAAAAATGGGCGCTAAGACAGCGGGGCAAAACATCACTGCGGCAACTGTTTTTTCTATTGCAAACCCAAACAAGCTTGGTTTCCTAATGGATGTTAATGAAGCCGATGTTTCTAAAGTAAGAGAAGATCAACCGGTTTCCATAAGTCTTGACGCATATGCGGATTCACCGCTGAAGCTTTCTGTTTCAAAAATTGATTTTTTAACTCATGTGACAACTACCGGCGGTAATGCTTATACTGTTCAAGCGGATATTCCGTCAAACCCCGATCTCCGTTATCGAATAGGCATGGAAGGAAACGCAACTATTATTACCGCAACAGAAAAGAATGTGCTATCGGTATCAATTTCAAGCATCACGGATAACAATTATGTTTATGTTAAGAATTCAAAAAGTCTTTATGAAAAAAAGAAAATTAGACTTGGCATCCAAAATGACACTGATTCTGTTGTCAAAGAAGGACTATCCGCAGGAGAACAGGTTGTACTCGATCCAACTCAAATACCTCAAAACCTAATCGTTAAAACACCTGCTAAGTAAGTAATGAACAAAAAAACATTATTAAAGCTTGAAAACATTACTAAGGATTACAGATCGGGCGACGTAATCACTAAAGTACTAAAAGGAATCACGCTAACAGTCAATCAGGGAGATTTTATCGCCATTACAGGACGGTCCGGATCGGGAAAATCAACAATGATGAATATAGTCGGTCTTTTGGATGTTCCAACCACGGGGAATTACATTTTTGACGGCCAAAAAGTTAATAGATTAGGTGAGGATAGACTTGCCTATATTAGGAATAAGGAAATAGGATTTGTTTTTCAGTCATTTAACCTGCTTCCAAGAGCAACTTCTCTGGAAAACGTAATTTTGCCTGCAATGTATGCGGGGATTGGATCAAAGCAGCGCGAAGAAAAGGCGATGGCTTATTTAACCAGTTTGGGACTGGAAAACGAAATGTATAAAAGACCAAATAAATTATCCGGTGGGCAACAACAAAGAGTCGCAATTGCCAGAGCCCTCATGAATGACCCTAAAATAATTCTTGCCGACGAACCAACCGGAAATTTAGATACTAAATCAGGAAATGTTGTAATGGACATTCTTAAAAATTTAAATAAAAAGGGGAAAACAGTAATAATAATAACTCACGAGGAAGATGTTGCAAAACAAGCTAAAAAGATTATTAAGCTTGCGGATGGGGTGTTGATCTAATGAAAACAGAAGATTTAATAAAATTATCTTTTAGGGCAATTATTGGCAATAAGCTTAGAAGTTTTTTAACTACATTAGGAATAATTATTGGAGTTTTTGCAATAATTATGCTTGTTTCTATAGGAACCGGGTTACAAAGCTATATTAGTAACCAACTAAGTAGCTTTGGCTCAAATCTAATATTTGTTATCCCGGGAAGAATTGGCGGCGCCAGAACACCGGGTGGAGTTGTATCTAATAAACTTTTAGTTTCCGATTCTAAAAATCTACAAACAAAATTAAAAAGCTCTGCCATAGTAGCACCTGTAATATCTCAGATAACTTCTGTTAAATTTAAAAATAAAACTAACAAAAATACAACTATTTTTGGAACTACGGCAAATTATCCCGATATTGTTAAAAATTCTACCCTTGCTAAGGGCAGTTTTTTTACCCCGGGACAGGAAAGATCGGGCTCTAAGGTTGCCGTAATAGGAAATACCGTATACACAAACTTATTCGATTCAACTAATCCAATCGGGAAAACAATTAACATTGGGAATAACCGATACGCAATAATAGGCCTCGTGGAAAAAAGAGGCTCAACTTTTGGAGTAGATCAAGATAATTTGATTATTGTTCCCTTTGGTGCCGCTAAGCAGCAATTTGGCATTACCAATATAAACGCAATTTATATGTCTGCATTTAAACCGGAATTGGTGCCTTTTGTAAAAGCTCAAGCGGAAAAAACATTGCTAAAAAGATTAACGGAAGACGACTTTACGGTACAAACAGCAGAATCCAGTCTTTCGATAGTTACAAGTATTACCAATGTTTTAACAATCGCTTTGGGAGGGATTGCAGCAATATCGCTTTTGGTGGGAGGAATAGGCGTTGCAAATATAATGCTCGTTTCCGTTACGGAAAGAACCAGAGAAATTGGACTGAGGAAGGCGCTTGGCGCAAAAAGGTCCGACATTTTAAAACAATTCCTTTTAGAAGCAATTATCTTATCCGTTACGGGCGGTGCGATTGGCATCCTTTTTGGCCTAGGAGGATCAATGACTGTCGCAATGTTATTGTTTTCCACCGTTACATGGTGGTCGGTGCTTCTTGCATTTGGATTTTCCGTGTTGGTTGGTGTAGTTTTTGGAATGGCTCCTGCTATTAGAGCCTCTAAATTATCACCAATCGAGGCACTTCGATATGAATAATAAAAACGCGCGCAGTGTTTTAAAGTTTTTTTTAGGCTGGCCGATTGCGCTCATATCATTATTTTTTATTTTTAAAGTAATAAATCCGAATCTTAGTCTAATCGGTTCTTATTTTACCAATGTTAATATCCCAACTCTAATCATCGGATTTTTATGTTTTTTAGTCTATTTCTTTTTAAGAGCTTATTCTTGGCAATTAATCCTAAAAGCAAAGAATCATAACATTCCCTTCAAGGAAGTTTTGTACTTCTGGGAATTGTCGGAATTTAAAAGATATGTTCCCGGAAGTGTCTGGTCATTAATAAGTAGGGGTCTATCTTTTACGGATAAGAAAATCTCTAAAAGCGACATCATTCATTCTTTAACTATCGAAGCGGAGTTGATTGTAATCTCCTGCCTAACCGTATCTCTTTTGTCAATGCAATTTTTAATTGAACCATTACCTATTACATTTAAAAACTTAATTTATATTTCTTTTTTTATAGTCATGGTTCTAGTTAATCTATTATTCCTTTTTTCTTTCCGGTTTAAAAAAAATATAAAGAACCGCTTTTTGGGATTTTTATGCTGCGATTTTTCTTTAGAAAAAACTGTTCCTCTTTTATGTTTTTCCGCACTTTCATTTCTTTTTTTTGGACTTGGCAGTTTCTTCGTCGGTTTTGCCTTTTTTTATCTTAATTTAAGTAGAATACTTGTTCTTAGCGGATTTTTTGCTTTTTCCCTTATTGTAGGATATCTGTCTTTTATTACACCAATGGGTCTTGGCGTTAGAGAAGCGGTAACAACTTATGGATTAAGCTCTATCGTTTCATCTTCCGCTGCGGGACTTATTGCAGTATTTACCAGGATTTTTTTAATTTTTACGGAAATAATCTTTCTTCTGGTTACTCTTCTTTTTTATAATCTTAAATCTAAAAAGATGCAAAAAATATTTAACCTTGCTAATCGATTTAAATATGAAGTATTACTCGGATTTTTCGTGTTTTCATACAACGCTTATTTTATCTCTGCCAGTATTTTTAGGTACGAAAATTATTTTGCGGGAAGATTTGATCTGGGGAATATGGATCAGGTGGTATGGAACACTCTGCATGGCCGGTTTTTCCAGCTAACAGATCCCAACGGAGTAGATATTGTTTCACGGCTTACCTTTCACGCAGATTATATCTTAGTAATACTTGCTCCTTTATATAAAATCTGGTCAGATCCAAGATTATTACTTATTATCCAAACCGTAGTGTTATCGTTTGGAGCAGTATTTGTTTATTTAATAGCAAAAAATATTTTAAAAAATAAGGTGTTATCTTTAGCTTTTGCAGGGTCATTTTTAATAAATCCCGCAGTAAACTATACAAATCTTTACGATTTTCATTCCGTAACTCTAGGAACAACGTTTCTTCTTGCCGTATTTTATTTCCTTTACAAAAAGAGATATTTTTGGTTTGTTTTTTTTCTGATTCTTGCCGGAATTACTAAAGAACAAGTTTGGTTAATCACTTCATTATTTGGAATTTATTTATTTATTATAAATTTTAGGAAAAATCAGAGTTTGTTCTTAAAATCTTTTGGTATATTAATATTTTTAACCGGCATCTGCATTTTTTATTATTTTATTTGGAGGGCAATTCCCGAAGCAAAAGGAGGGAACCATTTTGCATTAGCGTATTATTCGGAATTTGGAGATTCCCCCTCCGGCATTATTAAAAACATTGTTTTTTCTCCAATTAAGACTTTTTTTCGAATCTTTCAGCCAAATCAAAGTCTTTACCTTTTACAGCTTTTTCTGCCTTTAGGTTTTTTGTCTTTATTTGCTCCGTTATTTCTTATATTTGCGATGCCGGATTTGGGAATTAATTTGTTAAGCAACAATTCCCAGCTTCACCAAATTTACTATCAATATAGCGCCGCGATTACGCCTTTTATTTTTATATCCGGAATTTTTGGTTTAAATCTTCTGCTGAAATTATCTTTTAAAATAAATCATCTATTTTTTTATGCATTTCTTGTGTTTTTCTCTGTATTCGGAGCATTTCTCTATGGACCGCTGCCGGGCGCTGTAAATCCAAATTTGGATATGTTTACAAAAAGCCTTAAGAATAAAAAAGCAATTGATAATTTTTTGATAAACATCCCAAGACAATACAGTATTGCGGCAACAAATAACGTTGGTTCACATCTTTCTCACCGGCAAAAAATCTTTACAATTCCTGTTGGAATAGATAGGGCAGACATTATCGTTTTTCTTTTAAACGACTACTCTGCTCAACCATCCCTTGCTGCCCAAATTGATATGGCAAAGAGAATGGAAAATAACAAAAATTATATACAAATTTTTAAGTCAGGCGATTTTATAGCTTTTGAGAAAAGAAACCTTTATTTAACTCAAAATCCAAAGATCAAACAACCAAAACTATTTCCTTATTCAATTCCCGCATTGGTAAGCAGAAGTTATAATCGTGGACAAATAACTATTGAAAGGCAAATTTCTTCCAATAAGTTATTCGACAGCTTTGTTATTTCTTATTATTCCGATGGTCTAAAATTATTTGCCCTTATGAATAAACCAAATTTCGATAAACCGGAAAATGGGTATCCTGTTTTAATTCTTAATCATGGTTATATTAATCCGAGAGAATATAGTACCGAAAATTCCTACAAAACAATTGCTGATTTTTACGCGGAAAACGGATTTGTCGTAATTAAACCTGACTATCGCGGCAATGCCGATTCGGAGCTAGACAGCAATGCTTTGATGAGATTTGCTTATCCGATTGATGTTTTAAATTTACTGTCTTCTTTAAATTCTATTAATAATATAAACCAAAACAAAATTTTTCTATGGGGGCATTCTATGGGCGGAGAGGTCGCGCTGGAAGTTTTGGAAGTTATTTCAAAAAATAGTGAGCTGAGTAAGAAAATCAAAGGGGCTGTTATTTGGGCACCGGTTTCTGATCCTATTGAATGGTTTAGTCAACCAAATTTGTCAAAAATTCCCGAATCAAGTTTAAGGCCATTTCCATATACAAAAACTTTTAAAATTATGGGGAATCCGGATTTTAAATCGGAAATTTGGCAAAGTGTTTCTCCGCTATCTTATTTGCAGAATATTAATGTCCCAATTCTTCTTCAGCATGGAACAAATGACAACGCAGTGCCTTTTTCGTGGTCTGTTCAGCTCAATAAAGGCCTTACCGTATTAAATAAAAATTCCAATCTTATTTTGTATGAAAATAACGATCATAATTTATTGCCTAATAGGGAGCAAGCATTTATAGATAGCCTTAATTTCTTAAGAAGCCATTGAAACACCGCTTGGAATAATCTAGAATTTACTTATGGTAAACGTTAGAAAAGCAAATGGAGAAATTGAGTCTTTTAGCGATGATAAAGTTAGAGGCTCTATCTTAAGAGCAGGGATTAAAAAAGAAATTGCCGAAGAAGTTTTAAACCACGTTAAACAAAAGCTTTATGATAATATTCCCACCTCGGAAATATATACTCATATAACCGAATATTTCGGAACAACCCCAAGCAGAACGAAATATAGCTTAAAACGGGCAATTATGGAACTTGGTCCGACCGGATATCCTTTTGAAGATTTTATCTCCGAAGTTTTAAAAATGGAAGGCTTCAAAACGGAAGTTGGATCTATGCTG
>Ga0172371_10005406_pt1 | contig 18928 bp, 19 predicted proteins | sample Lak12m_FD_114543 | JGI IMG/M metagenome (GOLD analysis project Ga0172371, IMG submission 114543) | Freshwater microbial communities from Kabuno Bay, South-Kivu, Congo - kab_022012_12m | ecosystem: Environmental > Aquatic > Freshwater > Lake | place: Democratic Republic of the Congo: South-Kivu...
TCTTCAGGCGACAGCGGATACGGGGCCTTTTGATCATCTTGCCTGAGCAACCGTATCTTGGGGGCATGCGCCAACCATGTCATTCCTCTTTCGTCCATCCATTCCGACGCCGCAAGATTCAAGATGTGGCGAACTACTTGAAGGGCGTAATTGACGGTGCGTGACTTCAGGCCCTGCGACTGTCTGTGCTGAATGAATCCTTGCAAAGACCCCATGTGGACACTCTCCAGAGGCAAGTCCCCTACAAAAGGGTCCAACATTGTCAACTGCACTGCATCCATCCGGAGGGTTGATTTTGTGGATTCTTCCAAAAATTTTGTTGCTGCTTCCCTGAAAAATCGTTTTTGTCGCACCCCATACACTGCGACCTGCCGAATCTCTTCCATCCGGAAAGCTAAGTATTTTTCGGCCTCTTTGAGATCGCCCGTGCCACAGCTTTCTCGAATGCGCTGTCCACAGACCGTTTTCTGGATGTGCCACGTGTCGCCACGTTTGATGAGTCCCGGTGGGATCTTTTGTCCCATTGTCCTTCCTCCTCATAGGCTCGCCCAGGACGACCGTTCCGCTCTTTATATTCCTCGAACCACCGATCCAGGTCAAGCCGATCATACCCAACTGACTGAGAGCCATAGCGGATTTCTGGGACATAAGGACGCACAAGGGAGTTGAACCGATTCTTGTCCATTCCAAGATAAGTGCATGCGTCCTTTAGTCTGACCACTCGTGGCTCTAAAGCCATTGTTCGTCTACTCTATGCTTGCGAGGGCGCTTCATTCCCCCAGGCATCGAAGCCTGTAATGCTGCGCCGGGCGAACATGTCAAGGCGACGTCCATCTGTCACCCTTTTGATTGTTTCGTAAAATTCTGTGGGTTTTTCACTGTGCGCCCCACGTGCGCCTTTGAAACCAACAAAGAAGTTTTTTGTGTCCACAAACTTGGGCGCACCCTTTCGGCCATACACCGCAAATTCGGTATTGTATTGCGGTAATCCGAATGGTTGAAAGCCGCCTGTCTTAAACCACGTAAAAAGGTTGACGTAGTGGAAGCCCCAATTTTCAAGGATACGCAGGGCATCCGGAAGGAACTTGTGGGTCGTCCACAGCCATAAATGACAATCGTCGGCAGCAGGGATGTCAATGTCTCGAATCTGTTCAAGTTCCATGGTCGGGTATTCAAGCTCTGCCACCTGGTTCGGTGCAACATCCCTTTCAATTCTCTTCATCGGCCACGGTGGGTCCACGACTATCACGTCATACTCGCCATCTACTCTTGGCGCAGTTATTCTGGCTTTCGCCTGGTTCGCTATCCGTAGGGCTTCGCGTTTCGCTGCCCTTATTTCAGCTGCCTTTCTCAGTATTCTTTTCTCATCCCATGCGATGACCTCGGATTGTTCGTGTTTGGGAAGAAGTGCCAACTCGGCCGCGGTAGATACAGCGATGTCCCCCTTTGCAAGAGCCTGTTGTAAATCCGGGGCACCGAAGTCGCGGACTATTGCTGCGCTTGCCACAGATCTCTTGCTGACCTTGAACATCTCAGCTGCATGACTTCGGGTGACATCAAGACGCAAATTTGCATTTTGATTGGACTTCCTGTCACCGCCATGTCTCATTGTTTCAATATTAGAAGCCACCCATGCCAGTTGTGATGGACTGAGGTGCCTTCGGTTAAGGTTGTTTGCCACGACGAATTCCAGGGCGTCTGTTCCTGGATAGTCAACAAACGTAGGGGTAACCCCCGCCATCAAACAGGCTCGATGCCTATTTCGGCCATCAAGTATTTTCCCTTCGTGCAGAACTATCGGCTGCAACTGTCCATTGCTTCTTATGCTTTCAGATAATTCTGCCAACTCCTCATCACCCATCATTGGGAAAATACTTGCCAATGGATGGTCTTCCATTTCGAATGCTCCCATGGTGCTAGCTTGCGATTGACTCATTAAACCTATTTCCTTCACGCTTCCACGTGTGATATTGGCTGCCGAAATTCTGGCGCCGAAATGAAAAATAAGTAATAACAATGTCTTGAAACAAAAAACCCGCTACAAAACTTTGCATGGCATGCATGTATGTATTTATGTATGTGTTTCACCTAACTGGATACCATCTCTGCGGTTTTGTCCCCTCTTTACGTTTGCTGATCGAAAAATTTAAGAGTTCCGACCTGTAGCCGTTTTCGTCAAACAGCGGGACGTTCCCTCCACTGGATGAAATCACCCAAGACCGGCCGGTACGCGATTCCCCTTCAACCCTTCTCAAGTCGACGGTGAGAGTCAGAACCTCATGCTGTATTCGAATAGTGAAATTTTTCCGCGGAGTTTCTTCATCTTTGGTCTCCTCAGAGCCCGCACCCAACTGGTCTTCGAAATCCGGGTCAGGTTGGCTTTCAAGGAAGGCGTGAATTTCGGCCAGTTCTGCGTCTGTGTACAGTTCATCCATCATGTCGATGACCTCCCCCGCCACCTGGCGTGGTGTAGGCTGATGCCGCGATATTTGATGGAAAACCACTACCTGTGATGCGTTTTGAGGGGGTGTCCGTTTCGGATAAGGCTTCGGGTCGCCTCTCTGATGCTTTGCCTGAAAACCCATCACCCTTGCCCTGGTTGCGCCCTTCGATGACGATCGGAAAGGCTGGGCAGTTGTGGTCCTGGCAATGGCTGATTGGGTTTCCGTTCATGCAGAAGACGCAATGTCGTCGCCAACGCCGTCGCATCTCTTTGATGCTATAAATGGGAAGCATCTTGCCGTCCGGCCCGCGACGTTTTGCTTTGCCACAATAAGGAAACAGTGGACATGGGCCCCATCCTGCTATGTCCCGGCACACCGAATCATCCCGACTATCACCTCTGCAATCACGGCAAATCATCTTGATGGCCTTCCAGTGGTAGCTTTTCGGAATCATATTTCCCCCCAAGGAATTGTTGTTTCGGGGACACCTTCCACGCAGATAGATGTCCCTATGTCCCCAAATGCCATGAAATGGCTTTGGTATTGGATTATCAACGGGGACACCCCCATGTCCCCTCCCTGTCCCCATGTGCCTGTTGTATGTCCCGGCAGAAAAGGGGACACCCTGGGGACACCCCCCTGTCCCCATAAAAAAAGAAGTAATCTTCTGTATTTACATTGCCAGGGGATAGGGGACATTTGCGTAAGGGACATGTCCTTTTTTTGCTAGGCATCTGTTCCCCCGTTCCGGCCATCCCCGTAGATGGCGTCCTCATCGGGCAGCATAAACCGCCCACGTATGACAGACTTCTCAATCTCACCACGTTTGACCATGCGGGAGACCTGCTTCTTCACGGCGTCATATTTGCGTCCCGTACCCTGTGAGATTTGGGTGAGTGTTTGAGGTCCATCTACCGTGGCGAGAAATTCGCGGATATTTTGAGAGGCTTCACTCAATGCGACCTCTTCCCGCGGTCCGTCGCACATCCAGACGCCATCGGCAAAGGCCATGGCGAATGCTTGATCCCGAAGCCGTCTACCCCTGCACAACAAAACACCATTGTCGCTGCCGGGCTGTCGCTGAAGTAACAGGGTTGTGTCTGTGGCACCGCTCAGTGCGGTCGATCCCAGGACGGAATCATAAGGATCATCAGTAGATCCCTTCTTGGCGTGATGAACGAGTATGATTGCGATGCCGTGGGTCTTGGCTATGGAATGCAGCGTCGCGAGGTCGGCGTAGTCTTCGGTGTAAAGGTCTACCCCGCTCTTCCGCTGTGGCCTGAAGCGTGCCCATGTGTCGATGATAGTGAGTTTTGTCTCAGGATGTGACTCGATATACGCAACAAGCTGGTCGATTCCACCACCTGCGAACGGCGAACAGTCAAATGCGAAGTCCAGGTTGGCGAGGGCCTGTGATGTGTTTTCGATCAGTATATCCAGGCGTTCTCGAAGCGATTCCTCGCTGTCTTCGAGGAACAACCCCAAGACCTTCGATTGTACCGTATCGAAATAACCGAACGCCTTTTGCCCTGTAGCGACGGCAATGGCGAGAAGCAGGGCGAACCAACTCTTCGCCGCCTTAGGTTTCCCCACAAGCAGCGTCAATCCGCATGGCAGAAGGTTCAATACGATCCATGCCAAGGGCGGAATCGCTTTGCCCATCAGATCCCGTGCATTGATGGTGACCAGTGCTTTGTTGTCGGTGGGGGATGCCTCAGTCGGTTCGGTAGGCTTCTCTTGTGGCTGATAAAATGGCGTACGTCCAATGATCTCGTTGAGCTCAGAATGAACCTGCTCCCGGCTCTTTCCCTTTGCCCAATCACTGAAATCGCTACCGTCATCGTTGAAGGGAAAGAGATCGACAACCTTGACTGATCGGCAGTACTCACTCAGGAACTCAGCCTTCTCTCTCGCGTACCGGCGGCCCGCTGTGTCGGCGTCTGCGAGGATGACGACGTCCCGGCCACGCAAAGGCTCATGAAGATTCCACTGGTCGCAGTCCTTCAGGAATCCGCTCTGGTTAGGGGCTGTTGTTGCGACATATCCACGAGCATCCGCAGTCTCCGCATCCCGTTCCCCTTCGCATAGCAAAATTGGTTCATCAGGGTCGGCACCTAAGATTCCCGGGAGATTCCAAAGGACTTGTCGCACGCCCTTCACGGTCCAATGCTGTGAGCCGTCCGGGTTGATGGTGCGCTGCCGGAAGCGTTGTTCTTTGATGTCTGTCTTGTATCGAATCTTTTGGGAGAGGGTGCGGCCTTGCTCGTCAACGTAGTTATAAACGGATTCCTCTTCCAGATCGGGTTTGCGAGGGTTTGGTTGCGGGTTTTGTCTTCCAGAGTTAGGTCGGTTCCTATCTCCATTGCCCGAAGGTGAAATCCCAAGTTGTTCACAGGCTTCTCTGTATGAGAGGCTTTTTGTCCAACGCAGGTATTCGATTCCATCTCCGCTTGAACCACACTGCCTGCACCAATAATTCCCCTCGTCCGTCCAGACCCGAAACCGATCTTTCCCGCCACAGTCAGGGCAGGGGCCTGCGTATTCCTTCGCCGTAACTTTCTTCAGAGAGACATCCCGCTCAATGAGCCTGAGGAAGTCGTCACCCTTGACCTTAGGAATGTTTCTGGTATGTTCCCCCCAAGAGTTATTCAATTCGTTGACCTCATACCCAGTTGCCGCTGGGTTTTGTTTTTGTTTACCTGCCAGTAAGGGAACCTGATCCGGTTTTTCGCGGATAACGTGCAGGAATATTCTTCATTTCGGTTATCCAATCCTCGACCTCATCGGGATCAAACAAATAGAGCCGTCCAGGTGTGCTTATGGGGGTCGGGCCGTGCCCGTTTCGAAGCCACCGCAGAACGGACGCCTTTGTAACGCCCAACATTTCCGCTATTTCATTTGCTCTTAGTGTTTTCTTCATGGTCTCTGATCTACTCCTCGTGTCGGTTAGTTGATGGTAAAAAAATTATTCGATGGCGTCCTTCACCAGTTCGAATTGCGGTTTAACGTTTAAGAGTATCAATGGCTGCGGCCATTTGCCCTCCTTCATACGGTGCCACCAATCGCTGTCCAGACTTCGACTTGGGCGAAACGTGATCTCATGGCCGGTCCATAGGATGGTGGGGAAAACAACTGCATGAACTTCATAGTGGTGTGCTTCAATGAAGAATTGAATTCCACGACCCTGTCTCCTCGCTTTTTCAAAATTCCTGTTACCTTGTGGGCCTGCAAAGTTTTCAGGGTCAAATCGAAGTCGATCTGGATCCATGGATTTGTATCCCACGCCGCAAATTGAGAGTCCACGAAGCACGAGAAGCGTCACCAAATCGGGAATGTCCATCTTACATCCTCTCGGATCTCTATGCGGTGCCGGTTCCGCTGGCACGAACACCCCACGCTGCATGAACGTTTGAATCGTACTTCGGGGAATCTTTGTATCAGGGCCACTAAAAACCGTTCGTCCGGCCTGTTGGATCGTTAAGTTTTTCATGCACCCATTTACTGCCTGACATGCCGGTTAGTGTCAACTGTATTCAGGTGGGGAAAAGAAAAAAATATTTTCTATTTAATAACGGTGAGTTAATAGCTGCGAGGTGCGGTGAGGTGGTTTGAGATAGGCAAAAAAATGATTTTGGTCGATATGAGCCCCCCCCTCACTCGGCATCGGTGAATTTGGGGTCGCAACTCAAGGTATGCCAGATGAGGAATTCTATCAAACCGCTCAGGGTGCCTCCGCTGATGTCGCGATGCTGTTTTGCGTATTGTTTTGCCGCCTGCACCATCTCCGTGCCCAGGCGGATCGTAATGACCTGAGTTTCACTGCCGCGTTTGAATTTCGGTCGTTGAATGCCCCCCTTCTCATCCCGCGAGAATTTCCACCATTGAAGCATCCGGCGCATGTCTTCAATTTCCTCATCGGTCAGGTCAGACGTATCACTCTGTATTGCAGTGTCATTCATCTTCCACCTCTTCAAACTCTGCGAGGATATTCAGGCTCTCTACCAGCAGAGCTTTTCGTTGTTCATCGGGAAGGGCATTGAATTTTTCCACAAGTTGATCAAGAGTATCGGCCTCTATGCGGCTCGCCTCAGAATTGATCTCACGGTCGTATGGTTCCATTTCAATCCCTTCTTGGGTCGGATATGTCGTCGATTGAGTTCATCAGCAATCATCCTGAGAGATAGCCCACGCCCATGAAGATGATGAATAAGCGTTAAGATGATCTGTTCATCGGGATTTGGCGTCAGGGTCTTTCCATCTGCCTCAAGGTCATATCCGAAGGGGATCTCTCCCACTCTCTTCGACTGTGCCTTACGGTTCCTCCGCCCCTCACTACATCTTTCACGAATCAAGTTCTTTTCCAGTTCAGCGGCCCCGGCCATGATCGTGATGAAGAATTTACCCGTTGGTGTGCTCGTGTCGATGGTCTGCCCACCAAGACTCAGGACATGCAGACTGATTCCTCTCTTGTCCCATGTTTCTACGCTATTCAAACAATCAGATGCCGATCGGAATCCTCTGTCTAATTTGCATATCACCAGCCCATCCGCTTTCCCGGAATGCAGTGCTTCCCACACCTTCGATCCTTCGGGTCGCTCTCGCAAAGGTAATCCCCCTGATACACCTCGGTCAATGAATATGTCCACCAGCTCCAAGCACTTCATCGTGCAATACGCCCTGATGGTTTCCCCCTGGGATTCGAGGGATGTTCCATTGATTTGGTCATTGGCACTGACTCTCGTATAACCAACGACTTTCATTTTGGTCCTCCATTTACAATAACAAACATACACTGTATTACACAGTAATCCTGTCTGTTCCCAATTGTCAAGAGGATTCTTCTTGTCGAGGGAAGAAATATTACATCGCGATACACCGTCATACTGTTCATCACTTCTAAGTGGTGTACACACATACGGGCGTGAAGTCGTGTTACGCGCTCATACATTGAATGGTCGCAACAGATACATGGCGTGTGCCAAGGCGGGGCGTGAGGACGGACATTGCGCAAATTTGCACAATGTCTCAGAAAGATGCGGCGAAGATTGCGAACCTTAGAGATGGACAAAGGAAGGATTATGCAGATGCGCAAAATTGCGCACCTATAAGTCAACTAGCGGCTGCGGAAATTCTCAACATAAGCAGGCGCTCGGCAGTATGGGAAAAAGGTATTAACGGACGGTGTGGTTGCGACGCTACTGAAAGAAGAACAGATTGAGGTGGTCGCAAAGGTGGAAGCTGAGCCTTCTCTTGTCATCTCGATGGCCCATGGGGGCTTGGGGGGGCTGCGAGCCTACCTCAGCATATACATAAAAGGGGCCCCTAAATCGATTTTTGTACGGAAGTCTTATTTTTTGAATCAACATCATCTAATCCAAGCAACTTATAATATCCCCGCTAACGGTGTAAGAGTACAATGCTCTACAAAAAGTTGTATCTGTCTGGGAGAAGTGCCGATGTTCAAGAGGGCTTACGTACCGACCCCAGGAACATTATTAGATGGGAAATGCCTTGATTGTAATCGTCAGGCTACTAACCTGCTTGCCCATTTGTACAGGCAGCTTTTTTGTTCAGAAAGTGAATCATAAAGCGAGGGAACCCAAGACAATGGAATCCGGAATCGGTAATGTCACGCAAAAGGATGTCCTTGAGTTCGCGCGTCGAATCAAGGCTGACTATTTCGCTAAATGGGATGCTGAAAATGAATGGATTTTCGAACTGGTCGATGACACTGACGGAGCACAAGGACTTGCATGTTACAAGGAAAAAACGATTCGTATAACGCCTGTTTCTTTGAGTGATCTTCCTTTGTTGCTCATCCATGAAATATGCCACGCTGCGTGCTACCGGAGAAACCCGGGACATGGGAAACATTGGAAGAATAGAATGCTGAAAGCCGCAGCGGACGCAGAGAATAAATATGGCGATTTCAGGCTGGCCGAAGCGCTGCGGAATGAAGTTGAAGGCTACAATAGGTCGGAAAGAATGCAACGGTTTGGGAAGAGACTTCTTTACAGCGAATTTCAAGATGCGGTCATCGACCATGTGGGAAGTTGCCAAAGTCTTGAAGAGCTGCTTGCTCGCTATGAGCAGATTGAAGAACTTGTCCGCCGCGAATATGGGGTGTCGCAACAAGCATTTCGTGATTATTTTCCCAGGGCACCAAAGGTCTATGAGAAATATGCCCGGGAAGCATGGCAGTATTGCGAGCGGGTTGCGCAGTTAAGAAAAACACTAGACACGGAGTAGATTTAGAACCTTCTTGGGGCCAGGGTACATCTGAGCACAAATCCCAGGAACAAACATGGAACCGCTAATCCCGCTTTCACCCCCCGAATGTTTCATCTCAAACTTTTGACGGGCAGGTCACCTCTCTTCCTTTGAGCTGCGTAGGGGAAACGGCCGATTTTTTCGGAAAGAACCGGGGCGGCTATCGAAGGATAATCAATGGAAACGGTCTTGGTGCGCCATTGAATGAGGTTTCCGTTACGTCTGGGGACGGACTGTATCAACCAATCACATCACTCAATAGTTCCCGACTCGCAAGCTTATCTTCTTCGTGGTGGAGAGAGCGCCACCCGAACCGGAATTGCCTTGATCGTTCGCAGTGATGGTCAACCAGTCCGGTCCCCAGTAGCCATTGAATGGCGTATAGGTGAGGCTCCCCAGCAGAGTGTTCACTTGAGCCAGCGTGTCGGTGAACGATACGTCGGTGGACGGCCCCAAGCCGGTGACCGATACAGTGCCATGCAGAGCGCTCAGGGTCATTTTGAGCGAGCCTGCCCCGACATCAGCATCATAGACAGATACCCCGCTGATGAGCTTTGACATGTTGAGGGCTAGATGAACGTTAGTCGGAGATCTGCCGCAAGCGCCGCAAAGGTCCGCGACGAAGGCACCCCCGAACTTATCAATGCCGTAGCATCCGGGGCTATCATGATTCTATTTTCGGAGAACTTGAAGCTTCTCTACTTCTGCAAGAATCGCCTCCTTCTCCTCAAGGGGAAGGTGATACCTCATAAGGTTCTGTGAATTGAGAAAGCTTAAAGGGTCATCCCCCATATAAGCCGTGTATCGTGGTTTTACGCCTGCAATAATACAAGCTTTATATCTCTCTTTTCCGTCCAGGATTTTGCCTTGATAGGTGGTTATCGGGTGCACCAACCCGTGGGTCTTGATGCTTTCCACCAGGGATTCCATTTCCGCGTCAGGCATCGGGGGGAAAATGTGTGCCAGCTCGTGCAGCTCTATCTGGGTCTGTAATCCATCGTCAGTTCTTTGGTGTGTCCCTAGAGCCGCAAACTGCTTTTTCTCTCGCACCTGCTCATATGCCTTGTTTATCGAAAGTTCCCCGCGGGCGATAGCCTCCTTGGTCTGCTCGTCAGCGTCCCTGTTTACGGTTCGTGCTTTTTCAACCGTCCTTGCCCCTACACCCAACATTCTTGCTGTTTTAACGGATGATTTTGTGGCTTCGCCATTAGCGCAACCTTGCGCTCTTGGTATAAACCGTCCAGTCTCTGTGTCACGATCGCCACCGCGTCCCCTCTGGTTATCCAAACTTTGTATTGCCCTTAGCATTTCTCCATCAGTGAGGTTTCTTCTATCTCTCTGAACATGGATGGCGTATGCGATGGCTTCCCCCAATGTGTCGAAGTCTTTTTCTGCTGTGGAGACGTCGTTTATTCCAATCGATCGAGCAGCCTCGAATCGGCTGTGTCCATCAACCACAACTGGAAATTCTGTCCAGGGGCCCGTCCCTAATATGATCGGAAATGATTTGTCGAAGCCCGTGTTTCTCATACTGTCTGCTATCTCTTGGATCTTGGAAGATTGAAACAATCCCTCGAGTTCTTCTCGTGTCTTAATATCTGATGTTTTCAAGTTGCTGCCTCGTTATCCTTTTCGAAGCCATTGAATCAGCAGATGCCTCACTAACCGTGCCAGGGCGTATTTGGTTGCCGTGCCTTTGAGGTAATTGTTGCGTGCAGTGCGCTCGACAACCTCACAAGGATTGCCGAATCTTTTTTTCTCAATTCATCCATCTTGCCATTCCTCTCAACCCATTGGAATAACTGTTTTTCTGTAATTATCGGCCGTATATCTACGCTCAGAGGAAACGAATGTCAATACCTAATTCTACATCAGGTGGTTGCAAAGTCTCTTTTGGTATCCGTCAGAAAAGCGGCAATTTGTCTTCCTGATGGGGCGTAGGACACTGTGTTGATGGATGGGTATAGGCGGATGACCCGACCGGGGGTAGGACCCCCCTGTGGCTTTGTGCCAGGCATACACATAAAGGGGCCCCTAAAGGCGCTTTCACGTCCTGGCCGATTCTGGGATCGACCTTGTCGTCTAGTCAGCGGAAGGGACCTATCGCGATTCAGGACAAATCTCCGCGATTCTCGCGCGAAGGTCGCCTCGGGTAGTGTTAGAGTGGCGCGGAAGTGGAAAATCGCGCTATGGGCCTTACAGGGGTCTTCTCGATGATGTTGCTGTAAAAAGCTAAGTCCTAAGGCATGCTAATGCCCTTGGGGAGGTTTGCTTGAGATTCCGCTGTGAAAAAAATGGTGCTGAGGAAAAAAGTCTTCCTCTTTTGTCCACATTTGACATTCGATTTTGGTAGTCTGGGGGTGGAATCAGCCTTTTCCCGATAACGATTCCGACCTTCAACCGATCCTCGAATTTGGAGTAAAGAGCCATGCCGACACGTACAATTAATCTCAAGATGGTGCTGGGAAAAAAGAATGATGGAAATGAATTGCGCAAGGCACTTTGGACCACTCACTCGGTGATCAATCTTGCAGTTGCAGCGATTGAAAAGGCTCTACTTCTGTGCCGAGGAGCGGAGTACAGAACTTTGAATGAGGGCGGGCAGGAGGTTTTGATCCCATGCACTGATGTCAGGAGAGATTGCCTCCACATGGCACGCAAGGCGCAAGAACGCAATGGCAAGGAAGGGATCGGACGTGAGGAAGACGTGCTTACGGCGCTGCGGAAACTATACGAGAAAGTTGTTCCATGCTGCCTTCTCGACGAGCAGGGGAAACAACTAGAGGGAGATGCACAAGACGCTAATGCCTGGGTCAGTCCGATGATGGATCCAGACAGCCAAGGCGGTTTGTCTGTTTATGAAAAGATCGTTGAGCCTCTACCAGAATGGGTCACCATGATGAAGGATAATGAGATGGGTTGGGAAGAGGCGTCGTTTTCCTGGTCGCAAACAGTTGAAGCTATCAAACTGCAGTCCATGACAGGGAGTCCTCCCGCTTGGGTGAGAAGATTGCGAAAGGGGCAGCCTTGGCAGGAAGCGTTTCTTAGTGATCAGGACAAGAAGAGGAAAGAATTGAAAGATGGAAATGCGCCTTTAATAAGGCACCTTAAGGATCTTGGCTTGCTGCCATTACTCACCCCCACGGTAAGAGAGAGAATGGCCGATCCTAGTAGTAGCGTGACACCCTGGGACCGACTTGCCGTTAGACTTGCCGTCCAGCACCTCCTCTCTTGGGAGAGCTGGAATCATAAGACCAAGGAGCAACACAGTAGGGCAGCACTAACATGTGAGGAAGTTTGTCGACAATACGAATCACTCGGACAAAAAATTCAGGAATTGCGGGAGTACGAAAAGGAACGTCACCGTGAACTGAAACGAGTAGCTTTTGCAGCCGATGATCGGCCGTTCAAGATAGGCCGGCGTTCGATGCGGTCTTGGGATCAGGTGAGAGACGAGTGGCTAAAGTCGGGATGCAACTATGATGCAAGGAAAGAGATCGCCAAGCGTTTGCAGACGAGGCTGAGGGGTAAATTTGGCGACCCGCATCTTTTTCTCTGGCTTGCGGCGGAAGGTCGAGAGCATCTTTGGCGTGATACGGACATTTTGACCCCTATAGTGAAAATAAACTTGGCAAGGAAAATTTTGGAGAAACGGAAGCCTTATGCCTTGATGACGTTTGCAGATCCGCGAACTCATCCACGATGGACCATGTTCGAGGCATCCGGGGGCTCCAATCTCAGGAATTATGAAATGAAAGCGTTAGAAGATGGCCTGGTTTTTCGAACACGATTACTTCAGGAAACACCGCAAGGCAGATTGGCCGAAGAGAACTTCAGTATCCGTCTTGGACTAAGTGGTCAACTCTCTGATTTGGGAATCGTCGGGATCGGGAAGGACACCTTGTTCCGGTTTTGCTCGGCTCATCAGGATTTCGAAGGCGTGCCCGGGGGAGCGGAAATCCTCTTTGATCGTGATTACTTGGAGCACCGAGGAAGATGTTGCAACTCTTTCGCACAAGGAGCGATAGGCCCAGTATGGCTGAAACTGACAATTAATGTTAAGACCAAGGCCCCCGAGGGATGGGTCAATGCCAGAGGGAGCATTGCCACACCGCCAGAGGTCCATCACTTCAAGACAAGCCTTTCAAGAAGGAGCAGATACGAAACAACAATTCAGCCTGGATTACGCGTACTTTCCGTGGATTTAGGTATGCGCTCGTTTGCCTCGTGCTCAGTGTTCGAACTTGTCAGAGGCAAGCCTCACAAGGGGCTGTTTTTCCCGGCAGAGGAGGGCAAGGATACCAATGATGCAGACAAGATGTGGGCCCTCCACCAGCGTAGCTTTAAACTTGCGTTGCCAGGGGAGGCTCCATCGAGAAAGGAAAAGCAGGAACGAAAATCAGCGATAGACGAAATTCGCTCAATAAAAAGTGATATCTGGCGTCTCAAACACATCCTGCGGCTAGGCAATGTCGAGAGGGACGAGGATAGAGATACATATCTGAGTGAGATGCAGGAGTCATACCTTGAAGATCAATCCGACTCTTCGGTATTGAGTCTAAAGATTTTGGAACAACTGAGTGACCCTAAGGTCAGATCCACCCAAGCTCTTTGGCACACCCGCTGCCAAGAAATTCACGACCGTGCAGAATGCGTTGTTTCTAAACGTTTGAGCGATTGGCGCAAGCAAACGGGACCAAAATCTGCGTCGTGGGACGACTGGCACAAGCGTCGGCTCTATCACGGCGGGAAATCCATCTGGATGATCGAATACTTTGAAACTGTGCGCAAACTCATCATGAACTGGAACTTGAGGGGGAGGCGATATGGACAAGTCAACCGTCAGGACAGGAAACAATACGGAACCGTGGCGGCGAGGCTGCTGAGACACATCAACAATCTCAAAAAAGACCGTGTAAAAAGCGGCTCAGACATGATCGTTCAAGCGGCAAGGGGTTACATACCGGTTCGCGGGGGGGGTGGCTGGGTAAGGAAGCATGAACCCTGCCGGGTGATTCTTTTCGAGGACCTGGCCCGCTACCGGTTCTGGATAGATCGGCCAAAGCGTGAGAACTCCCAGCTCATGAAGTGGAATCATCGAGAAATTCTAAGGGAGACAAAAATGCAGGCCGAATTGTATGGCATTTTAACGGAAACAACTTCCGCCGGTTTCAGCAGCCGCTTTCTTGCCTCAAATGGAGCTCCGGGCTGTCGTTGCCGCTATTTGTCAGAAGATGATTTTGAAAATGGTTTGCCCAAACCTTATGTGGCGCATGAGCTCGAGTGGATGCTCGGAAGTTACAAACGCGGAGATTCGGCTCGTGATCAAGCTGAGTTCCTAAAGGACAAGATAGGACCTGGACTGGTGGTGCCATGGAGTGGTGGAGAACTGTTTGCGAGTATCCATGTGAAAAGTGGCCACGCCCACGTCATTCATGCCGATGTCAATGCTGCGCAAAATCTGCAGCGAAGATTTTGGGGTCGTTGCGGAGAGGCGTTCCGCCTCGTTTGCAGAGCGAGGAAAATCGACGGGAATGATGTATACGAGATGGAGAGGCCTCCTGGATCGAGATTGTTGGGTGCATTACAAAAAATGGCAAACGGTGGAGGCCCATTTTATCTACGAAGTGAGTCCGAAAGCGAAAGATACGCAATGGTCAGATCAGGAACCAGAATGGCCGCTGCCGAGCGAGGGGAAGAGGAGGACGCCATGGAGACGGAATTGGAGGATGCGCTTTCCGAACTCGAAGAGAGTTCCGGTGAAGGCAGAGAGACATTCTTCCGCGATCCCTCGGGGCTTTTTTTTGATGACCAGACATGGATTCCGTCCAGAGTGTACTGGTCGATCGTCAGAAACCGCGTATGGGCGAATATGAAACAGTAGGGATTTTGTGACTCTTGGGGGCAAATTGTGGCGGACCTGACCTCGGAATCGGCTGATCTATACTTGACGCCCTTGAGGGCTTTAAATGAGTTTACTTACTGCCCGCGGCTTTTTCACCTCATGTATGTTCAGGGTATCTTTGAAGAAAGTCGAGACACTGTGGAGGGCCGTCTTGACCACAAGAAGAGGCAATCACGAGGCCAAATTGGATCTAAAGATAATGATCCAATGGAAAAGCCAGTCCCCTGGAGATCTGACCTAGTCCGAGAATTAGTGTTGTCGTCTGAATCAATTGGAATTACAGGCAAGTTCGACGTTCTGGTGTCGGAAAATGGGGAAGTTGTCCCTGTTGAGATTAAGCATGGACCGGCACCTGACGGCTCGGGAAAGTTCATCGTAGGTCCCTATTCTCTAAAGGCTGAGGCCTGGGGAAACGACCAAGTGCAGTTGGGTGGGCAAATAGCGTTACTGAGGGAGGCAGGTCACCCTTGCGAAAGGGGCAGGCTGTATTATAGGCAGACTCATACTCTGGTAGAGATTGTGTGGAACGAGGAACTGGCTAATGCCGTGGAATGGGTCGCACGTGAAACTAGAGCTCTAATATCTTCCCCAATGCCGGAACCGCTCTCGAATTCCAACAAGTGTATCCGTTGCTCTCTGAATTATGTATGCTTGCCCGATGAGACTTTGTGTTTAAAAGGTGGGCTTGACGAACCGCGACAGCTATTTCCCGGCCGTCAGGATTGCGGAGTCCTTCATTTGACAACTCCGGGAACGACTGTGGGAAAGAGTGGAGAGGCCATAAGAATAGCTGGTCGAGATGCAAAAAATACCCTGATTCCCATGAAAGACGTTTCCCATGTCTGCTGCTGGGGGAATATCCAGATTTCTACCCAGACATTGCTCGAACTTGCTGATCGTGGTGTCGGAATCACATGGTTGACAGGGGGTGGGTGGCTTAGGGCAACGACGACGGCCCCCTTGGAAAAAAATGTGTACCTGAGGCGCGCTCAATATAGAGTTTGCGATAATCCTCAAATCTGCTTGCAGTTGGCTCGTTGGATTGTGGAGGCAAAAATAGAGAATCAGAGGGTCATCCTGAGGCGGAATCGTAAAGACGGTCGTATGCAAAAGACACTACGCGTATTGCAGTCATGCAGGGAACAAGCAGCCAAGTCGGAGAGTCCTGATGCTCTGCGGGGAACGGAGGGCTATGCATCGAAGGCCTATTGGGGTGCGTTTGCTTCATTGCTACAACACAGGGATGGCAGATGCCTGGGTATGGAAGGGCGCACCCGGCGGCCTCCCAAAGATCCCGTAAATGCCCTCCTCTCGTATGGATATACCATGCTCCTCCGTGATTTCATGACGGCGTTACATGGTGTGGGGTTGGATCCAATGTATGGATTCTATCATGCTGTTGTCCCAGGAAGGCCAGCCCTTGCCCTTGATCTCATGGAATCCTTTCGACCTCTCGTTGTCGATTCAGCGGTACTCCGAAGTGTGAACGAAGGAAGTTTTTCAACGGATGATTTTGTTCAGGCCGAAGGATTTTGCGGCATGAAACCGCATGCAAAAAAGAGATGGATCCGATCTTATGAAAGACGGGTGGATGAAATGGCCACTCATCCGTTTTTTGGGTATCGCCTCAGCTATCGCCGAATATTTGTGTTAGAGGCAAGGTTGTTTGGACGTTTTGTTTCTGGAGAACTCAGCGAATACCGCCCTATGACAACGAGGTGATGGGTGAGACATTATGTCTTGGTAACTTATGACATTTGCGACGACAAGCGCTTAAGAAGGATGTTTACTCTTCTAAGAGGCTACGGAGAGCATGTCCAATACTCGGTTTTCTTGTGTCAACTCAACGACAAGGACGTGATAGTGCTCACCGAAAAAGTCAAAGATATCATCCACAACAAAGAGGATCAGGTCATTTTCATTAGGCTAGGGCGGGTTAAGGGTAAGCGAGTCTCACTGCCTGAGAAATGGCAAGTGCTGGGGACTCCGTTTAAGATTTCTGACCACTCGGTGATGATTTATTGACCTCCAGAACCATCATATATTAAACTATCGCTATCGTGGCCTATAGAGCCATGGGGATCCAGCGGGAGTGCCACAGCGGTCCACGAACCTGCCACCCGTTGGTGGTTATCCAGTATTAATCGGTCTTTGACAAAAAGAGTAACGAGCGGCCATCTGATCCAGCAGAGCCTAAGGCTGCTCGCCGGGGTTTCAGTGGCTTTTTTGAAGCTTTTTATATTGTTGGGTATTGAAACGGAGATCCTTTTCGCGAATCAAACACGAGGCTGCTCGCAAAAGGAGTTTTTCCCGACACGGTTTCAGGTAGTTACAAACAGGCGTCCTAATACCCCGATTAATAGTGGATAGCTGGCACCCTCAGATGGCAAGATATCCGCATCTCTACTATGGTCCTAATACCCCGATTAATAGTGGATAGCTGGCACGGGAATGTGCCGACAGCAATCTGTGAAGCATCACCTAGTCCTAATACCCCGATTAATAGTGGATAGCTGGCACATTTTCTCCTTTACATTACTGATAATGGCCTGACGGGTCCTAATACCCCGATTAATAGTGGATAGCTGGCACCGGTGTTGTCGCGGTTGTAGGAGCTCTGCTATTCATGTCCTAATACCCCGATTAATAGTGGATAGCTGGCACATGTCAGTCAAATACGAATACGCTGTAACGCTCGAGTCCTAATACCCCGATTAATAGTGGATAGCTGGCACGCTGCAAGAGCCTGATACCCAAACCCACTATTATGTCCTAATACCCCGATTAATAGTGGATAGCTGGCACCCCCACTGAAGCCCTGCTTGTTTGTCATTGTTATGCTGTCCTAATACCCCGATTAATAGTGGATAGCTGGCACGATGATGTAAGTATGGTGAAAGTCACACCAATAAATGTCCTAATACCCCGATTAATAGTGGATAGCTGGCACTGACACCATAACCTCCGATGTGTATGATGAGTTGGGTCCTAATACCCCGATTAATAGTGGATAGCTGGCACTCAACAATCGTTCCTTTTGCTCTCAATGTATAGAGTCCTAATACCCCGATTAATAGTGGATAGCTGGCACATGAATTTTAATCCGACCGGAATATTCTGTATATTGTCCTAATACCCCGATTAATAGTGGATAGCTGGCACAAATCAATCGCATTGACTCAAGACCTTTTTTCACTGTCCTAATACCCCGATTAATAGTGGATAGCTGGCACCCCTCAATATTCTTCAGGCGCTCCATGGGGCACGGGTCCTAATACCCCGATTAATAGTGGATAGCTGGCACATTCACTTCACTCCTGCGGTGTTTAGACCACCGCTTGTTGGGAATCCACCCTCAAGGAAACAGCCCGAACGTTTCTCAGACTGGATTCTGAGGCCCTTGGATTCGTTCAGGGGGGTCAACTATGGTATCGACGTCGCCACTGATGAGGGATTTTCTGAGGTGATACGTCCATCGGGTCGGCAGTGAACCCAAATGACAGTTGTGATGATTTGTTCGTTGCGGGTACGCCGATTTGGTGGGGAGTTGGAGACATGACGCTTCGGATACGGGGAGGGTTGAAAAAACCCTGTCAAGAATGAAAATCAAGCTTGAGTGAAACGGTGTAGGTTATTTGGGAGGGTGAAGTACGCGTACAGACAGTCATGCACATATTTGTTGATTTTTAGTCATCAGGCCGGGTTATTTTCCCTGTGTCAATTTTGTGTCACACGGTAAAACTCGGTTGTGATAAATTGTGTCAAAGATGGAATCGGTCGTCGAGGAACTTGCTTGAAATTATTGTGTTTTTAGCTCTTGTGCCTGATTCGTAATCATCAGGTCGTGGGTTCAACTCCCATCCTCGGCTCCAGGGTTCAACTCATCTAATGAGATTGTTTCTCCGACGCTTATGATAAATTCGTGGAAATGCTCGCCTCGCCACCCCATGACAGACTGAAAAATAGTGTGACGCTGACAAAGCCTTGCCGCGGCCGAAACCTCAATCCTCCGCCAAATAGGTGGCTCTATTTCGAGCAGGGGGATTTTCAACTCATACACGGTTGCGGACGGGTCGTTCTTGCGGCGTACTTTTTTTGGGTTTCTTCGTCATGGTTTCTTCCTGCCTTATTCGTGTTGACGCAGCGAGAGGCAGTTTTAGTGTGTTTCATACGAGGTCGGCTTCGAAAAGATCTTAGCCGCGTTTTTTTGCTTGACAGAAAAAAACGAGGGGTATATACGTTGTGCTTCCCCCTTGGAGGGGGGGTGGAAAAAGCGCAGAACTTTTTCCCTTGACAGGTGACAGATTCA
>Ga0172371_10005407_pt1 | contig 18927 bp, 12 predicted proteins | sample Lak12m_FD_114543 | JGI IMG/M metagenome (GOLD analysis project Ga0172371, IMG submission 114543) | Freshwater microbial communities from Kabuno Bay, South-Kivu, Congo - kab_022012_12m | ecosystem: Environmental > Aquatic > Freshwater > Lake | place: Democratic Republic of the Congo: South-Kivu...
GGGTCTTGGACAGCATTCCAGCATGAAGACAACCTGAATTTGAAAACCCCCTTTTTGGAGGCTTAAGTAACTGAAATTACGAACGCCAGATCAACGAATCAATTTATTTTGGACAGCAGTGAGCAAGGATAATGAATAACAGTAACAACGCAGCTTCCGCTCTGGCAATCTTACATCTGCTCATTTATGTGATGCCTTTCTCGCCTATGACCAAGATACCGGTTCACATCATCGGGAGATGCCACAGGATAGGCTCCCTTCAGAAAACATATTTACTCCATTTACCTTGCGCATTTACATCTGCCTTACTTTTGCCGGACAATACCAGCCTTGCAACATTTTCGGCTATCTCCATGGTTTCGTTTGTCATGGCATGGTACTCAAAAAGGCCTTGACGGCCACAGGTTAGAAGATTCACGATAGTTGCAAGGAACTGCTCTATGGCTAACGCAGCCTGCTCAAATCCTATTCCGTAGACGGGATAGGCATTCGGAAGACAGACCGTGAACGAGTCAAGAACATCTTCTCTCTTCAGAATCCCTTCATCCTCAAGCATTTCAATAGATCTATCTACAAGACGCTTCCGAGTTTGAGGATCCTCAGCCTCGCTCTCTGAACAACAGATTTCAAGAACAAGGGAACTGCGCCTCTCGGGCGCCATCTTAGGACTCATTCTTTTAGGTTCATATATCCGTTTAAACGGGAAACGCTTATCTGGATAAAAAATCTCAAAATGGTCTAAAAGGTTTGACTTATTGACAATAATATTGACAAGAAGCAGTTGCCTGAATCGCAATTGGTTCGCGGCATTGGAAACCGCCGCTGGTACCCCGCGGGAAAGGAGATAAATCAGGCTGGGTAACGGTATTGTTGAAACAAAAACATCACCTTGAATGACCCACTGCCTTTGTTCGACGTCTTTCACGGCTAAGCGCTTCACCATCGAGTTCTCAAGGCTCAGGCTTGAAGGCCTGGTATTAACGCAAATTTTGCCCCCATGCCTCTCAATATCTGCCGCCATTGACAGAGGGATCTGACCTGCCCCGTGTTCCGGATAGTATGCAACCATCTTTTCAGACGAAGGTAAGTTGGAACTTTTTCTTTTGCTAAACGACTCGGTTACGGTTTTTATCAGCGTCTGTGCGAGAGTTTCCCCTGTAACGGTTGTTCTTTCAGTAGCCCATTTAAGAGATACGTTTTCGGTGGGCAGTCCGGTGCATTTTTCAATATACGGGCCAAAGAAGTTGGCAAAAAGCGTATTGCCAAACTTTTGTGACATCCACTCTTTGACGGAGGATATGTCTTCATCTAGCTTGTGGCTGAGCCTCGACTTAAAAAGATCCCAGATAATGCGGCGGGTGAGAGTCAGGGGGAGGCGGGCTATCATGTTCAGGGTCTTCAAAGGATAGAGAAGAGTTCGGTCCTGAACCTTGATAACAAAGTCCCCTTCGACAATCTTCAATTTGTCGCCGATTGCACTTTTTAGCGAGGATTCATATATCGATGCATATTCTTTAAAAAAAAGGTGGGGACCCATGTCAAACCTGTAGTCTTCGCCTTGGTATGATCTGTGAACGGTCTGTAGCATCCCTCCCACGGTCGGTTGCGATTCAACCAACTCCACCTCTATGCCTTTGGACGCAAGGATCTGGCCGATTCTCAAACCAGCCAAGCCTGCGCCAAGAATGACTACTTTTCTATTATCGCTACTCATCGTCGTTTATATTTGCAGGTGTAAATTCCTCCCAATATTCCCACTGGTCGGGGTGTTGCCTGATATCCTGTTCAAATATGCAGCTAAGCTTCTCAATGACATCTCTAATAATTTGAGGGTTCTCCTTTTCGTAATCTATATCTATTGGAGGACGAATGACTATGCTATAGGTTCCATCGTCCTTTCTGAAAACCGCAGCCGGCAATAGCGGCGCCTTGCTGGTCCTTGCAAATGTCGCGATCCCTCTTGCGAAATAGGTCTTCCTACCAAGGAAGTCGACGCAGACAGAGCCGCTGAAAGGCTGTGTCAGATTGCCCCTGCCATCTATGGCCACCATCAGGATTTCATTATTTTCAAGACAGGAGAAAACCCGTCTAATTGACCTGTTAAGATAGAGATAATTGACTCTGAAGCTGCGTTCAATTTTGAGCCTCTGATTTAATGATATTTTTTCCCTTATGAAAGTCAATTCCTCTTTGGGCATGTGGTAAGCGACCTGGTTGATGGGATACTTTTTGAGTCCCAAGGCAATTATCAGAAGGAATTTTGCACCAAAATGAAAGTGACCGATAATGGCTCCCCTTCCACCTTTCAGGGCGTCTTCAAGATGGTCTAGGCCGTGTATATTTAGGATGGTCTGAAGATTAGTTTCGTTTATTTGCGGATATTTGAAAAATTCAAGGATAAGTGTATAGTGGTTCCCCATGATCTTTCGAACGATTTTAGAAGCGGCTTGCTCCGACAACTGATCCCCAAGGGCATATACCAGGTTACACTGAATCTTCTGCGATCTCGCTTTAAACAAATAATAATCCAAACAACCGGTTGCTGTTCCGAGTAATCTGACCACCCTAAAGGGAAAAAGGCGCGCCAACCATCGGATTGGATACCAGAAGACCGCCCGACCCGCATCCTTTAGAAGATTATCTTGTACCTTCATCTTCTGTTTTTACGCTCAAACCTCACGAATGAGCTCCTTCTCTCAACATTGTGTCTTTGTCCGAAATTACTGCCCCTTCAGGCGGAGCATCAAATTGAAAAGCTTCTCGATAAACACAGTCTTTTTGTTGGTATAATACCTGGGAAAAAGAAGACTTTCATCCTTTTTGACCATGCCCTCCTTAAGGGCCATATCGTACAGCTTGGTTGAGGGTTCAATACGAAGGGAATTGAACTCAAAATGAACACGTCTTCCGAGGCCCTGCTTGGCCATCACGAAAAACAGCACAAGTCCTATGAAATTATACCAATCTTGACCAGGTGGATTTTTGAAGAAGTTGTAACTGATCTCGATACCACGTATCTGTTTTAGAATGGTAAACGTTCTGTTTATATCTTCTGTGGAAAGGTTTTTCCCCAATGACTTCAATACTGGGTCAGAATACCCGTCCGGCGACAACATGACGCTGTCACAACCCGCTGCCGTGACAAGCCCCAGGAATTCCTGGGTCAGATTTTTCTCGTTGAACCATGCAGACCATTTCACATCCAGGCGCCTTTTGATGATTTCGCGGCAAATCCTCTCGGCATGCCCCATTGGGATATTGAACACTGAGTCCACAAACATAAATCGATCCATATCTCTATCTTCAGCTATCTGTTCTATTTCATCAACAACTGCCCCAACGTTTTTGAGTCGATAAGTCCTGCCATTGAGAAAGGGATATACACAGTATATGCAGTTGAGCATGCACCCCCGCTTCGTTTCCACCCCGATTGCATCTTTGTATGGTTTGTATGCACTTGCAGGCAAAATTCCCCTGCATGGGATATTCAGACCGTTAAGGTCGGACACCTTGGCCGGCCCCGAAAAGAAAACATTGCCGTTTTTCCTGTAGTAGATCGACGGCACGCTCTCAGGAGAATTCAGGTTCGTGATAAGCCTGGGAAACGTGGTCTCTCCCTCAAGATACACGCCATAGTCTATCTCCGGCTGGTTTTCCATGATTTCTCTTGCGTACATAGAAAAACCGGATCCGCCGATTGTAATCCATTGGTCTGAATTTGATCGAATGGCATGAACCGTATCTCTAAGAAACCTGTAATAGAAATCGACTTTTCTCTTGTTGGTGGAGTCAATATTGCGCAACGAAATGCCCGTAATGTCAGGCCTGAAACTTGAAACAACCTCCTTCAGTTCAACGAAGGGCCTTTCGGAAATATTCATATCAAAGACTTTTACCTGGTGGTCACCGAGTGAAGATCTCAGGCACGCAAGACCTAGGGGGAAAACTCTCGGTTCATTTCTTCCTATATAGGATTGAATTAAAAGGATTCTCATGGGTTGAGGCGTTTCTTTAATATCTGCTTCGAGTTCTTCAGAATATCATACAAAACTTTGAAAAAAGGTCTAAGCGTCTTGCTGTTAAAAATATCTATCATGGGTGACCGAATCAGCAAACGTAGTAAGAAACCGGGGACTTTGCCTCCTTTGGATAGGGACATGAGAAGATTGAGGTAGTTTCGTTCGTGCATGGTGTATGTCTTGTTATAAATGTCTTTATACTCATTGGTAATGAGCCCTCTTTTTTTGGCGATCTCATGCAGTTGGGTCCCCGGATAAAGGATTAGAGTAAACGGCTGTAACTGATAGGGCTTTGGGATATGGGAAATGAAGTTCAGATTCTGAATTCTGTCCTCGTCGGTTTCTCCCGGCACATCGAGGAGAAAGTCGTAACTTGGCGGAAACATACTTTCTTTAAATCGGTTTATGATTCGGATTGCATTCATATTTCGCTGATTGTTCATGTGTCCCCTGTGGAACATTTGCTGAATTCTCGGACTGGCGCTTTCGATACCCATCTGGACATAAATGAGCCCAGCATCCACGAGCATCGACATTTTCTCAATTGTTACTGAAAGCGGACTGATGAGACAGGAGAAGGGGAGCCCTATCCTTTCGTTATATGCCACGCAGAATTGCTTCAGCTCATCGACCTTCCGGGCCATAAATTCATCGTCTGAAAACCATACATAGTTCACATATGGCATCGCAGCCTTGATCGATTCCAGCTCTTCAATAATGTGCGACACGGAACGCCAGCGCAGTTTTCCCCGACCGCCATACATTTTTCTGATGGTGTCATTGATACAATAGGAACAGCTATGAGGGCAGCCTCTGCTGGTCATCGTCTGATATCCTGTTTTTCCGAGATAGTCAGCTACGGTACCGTGTCTGAGGAGCGACGTGGCTATTTCATGGGTGAGCATTTGAACATGGCCATTCACCATCACATAATGATCCTTCATACTGTAATCCGGGAAGGGATATGCATCCAAATCAGGTGAAAGCGGCGACAACCTGTTTTTGATTATCTCCGCTCCCTTCCTGATCCATATATTCGACACGGCGGAAACATCCTCGCCCCTTGACATCTTATTGACCACCTCAAGTAGGGCCTCTTCACCTTCCCCGATGCAGATCATATCGGCGTGTTGCAACGATTCCTCCGGTCGAATCGTCGGATGAACGCCGCCCCAGATAACCGGTATGGCCAACCTCCTTTTCAGCTTTTGGGTGATCTGTACAGCGCCATCGAAGAAATTGGTCATTAAGGTAATACCGACCAGGGCAGATTCACTGCAAAGCTCAACAACACCCTCCAGAGCCTTGTCGTCATATCTGGAGACGCCGTAAATGAGGTCATCTCCAAAAGGATCTGGCAGAAATATCAACTGGGTCTTATGCCCCTTTTCTCTCAGGTATGCAGAGAGCGTTCTCAGTCCAAAAGCCGTAATATCAGGATATGGAGATATCAGTGTGATTTTCATTTTGATCTGCCATAGGATCTAATGGCTCTAAGTATTTTATCAAACCGTATCCCCAATCGTGCGATCTTAAGCAGAATCGTGAGATTCATGTGGGACATTCGGCTCACCGGATATTTGCAATGATAAATGTGATAATCGGCCCACTTGAGACGAATCAAGCCATGTTTAACCATTAAATCAAAGAAATCTATTCTTATATCGCCGATATTTTGTAGCAAGGGCTAACCTTTCAGAATGCAGGCGGTCGTGATGATAACGTTCCGCCTTTCACCTTGCCTATCATGCGCGCACGTTGAAATATTGATTTGAAGTCACCCCGAAATAAGGTTTTTGTCCATCGCAACAGTTTTGATCCCCCCCGTATCCCCTTTTCAGCGATCCCGAAGAATTTTGTAAAGGATGCCCGGTTGAAATAGTCTATGAATCTCGGTTTTGATAGAAATTTCAAAAGCCAAATGGGATAATTTTGGTTGTTCAATAAATACAAGAAATTAATGTATGAAGTGCTTGGCATCTCAAGAACTTTGCCATATATTTCGGCCAACTCGTCTTTTATCAGACCGGCATGAAGGTATTGTTCGTAGATTTTTGTTCCCGGAAAGGCGACCAGTGACGACCGCTTAAACCAAAATGGCCGGGGAAGTTTCAGAGTTAATTCAAATGTTTTCAAGGTGTCGCTAATCTTTTCAAATGGATTGTCAAGAATGAGATGATAACAGGGCGGCGCCATTCTACCCCTATACTTATTTAAAACCTTAACCGCATTAAAAAGGACATTTTCCTCTACCTTTCGGTGATAGAGTTCCTCCGATACTCCCGCCGTGCTCTGGATACCTGTCTCGACAAATACGAGACCGGCGTCAACAAGGGGCCCAATCTTTTCATCCGTAATGTTTTGAGGGCTTACCAGAATCTGAAATGGTAACCCAATTTTGTCTTTATAAAGCAGTGAAAACTGCTTTATCTCGGAGACTGATCGCAAGGCAAAATTGTCGTCGCAGAATTCGATCTCCTCTATGATTGGAAATCGTTTTGTAATTCCATCGAGCTCTTCTATAATTCGCTCAACACTCATTTTACGAACATATCCACGCGTGCCATATAGCCTCCTATAAAAGTCGTTCACACAATAGCTGCAACTAAAGGGGCAGCCACGAGTAGTGAAAAACATATAAGACCGTAAAAGAGTGTTATTGAAATATGGTACCCTGGCAAGCGATCTTTCAAATTGAGTGTCGTCAAAGGGAACAATAGACCCCGTGGCTATGTCATGGATAAAATGATCCTCTGGTCCATAATCTAACCACGGCAGTGAGTCCAGGTCCTGTATAAGTGGACTTACAGGGTTGCGAACGATTTCATTTCCCCTGTGAAAATAGAAATTGGCAACGTCGGTATAATCTCTCCTTTCCTCCATACGTTCCATCAATTCAGCAACAGCTTCTTCTCCTTCACCCACACAAACCATATCCGCATGTTCCATTGCTTGATCCGGTTTAACCGTCGCGTGGACTCCGCCCCACATTACCGGGATGGACAGTCGCGCTTTAATCGCTTTGGTTAATTCAAGGGAGCATGGGTAGTACTGCGTCATAAAGGAGAGACCAATCAAATCGCTTTGTGCGGCAAGGCTTATCGTTTGCTCTATAACCTTTTCCGGATAACTATATTTAGCATGAAGATATCCCTTATGATTTCTATGGTATACCGGGCTTAACGGTAACAAAATCAGCTGGACTGAATGGCCGCGTTGTTTTAGAAATGCGGAGATGCTTCGTACGCCAAAGGCGGATATATTCAGCGAGGTTGGAGCGATAAGAGTTATTCTCACGATTAGTTCTCTCGAGTCAAAAAGAGTGGTATGTCCCCTTTACTAGCCATAAAACGCCGTAACGCAAGAAAATTAACATAATGACTTGGATAGTTATTCACATACATTTCAAGCCTGTTGACAAAGTCCTGGACGGCTTTTAAAATTACTTTATCAGCAGCTCCGGATTCATCCATCCTCAGTGGCGGCTCAATAATCATTCTGTTTACCCCGCTCTTATCTCTGAGCATGAATGTGGGCAATACAGGGCAACCAGTTCTCCTTGCAATATCAACGGACCCTAAGGGGAAAAGAGCCTCTTTACCTAAAAAGCTGATGACTGTTCTTTCTTTTCCCCAGCCACCATCGATGGCTACACCCAATACATGGTTCTGCTTTAGGCACAGAAAAGCCTTCCTTAACGATCCGAATATGTTAATATGGGTAACAGGCAATGACAATTCATGTTCCCACCGCCTTTGCATAGCACGTACTTCCATTCTGGAACATTTTCTGTCAGGAATTACCTCTTTCCACACGGTTGCAGGGGCGCTAAGCTGGCAGATTTTGTAGCCTCTGTAACCTATTGCAGGCATTACCATCTGGTTTGCGCCAAAATGTGCAAAAAGGAGCATTGCTCCCTTTTTCTGTGATAATGCATTATCCAGATTCTCAAGACCGAAACAGGTCACAAAAGAAAGAATATTATTCTCATTAAGAACAGGAAAAAGAAGGACTTCGAGTTCGTTATACATAAACACTCTGAATGCATCCTGAACAACCCTTTTATTATCTGGACTGTTGCCTTCGCTTCGCAGTATGAAATTTGCCTCCTGCGAAAGTCTTCTTCCTTTTTCGGGAAAAAAATGATAGAGAAGGACCGCCAGTGCCCTGGCAATCATATAGACGTGGCCGGGAGCCATTTTCTGGATGAACAGCTTAAAAGGGTTCCAGTATACCCACAATATTAGATCCTTCATAAACCGCATCAAACAAAATCCCTTGGGATTCTTGAAAGAAGAAAGCACATATTTCTATATGGGAAATAGATAGCGCTGGATCAGGAAAGTCCGCTTTGCCGATAACCCAGCTTCATCACAACCCACCTCAAGGATTGGTGAAACCCCAAAAAGAGCCGATCGGTAGACGGTCGGTTGAATATGTAAAGGATAAATTTTGATATCAATATTCTGAGAATGAATTGAGGAAGCATATATTTATTCATATCTATGAGCAAGCCTAAATATCCACCTTGGGTTCTTTGGCCGAAAGTTTTGTCATACATTCTGTCGTGGAGTATTCGATCGGCTTTAGCTTGTTCATATAATGGAGTCTCAGGAAAGAAACTCAGAGCATACACCCTTGTTTGGTAAGGACGGGGTAATCCGATAAGCAGACGAACCGTGTTCAACAAATCCTCTCTGGTTTCATAGGGATTTTCGACGATAAAGTCGTAATACGGCATGAGACTATCTTTATAACTATTTAGAATTTGGGCCGCTCTTAGGGATTGTTGAACAGTTCCGACTCGTTTCCGATTATAAATCTCTATGATCCGTTCGCTTCCTGATTGAATACCCATGCCTACGTTAGTGAGTCCGGCGTCTACAAGGAGATCAAATTTCTGCTTCGTGACATTAGCCGGTGAAACCAGGATGTAGAAGGGAAGCCCAATTTTACACTTGTATTGTTGTGTGAACTGCCGGATATCTGGAAGACTTCGGCTGGCGAAGGTGTCGTCACAGAAACAAATCTCGCCGATAAAGGGAAATGTTTCTTTTGCCCATACCAGTTCGTCCATAAGATTATTGATGCTTCTTTTCCTGAAATAGGATCTCCCGTATATTTTTTCCGTGAGTGGAGTTTCGCCGCAGAAAGTACACTTAAAGGGACATCCACGTGACGAAAGGACCTGATAAGCTGGATTATGTGGATTACCACGATTAAGTGGTGGAAAGAAGGTGAGAAGATGTTGGCGCCAATTGGCAGTTGTCATGGGCTGGATCTCATCACCAACCAGTAGGTAATGATCTTGAAAGGTATAGTCCGGAAAAGGCAGACAATCCAAATCCGGTGCCAAGGGGCCCGAACCATTTGGGACAATTTTGCCATTGTGTTTTAGCCATATCCCTGGAATACCAGATAAGTCCTGGTCGTCTTGCATGCGTGTAAGCAATTCCATAAGTGAGGTTTCGGCTTCGCCCACACAAACCATATCCGCGGTGTCAAGACATTCTTCAGGGCAAACCGTTGGGTGGATGCCACCCCATATAATGGGTTTTCCCAAGCTTATCTTAAGCTTCCTGGTAAGGGCGGTGGCGACAGTGACGTGGTGAGTCATTAAAGATATGCCAATTAAATCTGAATCCTGACAAAGCGCTATGATTTGGTTAATGACCTGATCACTGTATTGATACGGTACACGCGTGTATCTGCGCCTAAGATCATACAACGTGGGAAGAAACAGCAATTGAGTCTCAAAACCATTTTGCCTAAGCAGAGAGGAGAGAATTCGGGGGCCAATCGCATCCGTCGAAAGTCCCAACGATATGAAAGCAATTTTCATGTGGCGCTCCTTATGCCATATCAACTTGAATTTATCACGATATATCAGATGAGAGGCGTCTACTTAACTTTTGGTACATTCGGCAGTCACAATACGAATCGAGGCCAATAAAAGGCCCAGCATATACCAAAGCTGGGGCCGGAAGACCGGTATGTCAAAGCAATATTCAAACAGGGCACAAAGTGTTGCGCCCAGAAGGGTGACCTGTAAAAGCCATACCTTATTCCTTTCCCTTGGATGTTTAAAAATCGAATGAAAGACATATTTACCAATAACAAGAAAAGCGAAAATAGATATCAATGCCCCTATAATACCGAATTCAGCAGCCAGAGTCAGTAGGAGATTATGGGCGGTTGGCGTAGCGTATGCCAAATCGGTTGACAGGTTGTCAGGGCCTATTCCCAAGCCCTTGCTCCACTGAATTCGTTCGATTGCTCTCCCCCATATTCTCATTCGCCCAGTTAGCGAAGAAGGTTTGAATTCGCTCTCTGAAGATACCTGCATGATTTTGGCCTTTGTTGAATCCGTTATCTTCATATGCTCGGGCTTAATAACCATTGCAAAGAAATGGGCGATCAGGTTCAAGGCAATAAAAACAGGTACTATCACAATTATCTTTTGTCTCCATTTCGGGACGCTAAAACAGATAAACCCAACAACAAGAAAAGATCCGAGAATCGATAGCTTGGAAAAGGTATGGTAGATCATGGTTTCAAATATTAGAATCAGGAATACCAATATACTTCTGATCCAGGCTGAGCGGTAATTCCAGATCAAGAAAAGAGCAAAAAGAACTCCACCAAACGAAAGCATGCTCAAATCGTGTTTAGGACTCAAGCCATATCCTGGAAGCATTCCTACTATTGGAGCCACAAAGCCGGCGACCTGATTAAACAAACTGATATGAGCCGACACACTTACATTAGATATGGTAGCCAATGGATATAAGATTAAGAAGGCATGATTCGTTGCATATACGGCGGACGCGGCATAAATAAAGGCAACAGCGCAATAAAAAACCATAACTCCTACAAATTTGTTGTAGCTGTCAAGATAGAGGACCAGAAACGCCACGCAGATAAAGCTCGAAAGGCAGCGCCACAGACCATAAACGGAAGTGATAAGATGGTCGGACCGCCATATCGGATACATGGACCAAAATACAAACATAGATGCGAGAAATATTAGCCATTTATAGGAAAATGCCTGCTTATTAATGTCTTCGCTACTTTTGATATGATAATCAGCAAGCTGTCTCAATAGCAGTCCGAAAAGCAGTATAAGAGAAAGTATTTCCGACGGGTAAATAAAAATAGGTTGAGGCTGTTGAAACTGTAGCAGAAAAAAACAGCTTCCCAGAGGATAAAGCAGGGTCAGAAGGTAAACGCCGATCATCGGTTTGTGATAGACCGCAAACAACGGCACAAAACAGCATGGTAAAATGAGAAAAAAATATGGGTATATAACCTGCGTAAGCAGGAGGATTGACGCTGTCACGGCCGCGATCCCTGCAAAGGCAATAGCCATGGGATTCCATGGCCTATAAGAGCAGGAATAAAAACTCATGGCTTAAAGTCTCGTTCAGGGGATGAAGGCAGCTGATTTCGTTTAGCCTCTTCTTTCGTTACTAGTCCATCGTGGTTTTTATCCAGTTGATCAAATATGTGAGCCGGGCCTGGAAATTCAGTTTTGGAAACAACGCCGTCATGATTCCTGTCAAAATCCCGTACAAAGTCTTTTTCTTGATGCTGATCGCCCATATGCAAACCGGCCGGACTGACAAGGGTTAATTGCCCCTCCTTAGGCAAAGCAACTTTCTCGGATAAAATCTTTTTCAGAATTTGATAATTATCATCAGGGGTTCCCAATAGGGGTACTCTTGTAAAATGAAAGGTGTTTCCGGAGATCATTACCAGCGGGACTTCAATGCTGCCTTCGAGTCCCCAATCATAAAATTGTTGCACCTGCGCCGCTGTCAGCTGAGGTACCAATTTTTTGATGGCCTGATCGCTTTTTTTAGACGAATCATCGAATATCCCGTTGGAACCGACCAGTAACAAGGTCCCGCCGCCAGACTGGTATTTGCTTAATCCTTTCACTACATCAGGCAACAGGATTCTTTGATTAACCATAATAAGTAGTTGAACTGCTTTGGGATCCAAGGATCCCTTAACGACATCGCTATCGCTGATAAACCCATATTCAACCTTCCCATCGAGATCAAATAATGCGCGGGCGATATTGAAGGATATTTTGCTCGTTCGTAGGTTGCCCTGCTCTTGGTAGTAATGGCTCATCAGATTATGGACGTCGTAGTAAAACCGCACTGGGGCAGCTTTAGCCTTAACTTGCTCAAGTTCATTGGCACCCGAATGCCGCACTAAGTCCTTAATTTCATCCCAAGACCATGACGGCTTGTCACGATCACTGTCCAAAGCAGCGGTCAGCCACATATAGGCGCCCTCCTCCCGTATCGCCTTTTTCACCGACAGGGCTCGATCTAAGGGGATCCTGGCCCCCGGAGACAATGTTGGGCCCGTTCTTATCCAGTCTTCCATGTTAATTATTCGAACGACGCGGTGTTGCCTGCTTAATTTTGTGAAATTAGCATAGTCAATTTTTGAAAACGCTATGGGCATTGGCAGATAATCCTCCATCATTATGCCTCCGTCAACCTTATCAGCATCGATCAAATTTCGTTCGTTAACAGCCACAGCAGTAATCATCATATTATTTGTACCTGTGAAGCTGCCCATGGGAACCCAGCTCGTTTTCCCAATAATAATTTTCCCTGGATCCAAACCCCTCACAAGATCGGATAAAAACGTCCACTCGTCCGTTAGCGCTTCATAACGAAAACTCTGCCAGTCTCTCATAGACCGTCTTTCATCGCCATTTGTATGGTAGGTTTCAAGCGCTCCCAGCTTTACGGGGGAGGGAGGGGCGACTTCCTCAAATGACGCATAACCGGTCCCCCATGCCTGATTAAGCTTGTCAATATGGTAATACTTATCTTTCAGCCACTGGCTAAACCGTTCAACGGCCATAGCCGAATAGTCCGCCATAGCCAGCCTTAAATCAATATGAGGTAGTCTCTTATTAAACCGCAGATCAATATAATTGGGGGTGTAGCCATTTTCTCCAGTTGGACCTGGATTGATTCCCCATCCCACAACGGCAGGATGTGTGCGATATCGCGTAACAAGTTTGTCGATAAGGACCTTAAGTAGCTGGCGATGAGTTTCATTTTGGTATGACGCCACCGGACTCTGGTAGCGATTGTATTCCCCCGAAGGATCAGACCTCATATCAATTAGTTGATATCCGCGCTTATTGTCTCTATATGCCTTCCACCAATGAGGTAGACCCCAATGGTTATGAACCAAAAGTTGAACAACCACATAGACTTTTTTTTTGGCAGCATAATCTAGCACAGCATCAAGAGGTACTGTGTTGAATCGGTCAGCGGCTTCTTCGGCATTCTTAGGCACTGTAACTGAACGATCGTAATCGACCCAAAGGATATCAAAGCTGAAGATCGGGATATCCAGATCCCTTGTTCGGTCAATCACCGTCTTCATGTCCTTTAAAAACTGCGGACCATTCGGATCGAGACCCGTACAATAAACATATATGCCAAACATATTATTAATCACTTGATCATTTACCACAAGCTTAGGGATGCCGTTTTCAACTTCAACACGTGACGTATTCACCCTTTCTGCCCGAACCTCTATCACCGGGCAAACGCTCATCCAGACAACCAACGCCGCTATCATTATCTTCAGCTTATCAAGATTGGCCTTACATGATTTGGTGCTGCTGTTCACTGAGTCCCCCTGTGAACCCGACGAAAGGGCTCCGGTATTAAGATAGTCGAAGCATCGAATATGTATTCAGCTTAGGTCTTACAGGATTTGGTACGGGATGTCACAGAGAGCCCTTCTGAAGCCGAACAAAAGGTTCCCGTATAAGATAGTCGAAGTATCGGATAAGTCCCTTTAGTGTCAACAAATCTGCCATATAGGGCATTTTGTTAATGATGACCCCTTTAGGCACGACCTGGCCCCCTGTCAGCACTTGTATTTTGGCCATATGCTCCACTTCGTAAATCGAATGTTTTCCTGATTGTAACACCGTAATAACATCGTGACATGGCAAATTGTCCGAAAGCATAAGATGATTCTCGCTTGCGGGGAGGTCCGAAAAAATAATTTTCTGAAAATCAACCGTGAGTGTAGAAAACAAGGCTTCTAATCGCGTGGCAACCGGCATATCAAGATCGATGGCGTCCCTACTCCTACCCGCAGGGATTATCGAAATGCCGGCGATTTGACCTTGAACGATAATGTCTGAAATCGCTTTTTGGGTGTAGAGGTACTCAATGAGACCGTGACGATTACTTAATTCGAGTGCAACTGACAATGACTGGTGTGCTATGTCACCGTCCACTAACACGACTGATTTTTCGCTTTTTTTGCAATACCATGCCAAGGCGCGAGCGATCGTTGCCTTTCCTTCACCCTCTGTCCCACTGGTAACTCGTATAATTTGGGAATCCTTTGTCGCCAAACATATTTCATGTATATACTTACACACGATCGATTCAATAGTTTTGTGCTTTTGTATCAAATTCTTAATGTCCGGAACATTGGCATAATCTATGTGGGTCTTCAGCTCAGACAGTTGCCAGCCTTGGTAAAGTGCATTGGCATATAATTCTTTTGCAATAACAACAAATAAAAGCGTAAAAAAAGATGCTATAAAAGTAAGGATAACAACCAATTTTTTCTTTGGAAAATATTTGTAGTGTTTGAGGTTGTCTTTATTGATTCGGGCAAACGACACGACTCTAAAAAATGGTAACGGCCGGTTCAAGACGTTTTCGACAGCCTGTCGGCTTTCATCACACTGCGACAGCATATCGCTCAACGTTTCTTTGTCATGTCCCAAATTTTTGATGGTAACCTGCACCGCCACCAATTCCTCTATCCTTTTATTGCACCGTTCTATAATTGTCTTATAGTGTCTTACCTCGGTTTCATACACTAAATGGTCCAAACTGACATCTAGCATGGAAGTCAAAACCGTCTCAAGCAGAGGCGATCTTCGCTTAGTTCCATGGAAAAAGGCTTCCTCAGCCTCCCTTTTCAAGCTTTCCTTGGCATTATTAAGGCTCTCCTCGATCGATTTGTACTGAGGGTTTTCCGGTGTATAGTCAACAGAGGCCTCTATGAGATTTCCAGTCAATTCCAGGATTCTCTCTTTCAAGACCTGAATCTGCGGGTTGGCTTCCATTATATGTTCATACTCTTTTAGCTTTTCATGTTCTTTCGCCTCGCGCCGAAAAAACTGCAGTCGTGTTTCGTATGTCTTCTCCTGATAGCTGGATTTATCCAAACTAGTTTTGGCATCTAAAATCCGGTCGGTTAAGCCGTCAATCTCCGCATTCAAATTCGCTGCTTTGTTCTGGCTATAAATTTGGCGAACTTTTGCGTCTATCTCGTCAATTTTAGAAACAACGGATGCCCTCTGCAAATCGAAGCGCTCTATGAGTTTAATAAGTATATCTTTAAACTGATCTGAGTTTTCCCGCAAAAAAGCGTTGGCGTAATCCCTTGAAAAAGCAGTGGCCCGCTCCGGTTCCTTGGAGTATCCCGATATGCTAAACTGTTGAGTATCCGAAATCCATTCAACCCTGACACCCTGCCCATTATTGGAAAACAGTAGTCTAAATGCTGAGGGCTCAATAAAATATTCAGGAAATAGCCTGTCGCCCCAACGTTCGCGTATATTCCATTTATCAACGATACGCTCGGCAAGTTGTGGAATTCTCATTAAATTAACCGCGTGAGTAGCAAAATACTCATAGCGAATGTAGTCTGTGGCTGCGGTTGAAGGATAGGCTGTATCAACTTTGCGCAACACTTTGGTAAGGTCCGCATCCAATGTGAGAATTGTCTTTGTGCAATAAATCGGTCTGAAAAAGAAAGTTAAGGCGGCAACAGCGAGAACCAACATAAAAGATACCCAAAGTATAAACGGGAGCCTAATCTGCAAAATAGTCAAAAGCCAGTTTCTGTGTTTATCGCGCTGCATCAGGAATTTACTCTTTCATACAGACCCGCAATCAGTCTTAGTCCCTGGGGATACCTTCACTTTTTTACCTGTGCGACCGGCAAACGCCTTGGAAATCTCTTTACAATCGAGCGGCAGAGTTCGCGGTCGTTCTCATCTAAGCCGCTGAGAATTATACTTAGCAAGGCAACGCCTCCTGCAACAACCGCCATTAGCAATTGTGTTACATTACTTAAGTCAAGTATGGATTCGATTAACAGTCCACCTATAACCAGAACCGAGGCTACTACGAAGGGTATCCCAAGGTGGCTGCTGAATGGATGCATTTTCATAACCTTGTTAATCACTATAATGCGAGCAAAGACGGTTAACAAAGTTGTTACTATTGTAGCAAGGGCAGCTCCATATACGCTGAATCGAGGAATCCATAAAAGGTTTAGTAACATATTTAGGAACATGCCGCCGGCCAAACAGGCAAGTTCTACAAACTGGTGGTTACTTATAGTAAGAAGCATTCCCGCGCTGCCAGACAGTGCACTGAAAAGACTTCCCACTACCAGGATACCCAGAACGCCGGGGCCGTATACGCGAAACTCTATTCCGAAAACCTGCATCAAGGGTTCCCTTGACAAGAACTGAAAGACAAACAGAGGAAGGGTCAGGAAAAATACCCACCGGGTTGATGCCTTATAGAGAACCTTGACCTGGTCGTATCGGTTCAACCCGATTTGACCGGCCATTAGAGGTCCAAAGATTAACTCAAGGGAAACACTCATCATGCCGAAAAACATAACCCATCGCGCTGCCGCGGCGTATTCACCTACTCCTGAGGAACTTCCGAGGATATTGAGCATGATGATATCCATGGAGTTATTTCCGATCAGAAAAAGACCAAAGGGAGTGAGACATATGGAATAAGCCAGTATAGGTTTCCAGTCTTTTGGCCAAATAGAATAATTGTTTGAAGGGTGATGCCTGTTCAAGGGTGATATAGATTTCCTTATCTGAAAGCTGACAAAGAATAGCATCCCAACTGAGCAGACTATAGTTGCCAATACAAAGGAATAAACAACGGACGAGAACTCATAGCCGAACGCATGAAATGTGAGAAAAAAACCGACTTGAAGTGAACCAAAGAGCAGGTCCTCGATCAGGACAGCATACTTGGTTGTCTTGAAAGCTCGGCTCAAATCAGAACTGATTCGGAGAACGGTCAAAAAAGGTATTGCAAATGAAAAAGTCCTTAATACGTTCATTGTTTCAGCATCTTTTAAAACCGCTATAGCAAGAAAAGGCGCCATCCCGTAAAGCATTGCCCCCATGAAGGTGCCGAACAACAGCGGAAAGAGAACGGAGGCCTTCACTATGTCTGGCATCTTTTGGTATTCCTGGCGGTCGTGGGCAATGGCAAGAAAACGCATGCCGCCTTTCTGTAATCCGAGGCCTGAAATAAGCTGAGTTATCTGGCATATCAAAAGACCTGTAACAAAAACCCCATAGTACTGTGGGCCATAGAACCGGGACACCAGAACCTGCAGGAAGAGCGTCAGAGATTTTCCAGTCACCATTCCAAAGAAGCTGAGCCCCCCGCCCTTGGCTGCTTTTACCAGCAATGGCCTTTCTTCGGGTGGCGCCGGCCCTATGTACGCAGGCGTTGCATTGGCGGAAAAATCATTTGGTTTGGAATTAATAGATAACCCCACCTGATATACTCTTTCCGTTTAGCACGTTACGTACATCCTGACTCATGATTATGCCTCTTTCAATATTCAAAAGAGGGCTAATGATGTTGTTCAATCTCACCATAAATCTCTCAACATTAGCAATGGTACTTGGAGGAACGTAAAGAAGGTCACCGTTTTGCAAAATGAAATCCTTTATAGGCACGCCGTTTTTGAGTATTTCTTCGATATCCAGATTCAACGCGATTATTTTTGCAAAACCATTTTCGCCCCTCACAAGTAGCACTGCATCCCTGTTTGCGTCAGTAGTGAACCCCTGTGCCTGTGAGATAGCTTCCCAGGCCAACATCCTTCGGTCAAGAACAAAAGACCCGGGAGAGTTAACCTCACCCAAAACATGGATATTTTGACTTTTCAGATTTGAGACACTTATATCAACCTGAGGGTTAACAATATATTTCGATAGCCGTGAAGATATCTCTTTCCTTAATTGGGGAATTGTCAGCCCAGATGCCTTCATTTCCCCAACAAGCGGGAGATAAATATTGCCAGCAGGATCTATTTGGACACTTCGTTCCAGGTTGTCATGCCTCCAGACATTAAGTGTAAGCTTGTCACCTGACCCCAGGACAAAAGGGGTAGGCGGAGACATTTCTTGGTCAGTGATAACCACCGTTTCAGCGGCCCTGTCTGATGAACAAGACAGAAGCAAAAAAAGAGGCAAAAGCAAGATCAATTGACGATATTTTTTCATGATTATTTCTCTGTATTCAAAGACACCCGTGCTTTTTCTATGTTGCACAAAAGCCCCCTTAGTTGATAACTCCCGAAGGCCGGGTCATAAGGGGGCGCATTGGATGTCAGCAGATTGGCATTGGACTCCCAGACCCCGAAATCAGGGCCGCCCCTTTCAGGAAACCACCACCCGTGATCAATGTTGATGACGCCTGTTCGAATATCCTCGGTCACCGCAGCCCTCATTTGTATGTGCCCTCGAGGAGAGCTGACAGTTACCCAATCCCCATCTGCAACGCCATGCAGGGAAGCCGTTGCCGGATGCATTTCTGCGGTCGGATCGGGCCTCCTCTTCCTGAGAGACTGTATCTGTCTGTGTTCACTGTGAAAAAACTCGACCCTCCTGCTCCCTGTCGTCAAAACATAAGGAAACCGACTCGATACCTCTGGTTGGCTGACCGGGCTCTCCGGAGGTTCCTGATAGTTGGGAAGGGGATCGTATCCCTGCCTTTCCAGAGATCTGGAATAGAGTTCAACCTTTTTTGAAGGGGTCCTGAACCCGTTTTTCTCA
>Ga0172371_10005409_pt1 | contig 18926 bp, 20 predicted proteins | sample Lak12m_FD_114543 | JGI IMG/M metagenome (GOLD analysis project Ga0172371, IMG submission 114543) | Freshwater microbial communities from Kabuno Bay, South-Kivu, Congo - kab_022012_12m | ecosystem: Environmental > Aquatic > Freshwater > Lake | place: Democratic Republic of the Congo: South-Kivu...
CGTGCACGACATCGGAAAGAACCTGATCAAGATGATGTTCGATGTCGCGGGGTTCACCGTGCATGACCTTGGCCGGGATGTGCCTCTGGAGAACTTCGTCACGGAACAGATGCGGACTGATTCCGACATAGTGGCGCTCTCCGCCATGATGACAACTACCATGATGGGAATGAAGAAGGTCATTCACATGATAAAGGAGAAGAACCCGAACGTGGCGATCATGCTCGGAGGGGCTCCAGTGACGAGGGACGTGGCCAATCTCTTTGGCGCTGACGGATACGCTGAGAGCGCAGGGAACGCGGTTCAAGAGGCCATAAAAATGATTTCCAGGCTCCGCGAGATGCAAGGCAAAGATCCCAGGACAGTGTGATTGGGCTCCGGTGGATAGGCACGTGGGATATCTGCCGGGCATGGGCGGGGCCGGAACACCACGGGGATCATCCCTTGGTCACGAGGGATATGATCTTCCTGCACGGGGGCTGTCTGTTGGACCGGTCCATGCGCGAGAAACTTCAGAAGGATCAGTCCAGTGGTCCCCGAAAGGGGCCTCTTCTAGTGGAAGTTGTCTCTGAAGGACCCCACTGCGTCCCCTGCGAGTATGCCAAAGCAGCAGTGGAATATGTGTCGGAATCTTATGAGGGCCGGATCGAGGTCAAAGTAGTGGAAACCAAGAAGCCCGAAGGCGCGGCTCGCTACTTTGATCTGTGCCGCATGAACGGTATGACACTCCCTGTGCCGGCGATCTTGATGGCAGGCAGGTTGGTTTTCGACCGAGTCCCAGGCCCGGACGAACTTTGCCAGGCGCTTGACGCGGCGCTCATGGAGTGGTGGTCTGATCATTGAGGGCCGAAATGTATGATTTGGCGGTACTCGGCGCAGGGCCTGCAGGCCTAACCGCGGGTTTGTACGGTAATCGATCCGGGTTTAGAGTATTAATCCTGGGCGGCCAGATCCCCGGGGGTCAGGTTACCTCACATCACAAAGTCGAAAACTATCCTGGGTTTCCCGGAGGCGTAACCGGTGCAGAACTAATGACCCGCTGGTTGAAGCAGGTCATTGACGAGATTGGGAGCATGCCGATACCCGCAGATGTAACAACCGTAGATTTTTCGGACCGAATCAAGGTGATTTCCACGGCTACCGAACCATATGAGGCGAGGTCCGTAATCGTGGCAACAGGATCGAAGCCTCGCCGTCTTTCGGTTCCGGGCGAGGTGGAGTTCGAAAACAAGGGAGTCTTTTACTGTGCTCACTGTGACGCTCCCCTGCTGAGAACCATGTCCAGTCGCCGTGCCGCAGTGATAGGCGGAGGAGATACTGCTTTTCACACCGGTTTCGCGTTGCTACCCCACGCGGAGTCGGTCACCATTATCTCTCGTGGATCTGAGCTGAGAGCGACGCCTTCACTTGTAGGGCGCTTCACGCAGGAGCCATCGACGAAGATTGTCCTTCAGCGTGCCGTGATGGCAATAGAGGGTGAAAGAAACGCCTCCGGACTGGTTTTGCAAGACACTCAATCGAAGGACATGGAAACCTTCCCGGTGGATGCGGTCTTCGTAGGTATCGGCCAGTCGCCGGTGACAAGCTTCTTGGGCAATTCTGTGGCATTAAACGAAGATGGGTTCATTGAAACTGACAGACTACTGCGGACCTCGCAAGCCGCCGTTTTCGCTGCTGGGGACGTGCGAGATACGCCGTTGCGTCAAATCATAACGGCTGCAGCCGATGGAGCGGTGGCGGCACACAGCGCGGCCGAATACCTCCGTTCAAATCCCTTATAGAATCATGGTTGCGTCGGCCAAGGCCATCATACCAATGCGCGGTCAAAGAAGTGATATTAGCAGTGGCCGGCAGGGACGACGGCCGCTAGCATGATGTGGTGGCTACGGCTTCCGTGCCCGCCATGTTCACTCGTATGAAAGCGCAGTGGTATCAGTTTGCCATTTTCGGACGATTCTGGATTCCGTTGCCGGAAAGCCATGCCTCTTCCCGCATGACCAGACATTCGGGTGCAGGAATAGGGTCCGCACTAAAATGGCAGTAGAAGAAAGGGTAGGCGTTCACCGGGATACGCAACCCTATGAAATCACGATGAGGGAGGCACGGAGGGGAGATAGTCTCCCCCTCTGTGGTCAGCGGGGCGCGGAGCCGCCTCAAACCCCACTGAACGATTACAAAAAAGGGGATGTGTGGAATGGATAAGAACAAACACATGGTGATATTCCAGCCGTCGGCTCGCAGAGGATTGATCGAAGAGGGCACCAATCTCATCGAAGCTTCCCGGCAACTCGGCGTAGATATTGAAGCCCTCTGCGGAGAGAAGAAAATCTGCGGAAAGTGCAAGGTCAGAATTGAAGAGGGGTTTTTTGAGAAATTCGGCATAACTTCGAGCCGGAGCCACGTTAGCGAGTGGCAGGAAGAAGAAGACAAGTTCTTCAATCCCGAGCAAAGGGACGCGGGCTTCCGCTTGGCATGTGTCAGCAAGGTGCAGGGAGATCTCTTGGTGTTCGTGCCGGAGGAAGCTCGGGCCGGGAAACAAGTTGTAAGTAAGGCAGCCAGAGACATACACATCGAATGGAATCCCGCGGTAAAACAGTATTTCGTCGAGGTAGTGCCTCCTACCTTTGAGGAGCCCACTGGTGACTTCGAACGTATCTGCAGAGAACTCGAGCGCAACTACGGCCTCACGGACCTGAGTATCGATTGGCCTACCTTGAGAAAGCTCCCCAGGCGCCTGCGGGATGGAAAGTGGACAGTAACCGTGGCCGTCTGGATGGACAAAGAAATCGTCCGTGTCTTACCCGGCAAAGTGGAAGATTCTTACGGTCTAGCCATAGATGTAGGAACAACCACCGTTGCGGCATACTTGTGCAATCTAGGCAGTATGGAGGTTATCTCCACCGTTTCCATGATGAATCCCCAGTGCAAGTACGGCGAAGACGTCATGGCCAGGATCACCTACCATATGATGAACCCGGGCGGTCTGGAAACCATGAGTAATGACCTTATCGAAGGGCTCAATACTCTGGTGAGGCGAGCGTGCGAGAGCACCCATCCGCCCAAGAAAAGAAAAAAGAAAAAGGAAGAAGAGGCTGTGGAAGTTTTCGAAGCCGGAGAAGAAGAAGAGCCTGAATCGGAGGCTGCTGAAGAAGATTCAAGTAAATATCTTTGCCTCAATCTCGAGGACATCGTAGATATGACGATTGTGGGCAACACGGCCATGCACCATATCTTTCTGAAACTGGATCCCGAGTTTGTGGGACTGGCTCCATTCCCTCCGGTTATCCACAAAAGCCTCAACATAAGAGCCCGGGATTTGGGTATCCACATCAATGATTCCGCTTACGTGCACGTTTTGCCCAATGAAGCCGGTTTCGTTGGAGCGGACAATGTGGGCGTGCTTGTTGCTGAAGAACCTTACAAGCATGATCAGATGCAGCTCCTCATAGACATAGGGACCAACGGGGAGCTTGTTCTGGGAAATAAAGAGAAGTTGATTTCGTGCTCTTGCGCCACCGGTCCAGCTCTGGAAGGCGCCCAGCTGAGCTTCGGCATGCGTGCGGCGCCTGGGGCGATAGAGCGCATAGTCATCGACCCTGAGACGCATGAAGTCGATTACAAAGTCATTGGTCGGGATGCATGGAAGAACTACTCCAAACCGGAGGAGATGAAAACCAAAGGCATATGTGGATCGGGCATTCTGGACGTCCTGGCGGAACTATACCGCTCAGGCGTCATTGAAAAAAGTGGAAGATTCAGCAAGGATCAGAAATCCAACAGGTCCAGGGTCAATACTGATACAAAACAACCTGAATTCGTTATTGCATGGGCAAATGAGACTTCCATAGGAAAGGATGTGGTCATTTCTCAAAAGGACGTCCGTCAAATCCAGCTCGGCAAAGGGGCACTCTATACAGGATGCAAGCTGATGATGCGGCGCATGGGCTTGGAAAAAGTAGATACTATCAAGATCGCCGGCGCCTTCGGCACTCACGTCGATAAGACCAAGGCGCTGATTATGGGGCTCTTCCCTGACTGCGAACTGGACAAAGTTTTCTCGGTAGGCAATGCCGCGGGCGACGGGGCTCGAGCGGCTCTCCTGAACCGCGAAAAAAGGGCCGAAGCCAACTGGGTGTCGCGAAATGTCGAATACATTGAACTCACCGTTGAGCGCGATTTCCAACAACAGTTCATGGAGGCCATGCAAATTCCTCATATGAAAGATGAATTTCCTAATCTGGAAGGGGTTGTTGCTCCTGAGGTCTTGCATCAGAAATAGTTTTGGAACGGGCCGGTTGCTCCGTCCCATCGACGAGGACTTGAGACAAGCAACGGATTTCCCGAAAAAGATTTCAAGAGGTGAAACATTTTCATCATCACTGTCGGATCCTGGTGCAAGGTCATGGAAAATAGTGTGGGCTTGACCCTGCTGATCAGTAATCTATAATATTCCTCAGCGGCTAACTCAAGAATGAATTCTTTGCTGAATGGCCCGAAAGCGAACGGTGTGGGGACAAAAAGAAGTGAAATCGAACATTCTCGTTGAGGTGCTGGTTACTGACTTTGCTCAGTGACAGGCATGCGTGTACATGATCGCAGCGGTAAAGGATTTGCCGCAGGAGATCCTAGAGTACGTAGATTATCGAGAGTGGAGCCTCAGGACGCTTGATGGAGTGGCTCGTTTTCGTGAGCTGAGAGCCAGGAGCTTGCCGTCGGTGGCAATAGAAGGCAAACTGGTCTTCGAGTCCAGCATCCCTGCGAGGGAAGAATTGATCGCCGCAATCGAAAATGCGGTAGCCGCCAGGAGGCCAGGTTGACGGTGGTAAGAGTAAGCGCCGGGGCCTGCGGATTTAAAGCCCGTGTCAGAGCATCGAGAAACGATAAGGTCTCGGTCCGAATTGAGTTGGAATCCAACTGTGAATCGGTCGAAGACCTCGGGTTCGTATTTGAACAACTGGGCGCTCTGACAATAAAAGATTTCATGAGCACCGGAGAAAAGAAGAACCGTGTGCTGCAGTTGACTTCCGATGCTTTGCCCCATTCGGCCTGCCCGGTTCCCATCGCGATAATCAAGGCCGCGGAGGTTGAACTCGATTTGAACGTTCCATGCCCGGTGTTCATTGAGTTCGAATCCCCAGCGGAGTAAGGGGCTCGGGTAAGGAATCATTTCGAACAGGCAGTCGGAGATGATCCACACCATGTTTCGCCACGACAGCCGGCTGCGCGGGGAAGATTTGAAGCCTATCAGCCACTTGACCTTGATGGCCTAAGGCCAGGCAGGCGATTTGAAGTTCGCTGGAGGGAGGCGCTGTATGTCGGTGAGAAGAGAAAAATTGATCGATGTTCAAGAAATCTGCCGAACTCGTGGTGTGCATTCTCCCATAACCATCTCCCAAGATATCCTCGAGAAAATTGAGCAACTGGCAAAGGAACTGGGTTTCGGCGAGGTGCACCTGGTTCACACCTCCGAAATCGTTGCTGCTCGATGGATCGGCCTGAAATGCCGATATGGTTGCGCCAAATACAACACGAGCTGGTGCTGCCCGCCCGCGGCTCCGGAATTGGAAACCATTCGAGAAATGCTGGCTGAGTATGATTTGGCCTTGATGCTGGTCAGGGAATCTAACAACGAGCAGTTCTACCGCAATGCAAGTGCAAGGCGGCGTTTTCAGATCAAACAGTGGAAATCCACGGTCGCCCTGGAGCGTAAGCTCTTCCTGATGGGTTATTACAAAGCATTTGGCTTTCCGGCAGACACTTGCGCCCTCTGTAAACAGTGCGCCTACCCCGAACAATGCAAGTTCCCCAATGAGAAGAGGCCTTCATTGGAGGCATGTTCCATTGACGTGTTTCAGACCCTCAAACGGCTGGGAAAACCTGCTGGACTCGCCAGAAGCGTGAATGACACCTATCACAGCTACTCACTCATTCTACTCTTGTAGTGGTCGGCCGCTAGAGCGTCCGACCAGGGAGGACCACCATGAAGGTTCAAGTACTCGGAACAGGGTGTGCGCGATGTGATAATTTGTACAAAAATGCAGCAGAGGCGGTAAGCAGGCTGAAAGGAGCCGCCGGAAGCTTAGAGGTCGAGAAGGTGGCGGATCCGGAGGTTTTCTTTCGCCTCAAGGTGTCCGTGACCCCCGCCCTCGTCATAAATGATGAAGTGATCTCCAGCGGCAAAGTGCTGGCCGCGGATGAAATAGAGGCAGAATTGCTGAAGCGTAGTGCCGGGGACCAGACATGAGTCAAGCAGCCACAGATGTGTACCTAATCTCGGGATTCCTGGGAAGCGGCAAAACCACTTTTCTGAATAGGATCCTTAAGGAAGCGCCTCCTGACAAGAAGTTGCTGGTGCTCATGAACGAGTTCGGCGAGGAAAGCATTGACGGGGCCCTGGTGGAAGATCCGGAATTGGAAATGGTGGAAATCAGCAGGGGCTCCATTTTTTGCGCTTGTGTGAAAGGCGACTTCATAAAAGCTTTGTACCGCATTGCCTTTGTTATACAGCCCGAGGTTCTTGTTGTTGAGGCCAGCGGCGTCGCGAATCCCACAGACATCGGAAGAGACCTCTTCAATCCCGTGTACAAAGGAATTTACAAATCGCTGGACAAGGTGTGCCTGATCGACGCGGCCAACTTTTTGGAGCAGTACGAAGTGTTCACTGCCCTGGAAAAACAGATCGAGGCCGCGGACAAGTTCATAGTCAACAAGGTGGACCTGGTAGAGCCTGAAACCCCGGAGAAAATAAAGCAAGTTATTCTGGGCCACAACCCTAGAGCAACCTTTGTTGAAACTTCCTTCGCCCAGGTGGATCTCGGGGACTTTTTCAGTGGCTTTTCAAAAGGCGAAGCGCCTGCAACAAAACCGGCAGCGAAAGGCGAAGCGCCTCTCCTGACTGAGAATGAGCTGGAAACAGTTGTAGATCAGATCCTCGATGACCAAGCGGCCCAGGTCACCCCGCCCGACCGCCTGATTTCATTCGCTTGCCGATGGCTGTCAGGTAGTTTGGAAGATTTCCGAAAAGTCGCCGAAAACATTCCACCCGATGTGGTGCGTGCCAAGGGATTCATCTTTGAAGCGGGCCAACCTTATCTTTACAGCCAGGTGGGGAGGAACTACGAGATCACACCGTTCAGCGGCCCGAGGTTGAGCAACATGACGGTCAACCGAGTGGTTTTCATTCGACGTGAGTTCAAGGAAGACGACATACGCTCCATATTTGCAGAGCAGGGGATAAATCTGGTGTGATCGCGGCGCGTTGCGCTGATCCGCACCTGCGGTCGGACATGAAAGCAGTCATCCGCAGACCGTCGCCCCTTTTTTTGGCGAGAAGCGAATTCGGGAGGATTTTCGATGCCGGTTCCAGTCAGCAATTTTCTAGGCCGAGACTTAAGTATACCGGAAGAACGGCTTTATGACCCGATTGAAGGACTCTGGATCAAAGAGTGCAACGATGGTTCGTTGGCGCTGGGCATCACCGAACCGTCAGTCCTTATGTCCGGACCCCCGAGAGAAGTGGAGCCGCTGCTGGAAGCTGGCGCCACGGTCCGGCCAGGTGAAACCGTAATTCTCGTTCTGACATCCAAATTGAAATACATTGCCTCACCAATCTCAGGAATCGTAAGCTTCCCCACTTTTTCCTCTGATACAATGCAGAGATTGGCCGATGACCCGTACAGCGTTCCCTTGTTCTCCGTTGTCCCAAACGAAAAAAGCTTGCGCGGCCTTGTTGACGCAACGCAGTATGCCGACTCTCTCAAGGATTCTGAAGGCTCCCGAAATCCCCACGGGCGCAAAGGTGGAGTTTCGCCGACGTGTAAGGCTGTTTACATGGGACTGAGCGAGCAAAAGCTTCAACGCAACACAGATTGAATTTCTGTCCTGGAACCTGGTGGGCTATACCATTCCAGGCAAGCGAACGGCCATGGACGATACAAGCGCCACAAGGACTCAAGTGATGGAATCCCCATCCCCGATGCTCGTAGAAATAATCTGTGAGCGGGCACATTGCGTGATCTACGAATATGCCATCGTTACGGTTAGGTTGGCCGCCGACGAGTTCAAAGGACGTGTCAAGGTCAAGCCCGTTGTACGTAGAGGAAGTAAAAAGAACGTGGACCGTTATTTGGAGTTGTGTCGAATCAACGGTCAACATCTTTCGGTGCCTGCGATTCTCATGGGCGGTAAGCTTGTCTTCACATATGTGCCTGGACTAGAAGAACTGCGGAGCGCCATACGGGAAAACCTGGCTGATTGGGACGACCGGTTGGCTTCGAAGATTCGGCCGGGCGACCGACCCGTGGTCTGAATACAGGCAAAATCAGGAACGGTCCGTACATTTGCGGCAAAGATCCGGCGATCTTCCCCGGGTACCTCCAATGCCTGAACTGTTTGAACCAACGCAAATCAATGGGATGCAGCTCAGAAATCGTTTCGTGCGCTCTGCGACATGGACTGGTCTGGCCACGGGCAAAGGGGAATGCACGAAGGAACTCGCGGATCTGTTGGTCCGCCTCTCGAAGGGCGGCGTAGGTCTCATCATCACCGGGCACGCATATGTTCGCGAGGACGGCAAATCATCACTATTTCAGCTCGGGGCACATTCCGACAGCCTCATTCCCACCATGCTTGACATGACCCGGGCAATTCATGAATCCGGTGGAAAGATCGTGCTGCAACTTGGCTTCGGTGGAATGTATCTCTCCACCACGCGGATGATGGGGCTAAGCCCAGACGATATTCGGGGAATCGTCACTGCGTTTGCCGAGGCCGCCAGGCGCGCCGAGCAAGCGGAGTTCGACGGTGTACAGGTCCTTGCCGCGCATGGGTTCCTGCTGAGCCAGTTCCTTTCGACTAGATACAATCCGCGAACCGATGAATATGGAGGGCCCGTTGAAAATCGGGCACGTCCCACCATCCATGCGCTGCGGGCCATCCGAGGGGCAGTGAGCGACACCTATCCTGTGCTTCTCAAGCTAAATTGCAGTGATTTTGTAGATGGTGGGTTCACGCTTGAAGATTCAGTCAAGGTTGCGATCATGCTTGAAGATGCTGGAGTTGACGCTATCGAAGTGAGCGGAGGCTTCATGAGCCATCTCTCTCAGCAGGAGGGGCTGAAAAGTGAGATCGCGCAGGAGAGCGACGCCTATTTTGAGCGGGAAGCGCAGGTATTCAAAAGTCAGGTCCGCGTGCCCATAGTACTCGTCGGCGGAATACGCTCATACGACGCATCACGCCGATTGGTCGAGGATGGTATCGCTGATTATATCTCCATGTGCCGCCCCTTCATCCGCGAACCGGATCTCATAAATAGATGGCAAAGCGGCGATTTACGAAATTCCGCCTGTACGTCATGCACCCATTGTTTCGATTCCGCGGGCAAGGGAGAGGGAATATCATGCATCCAGGAGAGAGCTGAAAAGCCTCAAAGGTTCTTCCCATCGGTTTCTGAACTCGTCCCTGCTAGTCCGCCGTATCCGCCTGATACATTCTATAAGGTCTCTGTGGGATTGGAGGCATCAGAGGTGTGGGACCCGAACTATGTGCCCGTGGTGAAGATTGAGATCGTGATTAATAGCCAGGTCCAAGAAAACTGTGGTCCGTCTTTCCCCGTAAATTCAGATGATTATCAGCGTGTCTTCCAGTTGGTGCAGAAGCTTTTGGGCAGGGAGTATTGTGGCCCGGAAACAACTTGAGCGGATGTGACCGGCGCGGTCCTCACCATGTGGTAAGAATCATTGGGCGGCGCCGTGAGTGACAAATCGATCAACTCCGGCTAAACAGCGGCCACAAACGACAAAAGATCTTTGCAAAGTTGTGGACAATTCCACCACAGACCTTGCCCCATTTCATCCCCCCGGCGGATGCCAGGGTGCGCATCATGCGTGGTCTGAGACATTTCCCAATGGCGCAGACCCTTTAGGCTTTCCGCTAGTACCTTGTGCCCGTCCTGACCAAATTGAGGGAGGCGCTGCCAAGAGCTTGCTCAAGAGGTTGAATACAGGAGGCATCTTGCCATGAAGATCGTTCGAGTTGCCGCGGTACAGGACTCCCCCGTGGTATTCGACAGGGAAGCCACCCTAGTCAAGACTGAGAAACTGCTTGCGGATGCCGCCGGCAAAGGGGCCCAGTTGGTTCTGTTTCCGGAAGCCTTCATTTCCGCATATCCCAAGGGGCTCGACTTCGGAGCCCGATTGGGAATGCGATTTCCGTACGGGAGAGACGATTATCTGCGTTACTTCGAGAGCGCTGTGGAAGTTCCCGGAGAAGCCACCCGGTTTCTTGGAGAGGCTGCCAAAAAACGAGGCGTGTACGTTGTTATTGGAGTCATCGAGAGGGACGGGGGCACACTTTATTGCACGGTGCTGTTTTTTTCGCCGCAGGGTCACCTACTGGGAAAGCATCGCAAGCTCATGCCTACCGCCATGGAGAGACTGGTCTGGGGCTTCGGCGACGGGTCCACTATGCCGGTCTTTGATACCCCGCTGGGTAAGATCGGCGCAGTGATCTGCTGGGAAAACTACATGCCCATGTTCAGAACGTATATGTATTCTCAGGAAATACAGCTGTACTGTGCACCCACTGCGGATGATCGGGATACGTGGCCCGCTTCGATGCAGCACATTGCCCTTGAAGGCCGTTGCTTTGTCCTGAGTTGCTGCCAGTATCTGATCAGAAGAGACTGCCCCAAAGAGTACGCAGCGGTCCAAGGTGACGACCCGGAGACTGTCCTTATGCGTGGCGGGAGCTGCATCATTGGACCATTAGGCCAAGTACTGGCCGGTCCCAATTTTGACGGTCCGTGCATACTAACCGCTGACCTGGATCTGGACGATATTGCAAGGGGAAAGTACGATTTGGACGCGGTGGGGCACTATGCCAGGCCGGATGTATTCCAGTTGCATGTGAACCTGCGTTCGTTGGCGCCCGTGAAAGCATGGAACTGTACCGAAGGAGATCCTTTCGACCCAAGATCGGAGTGATTTTTCCTCTTGCTCCTGTTGTGTCTAGCACCACTTGGTGGGCAGAGCATGTGAAAAAGGCCAAGAGTTGCGAGTAATACTAAGTTGCGGGCAAAACGATGAATTGCGGAGAGAACCTTTTTACACAAAAAAGTTTCCCCCGTAAGCTCTTTGTTGGAAAGCAAATTCGTATAAGAAATGGTCTGGTGAGCAAGTCCTGCTCGGTTTTCATTTCCGTCGGCATTGGAGAAAACCACGGATCGACAGAAATTCTTGTCGGAAAGAATCATGCTGAGGTCTATACGCGCCAGAGTAGAGAAGAATCCGGGGGTCACATCAGGAGTCCTGTGATTGGAGCAACGCCAAAATGGCTCCCAAAGCTAGGTTCCTGAAGCCACATGGTTTTAAGAAAAGGCGCCACGCAAAGCAGCCGTAACCAACCTAAACTTTTCCTCTTTATTGGTACCCCCGGCAAGGATCGAACTTGCGACCTGCGGATTAGGAATTCTAAAACGACAACAGAATCAACAGCGCTTTGACAGAGAACCCCAGTGATTTCAATCAGACTTAGTTCAGTTTAGTTCGCTCGAATCCGTCTCAGTCGAAAAAATTCTGAACATTTTCTGAACAAGATCGCAGTCGGACAGGTATCGTCACCCTCGCCCCGCGGATCCATTTTCCCCCAGGCCGAACCACCAGAGCCTACCCTCGGTTTACCACATTCAACACGGTGCCCCCTTCGGCCCGAGGACAACCTTGTGTCTCCCTGTAATCCGAGGACCGCTCAGGTTGATTCTGGACGCGTTCTCGTGGATGCCTGCGCGTGCCCCTGAAAAATGGCAACGCAATCATGGCAATCGCCCCCCCGTACTGCCCAGCTAAGGTCGATTTGTGTGAAATTCCGAAAACAGAAGTATGTGGTATTACAAAGTAACACATTTTTCGCTTGACAGTGTTATTTTCAGCCCCACAAATACTCACTCCTACTCTCTTATACGTACAGCGGGTATAAGTACATCGCGAAAACGGGTCAGCGAGAGCAGATAAGACCGCATAATTCGTGGCCATGACGCAACGTGATTTTGCAGCCCCCTCATGCAATGGATTAAGCTGCTCTCATAGCCTGTTTCCGGCGTGCCGCTAATGAAGAATGGACGAAAACGTGGAGAGGTTTATCTTAACTGAAGAGCGGACCGCGAGACAACCTCAGACGCCAGAAAATGAACTCTGAGGGCCTTTTCTTGTTACCTGTGAATTCAGCCAGGGCGATTGTGGATAGCCTCTTCGGGGCTGTGAATTGAATCCGGGGCCTGTTAATAACTTCGGAGGGCCAGGCCGCGTGTTCCGTCGATCCATCATTCCCCTTGGCCCATCAATCAGATTTGCCAGAAGAGTCACATTGTCTCGGGACCTCGCCTTGAAGTTTCGATTTTCACGGCGAGGTAGGGGGTAAGGTAGGGGCAGATGGAAAACGCAAAATTTGAAGGAAACGTGCCGACAGGCAGTGGTGTTTCGACAACAAACCGGAACCGGATGCGCTCCCCTTATGGTACCCTTACATCGAATACTAACGACGATTCTCGTTCGGAATTGATGAGACCCATAGGCTCAACGCCTTCACAATGTCTGTTCCGGCAGATCTGCATTACTAAGCATCCCCTTGTAGACAAGGTGGTGGAGAAACTGACTGAGCTTAGCCGCAGAGATCCCATATTTCCCACTCATGTCACCGAAAGACATTCCGGATCTGATGTCCTTCACAAGATCAGCGGCTTTGATTGACCTTTGAGGCTTGGACTCCTCCCCTTCACCCCCTTGAGAGTTTTCAGTGATGGATTTGACCTGTTCCGTTTGCTCGTCGAGCGCATGTTCTTCAACGAAATCATCCGACAGGGTGCCACGCTCGACGTGAGCCGTCTGACCTGCCAATGTCGCGCCTGTAATTGCTGCTGAATCAATCCGCATCCTCGCGCCTTCATCTTGAGGAATCGCCTTGGCTTGTCCTGTTGTAGGCAAGCGTTTTTCAATGTAGTCGTCGAGGAATCGTCGGATGGCCGCATTCAAGTAGCCTCGATACTCCTCCAGCATAATCTTGCCTATCTTACCATCCACGAAGCCCCTTCCCATTAGCCTTACCAAGTAGTCGGGTGGCGTAGCGAGCCATTCCCCAAGCTTCGCTTTCATGCCTTCAATGATTTGCCTTCTTCTTATTACGGTGTTAATGGCAGGCAGGTCAAATTTTGGTTTAGTAATTTTCTCAAGTAGCTCAATGTCTTCGGTCTTCCCCAAATTGTCAGCATGAAAAACTAGGAAAGGGTCCGTGTGCATCTGGCAGGGCATGGTCGGGTCGGCAAAGAATTGCCACTGAATGCCATTAGTGAGTACTCCTACGAGCCCTTTCGTCTCGCATGCGGCATAATACTGCTTGAGCTGAGCAACGTGTTTCTTGTTAAGGGTTGCATCCACGCCGCCTTTGCACTCGATAATCATGACAAGCTTGCCGTCCAGGAATGTCGCATAATCAACTCGATCCGTTTTCCCCGGTCCGAACGCGCAGAGGTGCTCGGGGACAACTTCCTTCACATTGAAAACGTTGAACCCGAGAACGTTGTGAATGAAGGGCTCCACTAGACCATTCCTGACTTTGAACTCGTCTGTGCAGTCAGCGCGCTGTTTGAGCGCCTGGTCAGCCCACTCGCTGAGTGTATCGGCGAAGGCCATGATCATCCCCTCCAAAAATATTTAGGTCCAGCCGGCAGATGGCCGCAAAAAAAGCCTATTATCTCAATTAAATATCAATAATGCAGCGCCATTGGCAAGGAAATTTTGCAGTCCGCCCCTTTTTCTTTGAGCCGACAGCACGATTTTCGACCTGCTGTTGTTTGTTAACCGAACGGTTGACGGACAATTGTCAAAGTTGTCATCTTTTCTCTTGACAGGTTAATTGTCATGTGTCAAACTTGTCACAGAAAGCCGGGAGGTATGGAAATATGAGAGAGCAAAGCGCAGTCGGTTACATCAGAGTTTCAACTGAGGAGCAGAGCCGAAAAGGGATCTCCCTGGAAATGCAAGCCGCAAAGGTACGTGCTTATGCAGAATTGAACGACCTGGCCCTCGTGGACACCATCGAGGACGCTGGGATCTCCGCGAAGAGCATCAAGGGCAGGCCCGGAATTCAGGCCGTCCTGGAAATGGTAAAGGCCAGGAAGGTTGACGCGGTGATCGTTTACAAGTTGGACCGGCTTGCTCGTAACACAGTCGAATGCCTCGAAATGGCAAGTTTGATGGACAAGGCCGGAGTTGCCCTCCACAGCATCAGCGAGAAATTGGACACTCAGAGCGCGCTGGGCCGCTTCTTCTTCACCTTGACCGCAAGCTTGGCCGAAATGGAGCGGAACATCATCAGTGAACGGACCACTGCGGCCCTGGCACAGAAGCGGGCAAATGGGCAAAGGATCAGTGGCCAGGCCCCCTACGGTTACAGATTTGAAGGCGACAAGCTTGCCAAAGAGGACACTGAGCAAAGGACCATCAGCAAAATCGTGGAATTGAAAGCAGAGGGCCGGTCAATCAGAGGGATAGTGGCTTTCCTCCAAGAGAACGGTTACAGGAATCGCCACGGACGGCCAATCGGACGGAGTGAGACATGGAGCATTTTAAAAAAGGCCGCTTAAGGGAAATGAGCACACAGGAAGAATTGGAAATGCTGAGAGAAGATCCAACCGCACAGGATCTCCTGCATTTACTTGAAGGCCAAGGCCCTGAGCGGACCAATCAATTAATGACAATGTTGACAACTTTGGCAGACAAGGAGGATATGAAATGCCAAGACCGATGAATGATCAACAGCGCAAAACCCTTATACGAGCCCAGGCATTGCAACGTGAGGGCAAAGCGTGGAGCGAAGTGGCGCGCATACTTGCCAGTGAAGGGGCAGTGAACACCAAAGGCGTCCCCTATGAAGCCGATTCGTTAAAAGCAGCGTGTTCTCGATTGGCGAAGACACTCCCCAAAGATGTAGATGGTAGGCGCGCTGACAGGGAAAGAAAGCCTTTGCGGTCACATGTCAAAGTTGACAGACAACGAGCTTTGTCACCTGACAAGGTTGACACAATTGAGTCTGTGACAAGTGACAAAGTTGACAGACTCACGAAGGAGGAAATGGACTCGATCATGCAGCGTGTTGAATCGTTAATTGACGAAAAGATTCAAGCCGCCCTGGGCGCGGGCCGGGCCGTCGCGTCAGTGCCAAGAGAGGATGACCCCCCTTCGCCGCCGAAGACCGGCAAGAGGCTTCACGGAGTGAAACGGGATTTGCGCGCTCGCATTGACAAGAATTTGATGTATTTGCTTGAAGTGGACTGTCAGACACATTATGGCCGGAACATGAGTAAGTGTCTGGACGCGATTCTTTGGCGGTACTATGACAAGCCTCGTTTGTCTTTTGAGCCGTAGAAGATTCCATGAGATTTTTCTATTCGTGGTAACTATGACGCCCCGACTTTCATCACAGGAACCTCCATTGCACACGCGCGCAATTCAAACTTAAAACGGGCTGGCGCTTACCAGTTATAGCCTGTAGGCAAAGGGGGCCAAATGAAAAGGGAAAAGTTCCGCCAGTGCGAGCCGGTTACTGTCAGGACGCCAGAGGGGCCGCTCAGAAAATGGGAATCATATTGGGTACGTGGCGGGAAATCCGAAAGACCGCCGCCACAGGCCGCGGAGCGCTGACAAAAATTCACAGGACTCCGTTTGACCGGCATTTCACCCTTCCAGATGCCTTTCCGCACTCCGTAATTGTCGATTACAGTCTTTTCTTGACTTGAATAGCCCGCTTGATAGTTTACGCGTGGATTCTCTACTAGCTTCCAAGACACCATTCAGAGGTCATGACTGTGAAGGATGCGCGGTGCGAGACATGTGCAAGGTTATTTGCCAAACAAGTTGAAATGGGAAAAAGGCGTTATGCCGCGGAAGACGAGAACAAGAGAGAGTTACTTGCATACCACCTGTCCAAGATAGAGAACAATCTTTACGACCATGTCAGGGCGTCTCACGGAGATGAATGGGAGAACGGCCGTGATTTTATGAGGCGATGGCGTTTTCCCAAAGAGGTCATGTGCGAGAGAGTACTTCCAGAATTGCCCCTCTATGTTTTCACCGTGGGAGGCGTTCTCAAGCCAGGTCTTGAGGCGGCCGCCGAATGGCCCGGCGGTCTTTCCCTCTCATTTCCGCACCCGTTCGACTCGACGCAGGACGAGCTGTGCAACGTATTTGAGACCATAGTACAACGCGCCTCGGTCACCCTAATTTTAGATAAACCGATCAACTGGTGGTTCAAGCGGCGGGAAGTTGAGTTTTTTGAGACGTGTCATTCCGATATTTGTCAGGCCGGACAGGACCGGCAGTCGCCGTGGCTCACCCCTGTAGGATTGGCGCAAGAATGGGGGATCACTTCCGAGACACTTCTGATGTTCGTCCGGGAGAAGGGCCTTCCCGCGTGGATCTTGAATAAGAAGGCAGGATTGCTGCGTGTCTGGTCAGAGCGAGTGCAGGATTACGGCTTGGGGAATGCCTTATTAGACAAAAGTGACGCGGAAGATTTTCTCAAAAAGCACCCGACGCTGTATGGATACAAAAAAAAGGAATCCAAAGACCGCCGCCGGGTTGAAGAAGATCCCAATTTTAAACCAGCAATCGACTTCGCTAAGAGAGTGAAGCACGAATACTCCCGTATCAACATGGATGATTTAGCGTTCATAACCCACGCCGTCTTGACTTACGGAGACCGGCCATTCGACAACGACTTATTGGAGCGGAATTATGCACGTGTCAGAGAGTTGCCGCGCCAAGGGTTCACCGGCAAACGAAAACCCAAGGAGAGCACTGTAAGAAATTGGTTCAGACGCCCTGAAGCCTTTCCTCGCGGCAAATCCTAAAAAAGTCAGCATTTTGTCAGTCCTAGATTTTTCTCCCGCCTCAACCCGTGCATTTTCCTGCATATTTGCCTCAAATAGGTCAGTATTTCCTCTATCCTAAATTCCGTCCCCAGCCCTATCTAGCCTAAAGTTGCCCGTAATTTCATGAACCACCGATTGGAGGTCATAACATGACTACTGAACGACGACACCTTACACGTGAGGGCCTGGCGAGGCGCTGGAATGCGTCCACTAGAACCGTGGACCGACTGCGTCAACGCGGCTTGATCCCCTGGGTTGATCTAAGCGCAGGGCGGGGAGCACGACCGTTGGTCCGATTCACCTTGACCGACGTGGAGGCTTACGAACGAGCCGTTAGGCAAGATCCACAAACAGAGCAACTTTCAGACGTTGCAACGAATGATAATTCGGCGGCAGCGTGAAAGGAAAAGCCCGCTGTGAGGCGGGCTCGGGGCGTGTGAAATTGAATATTAACCGTGAGTTACACCCATGAATTATAGCGAAAAAACGCAGAAAGTCAATCCCAAAGCCCACTACGAGCCCAGATCTGAGGAAGAGTGGCAAAAGTGGCTCAGGAAAGACACTTACGGAGCATTCTTAATATTTCGTGAGCTTTATAGGAGCCCTGCCTTTGAGGAACTGCGAAGACATCCCAAGTATGTTCTCGTGTTGCTGGAAGCATTCTCTCAGCTCAATTTCGAGAGATCAAATAATAGAGCGGAGAGACATGCAAAAAAGCGGGGCGTACCCTGCGGTACAAAGGCCCGAGTCTACAAGAATGGCGGAATGGTATACCTCACACAGAACCGCTTAAAAGCCCTGGGTATAGGAGTGGCAACCCAGAGTGCAGCCAAGAAAGCCCTCGTCAGCTTGGGTTTTCTTGATGGGGTGTTAATGCCCGCGTCTGCCAATGAAGGACAGTTTTGCCCGTCAGTTTTTCGAGTGTCCACAAGGTGGCGGAAATATCCCAATGTTCCCCCACAGGAAGACGGGATAACGATTACCCGCCGTGTGTATTCCGAACATTCACTTTCCAATCCGGATCACTCCATCCATAGAAAGAGGCGGGAGGCTCAAAACCCCATTCAAATATTGAATGCACCTGCCATTCAGGAAGTGAATGCAAGGAAATCTGAGCCCATTCAGAAAGTGAATGCAAGTACGACTCCCTTCGCACAAAATCACCATTCGAGAACTGAATGCATTTTAAAAGATTTCCATGGCGTACAGGATGATACCAAGGCGGAGCACAGCGACGACGAACACGAGGCAGTGAAATCTGTGGATACCTCCGAGGGTCACACGCTGTTCGAGAATCCCATTGACCAGCAACTTCTAAGAAGTGGCATCCCGGCGAAAATCGCGATCTTTATGGTGAGCCGCGGTCACTCATGCACGTTGGCCCGAAAACGCGGCGGCAAACGGGTGCAGCTTGGCTTCTCGAATGGATGCTCTGTCCACATACGCCCTACCGAGTACGAGTATTTCCCGGACGGCTCAAATGGCAAAGGTGGAATCGTATTCAAAGAAATTTCCGAACTTGAAAGGTTAATTCGCAATGACAAAGCCGAACACACCCGCTGAGCACGAAGAGCTATTAATGATCCCACGCGGGGCAATCCGTAAATTGAAACTCGACTGGACTAGATTCGGTCCCGGCCCGAAATTCCTGAACATCCGAGAGTGGCATAAGGCTGATGATGGCCAGTGGCGGCCAAGCGCGAAACGTGGTCTTGGAATACACGTAGGAGAGCTTCCAGGGCTCTTCCAGGCCGTGATTCTTGCGGCTGAAAAGGCATTAGCCGAAGGCGCAGGAGACGGGAACCCGGAATTGCTTCAAGACCTTCAAGCAATCCTCAACAGAATTTCGGAGCGGTTAGACACAAGACCACCGTTAGACACGGTTAGACATGATGGGATAGACACCAGCCATACTCTGAACATCGACGGCTGGACTGTCCGGCCCGACAATCGTGGCTTCTATAAAGCTTTCAGAAAGATTCGGGGCGCGCAGAAGTGTGTTTAC